>Ga0180432_10011892_pt1 | contig 10206 bp, 8 predicted proteins | sample SS_ome_10_FD_132414 | JGI IMG/M metagenome (GOLD analysis project Ga0180432, IMG submission 132414) | Hypersaline lake sediment archaeal communities from the Salton Sea, California, USA - SS_1_MS_2 metaG | ecosystem: Environmental > Aquatic > Non-marine Saline and Alkaline > Hypersaline >...
ATGCCCTCGATGATGGTCTTGATCGGCTCCCACGCTTCTGGCCGGCCCACGCCCACGCGCAGCCCGTTCTGCTTCAGCATCACGACCCGCTCGCCCCCGATGGCGTGCTCATCCAGGTGGTCCCAGATCTTGTAGGACTCACTGATCGCGCCCAGGGGGACCTCCACGCGAAGGACGTCCATGTGAACGGCCAGGCGCTGGACGCGTTTGTCCGCGGTGTTGAACGACCCGGGTGACGAATCGAGCAGGCTCGCCGGCTCGCGGTCGGGCTGGCTCGTGACGTTGGCAACGGCCTCGGCCTGCCGGATCGTGTCGGTCGATCCTGCCGAGTCCGTCTTGGCGGAGCGATCCTGATCGCCCGACCAATCCCCGAAGTAGCGATCCCCCGCGCAGCCGACGACGATGGCGGTCACGGCCGCCCACGCCGTCCGCCCAACCCACCCGACCTGTCGTGTTCGGCAAGGAACCATCACGCGCCGTGCCAGGCCCGGCCCCCACACACACAGCGTCCCATCGAGCGCAGACTATGCCTGCCTAAACCGCCTGTCAACATCATCGGCGTTCCCGCAGCCGGCGGATCACACGAGTTTGCACGTCGCCGCGCGGATGTCCCACCCACGCGCCACGGTTGACCGCCCTGGGCCGTTGCGCACAATGCATGACGACCATGCGTATCAGCAGTTCGTGGATCGTTCCGGTGGCGGTCGTGGGCGTCCTGGTCGTGGCACTGATCGGCGCGAGGCGGTCCTACGTCGACAGTCGAGGCCGGCCGGTCGTCGTCTACGCCCATCCGCCTTGCCCGCCGTCGCTGATGGCCCTGTACGAGCCCATCTGGGACGAGTTCAGGCGGACGCACCCGCACATCGATTTCCGCGTCCTCCACATCACGGGCAAGTACGAGGACAAAATCAAGGTGATGTACGTCGGCAAGATCGCGCCGGACATCATCTTCATGTACCCGACGGCCCTGCCGGCCTGGGCCGAGCTGGGTACGCTCATGCCCCTCGACGCGTTTCTGGAACGGGACCCCGCCGTCTCCCGCGACGACTACTTCGAATCGATGCTGCGGACGTTCAGCTACAAGGGCAAGCTCTACGGCCTACCCAAGGACGCGTCGGTCGACCTGCTGTACTGGAACCGCGACCTGTTCGAGGCCTGCGGCGTCGACCCGCCCGAGCCGAACTGGGGCTGGGCCGAGTTCCTCGACGCCGCCAAGAAGCTCACCCGAGACACCGACGGCGACGGCCGGATCGACCAGTGGGGCACGACCGGATGGAGCTGGCTCCAGTGGATCTGGCAGAACGGCGGCGACGTGGTCAGCGCCGACGGGAGGCGATGCGTGCTAGACTCGCCCCAGGCTGTCGAGGCGATCCAGTTCTGGGGGGATCTGGTGACCCGCTACAAAGTCGCCCCCACGCCGACCGATATGCAGGACCTGGGTCCGTGGCGGCTGTTCAGCCTGGGCTACGTCGGCATGCACGCCGAGATGTATCCAGCGGTGTCGGTGATGCGGGATTACGCGAAGTTCCGCTGGGACATCGCCCACGTACCGCGCGGGCCCGCGGGCCGCGTCTCGCCCGCCGTCGGATCGGCCTTGGCGATCACCACCCAGTCGCGGCATCCGCAGGCCGCCTGGGAGTTCATCAAGTGGATGACGGGCCCCGAGGGTATGAGGGGCCTGCTCAGCGTCGAGGTCCCCTCGTGCGTCAAGCTGGCCCGTAGCGACGCGTTCCTTCGTCAGCCCGAAGCGCCCGACAGCAAGCGCGTCGCGGTCGACGCCCTCGAGTACGCCCATCCGCCCGTGCAGAGCATCTACTACCAGGAGTTGTTCGACACGATTGCCAGCGAGCTCGACCGCGTCTGGCGGGGACGCGCCACCGCGGCCGAGGCCGTCCGGCGGGCGATCCCCGAGGTCAACCGCATTCTTGCGCGAAGCGAGGGGACGTCGAAACGGTGAAACGTCGAAACGTCGAAACGTCAAAACGTCGACAAGTCGACATGACCCAACACAATCAGAGCCGCGACCGTGAGGGAGCGGAACAGCAAGACCTCGAAACGATGAAACGTCAAAGCAGCCGAGCAGCATCCCGGGATCCGATGGGGCGTGAGGACCGGCGTGACTTCTGGTTGTTCATCTCGCCTTGGGTGGTGGGGTTTCTGCTGTTCGGACTGGGTCCGATCGTGGCCAGCCTGGTGCTGTCGTTCATGCAGTGGGACATTTTCCGGTCGCCCGGGTGGGTGGGCTCGAGCAACTACCGTGAGATGGTGTTCGACGATCCGCTGACGGCCAAGGCGATTTGGAACACGTTCTTCTACACCGTCTTCGCCGTGCCGCTGGGCACGGCCGGCAGCCTCGCCGTCGCCATGCTCTTGAACACGAAGGTCCGCGGGTTGGCCGTGTGGCGGACGCTTTACTACCTGCCCACGGTCGTGTCGGGCGTGGCGATGGCCGTCATCTGGCGGTGGCTGTTCAATCCGCAGATCGGGCTGCTCAACCGCATGCTCCGTCCGTTCCTACGGCTGTTCGACCTGCCGGACCCCGCGTGGCTACAGAGCCCCGTGCTGGCCAAGCCCGCGTACGTCATCATGAGCCTGTGGGCCATCGGCGGCGGGATGATCATCTTCCTGGCCGGTTTGCAGTCCGTCCCGCAGCATCTCTACGAGGCCGCCGAGATCGACGGGGCCGGGCCGATCCGACGCTTCCGACACGTCACGCTGCCGATAATCACGCCCGTGATCTTCTTCTCGCTGACGATGGGCATCATCGGGTCGTTTCAGATCTTCACGCAGGCCTACGTGATGACCGGGGCCGGGCCCGAGAACTCGACGCTCTTCTACGTGCTCTACCTGTTTGACAACGCGTTCCGATACTTCCGCATGGGCTACGCCTCAGCCCTGGCGTGGGTCTTGTTTGTGATCATCATGATCGTCACCGCCGTCCAATTCGCGGCCGGTCGCTTCTGGGTCTTCTACGAGCAGGAGGCATGACGTGAAAAAAAGGGGACGGGAGTCTTTTCTGCGTTGGGGTCTCTATCAGCGTTCGCCAGACGCGAAAGCCCATGGGAAGCAACGGGCTAAGATTCCGCGAAAAAGACTCCCGTCCCCTTTTTCCTTGGTCGTCTACGCGGTGCTGATGTGCGGTGCGATCGGCATGCTCGTGCCGTTCCTGTGGATGGCCCGCAGCAGCCTGGTGACGGCCGATCAGATCCTCAAGCCCTGCGAGTCGCTGGGCGACTTCGTCCCCTCGCCCGCCCGGCCGCGCAACTTCCCCGAGGTCTTCGAGAAACTTCACTTCTGGCGATGCCTCGGCAACACGACGTTCATCACGGTCTGCGTGCTTCTCGGCACGATCCTGTCGTCCAGCCTGTGCGCGTACGCCTTCGCCTACTGCCGCGTGCCGTACCGCAACCGGATCTTCTACTGCGTGCTGGCCACCATGATGCTGCCCGCGGTGGTCACGCTGATCCCGGTCTTCATCGTGTTCCGCACGATCGGCTGGATCGACACGTTCAACCCGCTGATCGTGCCGGCCTTTTTCGGCAGCCCCTTTGCGATCTTCCTGTTCCGCCAGTTCTTCCTGCAACTGCCGCGCGAGCTGTTCGAGGCCGCCCGCGTCGACGGCGCGAGCAACCTTCGCATCTGGGCGACCATCGTCCTGCCGCTCAGCAAGCCCGTCGTCATCACCGTGGCGATCTTCAGCTTCATGGGCACCTGGAACGACTTCATGGGCCCGCTGATTTTTCTCAACAGCGAGGAGAACTGGACGCTCCAGCTAGGCCTGGCCAGCTTCATGGGCCTGGTCACCACCGACTGGCACCTCCTGATGGCCGGCTCGATGATCGTCCTGCTGCCGGTCCTCGTCGTTTTCTTCGCGCTCCAGCGCTACTTCGTCCGCGGGATTGTGACGACGGGGCTGAAGGGGTAGGGTTGCGTGGGTCGTCCCGACGCGACCTGCGGAACTGGCCGCGCGACTGGAGCGTTGTGGGAGCAGATGGAGGACAGCCCATGCCAACGGACGCGGCTCTGGAAGCGTCGAGGATACTGCGGGATGGCGGCCTGTTTCAGTGGTATGTGATCCCCATCTTCGCCCTGGTGGTTTACGTATACGCCGTAGAAGTCGAAAGGAGAAACTGGAATCTGGTCCTTGCGGGGCTGGCGTTTTGGGGCATGGACTGGTTCAACGAGATCTGGAACTCGCTTGTCTTTCACTTCACGAACTACGCGCCGTGTTGGGGCGCGCCGGGGCAGACGGCCTACCTCATCCTGATCGGGCTGAACATCGAGATCTGCTTCATGTTCGCCATCGCCGGCGTCGTGTTCGCCAAGATGCTGCCCGCGGACAAGCGGATGCGAATCCTCGGGGTGCCGAACCGATGGGTGTTCGCGGTGACGTGTTCTATCTTCTGCGTGGTCGTGGAGTTCCTCCTGAACGCGGTCGGCGCGCTGACGTGGGATTATGCCTGGTGGAACCTCCGTGCACCGTGGCTGATCTTCCTGATCGGTTACCTACACTTCTTCGTGGTGTCGTTCTGGGTCTACGACATGGAACGGCTGAAGAACAAGCTCGTCGTGGTCGGCGCGATCTACGCGTTCGACGCGGTTTGCATCGTCGTGTTCGGTGTGATCCTCAAGTGGATCTAGCAGCTAACGAAGCCCGTGGCCCGCGCGCTGGTGGCCGCAGGGGCCACTGCGTCTCTGAGCCGAGTGCAACCTTTGGGGGCTTCGCCTGATTATCACTAACCTCACGAGCGTGCCGAGCACGATCAGCAACGCAAGACCTGGCTCGACACTGCCGCCGCACTTGAACATGGGTTGTGCCCTGGCTGGCCATTGAAAATGGCGCGCCCACATTCGCGCCCGAGCTCACCACGACAGGCCCCCGGGTCAACACGCCGTCTCGGCCGATCCTATTTATTTATGCAGAGGAGCTGCCCGTCGCCGTCCGAACCCGAGAAGGCCTGGCGGCTATTCGGTGGGCCGTGTCCCCCAGGCTGTTCGACAATCTTCCCACCCGTTCCGCCGGAGCCGCCGCCCCCGCAACAGCAACTGCCTCCGATCCCACCACCCCCTCCCCAGATGACCATCGTCCCGCCCGCTTGGGTCGGGTAGAAGTTGCCGGCCCCTCTTCCCTTGTTCCCGCCGTAGGCGTAGCTGTCACCGCCGTCCCCACCGTCCCCGGCTGTGTTATAACTGGTCCACCCATTTCCCCCATCTCCGCCCTCCACAAATGCGGAATTCCCGTCTCCGCCGGTCTGGCGAAGGCGCGAGAGCTCGCTGCCGTCGCCGCCATCACCCCCGATCCCGGTTGCGTTGCCGCCGTTCCCGCCGTCGGGGAACTGCGAGGAACCGTGCTTTCCCCACGCTGCTCTAACGAGAACAGCGCCGCCCCCCCCTGCTACGCACGGGACCCGCGGGTCGCCGATCGCATAGACGAAGTCGCCGCAGTAGAGCCTGTCAAGCCCCTTGTTCGGATCGCCGTATACGTCCGGCTTGAAGCACTCGTGGTAGAGATTGCCCCCCTTTCCCCCTATGGCCTTTACGTCCCTCCCATGCCTTCGGTCGGCATCCGCCATGAGCGAGCTCAAGAAAGTGATACCGCCGCCAACACCACCCGTCCACCAGCCGTGACCACCGCGGGCCCCCTCTATCGTCAGTTCAGCCGTTGACGAGCTGCTCGTATCCTGCTCATCCGTTATGGTGACCTCCCCGGCGTTCCCGCCCTGCCCCCCGATGATTGCACCGACGAACTGCACGTCCAGGTTGAGCGCGTTCAGGTCCATGCCACAGATCCTCTCGGTGGAGGCATCCGCGGTAGTCTCCTCGAAGCAGGTGAAGTGCGGCCAGTCGATCGAGCCGAGGGCGAGGACAGAAATGGCCCCGGAATCCCCCCCACGGGCCTCAGAAACGTAGCGGTTTCCCCCTTCAATTGCGACTTCATCGGCGACGCGCGTCGGCGTAAGCACAACGTCCGATCCGTTCCCGCCGTTGCCGAGGACGAGAACGCCCCTGATGAAGAGGTCCCCACCAACACAAATGGCGATACCGCCGCCGTTCCCACCTCGGGCGCCAACGAGCCCCGCCCCCGCGTACCCGTTGGTCCCGTTGGTGGCTGCAATCCTGTCGACCGTGTCAATGGAGAGGTCCGCCGCCGCGACCAAGCGGACGTGCCGGCCATCTTTGCCCGGTACGGCCAGATCGGACGCCTTCCCCGCTGCAACGGGCTTCGCGGTAACTTGGTCGGCCACGTCCGGATCGCAGGCCTGGACCGATCCGGTCACGACGAGATTGCCGCCGGCTTCGAGCGTGATGGCGTAACCGGTGCATCCCGCCGCCGGATCGCCGATCAGGTCGCCGTCGATGGTGATATCGCCGCTGGCGTTGACCGTCAGGTCAGAGGTCACTGTGGTCCGCTTACCCGCCGGGACGGTGAAGGTCTCACAGTTGATCTCGCCGCCGACCTCAACGCCCGCGACCACCCGGCCCTGGTTAGTCCCGCCGCCGTCCACGTCCTGCATCGTACATCCGAACACGAGTAGCAACGCAACCATGACACACGAACAGCCCGCAACTAAAACCAGCCCCTCGTGCCAAAAGCGCCCACACGGTGACGACGACCTGGGATGTTTTGGGGAGATCATCGTGACGACCCTTCAGATCGAGGTCCCGAGCTTCCTACTCAGACCGTCGTCCCTGAACGAACGCTGGGAGCAGCGCTCCCGAGGAGATGCTGCCTGTCGAATCACCTATTGAGTTGCCGACAGGCACAAAACTATGATAACGGTCCCCGCGTGATGATACAAGCCGGAATCACAAACCCGCCCGGCCCCATGTAGCCGCACGCGTGTGATAGACAAAGAATTGGAAAATCGACCCCCTCGCTATTGAGACGTTGCCGACGAAGACGAGGTTGAGGCGGTCGGGGTAGGGGTGGTCGCTCTGGTCAGTCCAACTGTAGCTGGTGACGTGCATGAAGACGGTGAGGATTCGGCCGTTGGACGGCCGGATCGATCGGGGGCTGTGGGGGCCCTGGTTGGGCCAGCGGAACAAAAGGGTGCGGTGCGGCCGGTCCCAGGGGGTCACGTGTCCCGTAGTAGCATTGGAGAACCCACCTGCGATTGTGCGGATTCGTTGATGAGGCCATCGCACGGCCCGGTCGCTTGGCCGTGTCATCCGACGTGTCGTACGTTGGCCCGTGGAGGGGTGCACGGGCCGACGGCGTCAACCGCGCGTCAGCGCCACCTGCATCACGCCGAGGTCCAGCGTGACGTTGTCGTCGCCGTCAAACGTATACGTGCCGGACAGGGTCTCGCTTCCCATGGATAGGGTGATCCGGTCGCCGTCGATCTCCCAGGTCCCTTCGACCACCCGGGGTTCGGGCATCTGCGGGACGGACGTCGACATGGTCAGCGTGCCGTCCTCCAGTATCGTGACGACCATCTCCATGCCTTCGGGCTGGGGCACGACCTGTCCGTTGCGCGACATCTCCGTCACGCGCCACTTGCCGTAGATCGGCGGGACCTCGTCGATGAACTCCTCGGGTTCCGGTTCGGCTTCGGGCTCGGGGACAGGTGCGGCCACGGGCTTGGCCTTGTTCGGTTCTGGCTCGGGTTCGGGCTCGGGCTGGTCGCGCACTGGCTCGGGCGTCCGGTCGGCGGTCTCGAGCGCCGTCGTTCCCTTGAGGACCCGCTTGGGTGGCGGGCGGAACTCCGGGATCACCGGCGGGCCCGACCGGTAGCAACCCGATGCCATGCCGCCTAGGATCCATGCCCCCAACGCCATCCATCGGTCAACGTTTCTCATCCGTCCGCTCGCACGAAAACGGGTGTTTGCACGGGCAAACTTCGCTCGTTCCTCGCGAAGCCTGCCCATGCCACCCAGCATGGACATTAGACGCGTGCCGGCGGTCACGCCGGCGCCATCCTCGTCTTGAACATGACCTCCCAAATCGCAAAGCGACGCGGCGTCTGACGGCCCAGGAGGATCAGCCGCCGCGATGTCGCTACGTATCGGCACGGGATCCACTGCCCGCTGAACAGCGTGGTGCTCAGGCCGGTCGTCGTATTGACGATGAACACGCCGTCCGCCGTGGCCAGGGCGATGGTCTGGTTGTCCAGCCAACACGCGGCGATACTCCGCGGGCGGTGCCGCCGCACGATCCGCTTGGCCACGTGCAGGACGCAGATCCGATTCTGCGCGACGTCGTAGAACAACACGGCGTCGCGGCCGGGTGAGAGGGGCGAGCCGATCCCCGCCCACGTCTGAAGCGACGCGGGCCTCGTGGACATACCCCATTGTGGGGCCAGCCTCGCCACGCCACCGGGGCCGCTGCGGACCCAGTTCAGGTGCGTGCCCTCGACCTGGGCGCACAGCGAGCCGCCGCCCCTGTCCGACGCGATCGGGAACAGGCAGTCGGTCCCCTTAGGCGTCAGGGCGGCCGGTTCGTCGCCGCCGGTCTTCTGGCGATACACGCGGAACGGTCCGTCCGCGGCGTCGCCTGCGCAGAACAGCAGCGTCTGGTCGTCACCGTCGAATCGGGGCAGGCAGTTGATCGCACCGCGGACACCGAGCATAGTCTCCGTGCCGGTGCCCAGGTCGAGATGCACGATGACGCTCGCCGGCGGTTGGTTGGCCACGTACGCCACGGCGTTGCCCGAATCCGACCAGACTGGCGAGTGCGACCACCTGCGTCCCGACAAGCGACGTCCCGAGGCCTGGCCCGCCACCGGCCGGAGCCAGATCGACAGCGTGCCTTCCGGCGGCGTGTGTTGGGGATCGGGCGAGCCCAGCAACGTCATGGCCGATAGGTGGTCACAGTCGGTTCGCAGGTAGAGCATCCGCCGGCCGTCCGGGCAGATCACGGGGATTTGCAGGCCGATGCTCGCCACCGAGCCGATCTTCCGGGGCAGTTCGGCATCGCCGAAGGCCCGCGCGTGGTGCTCGTTCGCCGTCCGTGCCGGGTCTCCGCCAGAGGTCCCGTTCGACGCGTGGCAGCCAACCATGAAGGGCCAGATCACGGCACCGGTGAGCAAGCCCAGCGCGCGCCGTCGCATCGAGCCGTCCACATGGGACCGGCGTATTTCATTTGTCCTTACAGGACTGGGCTTCATTCGGTTGCACCCGTCCCAGGAATGAATTCCTGGGCTATTCTCAAATGTCCCTACGGGACATGTGTCTGCGCTCGGCATGCGTCCTCACTCGAGCGCGTCGGACCCGGTATCGACGGCGTAGATGGGCCCGACCTCCTCCGACCCCGCCATCGGCAGTTCCACCGTGCCCGCCTCTCCGTCGGGGGCCATGTGTTCCTCCAGTTGTCTGAGCGGCTCCGATTCGATCGGCGCCGAATCGTACCCCGGACCAATCACGTAGGGCGTCAGAAAGATCAGCAACTCGGTGTTGACCTTGGCGATCTCACGATGCTTGAACATCTCGCCGATGCCCGGGATGTCGCTCAGCCCGGGCGGTCCGCGCGTGATCTCGCGATCCTCTTCCCTCAGGATTCCGCTGATCAAGAACGTCTTGCCGTCCTCCAGGACGATTCGCGTGGTGGTCTCGCGCCGGTCCACGATCACCATGTTGAAGAGCGTCCGGCCCGGGATGATGCTCGACACGCGCAGGTTGACCGTCAGGTCGACATTGGCCTCCTTGGTGATGTGCGGCGCCACTCGCAGCGTGATGCCCACCGGGAAATACTCGAACGACTGCGTCAGCCCACCGACGTCCGTGGTCTGCGAGTTGGCGATGAAGGGGATGTCCTGCCCGTCGAAGAACTCGCCCTCGACGTTGTCGGCCGTCAGGATCTTCGGCTCGCTGATAATCCGGAGGTCCGTCACCCGCCGCAGCAGGCTGATCAGGTTGTTGACGTTCACGTCGAGGGCGATCGTGTGGTGTTCGCCGAAGTTGTCCGTCCAGTTGTAGTTGAGCAGTCCGCGAAGGGCGTTCTCGGTGATGATCGGGTCGCCCGACGTGAACACGGTCGGGTCGGTCGAGAACCGGTAGCCCAGGCTGGTCGCGTCCTCGTGGGTGATTTCGGCGATGACGGCCTTGATCAGGACTTGCAGGCCCGGCTTGTCGAGCTCGCGAACGAACGCCTCGATCGCATCGGCGTGTTCCTCCGGCGCGGCCACCATCAACAGGTTCTGCTCGACGTTGGGCACGATCCGCAGCTTGCCCACCAGGTTCGTCGGCTGCTTGACCTTGAGCTCGGAG
>Ga0180432_10011894_pt1:2500-10205 | contig 10205 bp, 8 predicted proteins | sample SS_ome_10_FD_132414 | JGI IMG/M metagenome (GOLD analysis project Ga0180432, IMG submission 132414) | Hypersaline lake sediment archaeal communities from the Salton Sea, California, USA - SS_1_MS_2 metaG | ecosystem: Environmental > Aquatic > Non-marine Saline and Alkaline >...
TCCATAGTGACCACACGCAGGTCTACCTTGACCATGCGGTCAACAAAGGGAATGATGAGGAATAAGCCGGGACCTTTAGCGCCAACCAGTCGTCCTAAGCGGAAGATAACCCCGCGCTCGTATTCACTAACAATCTTGACCGCCATAAAAATGACTATGATAACAAACAAAGCGATGATGCCGATGATAATCGGGTTCATTTTTAACCTCCTTGTACTTTCTTACTTACCCGTAGTTTCAAGCCTTCAACTCTGTTAACCATAACCTCCTCATCCACTGTAGCCTGTCCACTGTCCAATATTGCTGTCCAGCGCTCTCCTTCAACCAGTACAATCCCTTTGGGTTCAAGGGCTATCTCAACTACTGCCGTCTTGCCGACCAGGTCCTCTCTCCCTGCTGCTACCTGCTGCTGGTGAGCCCGAATAGAGCGTTGAATCACAAAGACAACCAGGGCAATAATAATAATTGCAATGATGATAATCCAGATTATTGACATTGTCAATGTGCTCCCCCGGTAACGCTTGGATTCACTTGTTTACCTCCTTATCGCTCTTGGTGACATATAGCGTTAAACCATCGACCTTGGTGATAATTACCTCCTCTCCTGGTTCGATACGTCCTTCCTCCGAGATTGCCGCCCAGCGCTCACCTTTGTAGAAGATGGTTCCTTGAGGAACTAAGGCGACCTTTACCACGGCCTTCTTCCCGATTAGCTCTTCACGCCCGGTACGCGCCTGCCGGCGGTGGGCGCGTATAGCTCTCTGGACAACAAAGGCGAACACAGCGGCAATAAAAATCGTTACCCCGGCAATGAGCCAGGGGTCTACTCTGAATACCGGTGATGCCCCGTGAAATAAAATCAGGGAGCCGATAACCAACGCGGTTGCACCCCCCGCGGTGAATAAGCCAAAGGTGGTGGTAAGCACTTCACCGATGAAAAGCCCGAAAGCCAGAACTATCAGTAGAACGCCGGCAATGTTGACGGGTAGCTGCCCCAGTGCGTAGAAAGCCAGTATGCCACAGATGCCGCCAACCACGCCGGGGAAAATAAGTCCGGGATTGAATATTTCAACCATGATGCCGAGTGTAGCCAGGCTTAACAGCAGATAGGCAATATTGGGGTCAGCGATGGTGTACAGAAAGTTTTCAATCACTCTCATGCTGACACGGTTGATGGTGGCACCTTCAGTATCCAGGGTAACTACTTGCTCGCTGAGCAGGGTTAACTCCCGGCCATCAAGTTGCGCCACGAGGGTGTTAAGGTCAGGGGCAATCATGTCGATAACCTTCAGGTCAAGGGCCTCCCGTTCCGTAACCGATACGCCTTCTCTGACGGCTCTTTCCGCCCAGTCAGCGTTGCGGTCGTGGGATTCAGCCAGGCTCCTGGCATAAGCAACGGCGTCATTGATGACTTTGGCCTTTAATTCATCTGACATGGCAGCTTCGCCATCGTCACCCAGGGCTATCGGCGTTGCCGCACCCGTGGCTGTATTCGGCGCCATTACGGCTACATGGGCGGAGAGAGTGATATAGAGGCCAGCTGAGGCAGCCCTTGCGCCCGATGGAGAGACATAGACGACTACCGGAACCCGGGCGTTAACGATTTTCTGGATAATGTCACGCATCGCTGTATCCAGACCGCCGGGTGTGTCCAGTTCAATGATGACCGCTAGTGCGCCATCATCCTCAGCCTGCTCGATGCCGCGTTCAATATAGTCAACCAGAACGGGGTTGATGGTTCCCTTGACGGTAAGCACATCAATCCGGGAACTTGCCGCCTGTACTTGCAGGGCAATAATCAGAGCAAGTACCAGCCCGGTTATTATCAGTGATAGGCGCATAAATCGTGCTAGCATCATTTCAAGTCCGCAAAGTAGTTTCTATTATTCTACTACAGATTGGGCGCAATTAAAACAATAGCCCCTCGCTTACGCAGAGCGCGGCACGGATGAGTGAAGTCATCAGAGGTGATTTGCTTTGATAAAATATGGATGATATAATGCAGCTGTTCTTAATATTCTGGGTGTTGCCTTTGTCCTGCGCTGTTGCCGCTCGGCTAGCATGACCAACGCACAAAAAAAGAAGGAGGTAAATTATTGTGCAGAAGATTGATACTCATGCTCATATCATGTATAAGGAATACCAGGATGAATTAATCAAGCGTGGCTGGTGGTCAAAAGATGCCCCACCGTTGATCGAAGATGAAACCGAAGCGGATTGGAAGGCATATGCCGAGGCTCAAATTGCCGAGATGGACAAGCTGGATATCGAGCGGCAGGTTTTAACATGCCCAACCTTTTCCGCTTGTAACTTGGCAGATGACGAATTTAACCTGCATTGGGCTCAAGCTAGCAATAACTACCTGGCTGAGATTTGCCGTAAATATCCGGACAGGTTCCTGGGATTTGTTAGCGTTCCGTTATGTAATGTCAGCTATGCCGTTGATGAGCTTAAACGCGCAACTAAGGCCCGGGGCATGGTCGGGGTTGCTATAGGTTCACATGTTGGGGAAATAACGCTTGATTCCCCGGAATTGATGCCCTTTTATGAAGAGGTTAATAAGCTGGGACTTACTATTTTTATTCATCCCACCTTACCCATTGGTATTGAGCAAACTCCGGGATACGAACGATTTGCTAATTTATATAAGTTTATTAGCTTTCTCTTTGATACCACCATGGCGGTTACGAGGATGGCTTACCGGGGAATATTTGAAAAGTATGAAAAGATAAACTTAATTGCATCGCACCTGAGCGGTATGTTGCCTTTTGTGTATCCCAGCATCGATATCATGTGGGAGATGATGAAAAGGGATGGTCAGGAAACCCCACCACAAAAGCCCAGCGAATATTTCAAGAGGTTCTACGTGGACACTGCGAGACCCTTAACCGAAGCAACACTGCATTGCGCTCTTGGTTTGTTCGGGGATGAACATGTCCTTTTCGGCTCGGATATACCTAACTGGATGGAAGAGTTCCAGGCGCCGAGGAGAATCACTTCGGCAATCGAGGGGATGGGGTTACCTGCTGAAACGGAGGAAAATATTTTCTACCGGAATGCAAAAAACCTGTTCAAGCTATAGAGGCTCAGGTTTAAGACAGTAAATTCAGGTGGCAGCTGCCAAGAGGCGGGGGCCATGATTGCTGGTTTCGTAGATTGATTGGTAGCGCGATACCGGACTCGAACCGGTGATTTCCTCCTTGAGAGGGAGGTGTTAAGACATCGGGCGAGGTGCCGGGATGCGCTGATTACCTGTTTTTCACAATTAACGACGCTACTAACTCACTCAAGTCGGCAGCCTTTACTGACTCTTCAACTCCCTTGGCCTTAAGCCCATCTTCAAGCATGGTCAAACAGTAGGGGCAGGCTGTCGCCACTAAGTCTACCTTTGCCTCGATTATCTCCGCCACCCGCCGCTCGCTGACCCGCTGATCCGGTTCTTCCTCCATCCACATGTGCCCGCCACCCCCACCGCAACAGAAACCGTTTTCCCGGCACCGGGCTAGCTCAACCTGGTTATGTCCGGCAACTGCCTGTACTATCTCCCGGGGGGCTTCGTAAATATTGTTATAACGGCCCAAATAGCATGAGTCATGATAAGTAATTTTACCGCGGTCCTGTGCACCAAGTTTCAGCTCTCCCTGCCGGAGCAAATCAGCAATGAACTGGGTATGGTGGATAACCTCAAAGTTACCACCGAATTGCGGGTACTCATGCTTAAGAGTATTGAAACAGTGGGGGCAGGTGGTTAGAATCTTCTTGACCTGGTAGCCATTAAGAATCTCGATATTGCTCTGGCAGATGGTTTGATAGAGATACTCGTCTCCCATCCGCCGGGCCGGGTCACCGCAGCAGCTTTCTTCCATCCCCAGTATGCCGAAGTTGATTCCCTGCGCCTGTAATATCTTCACTAATGCCTGGCTTACCTTCATGTTGCGGTCATCAAGAGCAGCGCTACAACCTACCCAGTAGAGTACGTCTACCTCGCTGTCATCATCGCCAAGCACCTTAACCCCCAGACCATCAGCCCATTCCGTTCTGGTGGCAGAGGTTCCCCGGTACGGGTGCCCCCGGCTTCCCAGGCTCTTCAGCGCCTCCTGGACCGGCTCCGGGAACTGGCTCCTTTCCATAGCCAGATTGCGGCGCATGTCAATTATCTTGTCCACATGCTCAACGTAAACCGGGCATACTTCCTGGCAGGCCCGGCAGGTGGTGCAGTCCCAGAGGACTTGCTCCGTGACTACCTCGGCAAGCATGTCCCTGCGGGATTCACCATTGTTATCAACCTTGCCCCAGGTAGCCAGCGGATAAACATCAGTAAAATATCCCTTAAGGTCCTGGATAAGCTGCTTGGGATTCAGCTTCTTGCCGCTTAAATAGGCAGGGCACACGTCCTGACAGCGCCCGCACCTGGTACAGGCGTCCAGGTCAAGGAGCTGCTTCCACGTAAAATCTTCAATTTTACCAGTACCAAAATATTCCTCATTTTCAAAATCCAGCGTGCTAAGCACTCCACGGGGCTCAAGGCTTCTGAAAAAGACATTGACCGGATCCCAGATAATATGGAACAACCTTGAAGCAAACAGAGCCACATAGGCGATAGCCCCCAGGCTCAACAGCATGTGAATCCACCACACAGCCGTATGCCAGGCAAGCAAAGCGCTCTGACTGAGACCGCTGAAAACAAGAGCCAGAACATAGCCACCGGGAGACCACGGCGCCCAATCCGGAGTAACCTTTAGCTCGGTAGCCGCAATGCGCAGCCCCTCAACGATAAAGCCGGTGACGACAATGGCCAGGATTAGCAGCAAAACAACAAGGTCATCCCGCTGATTGTCCAGTCGGTCTGGTCTTAGAGCATACCGCCTGACCAAAGCTAGAATCACGCCGATAATAACCAGTATCCCGAAGCTGTCAACGACCACTGAATACCACAGGTAGAGACTACCCTGTAAAAAGTGGAAGAAGTAATGGCTGATAAAGTCCAGGAAGGAACCAATTAAAAAGACGATACAGCCGGCAAAGATGAGGAAATGTGCCAGGCCGGCGTATAATTCTCTGGGCAACCAGTTCTTTATTGAAGCAGACCTCTGTCCCAGACCATTAGCTACCTCAAAAAACTTGCGGTGGAAAATACCATCAACGACAGCGATAACGATAATATCACGTATTCTCCTGACCAGGTGATTGAACCTGTTGGCAGGACGCCCCACCTGCCACCTCCGGTAGTGCCGATAGATAGCATAGATAAGGATGCCGATGACTACCACCGCTAACGCATAGGTTATCTCGCCAAACTGAATGTTCCAGAATACCTCTCTGCCGGGCAACATATCTCCCATTGTCCCCCTTTCCAATCTTTTAATAGAATATCAGTTATTGCCACAGCTGTCACTCTTAGTGTCAGCTCAACAGATATTTCCGCATCAGGAAAGTGGTGAGGCGGCATCTTAAATAATGCAGCCGGGTTGGTTACTCCCCAAGTATAATAATAATAACCAATAATAAGATTAGTGTCAACTAGAATAATTCTTTCTATTACAATAAACGGGAATTTTCTCAGCAGACTTTTTTAAGATGAGGTATAATGGGGAAAAAGGAATCAGGCTTGTGCATCATTCGTTGCGGTTATACAGCGGGCACCGTGAGGGAATTCTCAAGTTCTACATGTTCGGCGCCTGGTGTACCAGAATACCACTTTTGGGCAGATTGGTAAGATGGGTGGCCAACACCTACGGCAGAAATATGGAGGGAGCTTACCTGCTCACCACCGAAGAAGCCGAGGCGATAGTGGCTATTGCCGAAGGCGTAGCGGTGGGGCCATGCACCTGCCGCACCGTGTTCCGTAACTGTGATAACCCGATTGATGTGGAGATAATGGTGGGGCCCACCCGGCATATATTTATGGAGCAAATGCCCCACGACTCACGAGAAATAAGCAAGGAAGAAGCCATAGCAATCTTGAGGGACTGTCACCAGCGGGGCCTTATTCACTCCGTCATTAAATGCCGCCGGCACTATTACGCCATCTGCAATTGCTGCTCCTGCTGTTGCGTACCGCTACGCATGAGCAAACAATACGGCATCGGTGATGCTATGGTAAGGCATAAGGATATCGTGCAGGAGTTCAAGGACTACCAGCGGGCGCATCAGGACTAGCCCAGAAAAGACATCAGCTCACGGGAAAACTCTTTAATCTTCTCCCGGTAGACACTATGCCCACTGTCTGCAAAGACCTTTACCCGGCAATCAGGAATTAAATACGCCGCAGCGTAGGCATGCCTGACCGGTACCACCGGGTCTTTAGCTCCCCAGACTACCAATGTCGGCACCATGATTTCCGAAAGGCGGTGCATTAGCACCGTGGCCTGCTCCTTAAGCGTGGAGATGCTGCTACCCAGATAGACACTGGTCTGGCAAATCGGTTCCACAAACTCATTGGGGGCGTAAAGTGACTTTGCCAGCCATTTGACAAAGCGGATAGCAGCCAGGGCAATGCCGCCCAACACCCCTATCAGAAGCCTGTGGGAAAGAAACCTGACCCAGAAGGCGATTTCCCTGCCCAGACACATGCTGCTGACCAGCACCAGCTTCTTGATTTTGTGGGGGAATTTCAGGGCATAGTCAAGGGCAATTCCGCCACCAAGCGAGTGACCCATGAGGTAGAATTTATCCAGCCCCAGCTCCCGGGAAAAATCATTGATAAATTCGGTTAATTCCGGAATAAAATAATCACCACTTAGCGGCTGGCTGCCGCCGAAGCCCGGCAAATCAGGTACATACATCGTGTAGTTCCTGGCAAGCTCTTCCAGGTTGTTCCGCCAGGCCTGCGCCCCCTGGCCGCCACCGCCATGGATTACTATCAGTGGCTCGCCCCGACCCCCGGTTAAATAACGTATATCAAGCTGGCCAACCTTTATCTTCTTGCTGAGAATATCTCCGATCATTCTTTTCCTCGCATTATAAGCAACCTTATTTTAGACCGGGCCACCCGATGATAGTGTGCTTATTTCCCATCACAAACAAATCTCAGTTGGGAGGGGAGACCTCACAGCAAAGCTACAAAAAAGCACCCTCCACGCAAAATGTGAAGGGTGCTATCACCATTGCCCGGTTTCTACTTATTATTATACCATTACCGCCACAGCGCGGTAAACTCTAACACCCCGTACCTTTGGTGGAGGCTAACCACGTATCTTCCGGTGACCGGCATCTTCACTCTTCCACGGTATCACGGGAATATTAAGAAGCGATTAAGGAACCGGTAACCTGGCCCCGCTTTGATATTTTATGAAATCCACCCCCTTTATCCCCCTCCTTTAGCAAAGGAGGGGGAAGAAAAAGAAAGGAGGGACGAAAGCCCCTCCCCGCAGGCCATTCCCCCCGGCGGAGAGATTAAATCCCTCTCTATCTCCCTTTACGAGAGGGAGACGAAACGCGCGTTTCCCCCTTTTTCAAAGGGGGACTAAGGGGGATTTCCACGGAGGGCGGTGGGTGGGAAAAGATAGAGAGGGTCCTAACAGCCCATCTTAGCACATCAAAGCATAGTATTATGTCTAGCTAAAAGGGCAATATGGTATAATTGACCTTCCCCCCAAAAACAGCCACACCATGACTTAGAGTCTTCCGGTATAATAAAGACGCCAGGAGGACTCATGAAAGCCAGGAAATACACCGAGGAACAGATCATCGCCGTGCTCAAAGA
>Ga0180432_10011895_pt1 | contig 10203 bp, 8 predicted proteins | sample SS_ome_10_FD_132414 | JGI IMG/M metagenome (GOLD analysis project Ga0180432, IMG submission 132414) | Hypersaline lake sediment archaeal communities from the Salton Sea, California, USA - SS_1_MS_2 metaG | ecosystem: Environmental > Aquatic > Non-marine Saline and Alkaline > Hypersaline >...
CGCAGATGGTGGGCAATGCACTTATGCTTGCGGTAGTCGCCCGGGTTGTAGCTGGCCAGACAATCCGAACTCAGCACGCCGGCATAGTCCTCGCCGAGAACCTCTCGGACCACGGCCGAACTGGGAGGACAATGGGGTCAGAGCGCCGTTAGTCGTTAGGGGAATTGGGCAGGGCGGTGATTCTAGTATCCTTTGGGTATGGTTCGCCCCTTGCGAATCCGCTCAAACTGACCGAGGAACCAGGGTCAGGCTACTTTTTTGGACAGTGGGGGACGCTACCGGAATTTCTGGTAAGGGCGGACAGGACGGTCGCTTCCTGCGTCGTCCTGAAGGCTTACGCAGGAACCAGCCGCGACAGGGTCGGCCGGTGGGCGGGTGTTGGCGGGAGGCTCGCAGACGGCATGATCCGGCCCGAAAGACAGACTGCCCATGGGGTTATGTATCATACTGTTACACTGCTGATCTGCAATGTTCCACTCTGCCGAGGCAACATCGCGGCCGGGCTGGGGCGGGGCGGGGGATGGGGTGAGTTTCAACGTCTTGGCCAGTAATCACTTATGGTCCAATTGCAGGCGGAAATGGGGCGACGGGCGCGGCCGCGGGGAGGGATAATTTCGGTAGCAGGTACCGAAATTCGTATGTTCCACTTTCCGATCGCGTTCCAGGCATGCCGAGGCGGGGTGTCTTGTAAGTAGTTTTTTTGCAAAGTGTTGCGTTGAACGCGTCCCGATGAAGAGGCCGGGGGGCGTGCGAAAGTGGAAACCTGTGGAACATGTTACTGAGCAGGCCATGGCAAGGGGCTGTCATGTGGCGACGGACCCACTCAGGGAGCCACTTGTCAGGAACAAGGATGACGTCTTCGAGAAGGGACAGCGGTCAAGGGTCGGTGTGTGTTCGGAGAATGGACGGAGACCAAACTCGCAAGACGTAGTCGGCCGCAGGCCGACCGGAGCAGGTGAGCAGTAGATCAGGGGAACAGGTGAAAAAGGCGGACCCGGCCTGGTCGGCGAGCGGTCCTCTGGCGGGGCTACTGCAGACGTGCGGGGATGACACGTGTTGGTCCGCTGCGGTTACGGGGGACGCACGGCGGGGCGCAAACAACAACGCCGCCCCGAAGGGCGGCGCTGCTGCTTACAGATTCGGTTGGGGGCTAGCCCTTGACGACGTTCGCGGCCCGGGGGCCCTTTTCGCCCTGGACGATATCAAACGTAACCGTCTCACCTTCGGCGAGGGACTTGTAGCCCTCGGCCTGGATGTCGTTGTGGTGGACGAACACGTCGCCGCCCCCATCGGTTTCAATGAAACCGAATCCCTTGGAATCGTTAAACCATTTCACCTTGCCAGTTGCCATGTGTATGGCTCCTTCAGAAAGTCAGCACGTTGGATTCGCGAGCGTTGGTCATCCAAGCTGATTCAGGCCCAAGGTGAAGATCACACACTCACGCGGGGGGACAGCGTGGAACAAGCCGCAAATGAAAGCGGATGCAAACCGTATTCGCCGGCGTGGGAAGGAACCTTTCCTTTCTCTACCGCCGACCCGTATTACGAATATTATCGACCACGTCGTCGGCCGGGTCAAGAGCAATCTTCGAGCAGATGGAGAGTAATCCGTCACTCTTGGCCGGGCTCTCATGGCTTGTGCCGGAGTCCACCTCGGCTTGGACTACCGGATTCGCTCAGGACGGAGGGCTTGTCCCTCAGGAATCGGGGCCCTCTGCCCACCAGCATCTCGTTCTTGTCTCTGACGAAGCCCACCTGCTGAAGGAGCGCCCAAGCGCTGTTGTGCCACCCCATCTGGTAACCTCTCTGGTGAGCCTCCTTCTCCATCCTCACGCGCAGGTTCTCATTGAAGACCACGAGGTCGAGGGCCCGGGCGATCTGCTCGACCGAGTCTTCTCCGGGGTCAACAAGGATGCCTCTGGCATATCTGCCGATAACTACGCCTCTCGGACAGGGCTTGTTGGAGAGAATCAACTCCAGGGCATACCGGAATTTCGTTGCTACGGCGATCCTTCCGGACCCCAGCGTCTCGGCCAGGATGCCGCTGGAGATCTGAGACAAAGCGAGATACGGAAGCACGACGACGTTGGCCGCGCCGTAAACCTCGAGGAAACTCACTTCATCCAGGAAGGTATCGAGAAAGACAACGTCGTGCTCCTTGACATCCACGCCTGACAACTCCTCGACCTTGCACCACCGCAGTTCGTGCCGTCCAAGTGCATCGGCCAGCGTGTCCTGATAATCGCGGTACAGCCTCCCCCCCTCTGCGCGCAGAAAACCCGGATGGGCCTCGCCGGCGATGAGGTACACGATCTTCCGCCTCTGTTCCTGCGTGCACGATTCGGCCAGGAACCGGCCGTAAGCCCGAATGCCATACTCGAGTCCCTTGCCCGGGGAGATCATCCCCAACGTGGCAACAAGGAAGCTGTCTTCGAGGCCGTACTTCGTCTTCACCGCCAAGCGGTCGTATTCGGATGGGTGATGCACCCTGATGCCATGATCGATGTGAGTGAGTTTCGAACGGTCGATCCCGTACACGGGGGATTCCAGGATTTCGATCGCGCTTTCGGTCGTGACGATCAGGCCCTCGCTACAGGCAGCCAGTTGCTGCAAGACCCGTCGTTGGTGCGAATCAGGCTGATCGAGCACGGTGTGAAGGTAGACGAAGGTGCTCAGTCCTTCCCGAGTGAACGCTCCGGTCATGTCCACGAAGTTCGTGCCTTCGCAATCGCGTCCGGTGTTGTCGGGGTCCAAGCCGTATTCGTGCTGGAGTACGACAACAGTAGGATCTGCGCGGGCTTTGGCTCTCGCAATTGCCTCCTCGGTGGCCCGACGCCAGGATTCGGGGCGGTACTGGTCAATCACAAGGTCCACAGGAGTGCCGTAGGGACCGCTCTCGTTGTCGATCGCCGCCACGTCCACTCTGGAGACTTCTTCGGTGAAGTGCTCGAGCGCATTGGCCAAGTCGCGCGAGAACGTGGCGACCCCGCATCGTCTTGGTGGATACGTGCCCACAATCCGGATATTGAGCTTTCGGTCTCTCATGTGCGGGCACCTTCAACCAGCGCCGCTGGAGATGCTCGCACCTGGACGCGTCGGGGTCTTCGTTCGTCAGTCAAGAGCCCGAGCCTGATGTAGTTCCCGTGAGCCAGGCGGGCGTTCCTGCGGTACGAGAGGTTGCCAACCAGCAACAGGACGGGGCGGCGCCAACGTAGGAGACTGTTCGTTACACGGCGGAAGATCCGCCACAGCGAGTAGAATCCCCGGTCGCAGCAGTCCATCTCCCTCACAAGGGCCGACCAGGAGAAGTTCCTGTAATGCGCCGTCGGGAACCCCAGCGTGTAGTATCGCCAGTCGTCCGGGAAGTCGGCCGCGGCAATGCGGTCCTGGGTCGCCATCTGGTCCCACAGGCGCGTGCCGGGCAGCGGGGTCAGGAACAGGACGTTGAGAATATCCACGCCGTAGCTGCTGGCCGCCCGAGCGATCCGCCGGCCGATGCCCGGCTCATCCGTGTCCAGCCCCATGATGAATGATCCTACGACCACGATATTGTGCCGCCGGATCCGCTGGACGGACTTCCTGAAATCCCGCCCCTTGAGCAGGTTGAACTTCTTGCCCACCTCGGCCAGTCCCGCGGCACTGGGCGATTCGAATCCGATGAACATGCCTCGGCATCCGGCCCGAACGGCCAAGTCCAGCAACTCCTCATCGTCAGCCAGGTTGATCGTGACCTGGCCGATCCAGGTCTTGCCGAGATCGGCACGGATTATCGCGCGGAACAGCGCTTTGGCTCTGGCGATGTGTCGCGCGTTGGTGCCGATAAGATTGTCATCCACGATCAGGACCCTCTTCTCCCGGATGGATTTGAGTTCCTCCACCACACGGGCAATGGGCCGGTAGCGATAGCGCGTGCCGTTGAAAGCCGAAACGCTGCAGAAGCTGCAGCTCAGCGGACAGCCTCGCGTCGTCTGAATGGAGCCGAAGGCATAGCCTTCGGTCAGCAGGTCATGCCTGGCCTGCGGGACCTTGGCCAGGTCAACATGCTCACCCGTGTACGTTCGCTGCAGCCGACCCCGCCGCACGTCGTCAAGAACAGTCGCCCAAACACTCTCGGCTTCCCCCGTGACAACTGAATCGACGTAACGCAGGGCTTCTTCACTGCACATGGTGGCATGAATGCCTCCCATGACCACACTCACGCCGCGGTCACGAAACAGCTCGGCCAACTCGTATGCCCGGCTGGCCTGGGACGTGAATGCCGTGATGCCGACCAGGTCCGGCCGGGACATGGTCGAGTAGTCCACCGTGCGCACGTTCTCGTCGATGACGGTGATCTCCCATTCCGGCGGGGTCAGGCCTGCCAGAACCAGCAGCCCCAGCGGCTTCCAGACGCGGTAGCGGTTCCACCGGTTCCCATCGACATTGGCCAGGTTCACCAGGGAGTTCTTTGGATTGATCAGACAGAGGCGCATGGGTTCTCCGGGATCAGCGATCCGATCGACGTCGCGGTTTGCTCCGGCGGGGGTCTATCGAGGCGATGAAGGTTCAGGGGCCGGCTTGGCTCGATTCGGGGGTTGGGACCGCCCACCGGGGCTCGGCCGCGGAGAGGACTCAAGAGGAGGCTCACAACATCGGACGTCCTCATGTATTGGCTGAAGGTCCACAACTGACCGAACGACCGGACCGGATGCCTGAGAAAGCGCCTGGTGAAGAACATCACGTAACCTTTGACGCGCAATCGTCTAATGGTGGAGTTCGGCAGAACGGTGGGATCGATATCGCAGCATCTGAAGCGTTGGTGCCCATCACGCTCGTCGCGGCTTGCGCGATCACCGGAGCCATGTATGCCCATCACGAACACACACCCTGCAGGCCATCCTTCACGGTCGGCCTTGGGGCGTGCCGCATCTTCCTGCGTCTTGCGCGGCGCTTGGATCTCCGGCGATAGTGCATGGCCAGCCCCCAACTGATTCTCGGCAGGTTCCAGACCAGCCCGCCAACGTATTGCCCCACCCCACGCCAGCATTCCTTGCGCATGACGCGGATCACATGCTTGAGGCTGTAGAACTCGCGGTAGAGGCGGCGGCGCAGTCTGCGGAGTTCTTTGACCGAACAGTCATCTGAGTACACCTTCCCGTTCCCGGCGACATGGTATCCCGGGCTCTTGGCGACCAGGTCTTCCACGCCCGTGTACGGGCCGACACGCAATAGGCTCAGCGCAATCGAGTCAATACCCAGTTCGTGTGCAAAGGGAGTGATCTGCTTCATGTCCTCCACGCTCTCCCCGATGTTCCCGAGGATGAAATACCCGTGCAGCAACATCGAGCTTTGCCGAAGCACCTTGAAATACTCGCGGATCTGCGCGGTGTTGAACCCCTTGCCCATCGAACGCAGCGTCTTGTCATGGGCGGATTCGATGCCCAGCAGCAGCATGAAGAAGCCGGCTTGCTCCATTCTCCGCAGAATGCCCGGGTGTCGGGCGATTTCCAGCCGAGCGTTGACAATGAACTTCTTGCGAATCCCACGGGAGAGGATCAGGTCGCAGATTCGCTCCACACGGGCCATGTCGTGGGTGAACAAGTCGTCAGTGAAGGCGACGATGGGCGCATCGATCCGGGCGAGTTCCTCCACCACGGATTCCGGAGAACGCGCCGACCAACGGCGTTTCTCGCCCCACGGGTTCCTGCTGAAGGAACAGAAAGCGCAATTGAACGGGCAGCCGCGCGAGGACGACACCGTGTCGATGGGCAGGCCCAGGCTTACGCCCTCGATCGCCACTTCATAGACGTACTTGCGCAAGGTCCGGTTGGGATAGAGGTCGTTCGTGAGAGGACGAGACTGGCGATTGGGGTTGTGGCATATCCGGCCATCCCGGCGAAAGCTCAGGCCGGCGATCTCTCCGAGGGGTAATCCCCGGCAGAGGTCTTCCACCACCTCCTCACCATCCCCGCGGACGAGCACATCCACGCCGGGGAAGGCAGACAGCCAGTACTCGGGATTCTCCGTCGCGTGCCGACCGCCCACGATGGTAAGAACGCCCGGGGGGACCGAGCGGATCTCCTCCCGCAGGAACTCGGCGTCGCGGTCCCAGTTGATGGAGAAACAGACCAGATCGGTATCCGCACGCAGGAAATCACTCGTGCGCCCGCTCTCCTTGCGCAAGTCCACGACGTCGATCTGTTCGGCATAGGGTTCGATAGTCGTCGCGATGTACTCAAGACCCAGCGGCGGGAAGAACCCCACAGCGTTCAGTTCTCGCCGATACGGGTACACGCAGAGCACGTGCCGGAATGCCACGGTCCGGCCGGTCTCGATAAGGCATCTTCGATTCGGCACTCTCGTTGGCTCCCGGTCGGCCACGCCGTGCCTGCCCGGCGGGATGAGCGTATCGGCGGACGGGGTGTCGGACGGATCGGGCCGGGCTGCGGTATCAAGGCTCTTGACCGGGCGTGCCGCCGGACCGGTTGGATGGGTCAGATGGAGTCTCATCGTGTTCGCGTGTTCTCAGGGCAGCGTCACTCATCACAGGGTTGTGGTCCTGGCCGGTCCAGGAAGAGTTTTTTGGCCTCGGCAAGCTTGCGCGCGAAACCGTCCTTTCGGAAGGCGGCGACCCAGCGGCGCAGCAAGACCCAGCCTCCGGTGCGATAGAGGTTGGTCCACCAGCGGGCGGACCACCGCCGGTAGCCCTCACCGATTCGGTGCAGCCAGAACGCCATGCCGGGAAAGGACAGAATGCTCAGCGCGACCGAGAGCATGCTCCGGGGCCGATAGAAGCGGCCCATGATCCGGTAGGCGGCCCTCTGCATGTCTTCCGGCGTAAGCGGATCGTCGGGCCGGAACAGGGGGAAATTGCCGTCATAGTACTCCAGCCCGACCAGTTCGGTGGAATAGATCCGGTTCTGGCGGCGGAGCCTCTCGGTCAGTTCCGTTCCGGGCAGCGGGATCGGTTGGAGGACCTGGACGGTATTGAGACGGGCCTTGCGAATGAACCGCCGGAAGTGCCGGACGCGCTCGCGGGAGGACATCCGGAAGGACTGCCCCGGCCTCATGGGATAGCCGAAAATGAACATGCCGTGGATGCGGAAGCCGGCCCGGTGGTAGAGGCGCGTCAGCGCGATCATCTCCGCGGGCCTGAGCCGTTTGTTCATAGCCTCCAGTTCTTCGGCGATGGGCGACTCGTACCCAATAGCCAGCCACGCCACACCCGCTTCCCGCATGGCCTGGAGCAGTTCGGTGTCCCGGGCCTTGTCCAGGCGGATCTGGACGGTGATGGCAAACCGCGCGCCGGTCCGGCGCCGGTAGTCGCTCAGGAGTCGGCACAGGCGCAGTGCCCCGGGGCGATCCTGGCCGAACAGGTCATCCGTGATGAAGAACACACGAGCGCCGTGCTTCTCGTAGGTCGAAGCGAACTGCGCCAGCATACGTTCAGGTGAGGCCCGGCGCGGGCGGCCCTTCACCGAGCAGAACTCGCAGTCCATGCCGCACCCTCGCACCCCTGACACGGGAAACACCCTCAGTCGGGCATACCGGAGAACGGAGAAGGCGGGGATGGGCAGTGCGTCGAAGTCCGTCAGCGGCTCCCGCGCGGGTGTCCGGACCACGTGGCCGTCCTTCAGGAAGGCGATACCTCGGACGTCCGAGAGGTCCGTCCCGGCCTCGAAGCACGCAAGCAGTTCCGTGATCGTCTCTTCGCCCTCTCCGATGACCACGATGTCCACTCCGTTCCGCAGTGCATCCTTAATGTTGTCTCCGACGAAGTGATGCCCACCGGCAATCGTGCGAGCGCCCAGCGCCTTGTACCGCTGCGCTATCTCGTACAGCCGAGGAATCGTGCTCGTCAGCCCCCCGTACAGCCCCACGACGTCAGCGGGACGAATCCGCTGAAGGGCCTCATGATCCGGCCGACCGGCCCCGTCGGCCGGACCGCGGCGGTAGTTGTTCTCGTCGACGATCTCGGCATCCCATCCGCGCACATCCTGCACGGCTGTGGCTATGCACACCGGGCCCAAGGCGGTCATGACCTTGGCCACGCTCGAGTAGATGTTGAACGCCGGATACACCGGACAGACCAGGCGGAACAGGCTCCGGCGGCAGTGGACCGTGTCGGCTTGCGTGGATATCTGCTGCATAGGTCAGTTTCCTCGTTTCAGTCGCTTTCGGGATTGTCCCCGTGCCAGGTTTCTGGAGCCACGTTGCTGGCCAGGCGGAACACTTGCACCATCACACTGCTCGTGAATGCCAGGACGACGGCCCCCGCCGTCGGCTCGACCTCGGCAACAGCTTCGCGCACGTCCACGCCGGTGATTCTCTCGATCGCCTCCTGCAGCGACTGGGAGGAACTCCTGAAGAGCTGTCGGTGGAACTCCTCCACCTGTGCGGCGCCTTCCGGGCTTCTGGCCAGGTCCTTCTCGGCTGGCGAGAGGGCCTCATGCAGCGTGATCACCAGCGTGTCCTGACTCAGGACCACCGTGACCGCCTTGGGCGCGTGGCCGGTCGTCTGCTGCTGGTACGCCGTCACGACCTCCGCAATCTCCTTGGCCATGTTTGGCTGCTGATTGCCCATCAATGCACTCCCATCTCTGGTTGGCCTTCGCTTCGGCCAGTGCTCGTGTCCGACAGCGCCGCAGGTAAAAGAAAAGCCGACAAGGTCGAACACCCAAAGGTGCTCGACCACGTCGGCTCACTCGTCAACGGGCCTGCCCTGAGGGCCTGCCCTTCATCTAGTCGTCCGAACTCGGAGCCGTGTCGTGCTCCGTTACATAGTAAGTATAGCGACAAGGGCCCACGAAACAAGCTGATTCTGGAAATCGTGTTCCGCCTGTGATATCATGTATTGCGGATCCGGCGGACGTACGCTGACCTCTGCTGTGCCGGGAGGTCCCGGCTATTGTCCCCCAGGCCCTTGAACCGTAGCGAACTGGAGATCGCCATGAGAACACAAGGCGAAATCGAGGCCGCCATCTGCGAAGGGGTCGGCCGCTTTGAACAGGAGTACATGGGTCGTGGCCCCAAGGACATCCGTACACACCTGATCGGGAACCTGCTCGTGGTCCGTCTCCAGGGTGTGCTGACGGCGGCCGAACAGCAACTGGTCAAGACCCTCCCTGCCGAGAAGGGGCGGGGCCTGCTCAAGCAGGTCCGGACGCAATTGGTGGAGACGGCACGACCGGCCTTGGAGGCGATGGTGCAAGACATCACCGGGACCAAGGTGGTGAGCCTGCACCATGACATCAGCACCCTGACCGGGGAAGAGGTCGTGCTCTTCACACTGGCCGAACCCCCCGGCTTCCGCGAGACGAAGAGGTGATAGGGTTCGTCCGCCAGGAAGCACAGCCCGGCTTGGCCCTTGACCAAGGCTTCCGCCTCCGCCAAGGCTTCCGGGGACACGTCGGAGGACACGTCGCCTTGACAAACCGGCACGTCGTCCCGTCAGCATGGTCGAGTGCTCCGACGCCCGCAATCGAACCCCACCCGTCGCGCGATGTTGCACCGCACCGCCAGTGTTACAGTGTTCCATTATGTTCCACTTCAGTGGTGACCTCACCGGAAGTTCGCGCCGGCAAACATTTATAAAGCGATTTCATAAAGTATCTTAGCATTTATCGCTTCCGCCGTGCGCCCATGTGAAGTTTACAGGGTGGAACATGCACTTCCGCGGGGTAATGATATGATACATGTCCCTGGTGCCCCTTGCCGACCATAGAATACACGATTTTTCTGGTGTATATTATACACAGGAAGACGCCGCAAACCGTTGTGGCCGGACCCGTCAACCCCTCAACGAGTTACCCCGTTAGCGCATACTCGTTATCGTGCGGATGAGTGTTCCGATCCCGCTCGTCCAAGCCCCCGGCTCCCCGCGGAAACACCCAGGCCAGTCTGACGAGGATTTGTCTTGACAAGGCCTTCAAGACCGACTACCCTAAGAAAACTGGTTCGTACAGGTCGCGAACTGGAGGTTGTATGGGAAATCCCGGATGGAATCGTGCCGTATCCAAGGCTAAGAGGCAAGAGGGAGACGAGATGATGAAGACGACACGGAACATGCTGACGGTCGTGCTGGTGATGGCGGCCGCCCAAGCGGCCAACGCGGCCTTTGTGCTGCTGGACAACTTCGAGAGCTACAGCACGGGTCAGATCGAAAGCCAAAGTGCCAACTGGACGTCTGTTAGCGACGCCAATGCGACGGTGGGATTGGACCCG
>Ga0180432_10011898_pt1 | contig 10201 bp, 8 predicted proteins | sample SS_ome_10_FD_132414 | JGI IMG/M metagenome (GOLD analysis project Ga0180432, IMG submission 132414) | Hypersaline lake sediment archaeal communities from the Salton Sea, California, USA - SS_1_MS_2 metaG | ecosystem: Environmental > Aquatic > Non-marine Saline and Alkaline > Hypersaline >...
ACTACTGGATCTCTGAGACGGGCCTGCTGGGCTAGCGGTCGACGTCAAGCCGGCTGTGCAGCATCTGGCTTACTGCGTCAAACAGACGGCGGCAATGTCGAGGGCGCAGCCTCGTACCCGGGCCCCGGGTACCGTACTTCAGTCGCGTTCAGGCTAACGCTAGTCAAAGGAATCTCCAACCAAAGCCAACGGTTGGGGGGACGGATCTGGTGTACTATAGGGACGCATGTGGGCCGTGCCGGGCGATGCGCGCGCGGCCCATCGAGACGCCAGACGGACAGCGTTACTGGCAAAGTGAACTGACGCCGAGATACTCTTGATAGCGCATCACGGCTATCTAAGATGGTGCTGGATATCCAGTGGGGAATTCCGCCCACTGGGAGACTTGCCGCCGATCGATGTCCTCAAGGAGGTCTGACCGTGCCGCGTGACATTCCAATTAGCAATGGATCGTTGCTGATCAACTTCGACCATCAATATCGCCTCCGTGACCTTTACTGGCCCCATGTTGGGCAGGAGATCCACACGGAGGGACATCCTTTCCGCTTCGGGATCTGGGTCGACGGGCGCTTCCGCTGGGTGAGCGACCAAGGCTGGGGACGGGTCCTCGACTACGTGGACGACACGTTGGTCACCCGGGTTTCCCTACACCACCCAGATCTCGGCGTGCACCTGGTCTGCCGCGACGTGGTTGACTTCCACGAGGACCTCTATCTGCGCGAGATCGTCGTCCACAACGAGACGGATCAGGAGCGAGAGGTGCGTCTCTTCTTTGGACAGGACTTCCATATCAGCGGTCGGGAGGTCGGGGACACCGCCTATTACGAGCCGGAGCGGCGTGCCGTCTTCCACTACAAGGGCCAGCGTTGGTTCATGGTGAACACCATGCGCGAGGGAAGCCCCGAGGGCGTGGATCAGTGGGCGGTGGGGATCAAGGAGGCCAAGGGGAAGGAGGGGACGTGGCGGGACGCTGAGGACGGGGAGCTCTCCGGTAACGCTGTCGCCCAGGGGAGCGTGGACTCGACGGTGGCCCTCCATCTGAGTGTGCCCCCTAATGGGAAGGCCCGCGGGTGGCATTGGATCGCGGTGGGCGACTGCTTCCAGGCCGTGACGGCCATCAACCGTGCTGTCCGAGAGAAGGGCCCCGGCGCGTTCGTAAAGCGTACCCAGGATTACTGGAGACTGTGGGTCGACAAGGCCGAGCGTGATCTCGAGGGAATGCCCGATGATATCTGCCACCTCTACCGCCGGAGCCTCATGGTCCTTCGGACCCAGATCGACAGTGAGGGCGCCATCATCGCCGCCAATGACTTTGATATCGCCCACTACGGCCGGGATACCTACGCCTACATGTGGCCCCGCGACGGTGCGCTGGTGGCGGGATGCCTGATTGACGCCGGCTACCCCGAGGTGACGCGGCGCTTCTTCGACTTCTGCCACCGGGTGATCACGGAGGAAGGCTACTTGCTCCATAAGTACAACCCCGACGGCTCTCTGGGCTCGTCATGGCACGGCTGGTACCACGAGGGGGAAAAGCGGCTGCCGGTGCAGGAGGACGAAACGGCCCTCGTGATCTGGGCCCTATGGCGCCACTTCGATCGCTACCGGGACATCGAGTTCGTCAAGCCGCATTACCGGGGTCTGGTGACCCGCGCGGCGGACTGGATGTGCCGGTACCGGTACGAGGAGAGTGGGCTTCCCCGCCCATCCTGGGATCTGTGGGAGGAGCGGCGCGGCGTGCACGCGTGGACCGTCGGTGCAACCTGGGGCGGGCTCCAGGCTGCCGCCAATTTTGCGGACGCCTTTGGAGAGACAGAGCTGGCAGCCAAGTACCGGCGCGCGGCTGAGGAGATGAAGGAGGGGGTCAGGGAATGCCTGATGTCCTCAAAGATGGACTGCTTCGCCCGCACCGTCAACCGGCAAGCCGACGGCACGTGGGCGCATGACGTCACGATGGATGCCTCTCTGGTGGGGCTCTGGCTCTTCGGCATGTTCGCGCCCGACGCGCCGGAGATCGTGGCGACCATGGAGAGGATGAGGGGCCGGCTCTGGGTGAAGACAGACGTGGGAGGCATGGCGCGCTACGAGGACGACTATTACCATCAGGTCTCCGAAGACGTGGACAACATACCCGGAAACCCCTGGTTTATCTGCACCCTGTGGCTGGCCCAGTGGCACATCGCCAGGGCAAGCTCGCAGGCGGATCTGGGACCGGCTCGGGACATCTTGATATGGGTGGCTGACAGGAGCCTGCGAAGCGGGGTCATGGCGGAGCAGGTGCACCCGTATACGAACGAGCCTCTGTCGGTCAGCCCGCTCACGTGGAGTCATGCTACACTGGTCATGACGGTCCAGGACTACGTGGCAAAGAGACATGAACTGGCCCAGCAGAGGAGCGGAACTTGAGGCATCGTGGGACCGAACCGCTCGATTCTGCCGACAGTGACCTGCGGCAGCTGAGGAGGGCGGAGTGGGCACGGGGCACGCGGAGGTGCGGAGGGCAGAGGATGGAGGACAAAGTGAGTGACCGAGAAGGGGGTTGCCTGGGATCCAAGTTGTGGCTCTACACCAACTTTGACTGTAATCTGCGGTGCACGTACTGCGTGACGAAGTCGACACCGGACGTGCCTCGGCGCGCTCTGGACCTCAAGACGATGCAGCGGTTGATTGATGCAGGGACGGCGCTCGGTTTTCGGGACCTGTTTTTCACGGGAGGTGAGCCCTTCTTGCTCGACGACATCTACTCGATGCTGAGCTACGCATCAGCGCGGGCACGAACGACGGTGCTCACCAACGGCGTGCTTCTGCATGGAGCGAGGTTGGAGCGACTGGCTGAGGTGGCCAACGAGAACCTTCGTGTGCAGGTCAGCCTTGACGGCGCGCGACCGGAGCATCACGATCCTTACCGTGGAGAGGGGACGTGGGCGAAGACCGTGACGGCCATCGAGGGGTTGCTGGCGCGGGATGTCCAGCTGTGCATCAGCACCACGGAGACTCAGGCCAACACAGGCCACCTCGCGGAGCTCCGTCTCTTTCGGCGCGCCCTGGGGATATCCGACAGGGATCATTTGATCCGTCCCTTGGCCAGACACGGATTCTCCCAGGAGGGGCTCGAGTTGTCCAGGGCGAAGTTGGAGCCGGAGCTGACGTTGACGGCGGAGGGCGTCTTCTGGCATCCGCTGACATTTCCTGGCGACGACGAGATGCGGGTCAGTAACGAGCTTTTTCCGCTGGAGGATGCCGTCACGGCCGTGGAGGACGAGCTGGCTCGCGATGACTGGAGCGGTCGGACCGAGTTCATCTGAGGGAAAGGCGACGACTCCGGGTCGGAGTCGTGAGTCTGTCGGACAACGACAGCAGCAAGTTTCATCCCCAAAGTACGTGTGCAGCGGCAAGACTGAGGTCACATAGTTGGCTCTACTGAAAGAAGTTTTCGAGGGCGAGGTGCCAGGCACTTGAACGGGGTCTTCGACAAGTGCCTGGCACCGTGAGCACCTCTTTTCGGGAGAGCCATAGTTGCTGAACGGAAACAAGCATAGGGATCGGATCCGCGGCCTCCGGTCGGAGTGAGCCGCGGGGCTGACCGTAGGTGGAGTGGATTCAAGGGAGAACAGGGACATGGCTGATTTCGCGACCCACGACGTCCTGGTGGTCGGCGGCGGATTGGCGGGGCTGCGGGCGGCCGTGGCTGCCCACCAGCGGGGGGCCGACGTCGCGGTTCTTTCGAAGGTTTATCCGATCCGGTCGCACTCCGGTGCGGCCCAGGGCGGCGTCAATGCTGCTCTGGGGAACCACCCCGAGGGGCACGACGACACCTGGAAGCGCCACGCCTTCGACACGATCAAGGGGGCCGACTACCTGGCCGACCAGCCGCGGGCGGAAATCCTGGCCCGAGAGGCGCCGGAGCGCGTCCTGGAGATGGAGCATTGGGGCACGTATTTCAGCCGCTTCCCCAACGGACGGATTGCACAGCGGCCCTTCGGCGGGGCCGGCTACCCGCGCACGTGTTACGCCGCGGACCGCACCGGGCATCAGATGCTCCACACACTGTACCAGCAGTGCCTCAAGAGAGGCATCCCTTTCTACAACGAGTGGCTGCTAACACGTTTGGCGGTGCACGACGGCCAGGTGAGTGGACTTGTCGCGATGCACCTGCCCAGCGGTGCGCTCCGGGGATTCCGGGCGGGCGCCGTGATTGTGGGTGGCGGCGGGCACGGCCGGATCTACGCCAAGTCGACCAACTCCTACATCAACGTCGGCAGCGCCACGGCGGCGATCTACCGGGCTGGCGTGCCCCTGCAGGACATGGCCTTCGTCCAGTTCCACCCCACGACGCTCTACGGGACGAACATCCTGATCACCGAAGGGGTGCGGGGCGAGGGCGGCTACCTGCTAAATGCCGAGGGTCAGCGCTTCATGGAGCGGTATGCGGCCGAGGCGATGGAACTCGCGCCGCGTGATATCGTGGCGCGGGCGATTCAGACCGAGGTGGATGAGGGGCGGGGCCTTGACGCCGGCTACGTCCAACTCGATGTGCGCCACCTCGGAGAGGACGTGATCAAGACCCGGCTGCCGGGCATCCGCCAGATCGCCATGGACTTCGCCGGGGTCGATCCAATCGAGACGCCCATTCCGGTCCAGCCGGGTCAGCATTATTCGATGGGCGGCCTGGCCTGCGACGAGAACGGCGAGACGAGGATCGACGGACTCTTCGTCGTTGGCGAATGCTCCTGCATCAGCGTCCACGGTGCCAATCGGTTAGGGGGGAACTCGCTGCTGGAGACGATCGTCTTCGGGAAGCGAGCCGGGGACAAAGCATGCGCCCGGGTCGGCGTGGCGGGCGGAAGCGTCGACAGGATCACCGGCGGAGCCGAAGCCGATGGAGCGCTCGGGGAGGCGTTGGAGGCGCAGCGTAGTGAGATCAAGGCCCTGAAGCGCCGGGGGGAGGGCGAGCGGCAAATCATGCTGCGGCGGACCATGCAGGAGACGATGACGGAGCACGTGGGGGTCTTCCGTGAGGAGGCCGGCCTCCGTCGGGCCGTTGAACTCATGGGTGAGCTGAAGGAACGGTACCGAGGCGTAGGCCTCGATCATACGGGGCGGGGGTTCAATTGCGATCTGGTAGACACCCTCGAGCTGGGCGGCATGCTGGAGCTGGCGGAAGTGACGGCGTTGACGGCGCTGAAACGGACAGAATGCCGGGGCTCTCACTGGCGGACCGATCACCTGGGACGCAATGACGAGCAGTGGTTGAAGCACAGCGTGGCGACGTATGAGACGGACGGGCAGCCGGAAGTGATCTACAAAGACGTGGTGATCACCGCGTATCCGCCCGCAAAGAGAGACTACTAAGGTCCCCGTGAGGTCATCTCAGAGGAAGACGGCTCTGGTAACTGGGGCAACTCGGGGCATCGGCTACGAGTTGAGCAAGCTCTTCGCCCAGAATGGGTATGACCTGGTGATCAACGCGCGGCACCTGGAGGATCTGGAGGAGGTCGCCGCAGAGTTCGAGGAATCCTTTGGGATCTCGGTCCATCCTATCGCGCGAGATCTTTCGGACCCAGACACGCCCGAGGCCCTATTCGAAGAGGTCGGCGCAAATTCCTTGAGCGTGGACGTCCTCGTCAACAACGCAGGCTTCGGCTTGCGCGGGGCCTTCGCGGAGACGGACTTGGAAACTGAACTGAGGATGATGCGGGTTAATATGGTGGCCCTCACCCACTTGACCAAGCTCTTCCTGGGTGGGATGCTGGAGCGGGGGAGCGGCTGGATCCTCAACGTTGCCTCGACGGCGGCGTATATGCCCGGCCCGCTGATGAGCGTCTATTACGCGACGAAGGCCTATGTCCTGAGCTTCACCGAAGCTTTGGCCAGTGAACTGGAGGGTTCCGGCGTCGGTGTCACCGTGCTATGCCCTGGGCCTACGAAGTCCCAGTTCAAGAAACGGGCGAAGCAGCGTGAAATCTGGCTGCGCTATCTGCTGCGGGAGATGGCGCCAGAGAGGGTGGCCCGCGCCGGGTTTCGGGCTGTGGAGCGAGGCCGACGGTTGGCGCTCCCCAGTTTGCAGGACTGGCTGGTCGTCTTCTTCCACCGGTTCGTCCCGCGCCCTCTCCTGGCCAACTTGGTGCACGAGTTGCACAAACGGCGTGAGGTTGACTGACGCCGGAACGGAGGTAGACCTTGGAGACCAAGTCGTACGAATTCAGCATCTTCCGCTTTGATCCGGCGCAGGATGAGGCACCGACTTACCGCCGCTACGCGCTCGACGTTCCGGAGGGCATGACGGTTCTGGAGGCCCTGCTGCGTATTCAAGCTGAGCAGGATGGGAGTCTGTCCTTCCGGTACGCGTGTCGTGGGGCCGTTTGCGGATCCTGCGCAATGCTGATCAATGGGCGGGAGGAACTGGCTTGCCGGACGCAGGTGCACGCACTGCTTGGGTCGCCCCGGCAGGTCTACGAAGGGGCGGAACGGGAGCGCATCGAAACGCATCCCGATGAGCCCGACGTGATTGTCGTGGAGCCCTTGCGGAACCTGGAGGTGGTCAAGGATCTGGTCGTGGAGATGGACCCCTTCTTCGAGAAGCTTGAGGCCGTCGAGCCCTGGCTCCAGGCGGCGGATCCGGACCCCGAAGGTGAGCGTCTGGTGGAGCCGGATGCTTGGGCCGAAGCAGAACCGTACACCAACTGTATTCTATGTGCCTGCTGCCACAGCGTCTGTCCCGTGGAGGCGGAGGATCCCGAATACCTCGGCCCGGCAGCCCTGGCACAGCACTACCGTTTCCTGGCGGACATCCGGGACGGGGCCGGCGAGGTGCGGCTGGATCTGGTCGACGGAGAGCATGGGGTGGAGGCTTGTGACTTCGCATGGAACTGCGTGGAAATCTGTCCGAAGGGCGTCCCACCCACCAAGGGCATTGCCAAGACCCGGGCGCGCATCACGCGGCGGCGTCAGGAGTAAGTTATGTTTGGAGTCGGTGCCAGGCCACCGGCCTTCACGTTGGAGACGCCGGATGGGGAGCAGGTGTCGCTGGAAGAGATGACGGGACAGGACGAGGATTTCCTGCTGGTCTTCCTCCGGCACCTTGGCTGAGTCCACTGACGAGAACAAGTGGCATAGTTGTGCCCACGCGTGGAGGAGCTCGGGGCGAGCCTCTTCCCGATCACGTCTTACGGATCACGTCTTACGGATCACGTCCTACGGATCACGTCTTACGGATTGCGTCTTACGGATTGCGTCTTACGGATTGCATCTTACGGATTACGTCTTACGGATCACGTCTTATGAGTCGTGTCCCAAGCAGTGCGCGACGCCTAGCGCGCCGGGACCAACCGAGCACTGAGGAGAGACATGCGCATCGACCGGGACTCCATGGGAGAGGTGAAGATACCGGATGGCGCCCTCTGGGGAGCCCACACGCAGCGGGCGGTGGAGAACTTCGCCATCTCCGAGCTTCGCTTTGGGCGCTGTTTCATCCACGCTCTGGGCCACGTGAAGCGGGCCTGCGCGCGTGCCAACGTGGCGCTGGGTGTTCTGGACCCGGCATTGGGTGAGGCGATCATTGCGGCCTGTGACGAAGTGATTGCGGGGTGCTGGGACGAACAGTTCCCCGTCGACATCTTCCAGACCGGCTCGGGAACCTCGACGAATATGAACGCGAACGAAGTGCTGGCTGCTCGAGCCAATCAGCTCATCGCCGGGTCGTCTATCGACGATGGTGACCGAAAGGGTGGCGAGCCAGATGCGTCGACTTCCGGAACCGTCCATCCCAATGATCACGTCAACATGAGCCAGTCGAGCAATGACGTCGTTCCCACGTCGATCCACGTGGCGGCAACGCTTGCGCTTCGCGAGACGCTGATCCCGGCGCTTGAGGATCTCCACCGAGCCTTGGGTGAGAAATCGGAGGCGTTCGACTCCGTCGTCAAGGCAGGACGGACGCACCTGCAGGACGCGACGCCGATCCGGATGGGGCAGGTGTTCGGCGGGTACGCAGCCCAGGCGCGCAAGGGGGCGGAACGGGCGCGGAGGGCGATGGCGGCGCTTCGTGAGGTGCCCCTGGGAGGCACGGCGGTTGGTACGGGCCTGAACCGGCCGGTGGCATTCCCGGAGCGGGCGATCGAAGCGATCAACGATGCACTTGACACTGAGTTCATGGAGGCCGAGAACCACGTGGAGGCCAACGCTGCCCGGGACGGGATCGTCGAGGCCTCGGGTGAGCTGAAGACGATCGCTGTGAGCCTGACGAAGATCGCGAACGACACCCGCTGGCTGAGTTCTGGGCCCAGAAACGGCCTCGGTGAGTTGACGCTGCCTGCGGTCCAGCCCGGCTCCTCGATCATGCCGGGCAAGATTAACCCGGTGATGGCCGAGGCGCTGATCCTGGTGGCGGCGCAGGTGATGGGCCACGATGCAGCCATCACGCTGGGAGGCCTGGGTGGCTACTTCGAGCTGAACCTTATGATGCCGCTCCTGGCCTATGACTTGCTCCGTTCGATCACGTGGTTGGGCCGGGCCGTGCGCGGGTTTACGGAGCGCTGCGTGACGGGCATCGAGGTGAATGCAGAGCGTTGTCGAGAGGGCGTGGAACGGAGTCTGGCGATGGCGACGGCCCTGGCCCCACGTCTGGGCTACGACGCGGCCGCTGAGATCGCCAAGGAGGCCCACCGTACAGGACGGACCGTGCGCGAGGTGGCGGAGCGGCGGACAGACCTCTCCGCGGAGGAGCTGGACGCAGCACTGGATCCCCTGCGCATGACGGCACCGGGCCTGCCTGAGGATCTGAGCGACGGCAACTCGTAGTGGGGGCCGATGCGTGGGTGTTCGTGGACGCTGACAACGACGCCGGCTTGCGTAGGCCCAAACTGGACAGAGCAGGTCCGCCAGGAGCGGGCTTCGGCAGGACAGAGGAGGAGAGGGGGCTTAACCATGTCTAGTCTCCGTGGGAAAGTGGTCTTCGTGACGGGCTCGGCTCGTCGCGTGGGGCGAGCGATAGCTCTGGGCTTTGCTGATGAGGGTGCCGACCTGGTGATCCACCACGCTTCGCCCAGCTCCGACGAAGCGGCGCAGACGGCCGTCGCCGAGGCCAAGGAGCGGGGTGTCGATGCCTTCGTCACGACCGGGGATCAGTCCAACCCGGATCACGTCTCGCGCATGCTGGCGGAGGTGCGGGGGTCCTATGGGCGGATCGATGTGCTGGTGAACAGCGCAGCCCTCTTCGAACGAGGGGCGTTCCTCGATATTGACTACGAGGCGTGGCAGCGTGTGCTGAACGTGAACCTGACGGGGCCCTTCATGCTAACCCAGGGGGCCGCCCGGCTGATGATCGAGGAGGGGGACGGCGGGGTGATGATCAACATCGCCGATAACAGTGGGCTCAATGGATGGGCCTCTTATCCGCACCATAGTGTGTCGAAGGCCGGGCTGGTGATGCTGACGAGAATCGCGGCCCTGGCGCTGGCGGAGCACGGCATTCGGGTGAACTGCGTGGTGCCCGGGCCGGTGCTGCTCCCGCCGGGGAGCACGGAAGCCGCCGAGGAGCGGCTCGCGGAGGCGTTGCCTCTGGGACGATTGGGGTCTCCGGTCAATGTCGCCCATGCTTGCGTCTTTCTGGCGCAAAACGATTTCGCTACTGGGTCCATCCTGCGCGTCGACGGCGGCGAAGGCGCGGTCGGTGGAGGTGATTAGCTGTCCGTCGCTCAGGAGGGTGGCTCAGTAGGTCTACAACGAGGAGGTGACTATGTTGCTGGCTGGTGACATTGGAGGAACGAAGACGACGCTGGCTCTCTTCTCTGAGGAGCGAGGTCCCAGAGATCCCTTGGCTCGAAAGACGTTTCCCAGCAAGGGCTATGGGGGCTTGGGTGCTATCGTGCTAGCTTTCTTGGAGGAGGTCGACGAAGCGGTTGACCGCGCCGTGTTTGGGGTGGCGGGACCGGTGATCGAGAACCGCGTCGAGGTAACGAACTTGCCTTGGCTGATCGACGCGTCGGACTTGGAGGGGGAGCTGGGTCTATCCCCGGTAGTCTTGCTCAACGACCTGGCATCGACGGCGAACGGAGTCCCCCTTTTGGAACCCGACGAGTGCCACACGCTGAAGGACGGGCGACGGGACCCCCAGGGCGCGATAGCGGTCGTAGCCCCGGGCACCGGCCTGGGGGAGGGTTTTCTCACCTGGGACCAGGACGACAACCGGTACCGACCGCAC
>Ga0180432_10011900_pt1 | contig 10200 bp, 9 predicted proteins | sample SS_ome_10_FD_132414 | JGI IMG/M metagenome (GOLD analysis project Ga0180432, IMG submission 132414) | Hypersaline lake sediment archaeal communities from the Salton Sea, California, USA - SS_1_MS_2 metaG | ecosystem: Environmental > Aquatic > Non-marine Saline and Alkaline > Hypersaline >...
GTGACTTGCGTGACTTCCAGATTCGGATGTGCGAGCGCGAGGCGTAGGAACTCCCCGCCGGCGTAGCCGGAGGCTCCCACGATCGAGAGGCGCAGCGGGGCTTCAGGGGGTTGCGTCATGAGGCCTAGGATACGTGCTGCGCGTAGCGTTCCGCTTGCGCAATCAGGTACGAAGCGATTTCGCCCGGAATGTCGACGCCAGTGGGCGCCGAGGAGTTTCGAAACTCGAGACCGTGATTCACCTCGCTGATCAGGAGTTCACTCCCTGACTCGAGCAGATCCACGGCAAGCACGCCGCCCCCCACCGCCCGAGCTGCGGCCAAGGCGATTTCCTCCATGGGCCCAGTCGGCATGCCTCGCACGACTGCGCCGCGCGCCGTGTTGGTCCGCCAGTCCTCGCCCTCCCGGGCAATGGCGGCCACGACGCGGTCCCCCACGACGAATGCGCGCAGGTCCCTACCTGGCTTGTTGACATGCTCCTGCACGTAGAACACCTGATGTTGGGGACCGCCGAGGTGCGTCTTGTGCTCGAGGACGGCGTCGAGGGCGTCGACGTCACTTAACCGTGAAATCATTCGTCCCCAACTTCCGACCACGGGCTTGAGCACGATCGGCCATCCGAAATCCTCGGCGATCGCCAGCACTTCATCTCGTCCGAACGCGATGGCGGTTCTGGGTTGCGGCACGCCGGCAGCAGCGAGTGCGGCCGTCGTGGCCGCTTTGTCACCGCAGACTTCGATGACGTGTGCGGAATTGATGACCTGTGCGCCGTCGGCCTCGAGGGCGCGCGCAATCGCGAGCGTGCGTGCGTGCGACAGCGTGCGCAGCAGTACCGTCTCGCCTTCTCTGCGAGCAGCACCGGCCTGCCAGTGCCAGGCCGGTGCGTATACCCGTTCGACGTGTGCGCCTCGTTGTTCGAGGGCGTCGAAGAGCAATTGCTCCTCAGGTCGTAATCGGTCGTGAAGGACGGTGATGCTGGGCGCGCCGCGGGACGGCGCGGAGCTCACTCGCCCCAGTCCTCGGCTTCCTCGGGAGCAATTTCGAACTGCAGGGGGTTGAGCGAGACGACTTCGAGTTCGACGCCATCGTCACTCACGACGAGCTCACCGAGCTGAAGGGCGGTGGGGTCGAGATCGAGGCGGCCGTAGGGGGTGCTGACGGTTTGCATGTTTGGTGTCCTTTCCGAGTTCGCAAATCGCGGACTTGCTTTCGATTCGTAGGATTCACGAGATTCTTGGGATCCGCATGAACGGCCCAAGCCTCGCGGGCGAAGATGAGTGTACTCCCCCATCCTACGTCACGTCAACCCTGTTCTGGACGTTGTTTTCTCGCATTTCACAACGCCAAGGCAAAGGCCTCGAATGCCCTTTGGAGCGGAACCTCATCGGCAACCGCCGACTTTCGTTCCCACCGAATACACCTCTTTTTCTTACGATTCATAAGCACCTCACCTTAGGGCGCTGCGCCATCGACTCGGTAGGCTAGGACCGTGACCCAGGGCGAATCCCCTCTATCCTCAGTCCAGGCTGCCCTGCTCGCCTGGTTCGACACCCACGCGCGCGACCTACCGTGGCGCACCCACCGCACCCCATACCGGGTGTGGATTTCGGAGGCCATGCTGCAGCAAACACGCGCTGCAACGGTCATTCCCTACTACGAGAGATGGATGAAAGCCTTCCCAAACGTGTCTTCCCTCGCGCAAGCGAGCTCCGACGATGTCCTCGCCGCGTGGGAAGGCCTCGGCTACTACCGCAGGGCGCACGCGATCCTCAAGGCCGCCCGCATCATCGCGATTGAACGGAACGGGGAGTTCCCGACCCATGAGGAGGACTGGTTGACCCTGCCAGGCATCGGCCCATACACCGCAGCCGCCATCGCCGCGTTCGCTCACGAGCAACCCACCATCGCCGTGGACGGCAACGTGCGACGCGTGGCGGCCCGCCTGCTCGGCCAACCGACACCCCATCCCAGCACCATCCGTTCAGCCCTCATGCCCCTCCTTCCAATACACGCTCCATCCCGCGCCACCGAAGCACTCATCGAGCTTGGTGCACTCGTCTGTACCCGGCGCAAGCCCGCATGCCACGCCTGCCCACTCGCACCCGCCTGCAAGGCCCACCGATTGGGCCAACAAGAGGCCTTCCCTGCTCCCTCCAAGCGACCCAAGGCAGAGCGCCGAGAACGATTCGCCTCCGTGCACCTGAGGGACAACCAGGTCTGGCTCGAACGCCGGCCCGACCACGGGCTCCTCGCCGGCCTCTGGGGCTTCCCACAAACGGACAGCCCACCCGAAGGCGAACCATTACGCCCTGTCTCCCACGCCTACACGCACTTCACGCTTCATCTGACTCCAGTGATCTGCAGCACACCTCCACGAACCAAGAGCAAAAGAACCGATCAGGGTTGGTTCCATCCCGACGATCTCGTCGACAGGGCGCTCTCCACCGTGGACCGTCGCGTCCTCGCTCGCCTCCAGGCCGAAGGCCTGCTAGCCTCGTCGACATGACGACGATCCGTGTGCGCTTTGCCGAGACCGACCAGATGGGCGTCGCGCATCATTCGGCCTACGTCGTATGGCTCGAGGCCGCCCGCGTGGAGTGGATGCGCCACCTCGGCCTGTCCTACCGCGAACTCGAGAATGAAGGCATCTCCATGGCGGTCGCCAGCCTGCAGATTCAGTACCGGAACGCCGCCTACTTCGATGACGAACTCCTGATCGACACGCGCCTGACGACCCTCAAGAGCCGATACGGTCAGTTCTCCTACCGCATCGAAGGTCCAGACGGTCACCTGGTCGCGACCGCAATCTCGGAACACATCTCGACCGACCGAACTGGACGCGCCGTCCGACTGCCCAGCGAGTGGCGCGAGGCGCTCGCAGGTCGCATCCAACCGTCGCATCACGGCAACTGAAGGTATTCACGTCATCGTGGCTGTCGAACCGCTGCGGACGGTATTCTCTGGCCACAGGGCGCAGCCTGCGCCACCGAAAGGTTGATGTTGCATGAGCGATTCCCTCGCAACCGATGACCGACACCGCGACAAAATCGTCGCAACCGCCCTCACCTTCGATGACGTCCTGCTGATTCCAGGCGCGAGCTCCGTGCTGCCTCGCGACGTTCAGATCGCGGGACGGTTCTCCCGGAACGTTGCCCTGCCCACCCCCATCGTCAGTGCGGCCATGGACACCGTCACTGAGACGCGAATGGCGATCGCCATGGCCCGTCAGGGTGGCATCGGCGTGCTGCACAAGCGCATGAATGCCGAGATGCAAGCGGACATGGTGCGCAAGGTCAAACGAAGCGAATCGGGCATGATCGTCGATCCCATCACGCTAGGCCGTTCCGCAACGATTGGTGATGCCGAACGCCTCATGGCGGAGTACCGCATCAGTGGCGTCCCCATCGTGGAGCCGGACGGCACGCTGGTGGGCATCCTCACCAACCGCGACCTCCGCTTCGAGGACGACATGAGCCGAAGCGTCGAAGACCTGATGACGCACGAATCGCTCGTGACGGTTCCCGTCGGAACGACGCTGGACACCGCCAAGGAAATCCTCAGGCAGCACAAGATCGAGAAACTCCTCGTGGTCGACGGTGACGGCAAACTCAGCGGCCTCATCACGATCAAGGACATCACCAAAGCCACCGAATTTCCCAACGCCGCGAAAGACGCCCTGGGCAGGCTTCGCGTTGCAGCTGCCGTGGGTGGAACGGGTGACCTTCTGGAGCGCGCCACGGCGCTGGTCGACGCCGGCGTCGACGCGCTCGTCCTCGATAGTGCCCACGGCCACTCCAAAGGCATCCTCGACGCCCTCGAGACCCTCAAGAACACCTTTGATGTCGACGTCGTGGCAGGCAACATTGCGACCGCGGCAGCCGCCCGCGATCTGATCGATCGAGGCGCCGACGGCGTGAAAGTGGGGGTGGGCCCCGGCTCGATCTGCACGACACGGGTGGTGACCGGTGTTGGCATGCCGCAACTCAGTGCCATCCTCGAGGTCGCCGAGGTCGCGAGCGAGGCCGGTATCCCCCTCATTGGCGATGGCGGCATCAAGCAAACCGGTGACGTGCCCAAGGCGCTGGCTGCAGGCGCAACCTGCGTGATGGTGGGCTCGATGCTCGCCGGCACCACCGAGGCCCCAGGCGAGGACATCCTGCGGGACGGTCGCAGGTACAAGTCGTACCGAGGCATGGGCAGTCTCGGCGCGATGGAAGGCGGCAGCGCGGACCGCTACTTCCAGGACGACAAAGCGAAACTCGTGCCTGAGGGCATCGAAGGCATGGTCCCCTACAAGGGACCCGTAGCGGACGTGGTCTACCAAATGGTGGGCGGGCTACGAAGCGCCATGGGGTACTGCGGTACGCCGGACCTACCGAGTCTTGCGCAGGACGCAAAATTCGTAAGCATCACGCAGGCCAGCCTGATCGAGGCGCACCCGCATGACGTGACGGTCACGAAGGACGCACCCAACTACCAACGCGGTTCGTAAGCGACTTCAGTCCTGAACGTCTGGGTCGATCGGCAGGGCATGGTCGCCTGACGCACGGAGTTCCATCATGCGCGCCATGATTGGGCCCACCCCGAAGCGCGCAAAGTACGCGAAAGGCGAAATGATTCGCTCCTGCGGCTGCCCCCCTGGCAGGAGCATGCTTCTCAGGCGCTTAAACTGATCGTGCGTAACGCGATCGCGTTGCAGCAACGCAGCCGACGTCTTGCCCCGCAGTTTTTCCACCGTCCGCTCGAGGATGGTGCGCCCACGCTGCACCGTGCCCTGAAGGGTCGGATCGATGGCCTCAACCTCGCGCAATAGTTCAGCGAATTGCAGCTCGAGGTCAGCCACCGCCGACTCGAACCTTTTGCCATGTCCGTGCAGCTCGAGAATCCGCTGCTCGAGCATCTCATCGGGCTTGTTCTGAAACGTGGCTGCCTCGAGCTGATGGCGAGCGAGAATTCGGACCGCGGGTGGTTCGAGTAGCGTCGCCGTGGCACGCGGCCACACCAGCGGCATCACCACATCATGGTGTTCGTACACGCCACTCAACTGCGCGAAGTAACGCAGCTCACCGGGCCCCACGACGACGGCCACCGTCGGCAGCAACGCATCCTGCACGATGGGCCGCAAGCCTGCCGCTGGCGTGACGGCAACCGGGTCGTCCTCGAGAATCTGAGCAATGTCGTCATAGCTGAGCGAAGCATCGTTGTCGCCATCAGGGTGAAAGCGTCGACCGTCCCAACGTAGAAGTCTCCTAGGTTCAGCCTCCCGCTGGAGGAACAGGTTCGTGGCGTCCTCAGCCCGACCCAACTGGGGTCGGTACCCCATCTCTTTGAGCGCTTGACCTGCAGCGCGAATTTGGCCTGGACCCTCGCTGGGAGATGCAGCCTCGCGTAGCAGCGTGGGCTTGCAGAGTGCGGCAACCGAGGGATCGGTCGGATCGAGGATGATCAACCCCTGCGGACCCAGGAGCGCAGAAAGGGTTCGCGCGAACACATCCGCGATTGTTCCCTCCGGCTCAGCGGCGGCGCGAGCGAGTGCGCGCGCCTCAGCAGCGACTGCACCTTCTCCGTACAACTCCGCGAGCGCCGCGTCGACCTGCTCGGTCCAGTCTGGATTCCATGCTGACCGTCCGGCGGGTAGTCCTTCTGGGAACGGCAGGGACACCGAGCGGAACTCGGCGTTGGGCCCGAGCAGCGTGGCCGAACGAATCTCGTCCATGTCGTGATCCTGGCTTGCCACCCAAAACACAGAGACGACCGGCCGCTCCTCGAGGTTGAGCTGGCTGGCGAGCTGAAGTGCGGTCACGGCCTTGCTCAGGGTGTACATGGGACCCAGCAGGAGTCCAGGCTGTTGGCCCGTGACGATTACGCGAGTTGCGGGGTCGCCAAGCTTCTCGATCGCTTCAATCTGCGCCGGGTGATCACCACGCCGCTCAGCCTGCTTGCGCAACGCATCCGCAAGCCCACCAGGGTCATGCGAGGTCGTGCGCGCCATTGCCGCATCCAAGTCGCCTGGCGTCATCGGGAAGAAACGACCGAGGTCACCCGCGCTGAACGCACTCTGAAAGGCTGTTGGACCATCGGGGTGGGGGTCGGGCACGCCGGAGGCTACCGCAGCCGCACGAAAAGGCGTAGCGCTCGCGACTACGGTTCTGCGGATCTGAAGGCGCGTGCTATCCTCCGGCCCGTGCACGACGCAGATTCAGGCATGGTGACCGAAAATGCTTGGGGGCCTCGGAGCCTCCGAGGCCAAGTCCTCGGATTCCCTCTCGACCTGCTGACCCTCGAGCAGGCAGCCGGGCGAGTTCTCGAACTTGCCCGCAGCGAACAGGTGCATTCGGTCGTCACCCTGAATCCCGAGCTGGTCGTCCGTTCACGGCAAACCCCAGAACTCGAGCGCGCAGTACGCGAGGCCGACCTGGTGGTGCCTGATGGCGTGGGTGTCGTCTGGGCAGCCCGCCGAGCCGGCATGCAGGTACCCGAACGCGTCCCGGGCGTGGAACTGAGCATGCGCGCCCTGGCTCTTGCTGGGGACGAATTCCCCGTGTTCTTCCTGGGCGCGAAACCCGGTGTTGCGGAGCGTGCCGCCGCTGCAGCCACGTCCCGGTTCGGTACGCGCGTCGCCGGGCATCACGATGGCTACTTCGCATCAGCGCGTGACAAGGAAATCGCGCTCCTGGTGAGGCAGAGCGGTGCCCGCATCGTGCTGGTAGGCCTTGGGGAACGCCAGGAAGGGTTCGTAGCGGCCCAACGTCTTAACTTCGGGCCCGCCGTCGCCCTCTCGGTCGGTGGAACGCTCGACGTACTCGCTGGGGAGGCGAAACGAACACCCACCTGGACGCACCGCGTGGGTCTCGAGTGGGCTTGGCGCGTGGGTCTCGATCCCGCCCGCTGGCACCGCGCACCCCGCCTCGCGCAGTTCGTTTGGCTCACCCTGCGTTCGAGTCGTTAAGTCAGGCCGGAGCGAAGTGCGTCCACGAACTGCTGCGCCGTACGGCCCGAATACCCGTTTCCGGACCGCGCGAAGCGGTCCGCACGCATAGCCAGGTCTTCCCCCTCCGCCGCGCCCTGCGCCTGGACCTCGACGAGGGACCGAACGATGTCGAGGTACGCGTCCCGGCCCACGATGGGGAACGTCACCACCAACCCGAATCGGTCCGAGAGAGCAAGGCGCTCATGCTGCGTATCCCAGGCGTGCACATCATCATCGAGCGGGTCGGGCCGGTCGCGTAACCGTTCCTGAAGTAGGTGACGACGATTGCTCGTGGCGTACAAACGCACGTTGCTCGGCCGCGCCTCGATGCTGCCGTCCAGCAATGACTTGATGGGTTGGTACCGCGCATCCCCCGCCTCGAATGCGAGGTCATCGACGAACACCACGAATCGTTCCGGCCTGCCCGCAATTTGACGCAGGACATCGGGCAGGTGCGTCAGGTGCTGACTCGGGAGTTCGATGAGCCGCAGCCCCTGCTCTGCGTAGCGGGCGAGCAGGCCGCGCACGACGGTCGACTTCCCACTTCCGCGCGCGCCGTACAACAGGACGTGCATGGCGGGATTCCCGCGAAGAAACGCCTCGGTGTTGCGACGTAACTCATCGACTTGGCGTTCGACACCCACGAGATAATCGAGGTTGGGCTCGACCGGGTGCGCCACGCCCTGCAGTTGACCATCGGTCCAGCGGAAGGCGCGGTAGCGCGCAATCCGGCCTCCCCCATACGCAGTACGCCAATCCTGCACCCAGGCGTAGACCTGCGAGGCCTCCGGGGACTCACGCAGCATGTTCGCGAGTGTCAGCACATCACCGGCATTCTCGGGTGCAAGCTGCTCGAGCGCAGGGACCGAATCACCCTCGACCGAAACCGCTCGGACCGCAGCGAGCGCGTGGACGATTGCGCCAAGATCGGCCTCGAGGAGTCCCTGGAGACCGGGCGCCTCCGAAGCCAACGCCCACGCCGCACTGTCGCCATACATCAGGCCATCCGCCACGGCCGACTCGAGATCCGGGTGTCCGCCCGCGAGGAGTGCGCGAGCGAGTTGGGCGTGATGCGCGCGATTAGGCGAGTCCACGAAGCGCTCAAGCTCCGGCCAGACTGAGATATCAGCAGCAAGGGCGAGCAGTTCAGGCTGACTCATGACGCTACGACCTCCCTCGCATGTTGCGTTTCCAACCACCGCTCGAAGGCTTGCTGACCCGCCTCGATGGCCGCAGGAGACCGATGGAAGTCCCACCAGGCGATCGGGGGCGAGGTGAAGATCATTTCCGCGTTCCCAGGAGCAGACGCGTCATTTCGGTACGAGCGCAGGGACAGCGACATGCCCTTGACGAGACGACTCCAAGGATTGCGGCCCCTGAGTCGCCGCGCTTCGCGATGCAAGGCGACGGCTGGAAGACTGCGGTCCATCGCCCGTAACCTCCGCAAGGCACTCGAGTCCGCCAGATCGAGGCCGGTATGCACACCGACCATGCGCTTCGGCCCAAGCTCCGCGAGGGTTCGGAAAGGTACCGGCTCCACGAAGCCACCATCGACGAGGTGCTCACCCTCTAGAGCAACGGATCCAAAGATTCCAGGCAGCGCGCAGGAGGCGCGGACCGCCTCAGCCACTGAGCCTCGCCTCAGTACACGAAGCTCACCCGTAAACAGCTCGGTGGTGGCGATGGCGAGCGGGACCTCGGCGTCCTCGATGCGGGCACCGTAGAAGATGGTGCGGTCCAACCATGAGGCGAAGCGTTCCCCGTGAATTAGGGCGGCCTTGTGCAACCCGAAATCGACGGATTGCAGCCACAGCTCCATGATGTTCTGGCGGCGAACCACCCGCTCGATCTCGAGGGGTGGCGCGCCCAGGGCGGCCATGGCAGCCATGATGGCGCCAAAGCTGGTTCCCGCGTATGCGTCGATGCGCATGCCTGCAGCCTCCATGCCCTTCAGGACACCCACGTGCGCAGCTCCCCGGGCGGTACCACCACCCAAGGCGAGCCCGACGGAGGGGGAATTCGTGTCGTTCACGGCGACATGGTACGACGTTCGGGCGCGGGTGGGGCCGGTGGTAGCATGCATCACTATGGAGGCGATCTATCAACGCGCTCGTCCTTCGACCTTCGCGGAGGTCGTCGGGCAAGAGCACGTCAAGGAGATCCTGGCCGCAGCCCTGACGCGCGGACGGACCGGTCACGCCTACCTGTTCAGTGGGCCCAGAGGTGTCGGAAAAACGACCACTGCGCGCCTGCTGGCGATGGCACTCAACTGCGAGGCCGAGGACCTGGCGACACGCCCCTGTGGCACCTGCGAGTCCTGCACAGCTATTCGCTCGGCAAGCCATCCTGACGTCACAGAACTCGATGCGGCCAGCAACAACTCCGTCGATGACGTCCGCGAACTCCGCGAACGTGTTCGCCTGGCCTCTATTCGGGGCGGCACGCGCGTCTGGATTCTTGACGAGGCGCACATGTTGAGTACCGCTGCCGCCAACGCGCTGCTGAAGACCCTCGAGGAACCTCCACCAGGCCTGGTGTTCGTGCTGGCAACCACCGAACCTGAGCGGCTTCCACCTACGGTGCTTTCACGCTGCCAGCACTTCCGTTTCAGGCGCCTGTCGGTTCCTGAGATTCAAGGCAAACTGCAGGCGCTCTGCGAGGAAGCCGCGATCGAGGCGGAGGCCGACGCGCTCGAACTCGTCGCGCGCGCTGCCGATGGCGCAATGCGTGACGCGGAGTCACTGCTCGAACGCCTCTGGGCCGACGGCGGCCCCATTCGCCGTGACGCCGTCGAGAATGCGCTTGGACTCCCCCCACGCGAACGCCTCGAGCAACTCGCATCCGCAGTCGTCACGCAGGACCTCGCAACCGTTCTGAGCGACGCAACGAAGCTCTATCGTGACGGTTTCTCACCCCGCACCGTCGCGGAGCAACTCGCGCGAGTCATGCGTGACGCCGTTCTCAATGACGCCACCGGCGAGGACGGCTTCCGACTCCCACTCGAGCGCAGCCTTCTCCTCGATGTGCTGCACCAGTTCGACGACGAGCTCGAGCGGTTCGTGCGAAACGATGATTTGTACGCCCTCGAGGCAACCTTGCTGAAAACCGCCAATGTCGCAGGGCGTCGGCGGCAGGGTGCAGCATCCGACGCAAACACCCAACAAGCGCGTTCCGAAGATGATCGCATCGCCGATGCCGTGGCCAAGCAGGCTTCGTTGTCCGCGCCGAGCA
>Ga0180432_10011901_pt1 | contig 10199 bp, 14 predicted proteins | sample SS_ome_10_FD_132414 | JGI IMG/M metagenome (GOLD analysis project Ga0180432, IMG submission 132414) | Hypersaline lake sediment archaeal communities from the Salton Sea, California, USA - SS_1_MS_2 metaG | ecosystem: Environmental > Aquatic > Non-marine Saline and Alkaline > Hypersaline >...
ACAGCAACTACCACGGCGTCCAGGTCACCGCGGACAAGGCCCAGTACTTCGCCATCGCGCTTCAGGACTCGGACGCGGACAACGATCTCATCGAGGTCCTGATCGTGGGGGCGGCGTTCATCGGTGCGTAACCTGATCCGCCAGATTCGGGCCCGCATCCCGACCTTCGAGTGCCGTCCGGGCTGTACGGACTGCTGCGGCGTGGTGCCGTGGAGCCCCTGGGAGGCGGCCCGCCTGGGCGACCGGGCGGCCCTGGCCGCGGCGGGCCTCGAGGCCCTGGCCGAGCGGGCGCCCGAGCGGTGCCCGTTTGCGCAATCCGGGCGGTGCGCCGTGTACGAGGAACGGCCCGTGATGTGCCGCCTGTTCGGCGTGGTGGAGGACCTCCGGTGCCCGCACGGGTGCGGCCCGCAGACATTGCTCACACGAGCGCAGGCGAGAGCGATCCTCGAGGACTACTTTCGCTGCTTCAACCCTATGAGAAAGGAGGAGAGCCATGCCTCTTCACTCCCATGTGCACGTTGATCGGCCGCTTTCGAATTTTGCGGTGCAGTACCGGAACAGGAAGCTGATCGGCGCCGAGGTGGCGCCGTTCGTCATGGTCAACAACAAGAGCGACGAGTACTTCATCTTCACCAAAAAGGATCGATTCACCGTGCCCGAGACCATCCGCGGTCCCAAGGGCTCGGCCAACGAGGCGGACTGGACCACCAGCACCTCCACCTACGGGTGCGTGGACAATGCCTTGAGGCACTTTCTGAGCGACGCCATCGTGGCCAACCAGGACACCCCGATCCAGGCCCGGCAGCGGACGGTGTCGTTTCTGACCGACCTCCTGCTCCTGGCCTACGAGCGCCAGGTGTCGAGCCTGGTCACCACGGCCGCGAACTACGGCGCATCCTACAAGGCGACCCTCTCCGGCGACGACCAGTGGGACCAGTACGACACCTCGGACCCCATCGGCGACGTGGAGACGGGCAAGGCGGCCTGCTTCGTGGAGCCCAACACCATGATCATCGGCGAGGAGGTGTGGCGGAAGGTCAAACACCACCCGCAGATTCTGGACCGGATCAAGGGCGGGGCCCGGGGCGGGGACCCGGCCATCGTCAAGCCCGAGCTCGTGGCCGAGATCTTCGAGGTGGAGCGTCTCCTCATCGGCAAGGCCAAGTACAACTCGGCCAACGCCGGCGGCACGGCCTCCTACTCCTACGTGTGGGGCAAGGACGCGGTGCTCGCCTACATCGACCCGGACGTGGACCTCGAGAACGTGAGCGCGTTCAAGTCGTTCATGTGGCGGCAGATGACCACGGACGCCGGGTACAAGGTCCGCACCTACCGCGACGAGGAAAAAGGCGGCGGCGGGGAGTGGATCGAGGTGGAGCACTCCTACGATCTCGAGGCCGTCTGCACCGACGTGGCCTACCTGATCGACGCGGTCATCGGCTAGGCGGCGCCTGCTCCGCCGGTTGGACACACGGGGACGGGCGCCCGAATCACGGGCGCCCCGCTTCCGACAGCAAGGAGGTAACTCATGAAACGCTTCATGCGACAGCCCGCCGCCTGGATCGCCCTGCTGGTGGCCGTGCTCCTGGCCGTGCTGGTGGCGGCGCCCGCCTTTTCGTCCCTCTCCTGGGACGGGTTCTTCACAAACTGCCTGGTGAAGGGGGTGCTGCGCCTGAACGGCAAGGTCCAGCCCCGGGTGGTCACCCTCACCCCGGTGGCCGGTACAGGATTCACCATCAGCCAGACCCAGGACGGGGTGATCTACGAGGTCAACCCCGGGCATGCGACCATCAAGGGCGAGACGGACAAGTGCGCCATCGGGATCGCGGGCACCGGGGCGACGGTCTGGATCGTGGAGCCGAACGATGCGGATCGGGACAATGAAATCTTCGGGGTCCGCAACGCGGGCGGCACCACACCGTTCGTGCTGCAGCACGACTCGAGCCAGCCGCTTCACAGCGCCAGCGGCACGACCATCGCCGGCGGGGAGGACCTGAACGACGTCATCTGGTACCAGCGGATGTACGACTCGGTCGTGAGCGGCGCCATCATCGCCGAGTACGAGGCCGACTAGCCCGTCCCGGAAAGGAGGCTTTGCCATGTGTCAGCGAGCGCTTTTCCTGGCCGGGCTTTTGGTCGTGCTCCTGGCGGCGTCGCCGGCCGGCGCCGGCGTGCTCATCGAGCTCAGCACCAGCGGCACCACGGGCATCCCGAGCGGCACGAGCGGTTTCTACGTGAGCGGCCTTTCGGGGACGCTCGACCCCGTCAAGAAGAGCCCGGAGGACCTGGGCCTCGAGGCGGACAGCACCGAGATCACCATCCCGTTGCTCGACAAGATGGACCCGGGCAGGACCTACTCCATCCAGATGGACGAGATCACCTGGTGCGCGGGCGACGGGGACAACGCGGCCAACAGCGGGGCCACGTACACGGTGCGGGTGCGCTACTCGAACGAGGACGGCTCCTGGAGCCTCTCCGGGGTGAGCACGGTGGTGGATGGCCGGGCGATCTCCGGGGCTACGCGGGAGCCGACGGAGTTCACGCTGCCGCCGTGCCGGTACGCGCGGGTGGAGATCATCTCCGGGATCACGCGGTTTCTGAAGGCCACGGCCAAGCTGCTCATTCCCTGAGCGGCCGAGAAAGGAGGGCGACATGCCCATCAAGACCTATGAGGACCGGGGGATCCGGATCGTCTGCCGGGCGGCCGAGGAACCGGGCTGCCCGGAGGGCCGCACGGCGTGCGAGCGCGCGTGCGCGGCCTGCGGGGAAGGCGAGCTGATGGTGCTCGATGCCGGCCACGTGGTGGCCCGGGGCGTGCTCGTGGACCGGGAGGCCGATGCGGACGCGGTGCCCGAGGGGGAGCCGGGTCCCGGGAGCGCCGCCGGGGCGCCGGCGGGCGGTGAGGCGGCATGACGCTACGGACCCAGATGGCCACGGACCTGGCGGATGTGTTCGACACGGACACCTTCGCCGAGACCGTGACCTACGCCGGCTCGAGCGTGACCGGGATCGTGGACTACGGGGAGGACCAGGAGCTCGACACGGACGCCACGGCCACCCGGGCCACGCTCTACGTGCGGGCCTCGGAGGTGGCCGACCCGACGTATCGGGACGAGGTGGTGATCGGCTCGGACACCTGGTACGTGCTGCGCGTGGTGCAGGGGGACGCGGACGTGTGGGAGCTCGAGCTCATGCGGGACGAGAGGCCGGTGATTCGATGATCGAGATGCTCGTCAAAAACTGGCAGGCGTTTCAGCGGGACATCGGGGCGGCCAATCGCCGGCGGGTGAAGGCGGCCGAGATCGCCACCAAGGTGGAGGGGTACCGGCTGATGCGAATCCTGAAGAAGGAGATTCGCGCCGGGGCCCCGGGCGGGCGGGCGCTCGCGCCGCTCTCGGAGATCGCCAAGCGCCGGGGTAGAGGCGGCAACCGGCGCCGGAACCGCTCCCCGTTGGCCCGTTTGGCGTTTCCCGTTCGATACAACACAGAAACCCGGGGGGGCACATTTACATTCCGGTTGGGATTCGTGAACCCCAACCGAGGCCGCCCCATCTCCAAGAGCTGGAAGCGGATCGCGCAGGCCCAACAGCAAGGCGGCTCCCTCACGCTCAGCGAGGAGGGCCGCAAGGGCCTGATTCGAATGGGGGCCTCTCTCAAGAGGCGGAGCACAACCGAGGACGCCGCCCGGTACTTCTTCCTGAAGAAGAGCACGCGCAACCTGCGCCTGCCGGCCCGGCCCATCCTGGACCCGTTCTGGAACACGCACGAGGGTGAGGTGCGGCGGAACCTTGAGCGCAACTTCGCCCGCAAGATGGCCGGGGAGCGGATCTGATGGACGTGACCACGCTGCTCCGCGCCGTGCGGAACGCGGTCAAGACGGACGGGGACACCGCCACGTGGTGCCGCGCGCAGTACGACCGGGTGCACCGGGTCTACGTGGGCATGGACGTGCGCAACCCGCCCGGGTCGGACCGGTACCCGCTGGTGCACATCTTTCCGCGCTCCAAGAGCTCGGGGTACGACGCCCCGCAGCAGTCCGTGGTGGTGGGCGTGACCTGCGGGATCCACTCCGCAGCCTTCGAGCAGCAGTGGACCCCGGGGTGGCTGAGCTCGGCCGACGGCTGGCTGGACAGCTCGGACGCCTGGCTCATCGAGGCGATCCAGTATGCGGGCATCGAGGACGTGGAGACGTTCCGGGAGTACGTGGAGGCCGCCATCACCGGCGCCAGCTTCACGGGCAACATCTACGTGGCCGGGGTGGACACGAACTACGAGACCATCGAGTTCTTTCCGTACTTTCTGGCCACCATGGAGATGCGCTTCGCGGAGCACATGAGCATGGGAGATGATCCGTTTACCTAAACCGAGAAGGAGGGCCGGACCATGGCACAGCTGCATGGCAAGGATGCCGCCATCAAAAAGAACGACGTCGCAGTGGCACTCGCCCAGGAGTGGACCATCGAGGCCACGCTCGAGACCGAGCAGATCACCGACTTCGGGGACGACTGGCAGGCGGTGGCCGGGGGCCTGGCCGCGTGGAGCGGGTCCATGGTGTGCTTCTGGGACCCGACCAACACCGAGCAGAAGGCCGTTCACGACGCCCTGATCACGGCCTCGCCCACCGGGGCGCTGACCGACGTGGACTTCTACATCAACGCCGCGAACTACTACTCGGGGAACATCGTGATCACCGGGGTGAGCATCAACGTGACCGTCTCCGGGCACATCAAGGCGACCTTCAATTTCGAGGGCAACGGGGCCCTGTCGTACAACTAGTCGGGACGCGGCGAGGAGGACCACATGGGCGCCACCCACGGCAAGCACGGCATCCTGTACAAGTGGAACGGCACGGGGTCCGACCTCTCGGGCGAGGCGTGCACCGAGGACGCGGCCACGGCCCAGATCACGGACACGGCCAAGCGGATCCTCAACCCCAACGCCACGGTGACCTTCACGGACACGGGCGGCGAGGCCGTTACGCGGATCGACTACGCCGAGGGCAAGGCCTATTTCTCGGGCAACGTCACCGTGGTCACCTGCTCGGGCACCGGGGCCTACGTGGCCTCGGGCAACCTGGTCAAAACCGGGTACCTCTACGAGTGGGCCCTGGAGTTCACCCTAGAGACCCACGATCTCACGGCGTTCCAGGACGACTGGCGCGCCATGGGCGGGGGGCTTGCCGCCGCGGCGGGCTCGGCCCAGGGCTTCATGGTGGGCTCGAACTGGTGGGACGACCTCGAGGACGAGACCGACGGGACCAAGGACCTGTGGTTCCTGGAGCTCTTTTCGTACGACCCGGACGACGACCGCACCGGGGACCACTACGACCTGTGGGCCGTGATCACCGGGCTCAACCCGAACGTGCCTCTAGGGGACTACATCAAGGAGACCATCAACTTCGAGGCCTACGGCTACGTGCCGTTTACGGCCAACAGCTAGGAGGCCCATGGACCTGACGACCCTGGAAACCCTGGTGGAGGAGCAGGACGGCGCGGTGAGCGCCTGGGTGCCGTTTCGGGACTGCTTCGAGGTGCGCCTGCGCCACGTGACCCGCAAGGACCTGGCGTCCATGCGGGAGCACTGCAGCAAGCGGGTCTATCGCAAGCACCAGGCCGAGACGGTGCTCGACGAGCAGCGGTTCGCCCACGAGCTCGCCGGGACCATCCTGGACTGGCGGGGCCTGACCCAGGCCGTGCTCGAGACCCTGTTCCCGCTGAAGCCCGGCGTGGACCTCGGCGGGCAGGAGCTGCCGTGCACGGATGCGAACAAGCGCTACATGCTCGAGCACGCCTACGACTTCGACGCCTTTGTGATCGAGAGCGTGACCGACCTCGAGCGGCTCCGCGAGGCCCGGGTGGAGCGAGAAACAAAAAACTCGTCGGCTTTGTCGCAGCCGAGCTGAGCCTCCCTGACGGCGTGACCGACCCGTGCCGTCAGATTTGCGGCAGAGCCATCGAACTGGGGGCCAAGCGAGCGGAGGACCTGCCATGCGAGACCTGCACCTGGGTGGTGGACCTGGACCCGGCGAACGAGCGCACCCTGGAGCTGATCCAGCGGTTCAGCCCGGGTCTCTTTCGCGTCTCGGGCGCCGGCACGGTGAGCGTCCAGTACGAGGGGCTGGCCATGGCGTTTGATCACCTCTCCATTCCCGAGGAGGCCCGGCCCGAGGTGGCCCGCAAGGTCCACGCGGTGGCCGGGCTCCTGGCCGAGCACCTGCGCCGGGAAGCCGGCCGGGCCGGATAAAGGAGCGAGCCCATGGCAGCGACGCTCTCCCTGGACCTGATCGTGGACGACAAGGGCACGGCCACGATCCGCAAGTTCACCCGGGGCGTGGGCCAGCAGTTCGGCAAGGTGGAGACCCTGCTCACGAAGCGCCTGGGCGGCGGCCTGCGGCGGTTCGCCGAGCTCTCCGGGGGCGCCATCAAGGGCGTGGCCCGGCAGGTGTTCAGCCTCAAGGGGGCGATCGCCGGCCTGGGGCTCGGGTACCTCGCCAAGGAGGCGCTCAGCGTGGCGGCCGGGTTTGAGCGCATGCAGCTCTCCCTCGACACCATCACCCAGGGCCAAGGGGAGGAGTGGTTCAAGCGCCTGAACGAGTGGGCCCTCAAGATGCCCGTCAACACGGAGAAGGCCATCGAGAGCTTCACGCTGCTCCGGGCCATGGGCCTCCAGCCCACCATCGAGCAGATGACGACCCTGGTGGACACCACCTCGGCCCTGGGGGGCAGCGCGGACATGATGGAGGGAATCGCGCGGGCCCTGGGACAGATCGCCACCAAGGGCAAGGTATCGGCCGAGGAGCTGATGCAGCTCGCCGAGCGCGGCCTGCCGGCCTACGAGATCCTGCGGGAGAAGCTGGGGCTCACGGCCGAGCAGGTGGCCAACATCGGCACCGCCGGCGTGGAGGCCCAGACCGCCATCGCGGCGCTCTTCGAGGGCATGGCCGAGCGCTTCGGCGGGCAGAGCAAGAAGATGCAGGAGACGGCCTCCGGGCTGTGGGAGAGCATCAAGAGCTACTGGAAGGACTTCGTCCGCATGGTGATGGAGTCCGGGGTGCTCGACTGGATCAAGGACAAGACCAAGCTCATCGTGGACAACCTCGACGCCCTGGCCGAGACGGGCCGGCTCAAGGAGTGGGCGCAGGTGGTAGGCGAGACCGTGGTGGGGGCGCTCGAGAAACTGGTGGATTGGGTGAAGTCCGCGGCCGACGGTGCCCTGTGGCTCGAGCGCAAGTGGTGGGACTTCAAGGTGGCCGCGGCCGAGGCCATTCACGCGGTGGGGCAGGGGTTCAAGGGCCTGGCGGACCGGATCAAGAAGCCGCTCGAGCCCGTGTTCGAGTGGCTTCAGCGAAAGCTCGACGGCCTGCAGAACTGGCTCAACAAGATCCGCTCGGGCGGGGGCGTCCTGGGCGCGGTGGCGGGCGCGGCCAACAAGGCGGTCTCCTTCGCCCGGGCCGTGGGCGAGGACCCGACCGGCGGGACCGGCGAGGCCCTGGCCGAGGTCCAGGCGGGGCGGGAGCGGGTCGCCCGGCGCCAGGAGGGCCTAAGGACGGCCGCCGGCGCCATTCTCGGCGGAAAGACCGTCTCCGGCCCGCCCACCTTTTCGAACTACGGCCCCGGGGGCCTGGCCACGGGCCGGAGCGCCGGGCGCACCCGCAATAGCTTCGGCAACGTGAACATCAACCTCCAGGGGACCAGCACCACGGCGAGCGCCGAGGAGGTGGCCCGGCAGACCAGCCGGGAGCTCGAGAAGCTCGCGGAGCGGGGGGCGATGTAAATGGCCGAGACCGTCTCCATCGTCTCCCGGAACATCCTCGCCTCGGGCACGGTCACCGTCTCGGGCGGCACGGCCCAGGACGCCTACCCGGTGGAGCGGCTCTGGGACTGGAGCGAGAACCTGATCTGGCAGCGGGTGACCGACCGCGCCGAGATCGGGCCCATGGGCGGGGACACCTACGAGCTGGGGCCCATGGGCGGGGACGACTACGAGATCGGGTCCTCGGGGGTGATCGTCGAGGTGGCCCAGCCCGCGGCGAGCATCCTGGCCGTGGACACCCTGTTCGTGGCCGGGCACAACCTGGCCGGGGTGGAGCTCCGGTGGCAGTACTCCACGGACGGCGGCGCCAGCTGGCACAACGCGGTGAGCGCGTGGACGCCCACGGGCGCCACGGCGATCACCAAGACCCTGGGCTCGGTCGTGACCGCGCAGCACTGGCGGCTTCAGGCCCTGGGGGCCGTGGACCCGGAGGCGGGCGAGGTGATCATGGCGGACGCGGACAGCTTCGAGATCGCCCGGCGGCCCTCGCCCAAGCACGCATGGCGGGACAACGTGGTGTGGAGCCGGAGCATCGGCGGCCAGGAGCGGGGCGTGAAGCTGGGGGACGCCCGGGCCGAGCGGATCTACAACCTGCGGGTGACCGCGGCCGAGCTCGCCACGCTCCAGACCATCGTCTCGCGCCTGGACGGCTTTTCCGAGCCCGTGCTGGTGAAGGACAAGGACGGGGACTGGCGCATCATGCGCTTTGATTCGCTCCCCACGGAGACCTACCTCACCGCCGCGTACACGGACGTGGACGTGGCCCTGGTGGAGATGCTGTGAAGACCCTGAGCGCCAACACGGCCACGGCCGTGGACAGCCCGTTCGTGGAGCCGGTGATGCTGCTGGCCCTGGCGTTTTCCGGCCTCACCGTGCGCCTGTGCTCGCGGCCCTTCGGCAGCCGCAACACATACGACAGCGCTCTGTACGACCCGCTCATCCAGTCCTGGTCCACCATCCGCCTGGGGGAGATCCTGCCCCGGGACTATTCCCTGCGGGCCTCGGACATGACCGTGGAGATCAACAACACCGAGCCCGTGGGCGGCTACAGCCGGTTCTCGGCCCTGGTGGCGGCCCTCGACTGGGCGTACGTGGGCGCCACGGCGACCCTGATCCACGGCGGGGCCCTTTCGGCCGGCGACGGGGTGGACGTCTTCACGGGCGCGATCGAAAACCTCGAGGCCATGACCCGGGAGACCGTGACCCTGCGCCTGGCCGGCCGGGAGCTCGGGTTCCTGAACGCCTGGCCCCACACCATCGTCAACACCGACGACTACCCGGACGCGGACCCGGACGACGTGGGCCGCATGGTGCCCCAGGTATGGGGGCCCTGCGAGCGGGTGCCCTGCCGGGCCGTGGACGCGGGGTGGAAGACCACCACGGCCGAGGCCCTGGACGACTCGGAGACCACCATCGACCTGACCGATGCCTCGGGCCTGCCGAGCTCGGGCACCGTGCAGATCGACGACGAGCAGATCACCTACGCGGGCACGAGCGGGAACAGCCTCACGGGCTGCACCCGGGGCGCGAATGCCACCACCGCGGTGGCCCACGATCTGGGCGCGACGGCGGCGGAGATCCAGACCACCTACTTCTACCTGGCGGCCGACCACTCCGTGGATGCCATCACCGCGGTGTACGTGGACGGCGTGCGCCAGGCCTCGGGGTACACGGCCTACACCGGGCAGAGCGGGGACCAGCATGCGACCTACGGGGCCAAGGCCGTGGTGGCGTTCTCGGCGCTCCCCAAGCTGACCAAGCAGGTGAACATCGAGGCCGACGACACCATCGCGGTGAACGACACCATCGCGGTCTCGGACGGGATCACGGTCTCGGACGACATCGACGTGAACGACCCGGGGCACGACCACACGCCGACCGAGGACGAGATCGTGATCTGGAAGCACGAGGTGGACAGCGGCTCCGGCGGGAACCTCTCGTACCCGTACAACTGGTACGACGACGACATGGACACCGCCACCACCCTCAACTCCTACGTCTCCACGAACGCCTACTCCGAGGCGGACACCACCTACTACCGGTCGCAGTCCGGGGCGCCGTACCAGATGCGTCTGTGCTGCCGGGTGGGATCGGTGAGCTCGGGGAGCGTGGACTTCAAGTACGAGTTCTGCGGCCTCACCCTGACCATGGACGAGGGAGACGCGGACAGCGTGGTGCGCGGGTCCTGGACCAGCCTCGGGACCTCGTACGACACGTGGGCCGAGATCAACGCGGCCACGGGCCGGATCGAGCGGACCGACCGGAACGCGGGCAACAGCGTGGCCGTGAAGGAGGCCTGGGCCGAGATCAAGATCACGCCGGCGAGCGCAAGCACGGGCGTGACCAAGACGGGGTCGGCCTCCAAGTCCGGCACGGTGACCAAGTCG
>Ga0180432_10011903_pt1 | contig 10199 bp, 10 predicted proteins | sample SS_ome_10_FD_132414 | JGI IMG/M metagenome (GOLD analysis project Ga0180432, IMG submission 132414) | Hypersaline lake sediment archaeal communities from the Salton Sea, California, USA - SS_1_MS_2 metaG | ecosystem: Environmental > Aquatic > Non-marine Saline and Alkaline > Hypersaline >...
CATTGGTGGCCACCGTTGCTCGCTGCGCAACCCTGCCCCGGTTGTCCATTACGGTAAATGTGCTGTTTTTGCTGTGTGCATCCAGTCCGATGTGGTACCTGTGTTTCATAAGCGGCTCCTCCTTTTAGGCTGTGGTTTTGGCACCAACAACCTATCAGGAAGGACGCCGCTTTTTCATTCTGCCGTCCCCTGGTTTTTCTGGTATTATTAAATGAGGTCCTACAAACAAGGGGTGTGCATCATGAAGACGGGGTCGGCGCTGCTGGTATGTCTGGCCGTTCTGTGCCTCCCGGGCTTGTCTGTTGGTGAGGAAAGATCCGGCCTGCAGGAAGATTTGTTGAAATCGGTGAACGCATATCTTATCGAAACCAGGGTTGCGGTGTTCGGGATTCGCGATGATAGCCGGAGCCTGGATGAAGAGCTGCTGCGTTCATTGAGCGAATACCTGGCCGCATCCGTCGCGGAGTGCGGCGCCTATGAAATTGTGCCGCCCTGGGATATCCGCAGGCTGTTGCGGCTGGAGAAGCTGGTCAGCGGCAGGGAGTGCGACGACCTGGATTGCCGGTTCGAGCTCGCCGGCCACCTGCGGGCGGGGTTGTATGTCACCACCAGCATCACGCGGGTTTCCGACAGCTGCACGGTGGTATCGACGCTGCATGATGTCAGTCGGCGCACCGAGTTGATTACCGCCCGGGCCCAGGGGGAATGCGACGAGCCCGGTCTGGTGAGGGCCGTCGAGGACGTGGCTTATTTCTTCATTTTGTGGGGCGGCTGCCAGCCGCCGGTGAGGGGGGTGCCGGTGGTCACCGAGGACGTCTACCGGCAGTCCGCCGAGGCGGGCGCCCGGCGGCCGGTTTCCATCGAGGATCGCGAGCTGCGGCCGGAGGTGGAGGAGATAAACGGGGAGGACGCGGTCGCGGTTCCCGACGTGCTGGTCACCGTGGGATGGAACCTGCAGAATCGCGAGTTGAGCAATCCGCGCCACCAGTCGGGCCTCGGGCACGGGATCCGGATGGACGTCCGGTTGTTCCTGGGCGCGTTCCTCGACGTCCCGGGCTTGAACGATCTCGGCGTGGCCGGGATGTACAGCGCCTCCTCGATGTTCGACTTCGTCATCGAGAACTACGGGGACCGCCAGGGCGGCTCGATTTCCCACCTGCAGGCGGAGTTGTTGTACCGGGTGGCGTTCAAGCAGATGGCCACCCGGCCGACGTTCCTGTTCCGTCTGGGATACGGGCGCATCACCAGCACGATCGAGGGGGGAAGTCCGGTGTCCAAGAACGCCGGATACGACTATCCCTATCTGGCGCTGGAGGCCGCTTTCATGCCCTATCAGCCCTATGTCAGGCTCTGGGCTTCGGGGGCGTTGCTTTTCGGCGTCGAACCGTCGAAGGACCTGGATGGCGGGCCCTACCTGGGTTTCAAGGCGGGCTTCGGGCTGGATTTTCTCCCAATGGAGTTCATGCATTTCGGCCTCGGCTACGAGGTGGTCCGGTTTTCCGACGTGATGGTCGACTCGGAAACCGGTCCGGATACCTACATGGCGTTCTTCCTGCGCGCCGGGTGCAGCATTCACTGACTAGGTATTCTGGGGGCCCGTGACAGTTGGTGGATAAGGTCCTGTAAACATAAGGCTAGTGGGTTCCGTCCACCCAGTCATAACCTGCGACCTCGGTCCGGCCCGCCGGGGACTGGGAAATTTCCTCAAGCAGCGAGAAGTTAGAGGAGCCCGTGAGTGCGAAGCGACCCATGTCCGGCCGTTCGTCCACATCCGTCTGCAAGTACGAAAGCAATTCGGGAACCCGCTGGACCTCGTTGATAACCGCCCCGGACGCGTGCTCGCCAAGAAACCCCCTGGGGTCGGTACGCGCATATTCGCGTATGTCCGGATCTTCCAGCGAAGTAAAGGGCTTGGATGGAAATGTCATCCTGCACAAGGTAGTCATCCCCGACTGACGGCTCCGGCCAAGAGGTTTTTACCTTCGGTGTGAAATTCTGGGTGATTCGGAGAGTTGACGGGCTACGTCGTCCAGGGCGCTCATCAGAGAGGCGTCGGTGCATTCCACCCGGGTGGTGGCGGCGCGTTCGGTGGTTTCGGTGCGCAGATCGTAGAGGTTGGCGGTTACCACGCACTGCCGGCCGGTTTTGAAGATGCGCACCGCCAGGATCTTTTCGGCGGCCACCGCCTTGCCCAGCTCGATGCGGCAGCGCTGGTCGTAGCAGTGGCGGTAGGTCTTCTTCTTCTCTTCGAACAGCTGCTTCTTGATCTGGTCCTGGGGGACCACCCTGAAGCCGCACTGTGAGGTCAGGCGCACCGCCAGGTAGTCGGAGAGCTGCCCGGGCTTCATGTGGCGCAGGGCCTCCTGGGTTACGAAGACCGCCACCACCGGGCCGGTTTTTTCGGGCGCGCCCTCAGACTGCGAGGACGGCTGGGAACCGCCGGGCTCGGGCGCGGGCTCGGGCTCGGATTTGTTGATTGGGTGGCCTTGTGAAATGGCCAATAACTCCAGGCGGCGCAGGGTTTCCTTGGCGGCATTTTTGACCCGGCGGTCGCGGCCGGTGTGGGAGGCCTGTTTCAGGGCCAGGATCGCCTGGGGATGGTCGTAGGCGGCGATGGCCTCCAGGGCGGCCACTACCTCCAGGCGCACTTCGGGGGCGGGGTCCTTGAGGGCTTCGACCAGCGCCGGCAGGGCGCCGCGGGAGCGGATGGATTTGGCCGCTTTTATGCGCTGGTTTTTGTCGACCGAGCCTAGTGCGGCTACCTGTTTGGCCAGTCCGGGTGGCAGGCCGCCTGACATGCGCAAAAATTTCAAGGCCCGCTTGGCCCGGCCGACGTCATAGCGGCTCTTGCTCGACCTTTGAAGCCGGTCCAGGTGGGCGAGCGTCGCCTGGTCGATCGCCTTTATTGAAAGCAGGGCAGCGATGGCCTCGCGGCGCACCGCCGGGTCCTGGTCGTTGAGGCAGCCCACCAGGGCCGGGGCGGCGGTTCGGGCCTCGGGGCCCAGCTTTTTAAGCTCGGCCACCGCGCGCACCCGCACCCGCTTGTCGGAATCGCCCAGGGCGCGGATCAGATTGGGGATCGATAAGCCGAATTTTTTGTGCCAGGTATTCATGGCCAGAACATCTTTTTCCAGGCGGGAAGCGTCGCGTCCCATTCCCTCGAGGATCTTCCCGGTGGCCTGAGACAGCGCCTTGGATAGCGGCCAGCCGCGGTAGTAGAGGCCCGAGCAGGAGCGGGCCTTGGCTTCGCCGTACCAGCTGTAGAGCTCTTGTTTGAAGCGCGGGTCCAGGGCGCGGACTTCGACGCTGGCTTTGGCCTCGCCGCAGTCGGTGGGGACTCCCAGGAGCGGCAGGACGCCCAGGCTGCTCAAGGTCACCGGTATTAGCCAGCCCATGGCCTCGTTGTCCATTGACCGGTTCTCTATCGGTTGTTGCATGCCCAGCAGGCGTCCGGCGAGGAGCACATCGACGTCCTCCCCGGACTCGACAACCTCGGCGTAGATTCTTGAGCTTTTCAAATCGTCCATGAATGATTCGGTGAGGCGCCGGGTCTCTTCGGTCCGCGCGCCCATCCGGTCGGTGAACTCCGACACTCCGATCTTCAATTCAACGGGGTTCGTCCGGGGTTCGGGGCGGTCGTCGGGGATGTAACGCCCCGCGTTGGAGGTGACAATGCAGCCGGTGGAGCCCAGCGCGAAAAGAGTAAAAAGGGCCAGCCCTTGCATCCATGTTCTCATCACATCATCCCATATTCATCCGCTGCCATATCAGACGGAAATTTTCCCGATCTTGGAGAGTGTGTCAGCAGGTCCCTAATCCGGCTGGATTTTGTGGGACGGCGGACACGCCGGCCGGCCTGCGTCTCCTCCTATCCTGTTGTTTCTGCTGAAACTTCCCGCCGCGGCACGGCAATTGAAAACAGGAAGGGCAAAGACAAGAAAGGAGTGCGGTCATGAGGGCATTTATGGTCATAAGTCTGCTGGCTCTGGTGGGGCTGGCCGAGGCGGAGGTGCGCCGGTCGAAATGGAGGATGGTTGAGAAGTTCCCCACGGTGCTGTCGGAGATACAGAGCCGGCAGGCGGAGTTTCGGATGAGATGGAAGCAGGCTCAGGCCGGTGAGGATCGCGAGCGCATCCGCGATCAGGCGCGCAGGTTCGTGGTCAAGATGATCACCCGGCGGATCTTTCCGCCCTGGATGGGCACCCCCTGGCACATGGGCGAGGACGACGACGCCGCCATGCCGCATCAGAAGGGCAAGCGCATCTCCTGCAGCATGTTCGTAACCGCCGTGCTGCAGAACGCCGGCCTGCAGCTGGACAACCGCAAGCGCTGGGCCGACTCCCGGGCGCTGTATATCCAGCGCTCCCTGGCCCCCGACCCCAAGGACCTGCACCGCTTCTTCTCCATCCCGCCCCAAAAACTGGCTCAGAAGCTGCGCAGGCTCGAAAACGGCCTGTACCTGATCGGCCTCAACTGCCACGTGGGCTTCATCGTCATCCAGAGCCAGAAGGTGCGCTTCGTCCACTCCAACTACACCGACCCCGAGGAGGGCGTGGTCGACGAGCCCCTGGAGGAGTCGCAGGCTATCTTGAACTCCCAGCCGGTCGGCTACTGGGTAACCCCAATCTTCCAGGACGACCGCCTGATAGAGTTCTGGCTGGAAGGCAAGCCGGTGCCGATACGGCGTGAGTTTTAGGTAGCTAGATAGCGGTCAGATGTCTTCCAGGTCGAGAGCAATCTTCAAAGCCCGGTTGAGTTCGCGGCGCTTGTCGTTCTGAAGCGACCCGACGAAGTCAGTCAACTTCGACTTCAACATGCTGATGAGTTCATCGCAGTGTATGCTGCTTGGATGTTTAAGACCCTGCTCAATGCCTACGGGCACTTGGGTGGAGAGCCCGTCGTAACTTGTATAAACTGGCGCGCAGATGACGGTTGAGAGTCGAGAGTCGACTAGCACCTGGCGGGAGACTACTACGAACACGCGATATTTCTTGGGATCGCGAGAGGAAGGTTTGCGGATCCGGTAGAGGTCGCCTCGCTTCATAGATCGACCTGATATGACAGAACGTCTTCTGCTTCCTGGTTCAGCCGTTCGGATTGCTTGTTGAGAATCTCCAGATCCCGCGTGTCCCGCTCCCGCTTTTTCAGCAGGCGTAAATACACCCTCAGCGCCGCCTCAATGAATGCGGACCGGTTCTTCCCTTCGAGTACTTCGTCCATGGCCTCGAGGATATCTTCCGAAAGTGTGATAGATGTCTTGACTTTCATACTACCAATATACCCCACCGAACCACGCATGTCAACCGTTATAATGGCGAAAAATGGGTGAAATTTACAGAGTCTTTACCCACCTTTTGGGCGCCTCGCACGTATACTAATTCTTAACAAAGCGAACAAAGGAGGCGGTTATGAGATTGGTTATTGTAATGATTACAGTGGGTTGTTTGATGACGGGGTGTGCGGGGATGGCTTCGCAGACCCGGCCGCAGGTGCATGTGCAGCTCAACGACGGGCAGGTTTTGGTCGGCGGGATGACCACCGAGATGTTCCGGTTAAAGACCGAGTTCGGAATGCTGGATTTCTCGACCGAGGTGGCCGGGGAGATGGGGCCGCTGGAGGGGAAGGACATGAAGCAGGCCGGCAATCTGATCCGGTTGTGGCTGCGCAACGGCAGTGAGTTCATCGGTTCTTGGGATCGTCCGGTGGTCGAGGTGGCGCTGAGCATCGGCGGCAAGGACGTCAAGATCGACGTTCCCATCGACAAGATCAAGCGCATGCGCTTCCGCGGCGAGGCCGAGTACACCGAAAAGCCCCTCTACCGGGTGCTGACCAGCTCGGGGGACGACTTTTTCGTCGACGCCAGCGCTTCCAAGATCCACTTCAAGGGCGAGCTGGGAGAGTTCAGCCCGTTTTTAGAGGAGATCGCCAGCCTGGAGCGCGGCGACGGGGACGACAATGAGTGGAGCATCAGGCTGAAGAACGGGACCACCCTGCACGCCGGGATCCAGCAGGACGGAGTGGAGCTCACCCCGGCCATGGGCCCCGAGAAGGTCAAGCTCTCCTGGTCGCTCGTGGCCCGCATGGAGCCCGCCCACATGAACGCCCCCGCGGCGGTGACCAAGTCCCCGGTGGCCCCCGAGTACTACGACAACGCCCCCCAGCGCGCCATGAAAGAAGCCGCGGCCCAGTCCTGGAGCCGCTAGGTCCTAGTCCTTCGCCCCCGCCTGGTCCAGTATCTGGACCACCTCGTGGTGTTTGCCCTTCTTGGCCAGATCCAGAGCGGTTTCCCCGTTGTTGTTCTTGGCGTTGATTTTCGCTCCTTTAGTGATGAGCAGCTTTACTATTTCCGGTTTGTTCTTGGTGGCCAGAGCGACCGCTTTCATCAGGACGGTGTCACCCTCTTTGTCCTTGGAGTGGATGTCGGCGCCCTTCTTAATCAGCGAGGGAACCAGTTCGGGGGTATGCCACATGGCGGTCATCAGCGTGGTTGTTCCTTTTAGGGTTCCTTTTTTGATCTGCGAGTTGACGTCGACGCCTTTGGCGATTAGCTGCCTGGCTATCTTGGGCATGCCCTTATGGACGGCGTAGAAGAGCGCGTTTCTTCCGTCCTGGTCGACGGCCTTCAAGTCGGTGTCTTTGTCCAGCAGGTACTGGGCCAGGTCTTCCTTGTAGGAGAACATGGCCCACATGAATGCGTTCTTTCCCTCGCTGTCGACGATGTTGACGTCGGCTCCCTTCTCTACCAGGTAGCGGGCGACATCTTCGTGCTTCTCGAACAACGCGCTGATCAGCGGCGTGCTGTTGCCGCTGTTGGTCGCGTCGAGGTCCGCCCCGGCTTCGGCCAGCTGCTTTACGATACCCAGATGCCCGGCCCTCGCCGCGTCGTGCAGCGCGGTGAATCCCAGGATGCCGGGTTTGCTGACCTCGGCTCCCTTCTCGATCAGGAGCTTTACGATGTCTGCATGCCCCTGTTCCGCCGCGAACATCAGGGCGGTGAACTTGCGGGGGCTGAAGTCTAGCTGCGCTCCCTTTTCGACCAGCATCTTGGCTATTTCGGTCCGGCCCAGGCGAGAGGCCCACATCAGGGCCGTCCATCCCTGCTCTTGATCCATCGACTGGCAGTCGAAGCGGCCGTCGAGGATCTCGCGCATCTTTTTCACGTCGTCGTCCTGGATGGCTTCCACCACCTCCGAGTCGATCTCCCGGGTGCAGGCGCAAGTCAAAATCGCCAGCGCGGCCGCTATGATGAGCGCGGTGGCTCTCATGGCGGGTAGTGGTAGCCCAGATCCACCGTGCCGCTGTCGGTGACGCCGTCGCTGCGGGTGGTGCGGGCGTCCAGGCCCAGGTTGGAGGCGGTGTCGGAGCCGGCGTCGATGCAGGGGCTGTCGGCCCCCTGGCCGGCGGCTGTGTGGCTGAGGTGGAAGTCGCGGCTGGAGACGTTGATGAACAGGGGATCCTGGCAGATATTGCCGTCGCCGCTGAGGACGCTGTCGCGGTGGTTGTTGTAGCGGAAGGTGTAGCTGTCGGTGCCACTGATGGCATCCCAGATGATGTTGTTCTCGAAGAGCACGTTGGTGCCGCCCTGGTGCTCGACGCCCCACTCCGCCGTTCCGTGTATGGTGCAGTTGCGGACGGTAATATTATTGCCGCCGGGGCTGATCCCGTCATCGTAGCAGGAGACCAGCAGGCAGTTTTCCACCAGGTCGTCGTTGCTGCCCGCGTACATTGAGATGCAGTCGCGGCCGGTGTCGTGGATGTAGCAGTTGCGGATCACCGAGTGGCTGCCGCCGTCGAAGTAGACAGTTCCGTCGTCGTTGCCGATGTCCCGGTATAGGGTCATCTCGAAGCCGTCGATGACGATATACTGCTTCTGGCTCAGGCGGAACGCGTAAGCACGGCTCGTCTCTCCGTCGAGGATCACCCATCCGTCGGCCTTGAAGGTTATGGGCCGTCCCTCCTCGCCGCTGTTTCGGGGATATATATCCTCGGGGTAGGTGCCGGGCTGGACCAGGACGGTCTCGCCGGCGTTCAGGGTGCTGGCGGCCTTCTGAATGGTGCGCCAGGCGCCCTCAGGCGTGTTTTCCAGGCCGGTGTTGTTGTCGTTGCCGTCGGTGCGCACGTAGTAGACGGCGCCGGAGCCCTGGCAGGCCGGGTCGTCGTCGTCGGTTAAGTCGTCGCAGTCGTTGTCGACGCCGTCGGTGCAGCTGTCCGGTTCGGACTGGTCCTCGGTCGCGCCGGGGTTTATGGCCGCGTCGTCGTCGTCGCAGTCGTCGCCGCCCGGGCAGTCGGCGTCGTAGTAGCCGTCCGAGTCGCTGTCCTTGTCGGTGCTGCCGGCCATGCAGGTCCCGCTGGCGCAGGTGTCCGAGTCGGAGCAGGCGTTGCCGTCGTCGCAGGGATCGGTGTTGTCGGTGTACTGGCAGCCATCCACCGCGTCGCACACGTCGTCGGTGCAGGGGTTGGAGTCGTCACAGTCGGCGTCGCCGGTGCAGTCGGCGCCCTCGTCGGGCACGCACTCGGTGGGGCCCTGGTTGTGGTAGCCCTCGTCGCACAGGCACTGGGGAGTGTTGTGGGGAGTGATGGCGCAGGAGCCGTGGCCCGAGCACTGCACTCCGTCACAGGGAGTGCTGTCGGAAGGGCAACCGGCCATGAAGAACGCAATTAGAAGGCATGGAAAGGCCGTTTTCATTTCTTCAGGACCTTTTCCTTCAACAGCAACAACGCTCCGCCCAGGACTGCTACGGATGAAAGGAAGCACAAGAACAGGCCGGCGCCCACGCTGGCGGTGGCGACCCCGGAGATGCCCCGGCTGGCCGGGAAGGGGACCGCCTTGCCCAGGGAGAACATCTTGGACAGGGTGAACAGCACCGCGATGGCCCCGATGCCGGTTTGCACGTAGAGGATGTACTTCTCCTTGTCGCGCCAGTGGGGGTTCCGGCGCATGAAAACCAGGGCGATGGTGGCGGCGGTCAGGACGGTCATGAACCAGCCGCCGACCTCGAAGCCGATCACCGCCCCGACTCCCGAGACGCTCACCCAGGGGAAGAAGGAGAACAAGAACATCCCGGCGGCGCCGCCCACCGCAAGCTTGTCGGCAAAGACCAGGCGCTGGAAGTTGCCCCAGATCTTCTTGATCGTGTTCTGGACGTCTTCGGTGACCCGGGAGGCCTCCACCGACAGGCTCTCCGAAGGAGGCGCGGTGCTGGAATCCACCGGGGTGTCCTGGGCGCTCCGCCGGGCCGAGGGGCGCTCGGGTTCGGTGGAGTCCGCCGGAGGCGATGCCTGCCGGGGCGGCCGGCGGCGCGAGCGCTTCGGCGGCGGCCCCCGCTCGGTGGTGGGCTCCTCGAGCTCCGGCTCCGCCGGAGCTTCAGGTTCCATATCGGTGAAATCGTCGCCTAAAAACGACTTGTCGATGATGTAGTCGCAATGCTCGCAGATGGCGGTGCCGTCTTCGAGCTCCTGGCCGCACTGGGGGCAACGCATGCCAAAAGTTTATTGTTCGCGGCCATTGAAGTCAATCAAGGATCTCATGTATGATCGGTGCCCGGTTACAGACGGGAGAACGACGTGACATCGGATATGTACGAGAAGTCGGTAAAGGAGTTCTTAAAACCGGTACGGTACTTCCTGGAGGACTCTTCGGTGTCCGAGATCATGATCAACGGGCCCGAGGACATCTGGATCGAGCGCAGCGGCAAGCTGTACCGCACCGACGCCAAGTTCACCCCCGAGGGCCTGGAGGCGGCGGCGCGCAACGTGGCCCAGTATGTGGGTCGGATCATCACCGACGAGCGGCCCCGGCTGGACGCCCGGCTTCCCGACGGGTCCCGGATCCATGTGGTGCTGCCGCCCATCGCCCGCAAGGGCACCGCCATCTCCATCCGCAAGTTCTTCCCCGGCAAGCTTACCGTTCCGCAGCTGATCGAGTTCGGCTCGCTCACCCCCGAGTGGGCCCGCTTCATCGACGCATGCGTTAAAACCAAGCAGAACGTCATCGTGGCCGGCGGAACCGGATCGGGCAAGACCACCCTGTTGAACGTGGTTTCCTCGCTGATCCCCAACGAGGAGCGCATCCTCACCATCGAAGACTCCGCCGAGCTCCAGCTGCTCCAGGATCACCTGGTGGCCTTCGAGTCGCGCCCGCCCGACAAGATGGGCCGCGGGGCGGTGACCATCGCCGACCTGCTGCACTCCTCGCTGCG
>Ga0180432_10011907_pt1 | contig 10196 bp, 6 predicted proteins | sample SS_ome_10_FD_132414 | JGI IMG/M metagenome (GOLD analysis project Ga0180432, IMG submission 132414) | Hypersaline lake sediment archaeal communities from the Salton Sea, California, USA - SS_1_MS_2 metaG | ecosystem: Environmental > Aquatic > Non-marine Saline and Alkaline > Hypersaline >...
TGTAGCAGTGGCTTCATTTTCCGGCGTCGGCGTCTCTGTGATAACGACAGGCGTCACCCAATTAGGGGGCAGGGGCGTTGGCGTCCCGACCATGGTGGCCCAGGCTGTGGCAGTGAGCGCGTTGATCGCGACAGTCATGACGTTCTCTGGTGTTGGAACAGGGGTGAGGATCACATACGTCGGCGTGGGCGTCCCCAGGCCCGCAATTCTCTCTGCTGTCGGCGTGACGGGAAGAGGGGGGGGCGCAACGGCCAATCTCAGTATGGGGCCTTTGTCCTGGCTTTGGGTGCCATAGCCGCTGTCCCAACTAAAAAGATTGTCGTCCCCGGAGGAGGGCCCGTCGAGACGAAAAGAGACAACTCCTCTGGCAATCCGTTGTTCCAACTCGGCTCGCTGACCTGGGTTGAGAACAAAGACGTGAGTCTTTTCTCGGCGCAGGTCGGCGCTGTTGAGTGTAGGGACCAGGGTAAAGGCCACAGGAGCCTGATGGATCTGATCAAAACCGTGCAGAGGCCATTCGGGATCAACTGTGGTGTCCAGCATTTGCAGAGACCAGGTTCCCCCGTCTCCTAACCTTTGATCGTCCAGACCAGCCAATTCCACAGCGGCGTAATGGACTGAAGAGCCGGGCGCAATGAAAGAAATGTCGAATTGAAATGCGCCGTGGTAAATCTTTTCCTCAAAAATTCCGGCATAGAGGTGCGATTCGCCAAAATGATTTTCTTCTTCGCCGCTCACCACCCAGCCTACCCGGTTGACGTTGGGTTTCAGGGCGTAAATGATGCCCCCTTCCGGAGGCAGCAGCGTTGGTGTGGGGAGGGGAGCAGGTGTTGGGGGAAGTGTAGGGGTAGGGGTCGCGGTGGACGCTTGAGCAGGTTTTAAAGCCGGTGTCCCGGTTGCGGTTGTGATCGGCAAAAGTGCTGGGGTCACCTTGCCGCTACCCCGAAGAAACGGCAGGCCAAATTGTAGCCCTGCCAGTGTCAGCAATATAGTGCCCAGGACCAATAATGCCTTGAGCCAAAAGGGCATGTCACGGAGAAAGCGACTCAAAGAAAAGTGTCTCATAGCTATCCGCTCTCTAGTTCTGTTTCATGTGAGACGCCTTGGGCTGTGGGGGGAGGGCATTTAGCTGGTGCCTTTGGAAAACAAGCCGTACTTTAGAATAACGTAAACAGCTCTCACACCATCTTTCCAGTTGATCTTTTTTCCCTCCTCGTAGGTGCGCCCGTGATAAGAGATACCTACCTCATAGATAGGACAACCAAGGCGTGCGATCTTGGCTGTAAATTCTGGCTCAAATCCAAAACGATCTTCTTTTAACTCTATTTTGTCTAAAATTTTCTTTTTGAAAACTTTGTAGCACACTTCTATGTCAGTCAAATTGAGATTGGTGAACATATTTGAGAGTAACGTTATGAATTTGTTTCCGAGCGAATGCCAGAAATATAGGACGCGGTGGGAATCTCCGCCGACAAACCTGGAGCCATAAACAACATCAGCTTTGCCATCGAGAATGGGTTTTAATAATACAGGATATTCTTTTGGATCATATTCCAGATCCGCATCTTGAATGACAATAATGTCGCCTGTAGCATGTGAAAAACCTGTTCTCAGTGCGGCGCCTTTGCCTCTGTTGTCTTGATGAAAGAAAACTCTGATCTCGTCATGGTCGTTGAGGGTCGTCAGGAAATCTCTGGTTTTGTCAGTCGACCCATCGTCGACAATGATGAGCTCTCGTCCGATGGGCAATTCAACCGCTAAAATTTTCTGAATGATGGTCTCGATAGTTTCAATTTCATTAAAACACGGTATAATTATGGAAAGTTTCATACATACCCCTGCAGGTAACAAATGCAAAGATAATCATGGCATAGAAAGCCAGTTGGTCTATTTGATACAGCCGAGCTTGTTGGCTGTCGACCCTGACACCTTTGGCTCAAAAGTACATTGTTAACTGGCTGGCTATTGAAGGATCATCTTTGCATTCTGATCATTGTACATCAAAAAGGTTAGGCTAGCGTATTAGAACGGTTAGAATTTCGTTAGAATCGTTTACTCTGTCGTGGGCAGAAAAGTCACAAAGCGGGCCACAGCCTCGCTCACTTTCCGGGGGCGTTCCACCATGACCATGTGGCCGGCATTTTCCACCAGCACCAGCTGTGCCCCGGAAATGTTCTGCGCCACAAAGGTGGCATACTTGACGGGTGTCAATCGATCGAGCGTGCCGGTGATGACCAGCGTGGGCGCGTGGATCTCGCCCAGTTGGGCCATGACGTCAAAGGCATCGCAGGCCAGGAAATCGCCGTACATCGCTTTGGGTGATGTCTCGGCCATCAACTGTTGGCCCTGGCGCTTGAGATCGTCCGGTACATCAGGACCGTAAACCCACTCGCCAAAGAGTTTTACCATGCCCTCGAAATCCTCCAGGATACCCTGCAAAATGGCTGGCGCCACCTGCAGCCTGGCTCCGCTACCGATCAATACCAATCCCCGGACGCGCTCTGGATGCGAGAGGGCTGTCTCCAGCGCTACTGCGCCGCCCATAGAGTGGCCCACAATGACGGCGTCAGCCAGGCCCAGGGTGTCCAGAAACGACACCAGCACTGCCACGTATTCACCGATCGTCCGGCGACCCGCCCCGGTAGACCGACCGTGGCCTGGCAGATCTAGCGCGTATACCGACGCACCCGGCAGCCGTCGCATTTCCGCTGGCCAGTTCAGGTGGCTGCCCCCTGCACCGTGCACACACACGACTTTGGCCGTGGTCTCGCGAGAACGGTGCAAGGCATAAAAAAGGCGTTCTCTATCCGCGTTGTCCAATTCTATGTAAGGCACAAATCCTGTTCCTTCTCTAGCTTTTGTCAAACCTTTGCCCGTCACCTCTGGTCAGATCGAATCGTTTCTACTTTTTCTCATCTCAGTCAGGTTGGAGAAAAAGAGCATCCTTTGCCTACCGGCGTCGCCATCCATTGTGCGTGATCTCGCGGTAAAGAGTGATGCTGACCAGCGTCATGCCGATCCCCAGCCCAATGACCGCCAAAGTAGGAAAAGTTGGCGACGGCGCGGCTTGCACCTCGAAAGCGTCTATCACGCATAAACTGCCGGATGAGTCTGCATTTGTTTCGTCGCTCACCGTCAGGCGGAGGGTGTGCTGGCCAATACTCACGTTATCGGCCAGCTTGATGCGAATTCTCTCCATCTCTGGGTGATAAAGTTCTACGACTGAAATACGCCGCCCATCCAGCCTGACGATCAGCTGTCCTCCATTGGGCCCGCGTTGTGTTATCAGTTCGACCGAGTTGCCAGAAAAAGTAAAACTGAGCCCTGTCCCATCGCGCTGGGAGGCAAGATAGGCCCCGCCGCTGGCAAAAGAGTCTATGATCGTTTGCCAGTCCTGGATACCTTCTATCGCCGGATGGGTCTCCTCAAAATGACCTGGTCCAGCCACACGTAAGCCGGCAGCAGCATCCTTGACGGCCTCGTAGACTTCACGAGTTGTAAAGTCCACATCTACCATGCGAAAATAGTACTCTGGATCATCTGGTGGAATAGTACCGACCTGGCGAAAGAACCAGATGTTGAACACACCGGCCCAGGGCCACTCTTGCCGGGCCAGTTCGATGCCCCGCAGCAGGTACTCGGCTTGTTGTTCCTCGGTGACGCGCTTCCATTTCAATTCCTCTTTGGTAAAAGTGCCCGCTGGCGATGCATTCCAGCCATACTCGTTGAACCAGATGGCCTTGTGGTTGTCTCCGTAGCGCTCCATGATCTCCCGCTGCAGCTTGACGCGCTGAAAGTTGAGCTTGTCCACCGAGGGCGGGTCCTCGGGAGGCAAGTCAAAGCCAAAGGCATTCGCCGAAAGGCTGTCAAAATAATCGGCCGCGCCTGCCTGGTACATCTCGTCCAAAAAGATTAACTCGCTGAGGTTACGCCGCACTGGAAAATTTTCCAACGTGGGAGCTAAAGGAGCTGTGAGAACATAGATATTGGGGTCAGCCGATTTGGCTGCTTGGTATGCCACTTTGAGCATTTCAACATAGCCCGGCGGGTCCACCTCCCGGTTTCCCCATTCGGGGTAGATATTGGGCTCGTTCCAGATTTGAATGTAGCGGACGCGTCCCTGATAGTGCTTGACAAAACCGTACACAAAGTCCGCATAATCGGTCAGATCGTCGGGTGGCGCGTTGGCAAAAGAATTGTCCTCACGCGTCCAGGCAGGAGGATGATCCAGCCGGGCAATGATCTGAAGACCATAGCGCTCGCACAGATCGACAATGTCGTCATATTTGCCCCATCTCTTTTCCCAATTGGCTGGATCCTGAAAATTTATGTCCTGAGGCTCGATACCGGCCCACACGAACAGTTGTTTGACCCAGCCAATGCCCGCCTCGGCGGCCAATTTGATGGTCTCTTGTCGCTTCCATGCTTCCACTTCGCGTTCCAGGAAAAAGTTTGCACCATAGGGGTTGACATCCGTGTTGGCAATCGTTCGCGCTGGGGAGAAAGACATCTCTGAGGTGCCCAGGGACAAAAAATAAGAGATAAGCACCACACCTAGCGCAACGATCATCAAGATAAGCCCCAAGATCAACCCTGTGGCTCTGATTCTGACAAGGCGACGCAACAGTTTCCCTCCCCGGTTCAGCTTACTCACTCTCCGTCGTCACGTGGGCTAGCACGAGGTGGTCCGCAACAGCCTGTCCCTGATTGTCCAGCACAAACAGGCGGTCCCCGGTAGCCGGGTCGTACAGGCCAATTTCAATGGCATAGCGGCCCGCCGGTGCCTGTGGATCCAGTGGAATGGCATAGCTATCTACAACAATTTCACCCGGACGCCACGTGGAGGTTGCCCACGTGCCGTTTACTGGCTCGCTGTCCTGCTGTCCCCACAAAAAGTTGCCGCTTCCGGCGTTAAAGACCTCACCCAATAGGTGAGTAAAAACTTTGTAGCGGTGCTCAACTGGCTCTCGGGCCTGCCAGTAGAGTGTCAGATAGACGACACCGCCAGATCGCAGTCCCTCCGCCTCAAGGTCGTAGCCCAGCAAACGCACGCCATCGTCAAAATTGGTTTCCAGGGGGTGCGTGATGGTCACATCAGTGGCTGTGAGTCTGGCATGCTGTCGCTGCCGCAGCAGAACACGACCAAAGTGAAATACCTTGCCGTCGGGTAGAGGACCCACGGTAAAGGCGTACCTGCCACCGGGCGCATCAGGCGGAACGATAAAATCTACTTGCTGGCGGACAGGATTTTCCCCTGCCTGCACATCTGGCACGGCAACTTGGGTGTGTTTCCAGACTTGTCCGTGCTTGTTTACCAGGCTCACCTCAAGGTTGAGGGGGGCTTGATCGCCAAAGTCTTTCCCCTCCCAGTAAAGGAACAGGTGAATTGCATCTCCGCTTTGATACTCTCTCACCGGCAGCTCGTATCCAGCCAGCCATCGTCCCGCTCCTACGTCCGCCTCAACCGCGTGCGGCGGGCGAACGTCCGGCGTCAATTCACAAGCTGTATGGGCCCGCTCCTCCGTTCGAGCGTAAAAGCGCAGCACTTTGTCGGCAAAGTGGTGTTCTACGGTATGGGCCGCCCGCTCCGCCAGCCAGGCCGGCATCTCGCCGTTCGGATCGTTGATGCCCGCATAGGGCGTAACGACCAGCCAGATCCCCTCGTGACTGGCCCAGATAGGGGAGAGATAGGCTGAAGCGGTTTGAGACGTCATCGGTTGTGCGTGAGGCACCCCCCACCAGCGATCTGGATGATGATAAGCAAAAATTGGCCAATCAGTGTCGGTGTAAAGCACCACAGCATCGTCGGATCGTTGATAGGCGTGCAGCGTAGCTGTCAACGCTTTATAGTCGTCCTGTAGAACCCGACCTGGATAGTATTGGCACAAACCATAGATGGCAATACCGACGACGGCGGCAACCAAGAGTTTCCCTACCGGCCAGCGCTGGCTCTTCTCTAGAAAAGTCAGTCCCCAGGCCTGTAAGGTGTAGAAGGCGGGAGCAAAAATGAGCAAATAGCGCGGCGCCAGTTGTGGGGAATAGAAAAAGGTCTCTCGAGGCAACGAAACCACGTAAACTATTCCCGCTGGCAGCAACAAGCTGGCCAAGAGGATCGCTGCATTGCGACCCACCCGCCAATCCCCCCTGCTTTGCCAGAGGAGCGCCAACAGCCCGACCAGGAAAATCACCAGCGCCGGGATCGTCAGCCAGCGGTAGCTTTCCACGCTCACGGGAATGCCGGTGGTCAGCACGGTCCAGTAAATCTGCAAAAACACGTCCAACGTCACTGGCGAAGCAGAGGACCAGGTGGGGATGCGGCTCAGCGCATAGGCCAGCCAGGGGACACACAGGACTAGCACGCCTGCCTGGGCTACGCCCCAGCGAAGCAACGCTCGCCCGCGCTGTTTGGCCCGCCAAAGGATCCACAGCCAGACTAGGTTGGCCACCAGTATCACAGAGACCGATAGGTAGAGCGTGTACATCCCGGCGGTGGCAAAAACGACATAAAGCACCCCATCAGTCAGGCGATCTCGATCCCAGAAGCGGATGGCAGCCCAAAGTGAGAGAGTCGCCCATAGCGCCGCCAGGCCATACATTCGCATCTCCTGCGACCACCAGATGTCAAAGCGAGAGATGCCTACCAGCAACCCAGCCAGCAAGCCTGTTTTGGGCCCGCCCACGGTCCGGCTCAGGCGAAAAGTCGCAGCCACAGTCAGCACGCCGATGGCTGCCGAGAGCAGCCTCAAGCCGAACTCGCTGTCGCCACTGCCCCACCGCCAAAAGTGCAACATCCAAAAGTAGAGAGGTGGATGCACGTCAGAGGATGTCCACTGGGCAATCTCGACGAGTGACTGTCGGGCAGACCAGGCTGCCAGGCCCTCATCCCACCATACGCTCTTGTCGCCCAGGCGGTAGACGCGCAAGCCAAAGCTGACCAGCAGTACAAAAAGCAGCAGGCATAGAATGGTCGTTTGTGACGACCAGGTACACCGGTGTGCTTGAGCGGATTGTGCTCTTTTATTGGATTGTTGAACAGTCGGATCGTCACACATTCAAATCTTTATCTATTTGGTCGTACGTCTCTATGGATGAAAATACGAGGTGTGACAAAATAGTGTCTCTTGTCACAGGTGACAGTCAGGGTAGTATAGCATAGCTGGGAAGAGGGGGCAACTTTTACCTTGCAAGAAAGAGATTTTTGGCATATAATGGACATAATTTGAGCGCAAACAAGGAAAGTCAAATTAGAGTGATCGTGGGAGGGGACTGAAACAGGCTAGAGCGAATAAAGAGGAGCGACAATGCGGCTCACCCCAGAAATGATCATCCCAGCGGTAGCTTTCCTGGGCTACGGGTTGTTGATCGGCTTTATCCTGATTCGGCGTGGAATTCCAGAGAGCACAATGTGGCTGCTGGCTGGTTATCTCGGCCTGTCAGTGATCTGGACAGTGAGCGTGGGATTCTCCCTCGCTCAACTGTCAGCGCCCCTTTTGCAGTGGGACAAGGTCATAGTCTACACTGGCACGGGTATGTCAATAGCCCTCTTGTTGCTGGCTCAGGCCTTTCTCCAGCGCTGGCGCAATGCACTGTGGTGGTTGCTGTTCGGCGGGCTGGGGCTAGTGGCCATGTTGCTTCTCGATCTGGACGTCTTGCAGGCCATACAAGTGGGGCCTTGGCGAGTGGGTGGCCTGTGGTTGGATCGGACCACTCTGACCAATGCTATCCCGATCCTCATCTGGGGCATCTTTACCTTTGCTCTTTTGATCCTCTCGTGGCAAGAGTATCAGCGTGCACGCAGTCCGCTTCAACGCAATCGCATCCGTTATCTGATCCTGGCCGTGGCCTTGACGGTCGTCGGAGATGGGCTGTATATCTGGGGCATTTCTGCCTGTGTCCAAATTGCACCCTTGATCAAGCTGGGCGGAGCGGCGGCTATTACCTACGCTACCTTTAGTCATCGCTTGCTCGATATAAACCAAATCTATCGCAAGAGTATTAGCTACATCATGATCACCCTGATCACCGTCGGCATCTTTCTGCTGGGTATTCTGCTGCCGTCGGCTGTGTTTCATACGACTTGGGGTCTCAGCACGACTCTGGGTGCAGCCCTGGTTGCTGTTGTCTTGGCCTTGGGCTATCTTCCCTTGCGCCAGGCCATTCAGAATCTCATTGACCAATTCTTGTTTGGAAGAAGCTACGAATATGATCGGATTCTCCGCAACTATGGGCAGCGCATTGTTGACATTCTGAATTTGGAACGGCTCACCAACGTTGTCATTGGTGCCATTGACGAATGCTTGGGCATCGAACGGGGCGCGCTACTGGTCACTGAAGGCGGCGACGACGGCATAAGCAAGGTAAGGTTAAAGCCGTACGCTGGTCTGGGAATAGTGTCCGACAGGGTCATCGAGTTTCAGGGTAGCAGTCTGTTGCTCATTCACCTTCGGCTCAAAGGTCTGCCCCTCACCCAGTACGACTTGAATTTTCAGTCCATCTTTAAAAAGGCGCGCCAGGAAGAGCTTGATTGGTTACAAGCCATGAACATGGACGTGTTTGTCCCCATTCGGGCCAAAGAACGTCTTCTTGGCGTGCTGGCTGTGGGCGACAAGCTGTCTGGCGATCCTTACTCTAGCGCCGACTTGGAGTTGCTGAGCACGCTGGCCGATAGGACAGCAGTGGCGTTGGAGAACGCCCGGCTCTTTGAAGATTTAATGCTGCTCAACGACGTCCTCAGCCAGGCCTATACCGCCTTAGGTAAAGCTAACCGTCAGTTGCAAGAGATGGATAAATTGAAATCAGCCTTTATCGGTGTCATCACGCATGAATTGCGCACGCCTTTTGCTAACATTGTCTTTTCTTTGCAATTGCTCGAACGTTATGCTCACGAGAACCTGCCGCCGGAACAGCGCGAGCAACTGGACAAACTAGCTGTTGGCATCCAATCGGCCAGGACGATGGTGGACAATCTGGTGACCTTTGCTTCCTTTCTCAGCAAACAGGGCGAATTGCGCTTGACCTGGCTGGATTTCGGTCAAGTGGTTCAGGATACTCTTTTGCCCCTGAAAACTTTTGCTGAAGCCAAGGGGGTTGCGTTATACACTTCTGTTTCAGAGAAATTACCATCGTTGTATGGCGACCCGGAACGACTGAAGGAAGCCGTACATCACCTGGCACAAAACGCGATCAAGTTCACGGAAGCCGGAGGAAAAGTCGAGGTCCAATGCTGGACCCAAGATGACGTGATTAACTTTGAGGTCGTAGATACTGGCGTGGGTGTGCCGGCCGACAAACTCCCCTTTCTTTGGGAGGGTTTTACCCAGATGGCTGATCCCCTACGTCGGGGTGTGGAGGGGATGGGACTGGGCCTGGCCCTGGTCAAGTACATCGTCAGCGCCCATGGCGGCCAGGTATCGGTCCAAAGTGAGGAGGGAATGGGCAGTACCTTTGGCTTTCAAGTGCCATTAGGTGGCCCAGCGCATCAGGGCACATCGCTCCCAGTTCGTGCAGTTGAGCTGAGACGTTAGGAGACAAAATCGTGGAACTAGTGGTGTTGGTCATTTTTATCTTCGCTCTTTTTTGGTTCTTCATACTCCGTCCGCAGCAAAAAGCCCGCCGCCAGCAGCAAGAAATGGTGCAATCACTTCAAATCGATGACCATGTCATCTCTGTGGGTGGACTGGTAGGGCGTGTGACGCGGTTGCCTGAGGAGGATGGCTGGATTGGTTTCGAGTTGGCTCCTGGCCTCAAAGCCAGGCTCCTCACAGTGGCTATCAGTCACCGCATCCCTGCCGATGAGGTCGAAGAAGACTTTCTCGGTGAGTCGCCGCATGTCTGAGAGGATGCAAGTACGAATTGCTGCCGCCAAGGTGGGCAAGTATGCTACCTCTGAGAGTGGCGACACATTGGAGATGGTCGAACGACCCCACGGCGGCCTGTCGTTGATCCTGGCCGATGGGCAGCGATCCGGACGAGCAGCGAAAGCGATCAGCAACATCGTCGCTCGTAAAGCTGTGGCCCTGCTGGGCGAGGGTGTCCGCGATGGAGCAGTGGCCCGTGCGGCTCACGATTATCTTTTTTTACACCGGGGAGGCAAGGTCTCTGCCGAGCTGCACATCGTTTCCATAGACATGGTCAGTCGCACCCTCGTCATTTCGCGCAACAGCCACTGCCCGGTGATCGTGGTAAAAAACAGCCAA
>Ga0180432_10011908_pt1 | contig 10195 bp, 6 predicted proteins | sample SS_ome_10_FD_132414 | JGI IMG/M metagenome (GOLD analysis project Ga0180432, IMG submission 132414) | Hypersaline lake sediment archaeal communities from the Salton Sea, California, USA - SS_1_MS_2 metaG | ecosystem: Environmental > Aquatic > Non-marine Saline and Alkaline > Hypersaline >...
CCGGCCCCCGCCGGCGGAGTGCGCCCGAAGTGCCGCCAGGCGTGTTCGGTGACAACCCGGCCGCGGGGGGTGCGGTGCAACAGGCCCTGCTGTATCAGGTAGGGCTCGTGAACGACCTCGAGGGTCTCGGCTTCTTCGCCCACCGCCACGGCCAGGGAACCGATCCCGACCGGACCGCCGCCGAACTGATCGATGAGAATCAGCAGGAAGCGGCGGTCCATCTCGTCCAGGCCCAGCTCGTCGACACCGAGCAGGCGCAGGGTTTCCTCGGCCACGGCCCGGGTGACGACCCCGTCGCCGCGCACCTGGGCCACGTCGCGGGCCCGCCTGAGCAGACGGTTGGCGATCCGCGGGGTTCCCCGGCTGCGCCGGGCGATCTCGCGGCCTCCCTCGGCATCGAGACGGGTGTCGAGGACCCGGGCCGAACGGGTCAGAATGACGGCCAGCTCCTCGGGAGAGTAGAAATCGAGCCGGATGGTCAGTCCGAAACGGGCCCGCAGGGCACCGGTGAGCATACCGGCCCGGGTGGTGGCGCCGATGAGGGTGAAACGGTCGAGATTGAGTTTGACCGAGCGGGCTCCCGGCCCGCGGTCGATCATGATGTCGAGGTGGAAATCTTCCATGGCCGAATAGAGGTACTCTTCGACTACCGGACCGAGGCGGTGCACTTCGTCGATGAAGAGAACGTCTCCGGAGTTGATTCCGGTCAGTATGCCGGCCAGGTCGCCGGGACGTTCCAGGACCGGACCGGACGTGGACTTGCGCTCCACTCCCAGTTCGTTGGCGACGATGTGAGCCAGTGTGGTCTTGCCCAGACCGGGGGGACCGAAGAGAAGCAGGTGATCGAGAGGTTCGGAACGCTGACGGGCCGCTTCGATAAAGAGGCGCAGGTTCTCGACCGCGGAACTCTGTCCGGCGAACTGGTCGAACGAGCGCGGGCGCAGGACCTCTTCGTACTCGAGTTCATCACCGGTGGGACCGGGGGTGGTGATGCGTGGTTCACTCGTCATCGCAACCCCGCTATCCAGCCAGAGGTCAACGGGCGAGCGTCAGGGCCCTCTTCACGAGCGCTTCGACGGTCGGTTCTCCCTCCATCTGCTCGACCGCACGACGCACGGCCACCTCGGCCTCGCCTGTTCCGTAACCGAGCGAGCGCAGCGCCAGAACCGCCTCCTCCTGCCAGGCGGCAGCTTCTTCACCCTGTTCCTCGGCCAGCGGTACGGCCTCGCCGGCCACCTCGGCGAGATGGGGAAGCTTCTCTTTGAGCTCCAGGACGAGCCTCTCCGCCGTCTTCCGACCGACCCCTTTGATCCCGGTCAGGGTGACCAGGTCTTCGGCCGCCAGAGCCCGTGCGAACTCCTCCACGGAGAGTCCCGAGAGGATGCCCTGGGCCATTCTAGGCCCAACCCCCGACACCGCCGTCAGGAGTCCGAACAGGGTGCGTTCGGCCTCCTCGGCGAAGCCGTACAGGTCGGCACCGTCATCCCTGATGATGAGTTCGGTCAGCAGTGCGACCGTCTCGTCTTCCTCGGGCAGGGCGCTGTAGGTAGCCAGGCTGATACGGCAGCGAAAGCCCACCCCGGCGACCTCGATGATCGCCTCGGCGGGATGTTTTTCGAGCAACCGGCCGTGAAGCGAGCTGATCACCCGGGCACCTCCCGTCGGTTGGCGTGACAGATCGCACAGGCCAGGGCGTCGGTGATATCGTCGGGTTCGGGGATCCGCTCCAGGCCCAGCAGGGCCTTGACCATGAAAGCGACCCGCTCCTTCGAGGCTCCCCCGCCCCCCGAACCGAGTACGGCCTGCTTGACGGTGTTGGCGCTGTATTCGTGCGGTTCGAGGCCATGCTCGATGCAAGCCAGCATGATCACTCCGCGAGCGTGGCCGAGAACGAGCGCCGAGCGGGCGTTGCGGGCCACATAGACCTCTTCGATCGCCGCTTCATCGGGCCGGGCTGCGGCGATGATCCCGCCGATTCCCTCGTGGAGCTGGCACAGCCGTTTAGCCAGCGAGGCTTTCCGGTCGGGCCGGATGACCCCGGAATCGAGAGCGTGCAGTTGCGAACCCGACACCCCGATGACCCCCCAACCGGTGACGAGCGATCCCGGATCGAGACCGAGGATCCGTCGTTCGGGGGCGCCGGGGCTCACTCCGGATCCGGGTTGTCGAGGGCGTCGTCCTGGATGTCGAGATTGGTCCAGACGTTCTGGACGTCATCCTGCTCTTCGAGGGCCTCGAGGATCCGGAGAGCGGTGCCCTGCTGGGCGGGTTCGAGCATCAGGTCGTTCTGCGGCACCTGACTGATGGCCGCGTCGCGAAAGCCGATCCCGGCTTCGCTCAGAGCGTCGCGCACCGCCGCGAAAGCCTCGACCGGACAGGTGACGTAGAAGAGACCATCCTCGGCTTCGAGGTCCTCGGCGCCGGCTTCGAGAACGACCTCGAGCAGGGTGTCCTCGTCGACCTCCCGGCCTTCCTCCTCGCCCTCACCGGTCCCGGCTTCGACCACGAAAGTCCCCTTCTTCTCGAACTGCCAGCTCACGCTGCCGGCCTCGGCCATGGTGCCGTTGTATTTGGTGACGATGTGCCGGATTTCGGAGACGGTGCGGTTACGGTTGTCGGTCAGGGTTTCGACGATGATCGCCACCCCGCCGGGGGCATAGAGCTCGTACGAGGCCTCCTCGTACTCCACCCCGGGCAGGTCACCCGTACCCCGCTTGACGGCCCGCTCGATGTTGTCATTGGGCAGGTTGTTGGCCCTGGCGTTCTCGATGGCCGTGCGCAGGCGGGTGTTGGCGTCGGGATCGCCGCCCCCCTCGCGCGCCGCAACGATGATCTCCCGGGTCAGCCGCGAAAAGAGCTTCCCCCGGGCGGCATCGGTCCGGGCCTTCTTGCGCTTGATCGTGGCCCATTTCGAATGACCCGACATGGCCTCACCTCATCTGGACCCCTACTCCCCGTCGGGGGGCGGAGTGCCGTTCTGCAGCTCTGCGGCCAGGGTGGTGTATCCGAAGAGGTCCCGAATGGCCTCGAATACCCCGGCCGAGTGAACCGAGACACAGCGGTTGATCTCGGGCAGGAAGATGTAATCGCCGGGCAGACTCTCGATGTTGCCGTCGAAAGCGATCCCGACGATCTCCAGCTCGGTGTTCAGAACCGGGCTGCCCGAGTTCCCCCCGATGATATCACAGGTCGACACGAAGTTCAGGGGCGTGTCGAGGTCGAATTCGGGGGGCGGGTTCTGCCAGCGCTCGGGCAGGGCCCAGGGGTAGACCTTGCCGTTGCTCGCCCAGCGATCGTACAGACCGTAGAAGGTCGTGTAGACCGGAGCCCGGGTACCGTTGTAGGGATACCCGGTCACCACCCCGTCCTGGATACGCAGCGATGAGGTGGCATCGGGCGGAATCGAATCGCCGTAGACGTCATAGACCGCCCGGGCCAGCCGGGCGACGGCATCGGCCTCGCGTCCGAAGGCGACATCGGAGGCCATCTGCATCCGGATCAGGCGCGGGAGCAGGCCGTCGAGGCCCTGCACGATCGGATCGCTCGTCGAGGCGATGACGCCGGGAGCGCCGTCGAGCATCGCCTCCAGCGCGGCCCGGTCGTTCATGACGGTACGGTTGATCAGGTCCCCGGCCGCAGCGTCACAGGTGCGCATTCCGAGCAGGGCCCGTACCAGCGGATCCTCCTCGCCCAGAAAGCGCTGCAGATCGGAGAGCTGGGCGGCGAGCATGGCGCGTTCGTAATCGGGGTGACGGGTGCTCTCGGCCAGGATCTGCTGGCGCAGGTCCTGCATGTTCTCGTTACTGGCCGCCATGCCCTGCTCGGCCAGGAAACGGTACTGCTGCAGCAGGAAAGCCCGGCCGAGCAGTACGGAACTCAGCCGGTCGCCGATGTTGGTGTAGCGGTGCACATAGAGGTCGGCCGCATAGGGTTCGAGATCGAAGTACGCCTCGCCTATCTCGGTCCATGGATCGCCGTATTGCTCGAACAGCACGGGATCGTTGACGACCGCACGTCGGAATTCCTCCTCCCAGGCCGCCTTGCGGGCCAGGGTCCAGGGATCGAGCAGGCCTTCCATACGGCCGCGGAAGGACTTCTCGCCGTTGGAGATATTGAACCAGAAGTTGTTCTGCACCTCCCAGTCGGGCAGGTCGGGGTGCTCGTCGAGGAAGGTGCGCAGGGCCTTCATACGGGTCTCGAGCATGTGCAGCGTGTAGGCGTACTGGTAGTCGCGGAAGTGAGCCAGCTGGGCCACAGTACTCAGACGGCTGGTGTTGCCCGGGTTGCCGACCACGAAAACCGGGTCCCCCGCCTCGGCCCCCTCGATGCTCCACGGGTAGTAGAAACCGGAACTGTCGACCGGCTCGCCGTCTTCGTACACCCTCATGAAGGTGATGTCGAGATTGTAGCGCGGGTAGGTGAAGTTGTCGGGATCGCCGCCGAAATAGCCGATCTCGAGTTCGGGGGCCATCACCAGCCGTACATCGGTGTAGCGCTTGAAGGTGTAGACCGAGTAACGGCCGCCGTTGAAGAGCTCGACGATCTCGTTGACCATGCCGTTCTGCGCGTCGAACTCGGTCTGGATGGCCTCGATTTCGTTATCGCGCGCCTGCTGCTTGGCGGCCGGATTCTCGACCGCATCCATGGCGGCGTGGACCCGGGCACTGACATCGATGATATCCACGATCTGGTCGATGAAGAAGCCCTCGATCGGCCGCTCTTCGGCAAGGGTCGGGGCGTAAAATCCCTCCTCGAGCAAGTTCTCCCCTTCGCGCGTGACCTGGGTCACATAGCTGCGGCCGCAGTGGTGGTTGGTGAAGATCAGACCGTTGGGGGACACAAAGGATGAGGAGCACTCCCCGCCGTTGTTGCGCAGCGAGGCACTGCGGGCCTTGGCGAACCAGGCCTCGTCGGGGGTGAAGCCGTAAGCCTCGGCGAACCAGTCGATCGGGGGGGCCTCGAAGAGCCACATCCTGCCCGTGTCGAAGCGGCCCGCCCGAACGGTGTCGGGATCGAAACTGATCGGTCCGAGGATCTCTTCGAGGGTGTGCAGGGTCTGCGGTATCTCCTCCTCGATGACCGGGGCGGTGGCTTCGGCGGGCGGGGGCGGCTCGATCGACGCGGGTTGTTCCATCTGACTCGAACCGGCGCAGCCGAAGAGCAGGAGCATGAAGGCTCCCACCAGCGGATAGTGAAGCAGGGTGATGATCGAGTCTCTCTTCATGGACACCATGCCTAGTCCTCCTCTTCCTCCTCCAGCTCCGCCTGGGCGATGATGCGCTGCTGCACGTCGTGCGGGACCGGTTCGTAGTGATCGAACTCGCGGGAATGGGTAGCCCGGCCCTGGGTCATCGAACGCAGGGCGGTCGAGTACTTGTAGAGCTCGCCGAGCGGCACTTTGGCCTGGACGACCTGGAAGGGCCCCTCGCTGGTCACCCCCTCGACCTTGCCGCGGCGCGAGGAAATATCGGCCATGATGTCGCCGGTATACTCCTCGGGCACGAGCACCTCGACGTTGTAGATCGGCTCGAGCAGGATCGGGCCGGCGTCGCGCCAGGCCTGCTTGAAGGCCATCGAGGCCGCCCGCTGGAAGGCGGCATCGGAAGAGTCCACATCGTGGAAGGTGCCGTCGTAGAGGGTCAGGGTGAAATCGACGCAGGGGTACCCGGCGATCACCCCCCGGGCCGCGGCTGCCTTCGCGCCCTTGTCGACCGAGGGGATGAAGCGGTTGGGGATCGCCCCGCCGACGATCTTGTCAACGAACTCATACCCCTCACCCCGGGTCTTCGGATCCAGCTTGATACGCACGTCGGCGAACTGGCCCCGGCCGCCGGTCTGCTTCTTGTGCCGGGCGTGGGCATCGGACGGTTTCGTGATCGTCTCGCGGTACTTGACTTTCGGTTCGTGGGTCTCGACCTCGACCCCGAAACGGGCGGCCAGCTTCTTGATCATGACTTCGAGCTGCACTTCGCCCTGGCCGTAGAGCAGGGTCTGGTGCAGTTCGGGATCGGCCTCGACGTGCACCGAGGGGTCTTCTTCGTGCAGTCTCTGCAGTCCGGTCGAAAGCTTGGCCTCGTCCCCCTTGCCGACCGGTTCGATGGCGATCCTGATGACCGGTTCGGGGAACAGGATCGGCGGACAGGCGAAGGGCTGGGAGGGTGCGCAGAGGGTATCACCGGTATGAGTATCCTTGAGTTTGACCAGGGCCACGATGTCACCGGCGTGGACCTTTTCGATCTCGGTCCGGGTGTGTCCCTTGAGCAGGCTCAGACTGCCCAGGCGCTCCTTGGAGTTCCGGGTGATGTTCAGCGCCTCCTGTCCCGCTTCGAGCGTGCCGGAGAAGACCTTAAGGAAGGAAAGCTCGCCGACGTGGGCTTCGGAGAGGGTCTTGAAGACCTGCCCGGCGAAGGGGGCTGAATCGCTACGCTCGCGCTCGGCCTCCTCGCCGTTGCGATCGGTGCCGTTCAGGGGGGGCATCTGTTCAGATGCGGGAACCATCTCGTTGAGTAGTTCCAGAACCCGGCCGGTGCCGATGTTCAGTTCCGCAGCCGAGCAGAGGATGGGATGCACGGTACCCTCCCGGATGCCCTTGAGCAGGCCGGAAAGGATATCTTCGGGCCCCAGATCGCCTTCCTCGAAGTACTTTTCCATCAGGGCGTCGTCGGCCTCGGCTGCAGCCTCGACCAGGGTCTCGCGCAGCTCGGCAGCCTTTGCGGCGGCACCCTCGGGGATATCGGTTTCGGTGTACGAGCCCTTGCCGTCGGGTTCGAACACGAGAGCCCGGTTCTTGAGCAGATCCACGACGGTGGTGAAATCGGGGCCGGGATTGACCGGGAACTGCAGCGGCGCCACCCCGGTGCCGAAACGATCGATTGCCGCTGTGACGATGGCGTCGAAATCTGTGTGTTCCTTGTCCAGTTTGTTGACCAGCAGGATCCGCGGCACCCCCGCCTCGCGGGCGTATCGCCAGACCTGCTCGGTGCCCACCTCGAGGCCGGCGTCGGCCTTGAGAACGACCAGGGCGGCTTCGACGACCTGCAGGGAACCCCGCACCTCGGCCAGGAAGTCGGCGAACCCGGGGGTGTCGAGAAAGTTGATCTTCCTGCCCCCGTATTCGGTGAAGATGAAGGAGGTGTTGATCGTGATCTGCCGCTCCTTCTCCTCATCGGTGAAATCGGAAACGGTGTTGCCCGCCTCCACACTCCCGATCCGGCTAACGTCGCCGGCGGTGACAAGGAAGGCATCGACCAGGGTCGTCTTGCCGGAATCGCCGTGACCCACCAGGGCCACGTTTCGGATGGCGTCACTCGTGTATTCTTTCACTGCTCATTTCCGGGTATGGATGTTCACATGACTTCCGGCCGGTCGCGATCGGGACCGGCCGGCGGGCGGTCCTCATGCCCGTTCTTTCTCTCCCCCCGCTCAGTTCTCCGGCGGCGTCCTCTTGAACTCCCGCAGGAACTCACCCCGGCGCAGACGCTCCAGAGCCTTTTCGGGGTCGGCGAAATACTCCCCGGTGAATTTCCTGACATAGCCCGCCAGCAGGATCAGGGCGATCAGGTTGGGAATCGCCATGAAGGCGTTGAAGGTGTCGCCGACGAACCAGACGATGTAGAGGTGCTCGCCCTGCAGCAGGGCGCCGATGAAGAGCAGCCCCAGGAAGACCCAGCGGTACCACTTGGCCACCTGCACCCCGACCAGGTACTTGAAGCACTGCTCGCCGTAGTAACACCACGCCAGCAGGGTCGAATAGCCGAACAGGAGCGAGGCGATCGGAATCACCCAGCCCAGCGGCACGACGCTGTCGAAGGCTTCGGCGGTAAGCGCGGTCGAGGTCAGGGTGCCGCCCCCCCAGGCTTCGGTGAGCTTATAGGCACCTGAGAGAACGATACTCAGGGTGGTCAGGGTGTTCACGACGATGGTGTCGATAAAGGTTCCGGTCATAGCCAGCAGACCGTTCTTGGCCGGGTCGTCGCTCTTGGAGGCGGCCTGGGCGATGGCGGCCGAGCCCAGTCCCGACTCGTTCGAAAGCACTCCCTTCGAGACCCCCTGGCTCAGGGCCTGCTGGATGCCGACCCCCATCATGGCCCCGGCCACGGCCTTGATTCCGAAAGCCGACTTGATGATGACCGCGAAGGCCTCGGGGATGTGCGTGAAGCGGGCCACGAGGATGATGATGGCCCCCAGGAAATAGAAGACGATCATGAAGGGGACCAGTTTTTCGGTCCAGGCGCCGATCCTCTTGATGCCGCCGATGATGACCAGACCGACGAAGAAGGTCAGCAGAACCGCGGTGATGATGAAGGGCACCCCGAACTGGTCGTTGAAGGCCAGGGCCATCGAGTTCGACTGGGCCATGTTGCCGGTACCGAACAGGGCCGTCATGGCGCCGGCGATGGCGAAGAAGATCCCCAGGAACCTGCCCATTTTGGGATTACGCACGGCATCCTGGGCGTAGTACATCGGCCCGCCGAGCATGGTGCCGTCATCGGCCACCCGCCGGAAGCGAACCCCCAGGAAACCTTCGGCGTACTTGGTGGCCATACCGAAGAAACCGGCCACCCACATCCAGAAGGGCGCTCCCGGACCGCCGATGGCGATGGCGGTGGCCACGCCGGCGATGTTCCCGTTGCCGACCGTGGCCGCCAGGGCCGTCATCAGGGCCGCAAAGGGACTGATGTCCCCTTCCCCTTCCGAGGTCCGGCTCTCCTTGCCGAAGACCAGCTTGATCGACTGGATCAGTTTGGAAATCTGGATCCCCCGGGTGGCGATTGTCAGCAGGATGCCGGTCCCGACCAGGAGGATGATGAGGGGCGTGCCCCAGAGGAAGTCGCGCAGGTTGGTGATGTGGTAGAGCACCTGATCCAGAAAAGCCGTCATGGGACCTCTCTCGAGTCGAGGGTAGGATGCCGGCGGTCGGGCAGCCCGGCCGCCCCGACCGAATACGCGGCACGTTAGTCCCGCGAGGCTGGCCTGTCAACTGCCCACAGCGCCCGGCCCGCGGTCGGATGGTGATTCCTCCCTATCCGGGTCGTGCTTCCTCTATATAAAGGAAAGAACATCCGGCCCGGGAGAGAGAACGGGAGAGAACGGAAATGGGGAAGAGAGCGCGGGACAGGACGTGGAACGGAGAGAGAACGCGGGGCAGAACGTGAAACGGGGAGAAGGGTGCCCTTCTCCCCGCTTCCTTCCCGCCGCCGGGGGCGGTACATGGCGGAACCGGATGGTGGGCCTAGGTGGACTCGAACCACCGACCTCACGCTTATCAGGCGTGCGCTCTAACCGGAGCTGAGCTATAGGCCCGCGAATATCAGGCGCTTCCCGGTCTCTGTCCGCAACCTCTCCAAAATTAGGCCCTTTTCAGGGGCTGTCAATGGCCCATGGCGCCCGCCTGCGGATGGAGCATCCAGGATGAGATGAGATGAGTTCAGACGGAAATCCGATCACATGTTGAGGACGGTGCGCAGCAGCGGATCTTCCAGCCAGACCCGGCGGATCAGTTGAGCCCAGCGCATCATACCGCATCCGCTCCAGGCTGACCGGAGCCCGCAGCATTTTCGGAACGGTAAACACAACATGATGATGCGGCACCTCTTCCGATCCGTCGCCGGTCATTTGGTCAAAGAGCTTCCCCTGACGGTATGTTCGCCAGTCAGAGGCGTCTCGACACCGTGATCGGTGGCGATCGCCTCCATCTCCCTGCGCCTGATGCGGTCTCGCAACCGGCAGGGTGCCGTCGATGTACCGGCACGAGTATACACTACTACATCGCGCGGGCACGCTCCTATCGAGAGACGCATTCGGTCAGGAACGGGATGCTACAGTACCGGGTTCGTTACTCGCTCTTGAGAATCGTTGCAGGATCGACGCGCGTGGCTCGTCGAGCCGGCACCAGACACGCGGCGGTGGCGACCAGACCGAGTACCAGCAATGCGCCCAGATAGGTCGTCGGATCGAGCGGCATAGTCTGGAACAGAAGATCCCGGACCAGAATTGTTCCCGGATACGCGCCGATCACGCCGAGGAACAACCCGACGGCAGCGAGCCAGGCTCCACGCCGGAGAACCAGTCCGAGAATGTCCGTTCTGGTAGCACCCATGGCCATGCGCACCCCGAGTTCATGCTCCTGCTGGCTCACGTGGTAGGCCAGGGCGCCAGAAAGACCGACAGCTGCCAGCAGGAGTGCGATGCCGGC
>Ga0180432_10011909_pt1 | contig 10195 bp, 6 predicted proteins | sample SS_ome_10_FD_132414 | JGI IMG/M metagenome (GOLD analysis project Ga0180432, IMG submission 132414) | Hypersaline lake sediment archaeal communities from the Salton Sea, California, USA - SS_1_MS_2 metaG | ecosystem: Environmental > Aquatic > Non-marine Saline and Alkaline > Hypersaline >...
AGCACCAGGACCCGGATGATAAAGTCGATGTCTCGTTGCAGGGGGGTTTTAACCTGGCGAAAGGCCCGCGCTTTGGCGGTCAGTTGGTTGATCAGGCTCTCTGTGCCAACTTTTTGGGCTTTGTAGAAGGCGGTGCCACTCACGCAAAAGCTGCCGGAATACACGGCGTCGCCGATCTGTTTGAGTACGTGGTCAGACTCACCCGTCAGCAGCGATTCGTCGATCTTTATCTGTCCATCCCCAATGATTTGCCCATCGACCACGATTTGGTCGCCGGGGCGGGCCACCAGTACGTCGCCCAGCACAATTTCGTCAGGATCGACAGTTTTCTCCTCTCCACTACGGATGATGGTCGCTTTGGGGCGGGTCAGCAGGGCGATCTGTTCCAGTTTGTGTTTGGCTCGTCCTTCCTGGAACACGCCGACGACGACATTCATCAGCACCAACCCGCCTGTGACCAATGCATCGCCGATCTGACCCATCAAGATCAGGACGATGCCAATGGCAAACAGGACGGTGTTGATAAAAGTAAAGGCGTTCTTGCGGAGGATCTGAAGGTAGGAGCGCGTGGTTTGGAACTGAACGTTGTTTCCCTGGCCGCGCTTGCGGCGGGCGATAACTTGACTTTCGGACAAACCTTGCAAGTTTTGCATCATGATCGAAACCGTTGTATGTTCTCATTCTTCTTTTCCGATCAAGATACCACATAAAGAATGCCTTGTCAACTTGATGCGGGATTCTGCAATTTCGCTATCGGACACTTTTTCCTGAAAGTTGACTCATAGTATGCTCTGACTCTATCACAGAGCAAGAAGCATACTATGGATGGCAACCGGCGCAGATTTGGTCAAGGCCGACACAAAAAAACGCAAGTCCCTTTTTAGCCCATGACTACGCGCACGTGGTGGGTTCTTGCATCCGAGAGGACAGGCACGATATTGCCGTCGATCTCTTGGCCGTCCACTCGCACCGATTTCACCCCTTTGCAGATGTGACGCGGGTTGTGGATCTCGATGTGATAGACTGTGCCTCTGAATTCCCTGGTGGCCCTAAAGCCTTCCCACGCGTTGGGGATGCAGGGGTTGATTGACAGCCCCTCATACGTTGGCCGGATGCCCAGGATGTATTGCGTGGCCGCCTGGTAGGCCCACGAGGCCGTGCCGGAAAGCCAACTGTTGCGCGCCAGCCCAAACTGGGGATGCTCGTCGCCCAGGATGTTTTGGGGGTAAACATAGGGTTCGCATTCAAACTGATCGATGACATCGTTCCTGGTCACCGGATTGATCTGGCGGTAGTATTCAAAAGCCCGGTCGCCGTGACCGGTGATTGTCTCGGCGATGATGACCCACGGGTTGGCGTGTAAAAAGATGCCGCCGTTTTCCTTGGCTCCGGGCGGGTAGGTGGTGATGCCGCCCTTGGCCGGATCGAAACCATCGTAGCCCGGCGTGCTGAGCTTGATGCCGGCCGGGGTGTTGAGCTGCCGGTAGACGGATTCCAACGCGACCCGGGCGCGATCTGGTGGGGCAAAGCCAGAGATGACCGGCCAAGACTGGGTGTTGGCATAGATCTGGCCCGTCTGGTTGGCGCGAGAGCCGATGGGCGCGCCGTCGGCGTCAAAGTAGCGCACGTACCATTCTCCATCCCAGGCGTGCACGTTCACCCGTTTCTTCATAGTTTCATAGTCGGCAGTGTATTGAGCCACTGTGTGTGTATCGCCCAGGTGCTGGGCGAGCGCGATCATCTCTCGCAGGGCTGTGCCGTACAGATTGGCTACAAAAAGAGATTCCGCGCCGGCCCTCAAATTGACTGTGTCGTTCCAGTCGGCAAAGCCCACCAATGGCAAACCATGCGTGCCCACGCTGTGCCTGGTGAACGCGAGGGCCCGTCGCAGATGATCGTGCACCGTGTTGCGTTCGATGGGATGTTTCTCTTGGTCTTTTTCATAATAAGGGATCACCTCATCGAGAAAGGCTAAATCGCCGGTTTCACGGAGATAGGCGGTTACGGCCAGCACGATCCACAGGTGGTCGTCGCCATAATACCTTGGCGCATCTTTGACTTCTCTGGAATCGCCCTCGTTAGCTATCATGGTCAGGGGATTGAATTGGTGCATGGTCGAGCCATCGCACTTTTGCACCTGCAAAATCTGCTTGAGCAAGGTCTTTGTCTCGGTCGGCATGTGACCCACCACGCCCATCGCGTCTTGAGAACTGTCTCGAAAACCAATGCCTCTGGCTCCCAGCCCCAGTTGGTAAAGTGAGAGATAGCGAGACCAGTTCTTGGTAGTGTGGCATTGGCGCGGGTTGTGGACGTTGAGCAGGCTGTTCGTACTGGCATCGGGCGTTTGCACCTGGAAACGCGAGAGGTAATCGTCCCAAAAAGCGGCCAGTGCCTGCAATGCCTTTTCCACCGCAGCCGGGTCCCGGTAGTGCCGGATGCCGGGCAGTGCACTCTCGACGCTTGCTGCCTGGCCGAGTTGGGTGATGATTCGAACCGTCTCGCTGGGCTCAAGTGTGCCCAGATGATGCATCAGGGCGGCAATGTTGTCGCCACGCAGCGCTTCGTAGCTGCTCAATTCAGGTTGCTCAAGGCTGAGGGGCGCGGCCCAGGTGCCGTACTCGTTGTCGCCCAGGAACCGCCGGCGTTCGGATTCAAAAGAGGAAATCGGTCGGTTCGAGGTGAAATAATTGATCCGCCAGTCTTTGAACATAAAGGGATATTGGGTCAGAATAACCAGTCCGTCTTGGTGGTAAGCCTTGCTCTGCATGGTTTGGGGCGCCCAGTCGGCGTTGGTGAACTGTTTGAGGGCGTCTGGGTGGGTGTATTCGATCACAGGGATGGCGTCGATCTCTAGAGGGTGATCGGACACATTGGTGATGCGGATGTCTCGCAGCAGCACGCGTTCGCCCGGAGGCACGAAAATTGTCGCCTCGGTGTGGACGCCGTAAAATTTAGAGATAATGCGAGTGTAGCCCAGCCCCACGTGACATTCATAAAGATCGTACGGGTCCAGGGTGGGGACGAAATAAGGGGAAAAAACACGGTATCCATTTCCCTGTTTGAAGCGCAGGTAGAGCGTCGTTCCCTTGAAATCTGAAGCCGGCAACTGGGGGATGTATTTTGTGATGCGGTTGAGGGCGGGATCATCTTTGCAGATGAGTGCCCCGCCAGTGTGATCGACGATGCCCCCAAAGGACAGCGTACCTACATAGTTGATCCACTTGACCGGTGTCTTGGGATTGGTGATAACGTATTCTCGGTTTTGATCGTCAAAATGGCCGTATCTCATTGTCTGCTCGCCTCCATTTCGCCTAGTGTCACTCTGACTTGTACCTCGGTCCGATCTGCGGGTGGCAAAGGAACAACGTTGCCCTGTAACAGCTGCCCATCTGCTGTGAGCGACACGGCGTTGCCCGCCCCCACGCGTTCGACGGTGATGTGGTACTTTACACCGCGGTAGATGCGCCTGGCGGTAAAACCGGACCAGTCGGCGGGGATGACCGGCGCGATAAACAGACCGTCGTAGGTGGGGCGGATGCCCAGGATCCACTGAGTGATAGCCACATAGTTCCAGGCAGCAGTGCCGGTGAGCCACGAGTTCTTGGCCTCGCCGTGGGTGGGTGCGTCGCGCCCGGCGATGGTCTGGGCATAGGCGTACGGCTCGCAGCGGTGCACCTCGCTGATGGCCTCTCGTGCCGAGGGGTTGATGCGGCTGTAATAGTCATGCGCCTGGTCGCCGTGCCCGACGATGGTTTCGGCGATCATGATCCACGGGTTGGTGTGGCAAAAGACGCTGGCGTTCTCTTTGTAGCCCGGCGGATAAGACGAGATCTCGCCCAGGTGTAGGTGGTAACGCGAATAGGCCGGCTGGTGCAGCACGATGCCGTGGCGTGTGGCCAGGCGTTCTCTGACGGAAGCTAGTGCTTTTTCAGCTTTGCCATCTTGCAGGCCGATCCCGGCCAGGATACAGAATCCCTGTGGCTCGATAAAGATCTGTCCTTCTTGACACTCGCGAGAGCCGACCTTTTTTCCGAAATCATCATAAGCGCGGAGGAACCACTCGCCATCCCATCCATGCGCCAGCACGGCGGCCTCCATCCAGGCTGCTGTGTCGAGGTAGGTCTGCGCTTCATCTGCCAGTCCGCGGTGTCGGGCGATGGCGACCATCTCTTTGGCTGCCAGCACGAATTGCCCAGCAATAAAGACCGACTCGGCCGTCCTGCCGTCTCTAGTCGTCGTCGTCTGAAACGATTCTCCTGGCTCCTTGGAGAAGGTGTTCAGGTTCAGGCAGTCGTTCCAATCGGCGCGGCCAATGAGCGGCAAGCCGTGTGGCCCCAACCGATCCAGCGTGTAGCGCAGGCTGCGTTGCAGGTGCTCGTAGAGAGGGGTCTCGGTGCCGGGTTGGTTGTCGTAGGCCACAGGCTCGTCGAGGAGGCTCCAGTCGCCGGTCTCTTTGAGGTAAGCAGCCACGCTCAGGATCAACCACAGGGGGTCATCGTTAAAGTTGCTGCCCACGGTATCGTTGCCCTGCTTGGTGAGGGGCTGATACTGGTGGTATGCGCCGCCGGTCTCTAGTTGCGTGGCGGCCAGATCGAGGATGCGCTCTCGGGCACGCGCTGGAACCATGTTTACAAAGCCCAGCAGGTCTTGTGTGGAATCGCGAAAGCCTATGCCTCGCCCGATACCCGATTCGAAGAATGAGGCCGAGCGAGAGAGATTGAACGTGATCATGCACTGATAGGCGTTCCAGATATTGACCATGCGGTCAGAGTGAATATCGGGTGTTTGTACTTGAAGGATACCCAGCAGTTCATCCCAATGAATGCGCAGGGCATCAAAGGCAGCATCCACCATCTCTGGATCCAAGTATTTGGCGATGACCGGTCTGACTGTGGTTTTGTTGATGCACTGCGAGTCGGGCGGATCGAATTTCTGATCTTGAGGGTTCTCGTGGTAGCCGAGCAAAAAGATGATCCGGCGCGTCTCGCCGGGCGCCAGCGAGAGACGGGCGTGGTGCGAGCCAATGGGCGCCCAGCCGTGGGCCACCGAATCGCACGACTTTCCCTGCTCCACCGCCAGAGGGCGGTCCCAGCCGCGATACGGCCCCAGAAATGCCTCGCGCTGTGTGTCGAACCCGGCCATCGGTTCGGAACAGGCAAAGAAGGCAAAGTGATTCCGCCGCTCGCGATACTCTGTTTTGTGATAGATCACTCCCCCTATCTCCTCTCTGTGATAACGAGGGGAACTGGCGAGAGGCACCTCGACTTTGACCTCGCCGGTGTTAAAGTTGCGCTGAAAGTTGGTGGCATCGTCGTGGGCATCCCACAGGCAAAACTCGATGGCAGAAAAGACCGACAGGTTAGCCGGCGTCTGGCGGCGGTTGGTGAGCGTGAGCTGCCAGATCTCCAGGCTCCCGCCCAACGGGACAAAGTATCGGGTCACGGCTTTGACTCCCTGATAGGTTGAGCCGATGACCGTATAGCCCAGCCCGTGGCGGCAGGTATAGCTTTCCAGATCGCATCGGGTGGGTTGCCAAGAAGGCGACCAAAACTCGGCGGTATCATTGTCTCGGAGATAGATGTAACGTCCGTTGCTATCGAGCGGGGTATTGTTGTAGCGGTAGCGCGTCAGGCGTCGCAAGCGCGCGTCACGATAGAATGAATAGCCACCGGCAGTGTTGGAAATGAGCCCAAAATAGTCCTCGCTGCCGAGATAGTTGATCCAAGGGAGAGGGGTGTCTGGTCGTGTGATCACATATTCACGGCGTTGATCGTCAAAGTACCCGAAGCGCATAGATTCTCCTGTTAGTTTGGCAATGGCCACCTTTGCAATTTTTTCATCCAACTATTCACACTCCTTCACATCTCCCCTTCACGGTGAAGGGAAATTGTTGTGACCCGACTCGCGGCCTCGGTATCATTATGGTGAAAACGTATAAAAGCGAGTGTGCAGGATACACACTCGCTGTCATTAGTGTGTCCAGGATTATTGACCTCCATCAGATGACTGGCATTGAGGCGACAGCCCCCCGCATTGATCCTTTAGAAAGAATTCTCTTTGATGAACTCGATTAGCTCATCGAATTGCGCAAATGCCAGACAGGTGACTGTATCTGCTCCGCCGTAGTAAATTGCCATACGCCCTGTCGGTGGGTCGTACAGCGCCGTACAAGGAAAGGTCACATTCGGTACGTCACCTACGCATTCATAATATTCCCTCGGGTTGAGCAGATAGGGAAACGTTCTGTAGATGACCTTCCAAGGTCTTTCCAGATCCAATAGTGCCGCGCCAAAACTGTAGACAAATCCGTTGCACGACGTCAGCACACCGTGGTAGATCAAGAGCCACCCTTCTGACGTTTCTATCGGTGTAGGTCCCGCACCAATTTTAGTGGCTTGCCAACCTTCAGCAGGTGACATAACGTGTCTGTGGTGGCCCCAGTGAATCAGATCCGGGCTTTCGCTGTAAAAGATGTCGCCAAAAGGTGTGTGCCCTGTATCGCTGGGTCGGCTGAGCATTGCATATTTTTCGTTTATCTTGCGAGGAAAAAGCACACCGTTTCTGTTATAGGGCAAGAAGGCATTTTCCATCTGGAAAAAAATCTTGAAATCGTGGGTGTAGCCCAACCCGATTGTAGGCCCGTGGTAGCCGTTACACCAGGTGACATAGTATCTGTCCTCAAGCCAGCACACCCGCGGATCATAACCGTAAACAAAATGGCCAATTTCGTTGTCTGTACACCTGAACTGAATGCGCTTTGCTTCTATCTTCCAGTTGATGCCGTCCTGGCTTACGCCGGCATGTAGCTGCATCACTCTGGCTGTGTTATCGCAGCGAAATACACCCGCAAAACTGTCTCCAAACGGCACGACGGCACTGTTAAAGATGCTGTTTGTGTCGGGTACTGCATCGCGCGTGATGATGGGGTTTTTCTCTGAACGCCAGACAACTTGATTGCAGTCCTGAGGGCGTTCTTCCCAAGGGATGTTGGGCAGTTTGGAACCAATCAATTCTGTCTTTGACACTTGTTGCTCCTCTGATGTTGTTCGGGTACGGCTCTCACTCGTAGCGAAAGCACGCCACAAAATGATCCGGTTCAATCTCGATCAGTGGGGGCCTGAATGCGTCACAACCGAGGGCTTTGTCTGCGACCGGACACCTTGCATAGTAAACGCAGCCGCCGGTGAATTCGGCTTGCTTTGCCTTTAACTCTACTTCTGCATCTTCCCATTTCTTGTCCAGGCGTGGCACGGAGGCCATGAGCATTTTTGTATATGGGTGCAGGGGACTATTGTATATTTTCTCGGTCGTGCCCATCTCGGCCACACACCCCCGATAGAGAATCACCGCCCTCTCGCTGATATAGTATCCCAGGGAGAGATCATGCGTGATAAAGAGGACCGACAGTCCGCGGGACTTGAGGTCGGCCAGCAGGTTGAGTACGTCGATGCGCGTGGAGGCATCGAGCATGCTGATGATCTCGTCGGCCACGAGAAACCGGATATCCAGCAGCAACGCGCGGGCGATGAGGAATCGCTGGAGTTGCCCGCCGCTGAGCTGGTGAGGGAATTTATCCAGGACGTGAGCCGGGTTCAGGCCAACAGCCGTCAGCGACTGCTCTACCTTTTCGGTCCATTCCGCGCCTTCCATCTCTGGGAAGAACTCTTCTCTGATGATCTTGAAAACCCGATCTGCCTTAAAGATCGGATTGTAGGAGCTGAACGGGTCCTGGAACACGCCCTGCACGCTGCGGCGGTACTCTTTTAGTGCCTCACCTTTGAGGGATGAAACGTCAACTCCGTTGAAGAGAATCGCTCCCGAGCTTGTCGATATCAGTCGCAGGATCATCTTTCCGATTGTGCTCTTGCCACTTCCGCTCTCACCGATGAGGGAGACAACTTGTCCATCCTGTATATCAAAGCTGACGTCGCTTACAGCATAGAGTTCCTTCCCTCCAAAGGTTCCTATCTTGTAAACCTTTGATATTCTATCAAGCTTGAGCATGCGTCTCGAACTCCTTCCAGCAAGCAACAAAGTGATCTTTTTCAACTTGGATAAATGGCGGCACCTCGAGGCATTTCTCAAAGGCAACCGGGCACCGTTCCCTGAACCGGCAGCCAACTGGCGGATCGAGCAGCAGCGGTGGGTTTCCGGGAATACCTGTCAGCCGCTTTTCGGCGTGCTTGACGCCGATTTCCGGCAATGATGAAATCAGCAGTTTGGTATATGGGTGCCGGGGAGAGTGGATGATCACTTCGGTGGAGGCTTTTTCGGCCAATTGCCCGGCATACATGATCAGGATGCTGTCGGCGATCTGGTACAAAATAGAGATGTCATGGGTAATGACGATCAGGCTTTTCACAATTTCCCGGTCGCGGAATTCGACAAGCATTTCTGCAACAGCCTTTTGGGTGGACACATCGAGTGCCGAGGTGATCTCGTCGGCGATGAGCAGCGAAGGGTTCATCAGCGTCGAGAGCACCATGACCATTCTCTGCTTCATGCCACCGGACAGCTCTATGGGGTACATGCTCAGTACATCATGCGTCAGTTCGACCAGGTCCAGCCTCCTCTTTAGCTCGGGCAGCGTGGCTCGAAAGTCGACCTTTCTCGATCTGAGCAGTTCTGCTGTCATCTTGCCGATCTTGCGTGTCGGATTCAGGGCATTCATGGCGTATTGTGGGATAATGGAAATCTTTTTGAAGCGAAAGGGATTCATGCCCTCCATATCGGTCAGAGGCAGCTCTGTGCCATCGAGGATCACACTGCCCCTGACGAGCTTCATTGGGGGAGTCAGGAGGATCAGGCTGTTGCACAGCGTGGATTTGCCACAACCGGATTCGCCCGCCAGTCCCATAATCTCCCCATCGGCGACGGTGAACGTTGCGTCCTCCAGCGCGCGGACATCCCCATGCAGGGTCTGGTAGTAAACGGTGAGGTTTTCAGCTTGTAGGCTCACGATTTCACATCTCCCTCAATTTGGGATTAAAGACTTCATCCAGCCCAACGTTCATGATGTACAACGCGCCGACGATGGCCGTGATCGCAAGGCCCGGTGGAATAAACCACCACCACGAACCAAGCTGAAGAGCGCCCCACAGGACTGCAAGCTTCATCATCAGCCCAAGTGAAACCGCGTTCGTCGGGCCAAGTCCGATGAAATCCAGTGTGGCCGCATTCAGGATCGCTCCGCCAAACTGGAGGATGAAGGTCATGACCAGATAGGACATCATATTCGGCGCGACCTCGGTAAAGACAATTTTTAATGGTTTCATCCCACTCATCCTGGCGAGATCGACAAACTCTCTGGTGCGCAAGGAAAAGGTCTGTGCCCGGATGGCCCTTGCCGCCCAAGGCCAGGCTGTAAACCCAATAAAGATGCACTCCATGAGAATGCTCCGGACCTCAAGATAGGCTGCAATAATGAGAAGCACTGCCAGCGTCGGAATGACCAGGACGATGTTGGTGAGTATGTTAAGTATTTCATCCACAATGCCGCCACGATAGCCGGCAGTGAAACCAAATAGGATGCCTATAAGGGTGCCCAGTCCTCCGCCAATGATTCCCACGAGAAAGGTCGCTCGGAGGCCATATACAAACTGTGCAAAAACATCCTGTCCAAAAAAAGTCGTTCCGAACCAGTATTCGGATGATGGCGGTTCAGCACCACCCGGATTCACATAAGCAAGTGGTTCGTTATGCGCGAGCGTCGGGCCGATGAATGAGAGTAGGAGAAAGAAAAGGACAATGATTAACCCAACCTGCAGTTTCTTGTTTCTCAGAGCAAAGTAGAGGAACTCGCTTTTCCTTTTTTGTTTCTTCATGTCGTTTCACCTGTCATTCCTCTTCTCGTTCTCGGATCAATGATGACATAAGCGATATCAATAATGAAATTTGCCAGCAACACGCCGATGATGATAAAGAGGAAGCATCCCTGGATGAGAAAGTAATCCTGATTCTGAATGGCGGCAAGAAGCAGATATCCGATTCCAGGGTATGAAAACACGACCTCTGTGACAACAGCACCGGCAACAATGACACCCAGCGACAACGCCAGCCCGGTGATCTGGGGGAGGATCGCGTTTCTGAACGCGTATTTCCTGATCAATTTCCTCGGCGCTCCAAGCGCTTCGAGATAGTGAGAATAATCCGCTTCGAGTTCGTAGATGATCATGTTCCTCATCCCAATCGCCCA
>Ga0180432_10011910_pt1 | contig 10194 bp, 8 predicted proteins | sample SS_ome_10_FD_132414 | JGI IMG/M metagenome (GOLD analysis project Ga0180432, IMG submission 132414) | Hypersaline lake sediment archaeal communities from the Salton Sea, California, USA - SS_1_MS_2 metaG | ecosystem: Environmental > Aquatic > Non-marine Saline and Alkaline > Hypersaline >...
AGCCGATCTCCGACCAGCCGTTGGCCGCGGCGGCATCGGGCAGCTCGCCGCGGTCAAGGTGTCGCTGCACGTTCTCGAGGATAACCACCGAGTTGTCAACCAGGATGCCCACGGAGATGGCGAGAGCCAGCAGCACGATTGAGTTGAGGGTGAAGTGCAGCCCCAGGCCGATGACCAGGAAGGCGGTGATCATCGAGGTGGGGATGGCCAGCGCGGCGATGAGCATGCCGCGGGCGTTGTGCAGGAAGAGGAAGACCACGAGAGCGGCCAGCAGCGTGCCGTCACGGATGGCCGTGAGCACGTCGGTGACCTGGGTGCGTACATCCTCGGAGCTATCGTTGGAGATGGTGACCTCGATGTCCGCAGGGAGGCGCGTGCCCAGCTCCTCGAGCCCCCGGCGCACGCCGTCGGCGACCTCCACAGTGTTGGCGCCCGACTGCTTGACGATGCGCACGCCCACGACGCTCTCGCCGTTCAGACGCGCGTACTGATCGGGCTCAACGACGGTGTCGATCACCTCGGCGATGTCGCCCAGCCGGACCAGGCCGCCGCGGGGGGTGTCGATGCGCAGGTCGCGCAGCACCTGCAGATCGCGGGCGCGCCCGAGCACGCGCACGCGGTACTCGCGCCGCCCCTCCTCGACGGTGCCCGCAGGCACGTCGAGGTTCTCGAGGCTGATGAGTTGGGACAGCCGCGAGATCGACAGCCCGACGGACTCCAGCCGCCGCTTGTCGGCGATCACCTGGATCTCGCGCACCTCGCCGCCGGTCACCGTCACCGAGGCCACGCCACCGACCTGCCCCAGGCGCGGCTTGATGACGTCCTCGACCAGCCGGCGCAGGTCGCGGGGCGAGCGGTTACCCGTGACCGCCATGGTCATGATGGGCAGCGCGCCCAGGTCGATCTTGAGCACCGACGGCTCCTCGGCGTCCTCGGGGAAGCGCGCCTTGACGCGGGCGACGGCGTCGCGCACATCGGCGGCGGCGGCGTCGATCTCAGCCTCATAGCTGAACTCGATGCCGACGGTGCCCACGTTCTCCTGGGCCACCGACTGCACGCGCTGCACGTCCGACAGCACGCTGACCTCGTCCTCAAGCGGGCGCAGGATCTCCTCCTCGATCTCCTCGGGCCCCGCGCCCGGGTAGGTCACGATGACCGTCACGAAGGGGAAGTCAACGTTGGGGTCCTGCTCCCAGGGCATGCGGTCGAAGCCGACCAGCCCCAGGACCAGGAGCCCCAGCACGAACATGCCCACGGTGACGCGCTTGGAGATGACTGCCTTGGCGAAAGCCCACATCGGTCGAAGCTGGCTCCTCGGGAATCAGGCCATGGGGCGCGCCTGTCAGGTGGCGCCACCGGTGTCGGGATCATCCTCGGGCGTGGCCTGGACGGGCTCGACTCGCTGGCCCTCGGCCAGCGCGTCCTGGCCGCTGACCACGACCGTCTCGCCCTCGCGCACCCCGTCGATGATCTCGACGAGGTTGCGGCGGATCGCGCCGACCTCGACGTCGCGCACTTCGACGGTGCCGTCCACGACCACGAACACCTGGCGGCTGTGATCGCGCTCGACCAGCGCGTCGCGCACGATCAGCACGGTGTCCGAACGAGTGTCCAGGACAAGATCGACGCGCGCGAACATGCCCGGGCGGATGGCCCCGCCGGGGTTGTCGACCTCGATGCGTGCGACGTAGTTGCGGCTGCCGGGAACGGCCTGCGGCGTCAGGTCCGTGACCGTGCCCACGAAGGTCGCGCCCTGAAGGCCGTCAAAGGTGACCATGCCGCGATCGCCGGCGTGCACGCGCTCGACGTCGAGTTCGTTCACGATCGCGTCCACGCGGATGGGGTCGATGTCCACCAGGCGCATCACCGGCACGCCGGGCATGGCGCCCTCGCCGGGGTCCACGTTGCGCATGGCCACCAGTCCGGAGATGGGAGCGGGCACCGCGTGCTTGGCGAGCTGCACCGACGCCATGCGCTGCCCGGCCTCGGCCGAGCGGATGCCGGCGCGGGCGGCGGCCACGTCACGCTGGCGCACCTCCACCTGGCGCCGGGCGGCCTCTGCGGAGCGAAGCTGCTCCTGGGCCTGGCGCACGCCCTGCTCGGCGGCGCGCACGTCCTGCTCGGCGACGTCGATCTGCGTGCGGCTCGCCTCAGCGAGCTGCAGCCGCTCGCGCGCCTGCTCCACGGCCAGCTCGGCGAGGCGCACCTGCTCGGTGCGCGCGCCCTCCTCCACCAGGCTGAGGGCCTCGACCGCCTGCTGATGCGTCTCCAGCGCGACCTCGTACTGCGTGCGCATCTGATCGAGCTGCTGCTCGGGGATGACGCCGCCCTCGAAGAGGCGCCGGTAGCGCTCGTAGGTCTGCTGGGCGAGGTCGAGGTTGGCCCTGGCCTGGCGCACCTGCGCCTCGGCCTGGCGGCGCTGTTGATCGCGCGCACCGGCGCGCACCTCGGCGAGGCTGGTCTCAGCGCTCTGCACGCCGGTGCGGGCCTGCTCTATCTGACTGCGCACCTGCGAGGACACCAGGTCGCGAGCCGCCTCGGCCTGCTTGAGGCGCTCGCGGGCCGTGGCCACGCCCACCTCGGCGGCGCGCACCGCGCTGGCGGTGGTCTCGTCGGTGAGCACCAGCGCCTGCTCGGCCTGGCTCAGGCCCACCTCGGCGGAGTGCACGCCCGCGGACGCCTGGTCGGCCTGGGCGGCGGCGACCTGCGAGTCCACGCGCACCACCGTCTGCCCGCGCCGCACGTAGTCGCCCACGTCGGCGTAGACGCGCGCGACCTTGCCGGAGACCTCCGCTACCACGTCCACCTCGTCGCTGGCCTCCGCCGTGCCGGTGATCTCCAGCGTCTCATCGATGCTGCCGCGCATGGCGGTCGCCACCGACACGGGGGTGCGCGCCGGCGTGGCGGCAGCGGCGGCCCCGGGCTGGTCGGCGCCCGGGCCGCGCCCGCAGCCGGCCAGGAGCGCCAGCGCCAGCGCGAGCAGTGCTCCTGCGATCATGCGGCACGGCAACGCGCCGGGCCGTCCGCGGGCGGACGCGCACTTCATTGTGTCTCTACCTCCTGCTGCGGCACATCCATGATGCCCATGGCGGTGCGCAGCCGAATCACGGCAAGCTGCAGATCGTACTGAGCGTTGACGAGGCTGGCCTCGGCGGCGGCGAGGGCGGTGTCGGCATCGAGCACCTCGATGCCGGTGCCCATGCCCTCGCGGTAGCGCAGTTGCGCCATGCGCCGGCGCTCGCGCGCCTCCTCGACGCCCTGCTGCGCCGCCACGATCTTCTCCTGCGCCTCGCCGATGGCGAGGTACTGCTGGACCACGGCCAGCGCGATCTCCTCCTGCGTGCTGCGCAGTTGCAGCTGGGCCGAGCGCAGCCGGGCCCGCGCGGCCTCGACCTTGCCCCGCCTCGTGCCTCCGTCGAGCAGCGGCTTGCTCGCCACCACGCCCACCTGCCAACTGTAGTTGTTCCCGCCGAAACCCGAGGCGGTCTGCGCGGTGAGCGAGCCGGTGAGCGCCACGCTGGGAGCCAGGTCGCGTTCGGCGAGGACGAGGCTGAAGCGGGCGATGCGCACGGCCGTCTCGGACGCCTGCACCTCCGGGCGGCTCGCCAGCGCCTCGTCGATCAGGTCGGGCAGGTCGCCCTCGGGCATCACGGGCGGGGGCGGGTCGATGAGCGAGAGGTCGCTGTCGGGCGGGAGCGCGAGCAGGCGGCGCAGTTGCGCCCGGGCCTGCTCGATTGCGGTCTGCGCGGCGATGAGACTCTCCCGGGCCCGGGCCAGCTCGGTGTTGGCCTGGACCACGTCGAAGTGGGGCGCGACGCCGGCGTCCTCGAGCGCCTGCGCCTGGCGCACGTGCTCGGCGATGGCGGTGACCTGCGCCGCTGCGACGCCCGCAAGCTGCACCGTGCGCAACACGGCGTAGCCCAGCTCCTGGGCGCCCAGCGCCACCGAACGCCGGGCGACGTCGATGCCGAGCCGAGAGGCGGTCACGCCCTCCTCGGCGACGTCCACGGACAGCTCAGTCCGGCCGCCGGTGTAGATGGGCTGGGTCACCGAGAGCGTGCCCTGGACGCTGTAGTCCTGGCCGATCTGGACGCTGACCGGATCCTGGCCCTCGCCCGCTGGGATCTCGATGCTTGACACCGGCCCAAGCAGCATCGCGCTGCCGCTGACCTCAGCGCTCAGCCCATCGCTGGCCCACGCCTGGCGCAACTGCCCCAGGGCCTCCTCCACGCTGGTGGCCTGCACCTGCAGGTCGGTGTTGCGCTCCAGCGCCCAGCGCGCAGCTCCGAGGGGACTCATGACGATCTGGCCGTCGTCGGTGACGGTCAGGTAGTCCGGCACGGCCAGCGGCTGCTCGGGCTGGGCGATGGCGGGGGCCATGGCCACTGCCAGCGCCAGCGCCGCCAGCGCCAACACGGCCGCCCGTGCCCACTCACTGCTCGCCATCTTCATCGTCGGCCTCCGCCTTCTCCTCCAGTTGCAGGCGGCTGAGGAACTCCGCCGCCAACTCCAGCATCGTGAGCTTGCACAGGCACACCATCTGGCCCGTGGGATGGGTGAACGCCAGCAGCCTGTCGCCCGGCTGCAGCGCCATCTGCTCCCGCGCCTGCGCCGGGATCACCACCTGCCCGCGCTCACCCACCGTCACGGCACCCACGAAGAGTTCGTCCAGCCCTTCGGGCTGATCCATGGTCGCGCCTCCATGACGACAGTCTGCTGCGGTTCAGGGGTGCATGATTCACATGAAGAGGCGGGCAGATTGTATATGCATGAGCCACGTGCGTCAAGTCGGTTCGGGGACGGCTCCGTCGGCGCCGGCTCACTCGAAGAGAGCGCCGGAATCGCGCGTCATCGACGGCAGGGCGATGGTCTGCCACGGTGTGCCGCCGGTGATGGCGCGGTCCACGCGCGCCTGGTCGGAGATCACGCTTGCGGTCACCGGGTCCTGCACGCGCAGCAGGTATTCGCCGATCGGCACCTTCGTGAACATGTAGCGTCCGTTGTCACGCGTCTGCGTGGTGTACAGCGTCTGCAGGTCGTCAGAGTCACGCAGGGCAACCGGCACGCCGGGTACCGGCACGGTGTCCATGCGCATGGTCATGTCCTGAGCGCGTGAGATCATCTCACGCGTGACCTGCCCGGAGATCGCGCCCAGGTTCAGGTAGGCGAGGATGTAGGCCACGATGCCCAGCACGACGATGCCCGTCACCACCGAGCCGACGCGGTCGCGCAGCAGAGGCGCCGCCATGGCGCCGAAGAGCGAGAACAGCGCGCCCGCGGGCAGCAGGTAGGCCAAGATGTTCGGCTCCGACGCGAGCAGATCGCGCTGACGCAGCAGCATCCAGCACACGGCCGCGAGGAAGATGCCGATGACCGGCGCCCGCACCGGCCCCCAGCGGCTGTCGCGCGCCCCGGCCAGCAGGCCGGAGATAATGTAGACGAAGGGCTGGGTCCACACGACGTAGGAGGCGACGCGCGACAGGCGCTCCGCCTCGGTGGCCTGCGGACCGATGAGCGCCATGGTGGCCATGAGGGTGCCGAGCACGCCGCCGATGCCGCCCATCACCGCGATGAGCAGGACTATCACCGCGCCGCTGTCCTGTTGCGCCGGGGGCCGTGTCATGATCGCTGTGCCCTCCCGATCTGCCCGCCTGAACACGCAGCTTCATGCGACGCCTCTGATGGCGCGCGCCAGCGCCTCTCGGAAGCGTTCGTAGGCGACGGATGCGGTGAGCGTCTGATGACCGGCGATGACCAGGTGCTCGACCCCGGCCTTGCGCGCGACGTCGAGGGAGTCGAGCAGCCGGTCGCGCGGGTGCGGCGAGCCGCCGATCCAGGTGAACGCACTCCTGCCGTGGGCGCGCGCCGCGGCCACGGCCTCCTCACAGGCGGTGCGGAGCGCGACCTCCATGTCGCGATGCTCGCTCTGCCAGGGCACGAAGACTGAGATCGCGTCGATGCCGCTGCCCTGGGCGAGTGGCTGCAGGGCGTCGGCGGCGAGGCCGACCTCGCGGCTGCTCGCCGAGGAGGTGGGCATGACCATGGACAGGAGCCGGCGGTCCACGGCGTGCACGGCAGCGGTCGCCGCCAGGATGAACATGAGCAGCGTGTTGCGCCGGAAGCGCTCCACGCGGTCGTCGATCTCCAGCGGCATCTCCTGCTGGTGCTCGGCGAAGAACAGGCGGCGGCACCACGGGCAGCGGCATGCCCAGGCGCCGCGCGAGAAGTAGAGCGACGGCTCATCCCACAGGAAGCCGCGGCACTCGAGCAGCCACGCCAGGGTGCGCATGTTCGATGAGAACCACTCGAGGAAGGCCGGGTTGTTCGGGCAGGCCTTGTGAGCGCGCCGCCCGCGGCTGTCCACCTGGCAGTTCTGCGGGTGCTCGCGCACGTAGAGGCTCTCGGTGGACGGGTCCGGGTCATTGACCAGACCGTAGCCCAGCGGCACGGCGTAGACCTCAAGCTGCGCGCTCTGGCAGGCGCGCGAGAAGTCCGCGGCCGCCTCGGCGTGCCAGCGCATCTCGTCCTCGTAGCAGGCCACGAAGACCGACGCGAAGCCGTCAGCGGCCAGCTCCCGCGGCTCCAGGTGCTGAAGCGCAGACACACCGCCGCCGATCGAGAGTCCGACCTTCACGACCCCGGCTCCCCTTCCACGCCGTGCCGATGAACGCCGCCGCTGCGCCTCCGACTATGGCAAGTCCCCGGGCTTGACCGCCGCGCACACCAGCGACGTGCCCAGGGGCAGCGAGACGTACGGCATCAGGGCGTTCTCGATGTCCAGCAGAGCGATGAGCAGACCGTTGAGCACGTCCGGCAGGCGCACCAGCGAGGTCTTGGGCCGCCCCGCCCGCCGCGTCAGGCGCCGTACGCCACGGTACATGAGCACCGCCGGCAGCGCCAGTGCCACCGCCTCGGTCAGTTTCTTCGTGCGCAGCCCCGCCCCCTCCACCAGCTCGCGGAACTCCCCGCGGCTGTAGCGCCGCAGGTGCCCCAGGGCCTCGTCATGCTCGCTCCACAGCCACATGTGCGCGGGCACCGCCGCCACCAGCAGCCCGCCGGGGCGGAGCACGCGCACCATCTCCCGCATCGCCCGGCGGTCATCCGGCACGTGCTCGAGCACGTCGGCGCTGACCACCACGTCGAACTGCTCGGCCGGGTAGGCCATGGCCTCCACGGTCGAGCAGCTCACCCCCCAGTCGCCGCGCGTGCGGCACATGGCGAGTGCGTCGCTCGACAGGTCGCAGCCGTGGATCTCGCCCAGCTCGACCAGCGCCGACATGGTCCCGCCGGTGCCGCAGCCGGCGTCGAGGATGCACAGCGGCCGATCGCCGGGGGCGTATATGCCGATGAGCCTGCGCAGCATGCGGCGCCGCCCGACGAACCACCAGTAGCTCTCCTCAAGCTCGTACATCTCCTGCAGCTCAGCGACCCGCATCGGCGGCGGCTCCTCATGTCCGGGACGACGGGGCGACACAAAATCGAACGGGCGTTTGCATCACTCGATCGTTTGTGCTATCATGGTGCCGGGTGTCGGGAAGCGCCCCGCGGTCCACCGCCGCGTCGGCGCCACACCATCACATTGCGGGAGGCATCGCACCATGAGTCCAGCCGACGAGCTGACCGGCAAGCGCAGGCAGATAGTGGACTTCATCCAGCGCACCATCGAGGATCGCGGCTACCCACCCACCGTGCGCGAGATCGGCGCCGAGATCGGCCTCAAGTCCAGCTCGAGCGTACACTACCACCTGCGCGTGCTCGAACAGGACGGCTTCATCACCCGTGACGGGTCACTGACGCGGGCCCTGCGCGTGACCGGCGACGATCCCGACGAGCCGCGCGGGCGGGCCCGTTACCTGCCGTTGGTCGGCCGCGTAGCCGCCGGCGAGCCCATCCTGGCCACCGAGAACATCGAGCGCCTGGTGCCCACCTCCGAGGACCTGTTCGGTGGCGGCGACCTCTTCCTGCTTGAGGTCCACGGCGACAGCATGATCGAGGCCGGGATCCTCGACGGCGACCTTGTCGTGGTCAACCAGCAACCCACCGCCGACGAGGGCGACATCGTGGTCGCCATGCTCGGCGATGAGGCCACGGTCAAGTACTTCCACTGCCACGCCGACCGCATCGAGCTGCGCCCGGCGAACGCGGCGCTGGAGCCGATCTTCGCCGAGGACGTGCAGATCATCGGCCGCGTGCGCGGCGTGATCCGCTCGCTGCGCTAGGCGCTGCGGCGCACCACCGCGATGATGGCGTCGTCGCGGAAGCCGGTGTGCGTGAACTCGCGGATGGCCCGGACGATCCCGGTGGCGACCTCGGAGGCCGAGGCGCCGGCGGTGCCCTCGAGCGCGCGGATCAGGCCGTCCTCATCGAACATGGCGCCGTCCTCGCGCCGCGCCTCCTGGACGCCGTCGGTAGTGATCACCAGCGTATCGCCGGGGCGCATCTGCGTCGAAAGCTGCACGTAGCCCGGCGAGGTGGTGATGCCCACCAGCGGGTTGTTCGTGCTCAGGTGCGTGACCTGATCGGTGGCGCCGCCGCGCAGCAGCAGGGGCGGCGGATGGCCGCAGTTGGTGTAGGTGAGCCGGCCGGTGTGAAGCTGCAGTTGCGCGATGAACACCGACGCGAAGCTGGAGGGCTGCAGCGCGTCGTAGACGCCGCGGTTGACGCGCTCGGCGACCGCCGCCGGCGACAGGCCCTCGAGCGCCGCCGCCCGCAGATGCGAGTAGAGCAGCGACACGTGCATCATGCCGTGCACGCCCTTGCCCGCCACGTCGGCCACCCACACCAGCAGCGTCTCCTCGGTCACCGGCAGGAAGCCGTAGAGGTCGCCACTGACCTCGCGTGCGGCCTCCAGCCGCACCGCCAGTTCGTAGCCCTCAGGCCTCGGCAGCTCCTCGGGCAGCATCTGCCGCTGCATGCTGCGCGCCAGCAGCAGCTCGTGCGCCAGGCGCAGTCCGCGCGCGCGCTCGTGCTCGCGGGCGCGCAGCACGTAGGAGGACACGACGGCGAGGATCAGCAGCACGGGCGCGCCGTTGGCGATCAACAGCCCCAGGATGTCGATCGCCCGAAGCTGGAAGCGGGCGATGAAGAGTTCGGCGGTGACGTAGGCCATCATCGACAGCACCGCGGTGGTGATCGCCCCGCGACGGCCGAACCACATGGCCGCGACGATGACTACGACGTAATAGACCTGGAAGAGCACCTGCGCGTAGGCCGGCCAGGCGACCACCGACGCGCTGATCAGGTAAAGGTCCACGCCGATCGCCAGCGGCCGCTGCAGCGGCAGCCAGCGCCCGGCCAGGCGTGACACGAACAGCGCCAGCGTGTAGACGGCGGCCGCGACCGCCGCGCCCTGGGTCGCCCGCGGTGTCTGGCGCACCAGGTTGAGGGCAGGAAAGCCGATGATGGCGATGATGAAGGCGGCGCGCACCAGGGCGACGATGATGTCCGAGTCGTCGGCCCGATCCCAGGCGCCGCCGGCGCTGACCGCATCGCGGGCCATGAGCTGTTCACCTCCTCGTGTACGGGATGGCACGCACAGACACGCGCAGACGGCGGCGCCCCCCGCCGGCGCCGCCCGCGCTACAAGGTCTTCTCCGCCCCGAGCGCGAATACCTGCCATGACAGCCGGGGGTGACAGCGGCGTCAACGGTCGAGCACGCGGCGCCGGCCGAGAGGAAGCGATCGGCGTGGATGGCCACGATGGGCGCGATGCCTTCGCGCAGGCACGCCGGTACATGGTGGACCATCAGATCCGCGCCCGCGGCGTGCGCGATGAGCGCGTGCTGCGCGCCATGGAACGCGTCCCGCGCGAGCATTTCGTGCCCATCGACGCGCGCGCCGAGGCCTACCTGGACCGCCCGCTCCCCATCGGCAGCGGGCAGACCATCTCCCAACCCTACATGGTCGCGACCATGCTCGACGTGCTCGGCTGCGAGCCGGAGATGACGGCGCTGGAGATCGGCGCCGGCTCGGGCTACCAGGCGGCGCTGCTGGCCGAGCTGTGCCGCGAGGTGTGGGCGGTGGAGATCGTCGAGGCGCTGGCCGCGCGCGCCGAAGCGGCGCTGGAGGACCTGGGCTACGCGAACGTGCACATCGTGGTCGGCGACGGCACCCAGGGCCTGCCCGAGCACGCGCCCTACGACCGCATCATCGTGGCCGCCGGCGCACCCGCCGTCCCTGAGCCGTTGCAGGAGC
>Ga0180432_10011911_pt1 | contig 10193 bp, 7 predicted proteins | sample SS_ome_10_FD_132414 | JGI IMG/M metagenome (GOLD analysis project Ga0180432, IMG submission 132414) | Hypersaline lake sediment archaeal communities from the Salton Sea, California, USA - SS_1_MS_2 metaG | ecosystem: Environmental > Aquatic > Non-marine Saline and Alkaline > Hypersaline >...
ATGCAAGACATCGTTGTCTCATCCAGCGTGGTGTGCCCCTGGGAGGCCGACATTCCCGGCATCGAACCGCACTGCAAGAGGGTCAAAATCCCGCCCGGGCACATCTGCTCCGAGCTTACCACTATGCGCCAGTTCGGCCAGTGGGTGGTGGCCCTCGACGACGGGGCCGGGCCATTGATCAACGTGATCTCGAGAGAGTCACTGGTCGAGTACGATCCAGCGGCTTCCGAGAACCTGGGAAGGACGATCGAGTACCTGCAGGGCAATTTGCGCCAGGTCCGCGCTGCCCGGCCGCGCTGGATGATCCTGGCGGGCAGGCTGCCCGGCGACTCTCCCCCGAGCATGAAGCCCTGAAAACGAGCACCCAACCCGACCGAAAGGAAACAGCATGATCACCAGACACCCGATTCCCGGCCTTATCGTGTTCCTGCTCACCCTCGGCATGACAGCGGGCAGCGCGACGGCCGGCGACTTCATGGACACGCGCCTGACCTTCGCCCTGTCGGAGAACAACTTCTTCGCCGGCCCGGGCGAGACCCCGGAAAACAGCCCCGGCTTCGGCTTCGGCGCCGACAAGTCAAACACGCTTTTCTTCGACAATTACGAGACGCGCTTTTCCGGCTTCGAGACACTCAGCCACCTGGCGCTCTACAAGAAGCTGCCGTCCTTTTTCGACAATCTGACCACCGAGGCCTCGCTGGTGGTGCGCTTCAGGGTGGAGAACGAGGAATTCACCGACGTATACGACGCCGGTTCCTACATCCGGCTTGTCTACGATCTGTCCGATCCGGTAACCGAGGGCGCCAACCTGGAGCTGGTCCTGTTTCCCATCTCGGGCGATCGTTTCCGGCTGGGTTATTCCTACAAGATATCCTGGGGCGGAAGCGGCGTCTTCCCGCTCAACTCGGGCATGGTACCGGCGGCCAAGCTGCAGTTCAACCTGCCCTGGGGCTATGCCTTCGTGGGCATGAAGACCACCCAGATCGAGGAGTTCATCGGCGACACGAATCAGACCGAGATGGTCACCAACTACGGGGCCCTGGCCGGGCTGGGTGCCGACGTGGCGGGCTTCAGGGCCGAGATCAACGGCGGCTACTTCACCCGCGGGGTTCTGCCGCACCCGGGCGTGGTGGGCCGCAACGCCTACGGCTCGGGTCTCTCTTACCAGGTGGGCTATCACAAGGGCATGGATATCGGTACCTCGATCGACTTCGCGCTCTACAAGAACGACCCCGACAGGGAAACCAAGTTCTTCAAGCCCGAAGAATATGACGGGGGCCTGTCCTTCGTGGCCAAGCACGAGGGAACCTTCTTCTGGCACACCCTGATGGATCCCGATCGCTACGGCACCACTGTCAACCAGTTCGCCATGGCCTTCGACGTCAACTTCGCCCTCAAGTGGGGCTTTTTACGCGTGCACCTCGACGCCATGCTGCGCAGCCTTTCTTTCCTGCTGCACGAGTCGCCTTCATTCACCCCCTTCCAGGATTTCCCCGACGCGGCAGACACCAATCCCGAGTACTTCGTCGCCCTGGGAGTGGATTACCACTTCGAGAGCCTGCACCTGACCCCGGGGGTGAAATTCGGGGTGCAGATGCCGGCCACCTACACCATAGAAGACCTCTCGGTGGGCGGGGTGGTCTTCGGGGGCAAGCGCACCGTGGTGGTGCAGAGTGAAGCGGTCAGGTCGGTGCTGCCCGTCGATGAGGAGGCGCGGTTGATCTGGTCGATCAAGGCCAACTGCAAGTGGGACATCTCCGAGATGCTGGCCGTCATCGCCGAGGTCTACTTCTCCTGGGACGACAACCAGACGCGCTTCGCGAGCGACTTCTACGGCCTGAACATCTCGTCACACTTTCTGGACGCCAAGATCCTGGGCATGAACCTGGCAGCCCAGGCGCGTTTCTGACATCGGGCGCTGCCGGTTACGGGGGTGCAGGGGATGAAGCTCGCCGCCGTCCTTTTCGACTTCGGTAACACCCTCGTCTCGACCCGGCTCGACTGGCCAAGCGTGATGCCCAGGAACCTCTCCGGGCTCGCCGGCGCGCTACGCGGGCACCTGCCCGGGCTGGACCCCGCGCGCCTGAAGCGCGACTTTCTCTTTCTCAAGAAAGCGGCCGGCGAGAGGGCCGGGCACACCGGGCGTGAGATTACCGCCGTCGAGTCGCTGCGGCACGCCCTTTCGCTGCAGGGTATCGCCAGGGTGCACGCAGACATCCTGCAGGCCGGCGTGGACGGTTTCTTCTCGGCCGAAGAGGCCGCCTACCCGCTGATCTTCGGCATCACCGAGGCGCTGGCCGATCTCAAGGAGAAGGGTCTCGTGCTGGCCGTGGTCTCCAACGCCACCTGCGGCCACCTGGTTCGCCGGACCCTGAAGTCCCGCAACCTGTCGGGTTACTTCGAAAACGTCACCACCTCGGCCGACGTGGGGGTGCGCAAACCCGAACCGGCCATCTTCAACCACGTGCTCTCGCTCATCGGGGTCGAGCCGCAGGCGGCTGCCATGGTCGGCGACATTCCCGAGATCGACGTCGCCGGCGCGCGCGGGGTCGGCATGCAGCCGGTGCTGGCCGACTTCTTCGGCGACCAGCCAGAGATCACCCCCCAGGGCCCGCGTCCCGACGCCGTGGTGCGCCGCCCGGCAGAGCTCGTCGAATGGGTCGCCGGGCAGAGCAAAAGAAGATAGCGTGATTAGTGATACGGCCCGCGCAGGCGAAGCTGCCCGTAGCTGCGAGCTCGTCGAGCAGCCAAGGGTAGCGAGCCGTTAAGCAGGGCCGCAATTCGTACAACGGTACGGCCCGCGCAGGGATATGCACTAGCGATGTTGCTCTTCAAATCCCTGCAGCCTTTCTATCCACTCGGCCGGTTGCGACAGGTTCTCGATCACAAGATCGGCCCCGGCTTCCTCCAGAACAGAGAACGCGAAGCGGCCGGTGGCCACCCCGACGGCCAGGGCGCCGGCGCCTTTTGCGGCCTCGATGTCGCGCGGGGTGTCGCCGATGACGGCCGCCCTTGCCGAGGGGTCTTTCAGGTAGGCGACCGCGCGCTCGATACCGGCTCTGACCATCGTGGTGCGATCCTCGGAATCGGAGCCGAAGCCGCCGACCGGGAAGTACCTGAAGAGATCGGCCCGGCCCAGCTTGGCCCGCGCGCCTTCGACGACGTTGCCGGTCGCCAGGCCGCAGATCACGTCGGGATCGGCGCTGAGGTACTCGAGTGTCTCCACGACGCCCTCGATCACCCGGTAACCGCTGGCCACGGCAACCGTCTGCGGCAGGTGGCCGACGTAACTTTCGATCAGTCTCGAAATATTGTCTTCCGAGTCGAGCCCGTGCGCCGCGAGCACCTCGCGCACGATGGCCCGGTCGGTCTTGCCGTCGCAGCTCACCCCCTGCATGGCCCGTTGCAGGCCGAACATCTCGGCAAAGGCCATGTCCAGCGCCCGCACCCCGGCACCCCCGCTCCAGATCAGGGTACCGTCCAGGTCGAAGAGAAAGATACGTATTCTGCCGCCAGTTCCTTCCATGCAAGGCCATTATCGGCGCCGGCGCGCCGCCGATCAACTCCCTTCGAATAGCCGATTGATTCGCGCAGGTGCATGGCATATCCTGTACGGGTGAGGCTCTTGGTCAAAGCAATGCCGTTTCTTGCGGTCTTTTTCTCGCTCATCGCCTGCGGGCAAGACGACGACAGCGCCTACCTGGCGCTGAAGGTCATCTCCACCCCGTACGAGGACGGGGCCCTGCGTCGTTTCCCTCCCAACCTGCCCGAGCCCCTGAACATAAGCGTGCGGGTATACCGCTCGGACAACCTACTGGGCTCGCCGGTGGTTGATATCAACGAGGCATGGGAAGAGCTGGAAGTCGACCCGGAGAGCGAGAAGAAATACCTGTTGATCCCGGTAAAATCCAACGCGGGCAAGAATTACAATTACCTTCTGAGGCTGGCCAGTATCGTCGACGACAACCAAGGCGGCCTGGTCATCGACGAGTGCGGCGTGATCGGCCACATAGTCGCCAGCAGGGGAGCCAAGGCCTCGCTGCAGCTCGCGACCCACTACGGTGACTGCTCCAAACTGATCTGCGAAAAGGACGGGGACTGCGTGGGAGAAAACCGCTACTGCCTCTCATTCGAATGCCAGGATCGCCAGGCCTGCGGAAACTGTCCGACAGGGGCATACTGCGACGAGTTCGGCTGGTGCGCGGGCTCGTGCGATATTGATGAAGACTGTAACGACGGTTTCGTCTGCTGCCAGGGGATGTGCTCCGCGCACTGCCCTTCCTGATCCGAAACGTCAGTCTCCCGCCCTGCGGTAACGTTCAATGAAATGCAAGAGCTGGAGAGAAAACTCTTCCAGCAATGGCAACCCGCCGTCTGCCGACAGCAGGTCGTCGACAAGTACTTCGCCAAGTACATCGGCCAGTCTTTCATGCCCCAGTTCCCGCCGGGCATCGAACAACTCGCGGTAATTCGCTGCCGGACGCGAAAGCGGATTGTCGAACAGGCGCCGCGCGGAATCCCTGATGTGCTCCTGCAGCTTTTCTGCCAGGTCGTTTCTTTCTTCTGCCGCCAGCCAGGCGATGCGTGACAGGATGTCGGGCAGGTCTTCCGCATCCCGATCCGCGCTTCTCAAGCGTCCGGACAGTTCCGTGAACTCGCCGCGGCCAAGCCCGCTCAGCTCTGCCTGAAGCAACATGTGAGCGAGCACGCTCGTCGCTCCGCCCAGCTTGTCCGGGCCCAGAACCGAGTAGTTCTTTCCGGCCAGGCGCTCCAGCAGCCCCTCCTCCAGGCGCATGAGGTCGATATCCCTGGCGAAAAGATCGAGGCACTCTTCGGGAGGCATGCCGGCAGCCTCCCCACCGGCCCAGAGCCGGCCGATGATCTCACGGCGCCGCTCGAGCATCGCGTTGCTGTGTTCCACGATGGCATCGTGTGACTCCCCGCTTTTTCCGGCGATGCGCCCGCCCCTGCCGTACTTGTGTGCCAACTCCCTGTAAAGTTGCAACATGTGAGTCAACTGGCTCATCGCAGCAGGGCTGTAGCCCGGGTGGCCCGCCACCTTTACCAGTGTCGACTCGTCGTAGAAGGCCTGCGGCAAGTCTGCCAACCACTCGACTCCGCTCTTGTTCTGCGCGGGCGCGTGCTTTTGCAGCGACTCGATGATTCTCCGCAGGCTGTCGAGTCTTCGCACCTCTTTTTCATCTTCCAGGGCTGTTACGCTCTCAGGGGTTATCAATTCCTGGACTGCTTCCAGTTGCCCGCTTCGCCAGAAGAGCAGGACCTTCTCCACGTCACTTACCTCGTCGGGCCCCGTTTTGGAAAGAAGGCGCTCCTTGAAATCATGCAGGTAGAACCCCGCCCGGTTATCTGGATCCAGGGCAAGCAGGTGCGCCCTGGCGGTGAACGAACCCAGGTGGAACGGCGACAAGGGTGTGACCCTCACCGCGGCTCGCACCAGGAAGCGTAACTCCTGCGGCCAGGGATGCAGCAACAGGGCACACAGTGCCCGGCTAACCTGGACCGTCTCGATGCTCGACCCCTCGGGGCGGTGTACTTCCGGCCTGCCCTCACGCAGCAAGCAATCCTCCAGCGAAAAACCCGTCACGAGTCCGGCAACCAGCCTGGAGGCGTGCCCCGGCAGGCGGCAGGCCATTTCCATGTTCCAGGCAGTGTCACCACCGGAGTATGGAGCTCCGACAACGGGACCAATCCGGATCCTGTTTGCTTCTTCGACTGCCCGCGCCAGAACCGACTGGTTGTGTGAAGTGAGCAGTCTCTCCACCAGGGCCGTAACGGTCTGCCTCAGATCCTCCAGAACCGCATCTATCTCGCCGCGACCTGCCTCTGCCCCGAACCTGTCGATCACGGCGGCACCGAAGGTATCGAGGGCGGTTATCAGACCCGCCTCACCGTTGGCCTGCGCTACGTCAGCGGCACTTTTCCGCAACACCCTGGCCAGTTGCCCGAGGAAGCGACGATCGGAAACCTCGCGAATCCACTCCGCCAAGCCCCGTCCGAGATCCCTCAGAAGCGCGGCGGGGATCCCGCTCGAGGAAACCGCTGCCGACAACTGCTCGAACCATTCGCGCCAGGCGTTTTCGCGCTCGTCGCGGCTGTCATAGGCGGTGAGCTCAAGAAAGACGTCCACGGCATTACGTTTGCCCGAATCCAGGTCCTTTACCAGATGCCCGATCCATTCGAGATCGGCCTCGATACGCTCCTGCCTGACGGCCCCCAGCAACGACGTCTTCAGCGCCCGACTGGATGTCTCTTCATCCCAGCGGCCATCGTAAAACGGCTCGCCCTTGATCTTCACCATCACCAGATCGAGCGACAGGCTGGCGATCACCTTTAGCAAGGAAAACCAGGCCTCCGGCGGATTGCCGTCTTCTCCGACCAGCAGCACTCTGCGTCCCAGTTCGAGCAGATCGTTGAAGAGCAAGGCGTGCTCTGCACCCCCGAGGCGCGCCGGCTTCATCTTCGCCAGGACCTCCCCGGCCAGGCGGGGAATTTCCCGGTCGACCGAGGCGGGCCCTTCCCTGAGACTCTCCTCAACCACCGAGCGCAGGAGCCCGATCATCAGTGCCGCCGAGCGGGCCCTGTCGCGCGTCCCTGGCGCCATCTCTATGGCCTCCAGGCAGGCCTCGGTCAAGGCCCGCAGGGCCTCGACCGAGCGTAAGAGGATCGCTGGGTAGTACTCCGAAAAAGAATGGATGCCGTTCAACAACACGTCCCAGCTGCGTTGCCTGGCCCTGAGTTCGTGATCGAGGGCGCGAGCCTCGAACAAGACGGTGGAGCTGGGATGATGCTCGCCTACCGCCGCCTCCAGGACGCCCATGCTCTTATCACCAAAACTCATGATAGCTGGCTCTTTTTCTCGCCCGTGCCCGATCAAAGAAGGAGGCCGAGATTGATCTCGAAGGCAGCGATCGGCATCCCGATTTCGAAGCTCTGCAGGATCTCGGGGTGCAGCTCACCCAGTAAACCAACCGGCCTGTCCGATGAATCCAGGATCCTGGCAGCCCGACCGGGCAGGAAGGAAGGGTATTCGATTTCCTCGAGCCGTGGCTCGACACCCAACTGGTAGAAGAGGAAGTCCAGATCGGCGTGAATTTGCGACAGCCCGGCCTCCTTGTGGGAAAGCAGGGCAGCCAGGTGCATCTCGGTTCGCGACCCATGCGCGGCCTCTTCGTCTAAGATCGCAACTTCCCCTGCCTCGAACACGCGGTGCGGATAGGCAGCCGTGCTGCTGTGTGACTCGGCCGCCAGCAACGAGGGCAGAACCGAGTTTCTCAAGACAGCGTGGTTCCTGTTCATCACGTTGGCGATCGCGACGACCCTTTCATCGGGAAGGTTCATCTTCGTCGTAACCAGGTCGCGGGATACCAAGAGGTTCGATGTCATCTCCTCGAAGCCCAGGCCGATCATGTGATCACGTGCTTTGTCCTCGAGGATACTCAGGCTGTCCGATCGGCCCACGCTGAAATCACCCGGCATGCGCGGCAGGAATGTCTCGTAGCCGCGGGCAATCGCGAAATCTTCCACCGCGTCGACGGCATGCAAGTAATCGGCGCGCGTGGGGTGCGGTTTCACCTCGATGTCATTACCATTCACCGAAACGTCGCACCCGTAGCGTTCCAGCACGTTATCCACCTCGGCCGACTTCACGGCAACCCCGAGTAAGCGGCTGAACTCGCCGCGCGGGACGGACAAGGAGCGCTGGGGCCGCTGGGGAACATCGACCATCCGACCCAGGCTCGTATCGTATGGATAACTCGTCCTGACACGTTGGACACGGCCACCGCGGTCGGCCATGTCGCAAGCCATGATGTTCAGGGCCAGGATGACGCTTTCGATATTCATTCCCGTGGCTTCGACGAAAAGATCCGAATCTCCAGGTACGACCTCTCCCACATCGCGGGAGTTGATGATCGGAGGCATGGACAGGGTCAGTCCAGCATCGTCGATCAACAGTGGCACCTCGCTCAAGCCCGCCAGGATCTCGCGGTACTCTATACCCTTGGGATGACACTCGAGTATATCTGCCAGGGTCATCGACTGATCTTCTCCGAGCGGCACATAGCTGTGCTTGGCCGGATCTTGCGGCCGGTAGTGAACGGGAAAGGTAATCCTGTTCACGTTGTAGATACCTATCGCCACGTCACGACGGTGGCGACCGAAGTTGTCAGCCAGCTTCTCCTGAGTCTGGATCATCTGCACGAGGGAAGACTCCGTGACCGTAAGCCCCTTGACCACAAATGCAGCCACGTAAGGCCTTATTTCCCGCATTCCGGCTTCGACGCGGATTTCCTCCCCGGGATCGCCGCTGAAGAAAGAGTAGTCGCGTCGCCGCCCCTCCACGCAACCCAACTGTCGCGCGATGCCCTCGGCGGACCATAGATCGGGCCTGTTCGTATCGTTCAGCTCGATTCGCCACAGGCCTTCTTCGTCGGTTCCCTTGTGCTCTCCCTTGACGAGATCCAGGAGATCGACGAGCCGGTTGGTGTCTATTTTCTCGCCGTACAGCTCACTGAAATCTCTTGGTTCGACCAGTATGGTAGGCATCTGAATCAGTCCTTCATCCTGACATGAGTAGAACGTACCAGACCCAGGTCCGGCGAGAAGAGGTCCCTGATATCGTCTATGCCCAGCGCCATCATTGCCATGCGATCGAGGCCCAGGCCCCAGGCGATAACGGGAACCTCGACACCCTGGGGCAGGGTAACCTCGGGACGGAAAATACCCGCTCCACCCAGCTCCATCCAGCCCAGTTCGGGGTGCTTGATGTGCACTTCGACAGAAGGTTCCGTGAAAGGAAAATAGGCCGGTGTAAATTTCACCTCACTGGCCTTAGCGACCTCTTGTGCAAAGAGCTGCAACAAACCCAGCAGGGTCACGAAGTCTATGTGTCGGCCCAGCACTATCCCCTCGCACTGGTAAAAATCCGCCGCGTGTGTTGCATCCACTTCGTCGGGTCTGAAGCAACGGGCGAGGGCGAAATATTTCCCCGGTATCCTGGCCTTCTGCAACCAGCGGGCCGACAACACTGTGCCCTGACTGCGTAGCATCAATCTGCGGCTGGCATCGTGATCGAAATCGTATCCCCATCCCCGGCTGCCGGTGTCGCCGCCGTTGGTATGCGCCGCGGCAACCTTGTCCGAGAACGGTTGTTCGATTGGTGGTGCACGATCTGGCTCTTCGACGTAGTAAACGTCATGTATATCCCGCGCGGAATGGAACTGGGGCATGAACAGGGCGTCCATCAGCCAGAACTCGCTCTCGACTAGTTCCCCGCGCATTTCTTCGAATCCCAGGCCGGCCAGCTTGCGTCTGACGAAATCCAGGAACTCGCGGTATGGATGCCTGCGCCCGGCGACACGGCGCGGCGGCCGGATAGACAGATTGTAGCGCCTGAATTTCTTGTCTTTCCAGGAACCATCAGCCAGCATTTCTGGCGTGAGCAGGTTTACCTCGTCCCCGCTGCGTCCCATGCGCAGGGCGGCTTCGCGCACCTCGCACCCGAGGCCGGTCAGACGCAGTTGGCGAGTCACGTCGCTGCCGATGCGAAAAACACCTTTCGACTTGCCGCGCTTCCTGCTGGCCTTTTGCACGACGGCGACTTCGTCTCTGGACAACGAGTCCAGCGGGACCCTGTCTTGCTCTCCAACCCTGGCGATCAACCTGCCCAGGTCTTCGATGGCACTCAGATCGGCGCCTTCGGCCAGGGAGAGCTCGTCCTTGGTAACACTCGTCAGGATACCGGCCTTCTTCAGGACACCCAGGGCCTGACCACATTCACGTTCGGTCAGACCGTCGACGGCCAGGATGTCCCGCACGTTCACGGTACCTTCTCTCTTGACCTTTTCGACCAGCCGCTCTTCGGGCGTACCATCGCGGTAACGTGCGCCGGTCTCAGTCAGCTCCACCCACTGCTTCTCCGAAACCCCCGCTATTTCAATGAGATTCTTGGCCTTTTGCCATTCGACGACCGTCCTCGATTGTGCCGCGGTGATTTTCGAGCGGGCAATCATCTCGGAGTCGGTGAACTCCGTGGCGTCTTCGAGGCTGGTATAGACCTTTACCTCCAGAGGGTGCAGGGTGGCTGCGATTTCTTCAGCATTCATGGCATCTTGGCTCCTGAAAAACCCTCTCGGATTGCCTTTCACCATCTTCCGGGACTCTTGCGTCTAGCA
>Ga0180432_10011912_pt1 | contig 10192 bp, 24 predicted proteins | sample SS_ome_10_FD_132414 | JGI IMG/M metagenome (GOLD analysis project Ga0180432, IMG submission 132414) | Hypersaline lake sediment archaeal communities from the Salton Sea, California, USA - SS_1_MS_2 metaG | ecosystem: Environmental > Aquatic > Non-marine Saline and Alkaline > Hypersaline >...
CCGTTACGAGCGTGATAAAATCGAGGAATTACGATATGCAGGTATAAACAACTCACGGACTATAGCAATCAGCAAAAAGGGAAGAGCATTCGGCTTTGACTACTTACCATTCCCACCTATAACCTACTTCTACTCATGGATACCATCCCAGGAACAAATTCAAGACATGCTAAGACACAAACTCGATGTTCCGCGCCATAATATAAGACAGTTGTTTTATGAATGGTATAACGGCCGGAGAGTGAAGAACAGGCAACATTGGACGGATCGAGAGTTGTGGATATGTTTTTACATGTTTATCTTACACAATAAGGAATGGAAATACGGAAAATGGCAAAAATCGAAGTAAGACTTGGAGATCTTAAGCCCGGCGACCCATGTTTAATTAGAGAGTGGTTTGGTTATGACAGCACTGAAGTTACTGTCGTCGAAGAGAGCTGCGGACCAGCTAACCACATGAAGGTGAAATATCCTGACGGAAAGGTTGGAATAGTGCATAAAGCTAGAGTAGACCCAATTAAGAAGAAGAAAAAGAATCGTCCAAAGTGTCCTATTGAAGCAGACGCTATTGTAAGATTCTATCATGACATGCGTAAATCGGCGTTTGTAGGCAAATTCAATGGCGAGGTGCATTGCGAAGGAAAGCGAGTGCTTGTAAAGATAAGGTTCTATGACGGGAAATATATAGGACACTATTGGGTGCGGGCGGATAAGGCAGAAGTTATAGACAGGAATGGAATTAGAAATCCTAACGAATGTTACAAATTTAGGGAGTTGGAGGCAATAGATGATATGCAAAAAAGCGCAGGAAAGGTTAGAGGAAAGAAAGCAGTCAAGACAAGAGTGTATTAACTATATGATATGCCCTGATTGCGGCGGTACTCTTGTGAGGATTAGCGCAGGAGATGTATCGGAAAAGCATTGTCTGACTTGTGGAAGCATGTTCGACACGGGGCACCACGATGAAAGGTATATACACGGAGGATAAAAATGTTCACATTTATTATCTGCAAGTACCTTACCCCTCAGATAGAAGACCATACTGGGAAAGGTCTGATGGCCATATTTGGCATGGTTGGAGATCTTCTACTGCTTTTATGTATAGTAGAAGCATTAACAGAAATCCTAGCAAAGGTGTAAGGAGGTGTATAGTATGAAAAAAACTCCGGTAAGAGTGCCAACAGCAAAACCAACTAGTTGGCATAAAGATAAAACCCAATACAACAGAACCGACGAGAGAAGAAAGGTTCGAAAACAAATAGAGCGTGAAAGGAGGTAATAAGATGCACAAAAGAGAAATCGTTTGGAACTTGCTGTTTGCTGTCCTGCTGATATCCTTTGCAGTAGCGGATTATACAGGGTTCACAGTTTTTCCCCACGAATATGCTGCTGGTTTTACCCGATTTGTTTTGGTGGCGGTCTTTATAACAGTGTCGCTGTCAATACGCAGCATAATGCTGGCGTTGGGAGAGAAGAAGGTTCTTCTCAATCTAGTTCTATTTTCAGTGTATTGGTTCAGCATGTGCCAATGGGTGGTAGTAATATAATGAAAGGCGGTGATTGTTAATGATTGGAAGAATCCTCAATCAAAGATGGGAAGTTAATGCAAAACACGCATTGTTCCACAAGGATGGCTTCTGGTACCACAAGTTAAAGCGCTTTCCAGGAGCTTATTTTGATTCAGCGGGATATGTGCTGTTCAATACCAAGGAGGAATTTGAACGCTCACCACACTTGTCAATAGGCAAAACTGTCTATGTCAAACCAGGCAGCGTGAGATATATGCCTGGATATAAAAAGATGGACGAAGAGCCGCTGTTTCAGGTTTACAGCAGCGAAAAGTTTACCTATTGGAAACGGTTCAAAATGTTCCTTGCCAGGATATTTGGGAGGTAATCGCATGGTACACATCAAGGACGGTGACATATTCTGTGTTCAGCAGGGTATAATATGCCACCAAGTCAATTGTATGGGCAAAATGGGAGCTGGCATTGCGCTGGCTATCAGAAAGAGATGGCCTAAAGTGTATGAGGACTATATGAAAGCCTTCGAAGCTAAACAGCTGATGTTGGGGGCTGTCATTGTATCCGAGATACTAGCCGGGAAGCTTTATATCGCTAATTTGTGCGGTCAGTACTATTACGGGCGCAAAGGCGTATATACTAATTATCAGGCCTTAAGAATGTGTTTTGACAAAGTCGAACAGATTAGCAAGGAGCTTAGTTTACCGGTGTATGTCCCCTACAAAATAGGGTGTTCTCTTGCCGGCGGAGATTGGGACGTAGTGTATAATATAATAGCTTCAAGGATAACAAGTGGATTAATCATTAGAAAACAGAGGTAATAGATGACGATTCCATTCGAAAAGTACGATAGAGTTATGGCTGCAATTGGGAAGGAAAAGGGAATAGTGACCCATGTGGACAAAATGACAAAGAGCTTTTATGTCCAATGGGACGCACACCCTGAAGGATCAGCTACTCCGTATCCGGAAAGCTTTGCCGGCAAGCATATTGTAAGCGTAGAACCAGACTATAAATTCAAAGATAAGAATAACCCAAACGTAGTTTTCAAAAGGAGAAAATTGAAATGAAAAAGTTGCCGCTAATCGTAATGATAACAGTACTGATTGCTAGCTTTGTTGCTCCTTTATCAGCATGGGAGTTTAAGCAAGGCCCTTGTTATGATATAAAGATAGACATGTCCAGAGAAAAGGTGGAACTGTCGGCTGTAAAGCTTGCAGTGCTTGTGAAAATGGGAGTTCTAAAAGTAAGCGCAATAGCCAGCGACTGCACCGGCCTCAACCTCGTGACTAGACCAGACTTTAACCCTTGGGATCTGGAATCTCAGTATCTCGTAGGCGTAGCTGTCCATGCGTTGAGGGTGCGACCGCAAGCAAACGAAGTTATACTGGGAGTAGATGGGCTTCCATTATTCATATTCACATATCACCGTGAGTATGGAAAATTATGCTGCAAAGGAGTTAAACTGTAATATGAATATGGCCGACCTAAACGAGATAACGCCAGGCGACAGAGTTACGTTTTATTACAAAGATAATGAGACAGGTAAGAAGGTAGCGCACCAGGGCCTGTTCCAAAGCCATTATAAGGACGGCTTATGTGAGGTGGTCGAAGATAGGCTTGGACTGACCTGGATGGTAAACATTAGGGACATTCACCTGCCTATAACGCTTAAGTCTGGCAATCCCAACTACGAATTCAAAGTTGCAATGGGAATTATACCGAAACAGCGCAAAGGAGATATCTTCAAGCCAGCTACACCGTCTCAATGCGTTGCTATTGAAAAAGTAAGAGCAATGACGTCATACACTAGAGTGTGTGAAATGGCCATAGGAAAGTGGAAGAGCCCGAATGCTCTATCTGAGGAGGAAGCTAGAAAAGTCATAATCCACGGAAACAGCGAAATTCGTAGGATAAGGGAATTCGAGAAGAGCCTGAAGAGAAACATCAACAAAGCCGCTACTGTTGCTGAGCTGAAAGAGAGAAAGAAGAAAAGCCGTGAGGCAAAGGAAAGGCTTTACGGGAAGAAAATGAGCATAAAGAAAAATCTGAAAGATATAAAGAAGGTGGGATTCTAGCATGAAAGAAAAAAGGAAATTCCAAAATGGCGACGAGGTGATATTAGACAGCGACTGGAGCCCTATTGTGGGAGACGTATGTGCTGGCTATTGGAGCAGCACTACTAACCGATGGTTATATTCAGTCAAATGGCGGATTATGGAAAATTGCACGATTGGGAAAAAGGGAGAAGTATTCTCCAACATGCGTGATGAAAGAGACCTCAGAAAACGCCACAAGCTTAATGACAGTAATCCAAATGTATGCTTTAAAATGCTGAAAGGAGGAGCATATGGGCATAGTCAAGAAGCGAAGACACCACAATAACACCGGCCTGCGTGGAATAAAGACAGGCCGGGTTGGGCGGGACATTGAACACATAGCCAGAAGGCTTAATGTTCCTACTGACACCCAAATAGCCAAGGAGAAGCGACAAAATGAAAGAAAGAAAGGTTATAAGCCGTTCAGTCCAAAGAAGGCTGGGAGTGCAAATCAAAGAAAACCCTAACTATAAAACAGTATTAATGCCTATAAGAGTTCCTAGGGGCAAATACTGCTGGAACCACAAATCGCCTCATCAGGTATGCACTTATTTTAACAATGAGTATGGACACCCAGGCTGCGAGTTGGGGCTCTTCCCCCAGAAAGAGGTGGAAGGCGAAGGAGTCCTCAAGCCTAAAACGTGCCTGGATTTCAAAGAAAAGGAGGAGATGTAACTATGTTTCGCGGACAAAAATATTATGTAGAGAAAATGCTGCAGGATAAGATAAAAACATTCTTCTCTACTGACTTCAATACGGCTCTCCGCTGGCTGCACAACAACTTCAACAGATGTTTTATGTACCCAAATGAGAACTACGCTGGCGGATTTTTCTATGTGGACAAAAGCTGCGGGCCTTCCGAATATAAAAAGAAGAAGGCTATAAAGTATCTAAACAGATATGCTATACACAAGCTGCCGGATGACGTTTTTGAAGGGAGCCTTGTCTATATGAAATGTGCGGCAATATACTATTACGCCGCCAAAATTGTCAAACATTACTTCCCAAAAGAGTGCAACATATGGCTCGGCGATACTGAGTCTACCATCCGCCAGGCGATTGAAGCAAACATAGTCAGGCTAAGGAAAGACCACTACCTCTGCATAGAAAGCAAAGCCAAAAAGATTGCCGCTCTGATGACTGAGCTGTCAGCTGAGTACAAACGGCTGGAAGAGCTGACAAGAAACCAGCCGAAAGCTATACATAAATACATAGAAAAGGGGGTACAGGAGCATGCCAAAAGCAGAGATATGTAAGACATGCCAGCATTTCAGGCAGATACAAGGGCTGTTTGGCAAATGCGTTAAACTAAATTTCAAAGAGACAGAATACGTATTTGCTCCAAACCCTGCCTGTGCTCAATACGAACCCAAAGAACTTAATCCAAGGGAAGCTCCCCAAAGGGGCAATATCGAACTTCCGTGGTACGCTCCGTTTATCTCTGAGTTCTTCCCGACAATGCCGGGTGCTATTCCTTCTGTCTCAAGAAGGTTCGTTCAAGATAAGGTGAAAAAACCCAAAGAGGAGAAGGAAGAGTGGGTCAACCCTATATTCCGCAGAAAGCACCCCGTCCAGAAGGTTATCAGGATAGGAGCAGGCGCTGACGGTAAAATGAGGAGAATGCCATAAGCTTACTCATAGGAATAGTAATGATAATAGTATGTATAGTAATACTACTAAAATTGGAGAAAGGAGATTCGAATGCCAAAGTCTACAAGCGGCTTCGGAGGTAAAAGCATTTTCAGGCTGCTGCTGATAATCAACGTAGTACTCATTGCTTTTTCTCCAGAGAGCAGAATACCAATAGTAACTTATGGACTGCTGATCCATTTTATGCTGTTTGCAAGCTTATTGGGTCTGTTCTGCAAGTCAACAAGGGAAAAAGTGCTGGAGGACAAAGTTCCTATCTTGGATTGGGGAAAAACATTTAAGTCCATGTCTATAATGGGAATAATGGCCATCTCCATGTACATACTGCACAATACAGGACACCATTATCTGTTCGTAATTACGTTAGCACATTGTATAATAATGCTTGGCGTAATAAAGGAATTGAAAAAGGAAGCGAGAAGGAGGTTAGAAAATGCCGATAACCAGGGAGAGTGCTAAGAAGTTTATATCCAATTATTGTTTAACGATATTCCAATGGGCAATGTTGGCTGTTATGCTTGTCAACCAAGGCAGAGGAGCAGCATTTACAGTTGCGTTTGTGGCTTTCTTTGTATTTGTTCACCTTGCACTCCTCGCCAGCATAGTAGCCTTTTATCAACAGGGTATAATTACACTACGCGACTATAAGTTTGGCCATGCGCTTGCGATGATCGACAGTATAGGCGCTATGGTTATACTTGGGTATCTAGGCTGTTATTATACAGCGTTTGTAGTACTGCTGCTTCTGATAACGCTTAAGATCCATGGAGCTATCCTTCGGCGGGAAAAGGAGGAAAGCAATGCTGCCTAAATATGAGAAGCTTGACTTCAACAACGTAGTACAGATCAGGACTGCAGCAGTACACATGATGATATTCATGTCGCTTCTGCTCGGTGTTTTATGGGGGGCAGGAATAGATAATGTTAAAGTGAGCCCTGTTTTAGACTCAGTGCTGCTAGTGTTTATAATCACATTTGTCGTTTATGCTGCAGTCATAACCAAGTTTAAGGCCACACGCAGGCAAAGGACTGAAAAAGTGACTGCCATGATGCATGAAGTTAAATGCATAAATGAAAGGGAAATCTGATATGAGAATCTTCGAGCTTGAAACCCCAGACAAGTACGAGGAGGCGAAGAAGACAGCGTTGAAGATAGCTGATATAGTTCACGCAGCTTTCGAATACAGGATGCCTCCTGTTATCTCCAACTATCAGGTTTATCAGCGGATGAAAGATCCAAGCTACGTTATCTACTGCTGCACAGATGACAGCACTATCGTTGGCGTAGCATTTGTGAGTCCTGATAACCTGATCGAACATTTAAGCGTTATTCCCTGGAAACAGGGGAAAGGAATAGGGAAAGCCTTATTGCAAACCGTTATCCTGCGGAACGTTATGAAGGCAGGAGGCAAACTTACATTAATAGTAAAGAAAAGAAACAAAGCAGCTGTCAATTTATATGAAAGCCATGGCTTCAAAGTAATAGGTGAGAAAGGCCCAGCTGCGGTGATAATGGAGAGGAGAACATGAGTACAGCTTATGATGAATTTAAGAAGTGGAAAAGCGCACAAAAATGGGAAACATACACTACTAGCGCCAACCGTGACCAATCAGCGGTTAACCCGGACAAAGTCAAGCCACATACATATCTGTCCAGCGAGCATGTGTGCGCAAATTGCGGTAAAAGAGGAGGAGATCACTTCTCTTATGATGGGATGAGTTGGTGTCACACTCGGAAGGAGAGGGAAGCATTTCCTATACTGGAAGCTCCTCATGTGCATACTACATTCTCCTATGAGCCTAGTGAAGCTGTAGGAATAATAAAGAATGAAGCAGAGAGAAGCTCCAACCCTAACAAAGCCTTCAGGCAAGCCAAGAAGGAGGAGGAGCTAGGAATAACAAGAAAGAGCATGAAGAAGTTTGCCCACAGCACTGCATACAATTCTGTTTATGCCTCTGCTGACCCGGCAGACAAAGCGGTTGCTCCATGTATAGACCCGGAAGATGAAAGCTTTACTGCTCCAGTGGAATCTGATGTTGATTGGGAATGGTATCGAGCTAACGAGAAAGTATTTGAGAATGTTGATGCGGCCAATGCGTTGGACTTATCAGAGCTTCCGCCAGGTACATACACTATTGACGCCGAAGGGCTAACCGGTGAATATGATGGTATTACAGTAAGAATCGATCCATCAGATGATGCGGCAAGCGTAACTGCAAAGATAGCAGAAAAGATTTATGGCGCAAAGCTGCATGAGATGGCAGCCAAGGTTGGCAACAAAATGAACGAAGAACGAAGTTTTCTCGAAGAACCGAAAAATGAAGGAGGAAAAGACAATGCCGATGAGTGAAGGTAAAATGAGTGTTATGAAGAGCATCCTGTTGGGTGTCACTATGCTCAAAAATGATACTATTTGCTACATAGAAGCGTATAAAAAGAAGTATAAAGTAGATACGCGGGACGTCATCGATCATATGGTGACAGAGCTCAAAGAACTCAAAGGCGAAGAGGAGCTTAGAAAATGCCTGGAAGAAAAGACGAAATAAAAGGTAGGGCAAGGAAATGCTACTTTTGCGGAGCAGTAACAATCAGATTTGCCGAACATTGGCTGTTCTGCCCGCAGTGCGCCGCAATCTATACGCACTGTTTTGTGTGGGAAACATTCTGCAAACACATAAAAGATGATACGCCAGTTGTAAGAAGCGAATGCTGGTTCAAGAAAGACCGGGAAAAGAAGGCCTATATTAAGGAAACCGACGAAGGCCAATTTTGTTCAAAGTGTGGCGAGCCGGTTGAAGCAGACGGGTGGTAGGAGGGTTCCATGGAAGTTATGGACAAGATTCGCAAGTTCTTTAGCCAGACAAGGTGTTGGCGTTGTGGATTCAAGCACGACAAATCAGAAATGATGTTGTTCTTTGGCAAGTATGCCTGCAAAAACTGCTACAAACAGCTAAGACGGCAACTTGTTAATATATATGTAAAGAAGCAAAAGGAGGTGTTTTAATGAAAAAGGCAGTGTTTGCCGCATTGGTTATGGTACTGCTGTCAGTAAACCCAAGCCTAGCTTTCTTTGATCAAGTAGGAATGTCCGCATCAGTGGGAGGACTATCCGATCATGCTGCCGGCCATTCAGATTCCGATCATGACTTCTATTGGCATAGCGTCGGACTGTTTGGTCGGCATGACTTTACTCCCAAATGGTACGGAGATTTTGAAGGCGACGTTGGGTACCTATACTGGCAGGGTAAAAGCGGAGTGAAAGACGATCACGCTCTATCACTCGAAACAAGACTCATAATAATGAGGGATATTTGGAAACACTTGCATTTAGGTGCAGGTGGAGGACTTTGTCTGCTGTCCGATGCTCATGGTCACCCAGGCCTGGGCGACAACGGCTTATATGGCTTGATTACGGCTAAGGCCCGAATTCCTTTTGATGCAAGGTGGGGATTGGACGTAGAAGCTGACCATATATCAGGCGTGGTGGATGAAGACTCAGGAAGGAATGTGATTAAAGCCCGAATTTATTTTGCATTCTAAGCAATTAGCATTGAAAACACAGGAGGACAAACTATGGGCAAAAGGAAACGTAGTCTAGAAAGCATTAACGCTGAAGTTGAGTATCTCCTTCATATTCTGAAGGAAGGCATCAGCAAAGGCAAAGAGGGACTAAAGGAAAGATTAAGAGTCCTTGAAAAGGAAATGCTCGAAGAAGGTGGTATGCACCTAGTAGTAAACGCCAAATCTGACATGACCCATGCGATGAAGAATGGAAAGCCTTTATGCGGCGCTATTATCAGCAGCTCCTATATAAGGGTAGGGACACAGCCAGAGTGCCAGCGATGCACATGGTCGCTGACGATAACAAAGGAAAGGCGGTGAATATGCGTAAATACATTGGCGAAAAGGCTACAGACGTCGCAGCTGTCATACTGTTCTTATTCATGAAGCTTTACATGAAGGTAAGGCATCCAATAACGTGGAGAGAACATATACACAATCTGTACATAAAAATGAGAGAAGCTGAGGAAAGGAAAGCTGCCAAGAAAAGGATAAGATTTATGACGAAATGCACATATGGAAACGATTCATATAATGACCACTTAAGGAATATACAATTGCTGCGTCATTTTTCATCTGGCGGCATGCTAATAAGAAGCAACAACGGCGTCTATTGCGTTATAGACAAAAACACCTCACAAAAACTGGAGGTAACAGAAAATGTTAGTTGAACCTGTAAGTATGACTATGAATGCTCAGCAGGTTTACAAGGCAAACAACTACGACATTACACCTTTATTACCCGAAGCCCCCAAAACGCCTACCTTGTGGAATACAATCTTCCCTGGGAACGATCCGTTTTCAATCCTATACAACATTATGAACAGCATAGTGGAGACAAAGATAGCGCTGATTCAGCTTAATAATCAAGCTGTCACTGGCGATGTAGACAGTGGAGCTGATTACGAACAGTATCTACAGTATCCAAACGATACTGTTAATGCTTTAGCTGCCTCGATTGTATCCTCTAGTGACACTAGCGATCAGAAGATGTATAAGATTGAACAGTGGGTAATAAATAATATAAAATATGTAAGCGATGTTGAGCAGTACAAGGAATCGGAATTGTGGGCTTATCCAACCATGACTATCAACAGCAAGGAAGGAGACTGCGAAGATGGCGCCTTTCTAATGCACAGCTTAGCTCTGCATGCTGGGGTAGATCCAGACCGCCTGCGGACTTATGGCGGACTCGTGATAACCTCAGATGGAACCGGAGTTGGAGGCCATGCCTGGACTGCCTATCAAAGGGAGTCTGACGATGAGTGGACGGTGTTAGACTGGTGTTACTGGGCCACAAATGAACCGCTTGACAGCAGAGCCCCCATGAGCGCCAATCTTAAATATATCGATGATTA
>Ga0180432_10011913_pt1 | contig 10192 bp, 8 predicted proteins | sample SS_ome_10_FD_132414 | JGI IMG/M metagenome (GOLD analysis project Ga0180432, IMG submission 132414) | Hypersaline lake sediment archaeal communities from the Salton Sea, California, USA - SS_1_MS_2 metaG | ecosystem: Environmental > Aquatic > Non-marine Saline and Alkaline > Hypersaline >...
CTCCTTCCGGTACACATCACTCCTCAAAATGGAAGATATGTAATTGAAAAAGCTGACGAACAGACCATATCTGGTCTGCAGAACTTCTATGAATCTTACTATCCAAGGTGGGTGGGCCTGACAGGGATGGAAAACCACGAATTCACACCGGGTGAAATGGAACAGCTGGAAAGCAAACTCGACCGTTTCAACTGTATCCCGGTATTTCCCAGAGCCCATGACCATGATCTGCACCTTCATGGTTTCGCCCGCAATACCATATGGCCGCTGTTCCATTATTTTACCGAGAACGTAGTCTACAGCGAAGTGTCCTGGAAAGCCTATAATAAAATCAACAGGCTCTATGCGGAGAAGATCCTTCAGCTCATCAATGACGGCGATATCCTCTGGATCCACGATTACCATTTGATGCTCTTGCCCCAGATGATCAGGGAGCAGAAACCGGGAATATCCATCGGTCTTTTCATTCATGTCCCGTTTCCTTCCTTTGAGCTTTTCAGGCTGCTTCCCTGGTGCCAGGAGATCGTCGAGGGAATGCTGGGCGCTGACCTGATCGGTTTCCAGACTTACGACCACGTGAGGCATTTCATGAGTTCGGTGAGACGGCTAACAGGGGCCGATTCCACATTGAACCGGATTACCATTGGAGAACGGACCATGAAGGTGGATGTATTTCCCAAGGGGATCAACTATGAAAGGTTCAGAAAAAAAACCATTCAGCTTCACAATGACCAGAGTATCCATTCCAGGATCCAGGAGGAGATGACCATATTTAAAAGGTCAGGGAACCTGGAAAAACTGATCCTCTCCATTGACAAACTGGATTATACAAAAGGGATCCCGCAACGCCTCAGGGCATTTGAAAGGTTCCTGCAAACCTATCCCGATTACCTGGGAAAGGTAAGCCTGATCGTTCAGGCCATCCCCTCTGGCGAAACGAGTGAATCTTTCTACAACCTGAAAAGCAAAGTAGATGAACTTGTGGGAAGGATCAACGGGAACTACGGGACCATCAACTGGACCCCGGTGAGGTACCTGAACCAGGAGTTTACCATGGATGAGCGCATCGATCTTTATTCCCTTTCGGACATTGCCCTGATCCTCCCCCTGCGTGACGGTATGAATTTGGTAGCCAAAGAGTTTGTTGCCTCCCGCCACGACGGCAAAGGCGTGCTCATTCTGAGTGAGCTGGCCGGGGCCTCCAAGGAACTGCACGAAGCCATTCTGGTCAATCCCAATAACCTGGATGCCATAGCAGAAGCCATCAAGGAGGCGATGGAAATGCCCGAGGAAGAGCAGGTCCGCCGGAACCGTGTGATGATGCAACGGCTGGAGCGTTATACGGTAGAGCGGTGGGCCAGCGAATTCATGAAAAGCCTGGAAAGCGTCAAGGAGCTGCAGGAGGTTTCCCTTACCAGGAAGATCAACATCACACGAATGCGTCACATCGTCGGAAACTATGCAGAATCAAATAAACGCATCCTTTTCCTGGATTATGACGGGACACTTTCCTGGTTCAGAAAAAATCCCGAAGATGCAAAACCGGATGAGGAGCTCTACGGGATCCTCAAAGCACTGACCAGCGATGAAAAAAATACAGTGGTCATCATCAGCGGAAGGGATAAGGAGACACTGGGTCGTTGGTTTGATACCGGCTGGGACATTCATTTTATTGCCGAGCACGGGGTATGGTTGCGGGATCCCGGTGGTGACTGGCACATGATGGAACAGATCGACAATGCATGGAAAGAATCGGTTCAACCCCTGCTTGAGTATTATGTGGACCAGACACCCAGAAGTTTCATTGAACACAAGAATTTTTCCCTTGTCTGGCACTACCGGAAGGCCGATCCGGACCTGGGCATGCAGCGGGCCTGGGAATTGAAAGATGAGCTCCGGACACTCATCTCCAATTTGAACCTGGAAATCATGGATGGGGATAAGGTGCTGGAAATTAAATATTCCGGTATTAACAAAGGAAGGGCTGCCCTGCAGAAAATGGGGAACAACAGTTATGATTTTATTTTTGCGGTAGGCGATGACTGGACCGATGAGTATACCTTCGATGCCATGCCTGAAAATGCCTTCACCATCAAGGTTGGGGCAAAAACCACCAGAGCATCCTATTATATAGAAAGTGTGGAAATGGTCAGGGAGCTGCTTTCCCGATTCAGAAAGGAGGATTCCTGATGGCCGGCTCTCTGAAGATCCGGTGCCTGATGCACGTTCCCTATGAAGGTCCACCCATCATCGCTGACTGGGCTTCCGTGAAAAAACATCAACTGCAGTTCACCAGGATTTATAACAAACTGAAAAAGAAATCCTCGGAGAAACCCGGCATTTTCAATCCAACCAGCTGCTGATGTTCCAGCTTCTTGATTATCTTAGCGGCCGGGTTACCTGAAATTTCCCTCATAATACAACCATGTTCCGCATAAAACCACCCATGCTGGTTCTCACACTGTTTGTGCTTGCAGTCTCTGCAGGCCCCCGGTCCCTTTACGGTCAGGACACCACGGGAAACCGGGAGCAGACCGATCCGGGAAACCGTGATCAGGATACACCGGGCAAACAAGGACAGCGTGGACCCGTGAACCGGCAACGGTTCCGGATCAAGGCCACCCCTGTCCGGGAGGAGATTACCATTGATGGAGTGCTGGATGAGCAGGCATGGTCTTATGCCGAAAGAGCCGACGATTTCTATCGCATCCTTCCCATTGATACCGGGTTTGCCCGCGCCCAGACCGAGGTGATGATCGTCTATGACAAGACAAATCTTTACATGGGCATCATCTGCCATGATACCCTGCCGGGGAAACGGCCGGTTGAATCGATGCGAAGGGATTTCGAATTCGGGAAGAATGACAACTTCATTGCTTTCATAGACACCTACAACGACCAGACCAACGGCTTTGCATTCGGCATTTCGGCAGCCGGTGCACAGTGGGACGGACTGCAGGCCGAAGGTGGGTTTGTCTCCCTGGACTGGGACATTAAATGGGAGTCGGCCGTCCGGAATTATCCACGGTACTGGACCGCTGAATTCAGGATCCCATTCAGAAGCATCCGTTACCGGGAAGGAGTCAGCGAGTGGGGTATCAATTTCAGCCGCCTGGATCTGAAGTCCAATGAAAAATCGAGCTGGGCCCCTGTCCCCCGGCAGTTCCAGTCCGCCAATCTGGCCTATACGGGCACCCTGGTATGGCAGGATCCCCCTCCCTCTTCAGGGGTCAGGTTTTCCCTGATTCCTTATGTGTCGGGGAAAGCCACCCGGCAGAAGGAAGCAGGCGGGGAGTATCATTATGACTGGGGCGCGGGCCTGGATGCCAAAGTGATCCTGTCCACCTCCATGAACCTGGACGTGACCATTAACCCGGATTACTCCCAGGTGGAAGTGGACCGGCAGCGCACCGACCTGGACCGTTTCGAGCTTTATTTTCCGGAAAAGCGCAAGTTCTTTTTGGAGAACAGCGACCTTTTTGCCAACCTGGGTACAGAAGAGGTGAGACCATTCTTTTCACGCCGTATCGGTCTCAATTCCCCGGTGATTGCCGGGGCCAGGCTCAGCGGGAACCCGGGGAGGAACTGGCGCCTGGGGGCAATGAACATACAGACGGGAGTCCGGGGGTTTCAGCCGGCTAACAACTACAGTGTGGCTGTCCTTCAGCGCAAGGTATTCAGCCGTTCCAACGTAGGTGTGTTCATGACCAACCGCCAGATGGTGGCTGCCCCTGAAGACACCGCCTACTATGCATACAACTACAACCGGGTGGCAGGAGCCGACTTTAATTTTGCCAGTACCGATAACCGGTGGACCGGCAAAGCTTTTTACCACCACTCTTTTTATCCCGGGGCCCGGGGAGACAGGCTTTCTGCTGCAGCCATCCTGCTTTATGACACCCGGCAGTTCAAAGCCGGCTGGAAACAGATTTTTGTGGGCGACAATTACCTGGCTGAAATAGGGTATATACGGAGAAAAGGATACCACCAGTCCAACCCGACCCTGGGTTACCGTTTTTACCCGATGACCGAAAAAGTGGCCAACCATGGTCCCGACCTTACAGTGGATATGCTGTGGGATCCTGAATTCAACCTGACCGACCGGGAGATCGAACTGAGCTATTCCCTCACCTGGATGGACCGCAGCTCTCTATCGCTGGACCTGGAAGAGGGGTATGTGAGATTGCTGGAACCATTTGATCCCACCAATACAGGAGGAGAGATGATCCCTGCGGGAAATGAATTCAGGTGGACCGAAGTAGCACTGAATTACCTTTCCAATAAAAAGAGGTTGTTCACCTTCGAGCTGTCAGGCAGGTACGGGGGTTTTTTCAATGGTACCCGGCTGAGCCTGGACAGTGATCTCAATTACCGCGTTCAGCCTTACGGAAGCCTGTCCCTGGTCACTTCCTTCAACCGCATCCTGCTCCCGGAACCCTATACCAGCGCAGACCTGGTCCTGGTGGGCCCCAGGCTGGACCTGACTTTTTCCCAGAACCTCTTTTTAACCACCTTTGTCCAGTACAACAACCAGATCGACAACATCAATGTGAACACGCGGTTCCAGTGGCGTTTCGCTCCCGTCTCAGACCTGTTCATCGTCTACACCGAAAACGCCTATCCTTCCGGCCTGCGTACCAGGGACCGGGGGATCGCCGTAAAGCTATCTTACTGGATCAACTGATTTTTTGTGATCACGCATTGATGTATTATTATTCTTGAAATGTTTGCGTGACGCATGGATTTATTTTTTTATAACGCTTTTATGTATTATATTTACAGTATAAAATGTGTTACACAAAATTGTATTATGATGAATCCATTTATCACGAAATCATACATCGGTCCCGAATATTTTATTAACAGAAATAAGGAAACGAAAAAACTGATTGAAGCCATTGAAAATGAGCGGAATTTAACCTTGTTTTCGCACAGGAGACTTGGAAAAACAATGCTTCTCAGTCATGTCTTCGCCAAACTTGATAAAAAAAGCTATCAACCCCTGTTTATTGATCTCTTTGCCACCAGGAACATGACCCATCTGATCCGCAAGACCACCGAAGTACTATACAACCGGAAAGTCCTGCAACAGGGTGTATTCAATAAGATCCTGGGCAGTCTGGGGGCCTCCATTTCCTTCGATCCGATCACGGGGAGTCCGCAGGTAAATTTCAGTATCACCGAGAGAAATGTGGTATTAAAAAGCTTACCAGAATTATTTAAGTATCTTACAAAATCGAAAAAAAAGGTTGTTATTGCATTTGATGAATTTCAGGAAGTCGCAGGATATGAAGAAGAAATTGCTGAAGCAAACATCAGAACGATCATGCAGGAATTTCCTGAGATTACCTTTGTGTTCTCAGGAAGTAAAAAAAGCCTTATGAGGGAGATCTTTACTGATGCCAACCGGCCTTTTTTCCAGTCCACACAAATGATGGAATTGCATGAAATAGAACAGGACCTGTATACCAGGGAAGTGCATTCGATCCTTGAAAAACATCATAAAAAGTCTGACCCTGAAGTTATTCAGAAGATCCTGGAGGAAACATACTGTCATACCGGATTTACCCAGATGGTCCTGTCACGTGTTTACAGTGAATCTGAAGATGAAATTGACTTCGAAATTTACCAGCAGGTATGGTCATCCATTCTTGAAGATCACAAATCGATGGCCCGTGAGCAGGAGTTCCTTCTCCCCAGACTGCAATGGCAAACACTCATTGCATTGGCAAAGGAAGAATTTGTCAGAGCACCTCAATCCAGGAAATTCATTCAAAAGTACCACCTCTCTACCCCCAGTTCTGTTGCCAGGGCGATCAAAGCCCTGCTGGATAAAGGGATCATCATTGACTGCGGGGAACGCGGACTCCGCGTCTACAACGTATTCATTCAGAAAAACCTGCAGGGATTTCCCCTCTGAGTCAATTCCCTGGTAAAAGATCTTTAAATCATATGGCACCGGGTAATTTCACCTTGCATCATCTGGTTAAAGCACATGTTGCAGGATATGCAATCGCATTCTTCGTCTCCTTCTCCTTCCAGCCAGCGATCGGGCAGACCGGGCTCACGGATCAACGGTCTCGCCAGTGCGAAAAAATCAACCTTGCCCTGCCGGATGATTTCTTCCATATATTCAATATTTTTGTTGCCCCCGGTAACAATCACGGGAATTCCCAGATCCAGCCTGTCCGCATATTTCAGATAATATGATTGCTGCTCTCTTTTATTCAGTCCCGTTCTGAGGGTGTCGTTCCCGCTTATTTCAATCGCATCCACCCCGGTTTTTGCAAACTCCCCGGCAAAAGCGGGGAAGTTATCCATATTGATGCCGTCTTCCACATCATCATTGCAGTTCACCTTGACAAGAACCGGAAAGTCCTCCCCTGCCTCTGCCTTGATCCCGTCAACGATTTCCTGGACAATGCGTATCCTTTTTCTCAGGGAACCTCCATATTCATCCGTGCGCTGATTAAAGTAGGGTGACAGAAATGTACTTAAAAGATAAGCGTGTGCACAATGAAGCTGTACACCGTCGAATCCGGCCTTTTTCACCCGCAATGCCGCATGAATGAAGCTTTTGATGATATCTTTCATACCCAGATGATTGAGCTGGGCAATAACCTTGCAGCTGTCATCGGTTTGGTGCACTTTTTCTGCGATCCTTCCAATATGCGGGATGTACTGATCTTCATGAATGCATGTGCAATAATGGTTCCCTTCCTCACTGGCTGTGGGCTCTACTGACATGTGACCTGTAATGATCATTCCAATGCCTCCCTCGCTGAGGGCCTTATGGATGGAAAGGCCATGGTCTGAAAAAATGCATCCGGGAGAGGTTCCCAGGTAGGTCGCCGATCTTACCAGCCGGTTCTTCAGGGATAATTTTCCAATCTGCCCTTTGCTGAATACCCTGTAGTGGTTTCTTCTTCCTTCTGAAAGTTGAAAAACCCCTTTTCTGCCTGCAAGCGCATAAGAAATCAGTGGCTTACTTGCGAGCAAAGAAGCAGCTGCAGCAGAGCTTATCTGAATGAACCTTCTCCGGGTGGTTCTTTTCCTGCATTTTTTCATGATTGTCAGGGTTATCGGTGATCAGCAATCAAATTACAAAACTATCGTCAATTATTGTCTGGTTATCCGGTGATTTCATCCAATGAAAAGTATCCGCGTTGTATATCTTTCTCTTTGTCGTTTACAGATTTCCTGCTGTTTTATAGATATATTGTCGATTACCACTTCCCTATAACCTGAACTCCAAGCCCCGCCTTACAACACAGAGAAATCAAAGGTTATCACTGGTGTAAGCCCGGGGTAAAGCACCGAAAATTATAAATGAAAGGAAATGGAGTAAATATATTCCATTCATTGGATTGAATGTCAGAAGCCCAATTATGTATGATCCCCATGAACCATTGTTCCCTTTCGGACATGGACCCAGTTATACCACATTCGATTACAGGGATCTTGGACTTGCGCAACCAACCATCAGCCATGGAGAGATCATTGATATCTCTCTGACCGTGGAAAACACCGGGAATATGGACAGCGATGAGGCTGCAGGGTAACCTTATGGCAAAATAGTTTACATTTGCATACGTAATCTGGCTATCAAATTATATAGCTCTCAATCGTTATCGTAATGAATTTTTTTCAAAGAAACAACTGGTTGATCGAGGCTCTGAAAGGAGCGCTTTTCCTTATCCTTGGGATCCTATGTCTAGCCAATCCCGCCGGTGCACTCGCTGCAATTGCAATCTATCTTGGTATTCTGGCTATTCTGTCGGGGCTTGGAATTGTGATTTTCTCCCTTTCAAGGAAAGGAACCCACTGGAGATTCTGGATATTTGAGGGGATCTTTAACCTGGTCATAGGACTGCTGCTGGTCTCCTATCCAAAAACTGCCATCAGCGTGCTTGTTATTTTCATTGGCTTGTGGATCATTGCAATGGGTATCATCCAGATAATTACATACACCAACCTGAAAAAAACGGGATACACCTCACAGGTAACCCTATTTACGGCAGTCCTTTCATTACTGATCGGGATCCTTTTGCTTTTCAATCCGTTTGAAGGGGCTAAGATTGTTGCAATCATACTGGGTATCTTCGCCGTCATCTACGGGCTGTCCAGCCTCTTTGTAGCCTTCAGGTTGCTCAATCGATAAGTTTTATAGATGAAGTGCTTCCGGACATCAATGCCGGCCGCAAACCCGGTATTGAGGCCATGGCGAAAAAGTTGGATGAAATGGACCGTGATCTAAAATGATCCCGACTGCTTTGAGAGGCTGTTGATGGTCCCATAAAGGATCTTGGTAAGCATGGTCCGTCCGCCGGTGGCAATGAGTTCATCGGCAGCACGAAGGATCGCTTTGATATCGGTGAAATCAAGCATTTTTATCCCTCCGCTGTCCAGCTGATAATCCATCCAACCTATACTTGAATCTGAATCAGCTTCCGCAAATGAAATTTTTTTTGAAATTTTTCAGGGAAGGATAGGGGTATTTGCGGGCGGCCGTGTGTATGATAATGAAGAACCGTAGTAACAGGATTTCGAAACCTAAAAATTGAAATAACCGTTACAAGTATTAATTAAAACCCAACCTGGACAAGCCAGAACCAAAAAGGAATAAAGTTATAACTTGCCTTTATGGAGTTATTGACAACGGCACATAGCAAAAACATTAGTGGCGTACTTAGCTGCTTTGACAGGGTAATTATAACTGGCACCCTTCCACAGGTTTGCCATTCTAAAGGAATGACATCATACCTATATTCAAAGGGGGTACGTATTTTTGACTATCCCAGATTTGCAGAACCATTTAAGAATGAATTGCGAGCCAATGCAGAACAACTGGCAAAAGACAACGGGATCGAAATAGAGTTTGTAGCAAAATCTCATGTCCGCAAAGAAGATTTGGTAAAAGACGTATTGGATAAAAGAGGAACACACACAGGGATTGTCCATATAATTTCGGCCATGGAAGCCTGTGGCAGTTACACACCATGGCACGACAAACAATCAGGGAAGACATTTCTCAAAGGAGCACAAAGCAAATGCCTGCATTACTATTTCTACTTCATAGACCCATATTTTGGCTATGGCTATATCAGAGTGCCCACGTGGTGCCCGTTTAAATTACAGGTTTACATTAATGGGCACAATATCCTGGCCAACGAACTGGACAAACGCGGTATGAAGTATTCTATGATAGACAATGCATTTGATTACATCGAGGATTTCAGCAAGGCACAAGAAATCTGCGATGATATAGATATAAAGAAGATACACAAGCGACTTGACCACCTGGCAAAAACTTATTGTCCGGTATATTCATCATTCAACCAGGTATATCATTGGAGCATAATGCAGGCTGAGTATGCTACCGATATTGTTTTCAAGAAACAAGAATACCTGCAATCCATATATTCAGAACTTACCGCTACTGCAATACATACGGTAAAACCGGATAACATTGCCACATTCCTTGGGCACAAAGTTGACCCGAGATACCAGGGTGAAATAGGCAATAATTACAATATCCGTATCGAAGGCAGTCGCATAAAGCATACAATGGGCAAAAGTTCAATTAAAATGTATGACAAGTTCTCCAAGATACTCCGTATTGAAACCATTACTAACGATGTTAGTTTTTTCAAACACTACCGGGAGGTTGAACATCGCAATGGCAACAAGTCTATGCAATATGCCCATTTGAAAAAAAACATTTACAGCCTTACCCCTTTAGCTTTCCTGTTCAAATCTTCCAATAAGCGATATCTGGAATTTATCTCGGCTTTTGACAATAAAGAAGCCGGACGTAAAAGGCTCGATAAGGTGACAAAATCAAAACAAGAGAATCATAGAAATTACAAAGGATTCAACCTGTTTTGTGAGTCTGATCTTTCATTATTACTCACCGTTTTACGAGGAGAATTCAACATCTCCGGATTTAGAAACAAAGATATAAGGAAGAGGCTACCAGGATTTAATTCCGGGAAAGTATCAAGACTGATTAAACGGTTGAAAGTATTTGGCCTTATTAAAAAAGCAGGGAAGGCCTATAAATATTACCTGACTAAGTTAGGTAAAGAACTAGTTATCACAGCTGAAAGGCTAAAGGAAACTGTATTAATCCCAGCGTTGAACTATTAAACTTTTGCCAAATAGTACAAGAATATTATTGATAAGACACTAA
>Ga0180432_10011914_pt1 | contig 10192 bp, 9 predicted proteins | sample SS_ome_10_FD_132414 | JGI IMG/M metagenome (GOLD analysis project Ga0180432, IMG submission 132414) | Hypersaline lake sediment archaeal communities from the Salton Sea, California, USA - SS_1_MS_2 metaG | ecosystem: Environmental > Aquatic > Non-marine Saline and Alkaline > Hypersaline >...
AAGCTCGACCGGGATCTTGCTTCACCATGTGTTGATCGATTCGATTCACGATTCGAGGATGCAACTGATGCTTCTTCTTTGCCGGCTTCCGCTGAACCTTTTCCTTGTCCACGAAACCGTATGTCGCATCACCGCGAGACTCGATTTTCTTCTTCAGATCTCCGAACGTCTGAGTGTTGTTGACGATGGCCTCTGGGTCGTTCGCAAACCTTGCGGCCGTGGGGATGTAATGGTCGTCATCTTTGAGCTTGTAGCCATTTTTGGCAAGGCCCTTCCGGAGAAACTCGACCTGTCGGGCATCGCCACCCATCCGATCAAGGATGCTGCGACCGTGACGATTCTGATCTGCGACGAAGATGGCGTCAGTGATTCCAATTCCCGGAGGCTGGCGCAAGGCGAACATTGCTGCCATGCTGGGCGATTGCCCCTTGGCGACCATGTCCAGAAAGAACTGAACGACTGACTCGCCAGCGGCGATGACGTCGTGAGGAATTTCCAGCTCTTTGAGTTTCTTAGTTTTCGCCGGCATTGTTCGGATTGCTCATTTCAAGTTCGTGGTCCAGTGATGTGTGGATCAGATCCTGCACCTGATCCTGTTCCTTGTGAAGCAGGGACTGCTGGTGCGACTCTTCCGCATGTCGCAGTTCCTGCTCGTGTTTCATTTCGCCCATTACGCCGCCAGGAATCTGAGCTTCCTGAGCTGTGGCTGCAGCATCGACCATAGCCTTCTGAGCTTGAGCTTCTTTGTGGCCAGCCTCGGCGGCCTTCTTGCGAAGTTCAAGCTGCTGATCGGCCTGAGCAATTTGCTGCTGCTGAGGATCTGGTGGTGGCTGCCATGGCGGCAATTGCAATGGCGGCTCTGGCATCTCCATCGAGTCGCCAACCTGTTCCAGATAATCGTTGAGCGGAGTCGTATTGCCTGTTTCCTGAGCGAACTGCTGAGCCATCGGCAGAACGTACTGAAGCAGAGCCTGAGTGTTTGCTGTGTCTCGCTCTTTGTTCGGTCGCTGAACTTCGCTGGCTTCCACTGTCGCCTTGCATTCGCGCATCAGCTTGTTCAGGTCCATCTCGCCAAAGATGACATCCCACTGCTGCGAGGCCCAATCTCCCAGCAAGTGAGGAAGATCAGAGCCCTGAACGTGCATGGCGGCAAGGAACATCTCAAGCTGTGAACCATCGGTCAGCCAGCGAGCAACATCGCCAGACATTTTCTGGGGACGGATCGAGACGGCTTCCTGTTTCGCGCGGCCATCAGACGCAACTCGAACCTGTGTCGTCGTCTCGCCGTACTGCAGCTCATTCAGTCCAACCCTGCGGTTGAAGTTCTGCGCAAGCATCTCCAGCGCTTGGAGCTGGTCCGTGTTTGCGTTCGGCCGGTTCAGGAACTGAATGACTCCGTTGATGTTGTCCCGGATGTTGTCGTTCAGTTTGACCTTGGCAAGCGCGGAGTCTGAGTTCAGGGCCTCTTCCAACTCGTCGGCAGCTGATCCCATGTAGGCCAGAATCTGCTGACGGTTCGACCAGGCAGAATCAAGGTACGAAGCTGTGATGACATTGATCGCCATCAGCTCGCCAAGTCCCGGAGCCAATGGAGCCAATGGCCATGGGGAACCAAGAAGCGGATTGAATTTCAGTGCGGACACAGGCCAGCGGCCATCCATGTAGCATGGGAACTCAGAACCAAACCCTCGACATCGCCACTTGAACATCTGCTTGACGTCTTCGTCCATTGCAGGGTTCGGCCCGTAGAACTTCTCAGGTGGAGCATTGAGCGGGAATGGAACACCGGGAGCGATGCACAGGTACGCATAGTCACCGACTCGCTCATCGAACATGTCGATCATGTGATGATTGAGCTGCTGGGTTCTGGGGCCGACACCGAACTTTGACCAGATCTCATACCAAGTGATGCAATCGAAAGTCTTGTCGTCTTTGGTGGCGTGATTGCCTTCTTTGCGAGCCTTGAGTTCTGCTGACTCTGCCCGGCCTTTTCCTTCCAGTGATCCGCGAGGGAGCCCGAATTTGCGCTCGACTTCCCAGATCGGATTGGTGTGCTTGCACATGATGTAGCCGGCTGATTCCCAAAGCGGATCTTTGCAATCAGGATCAATCAGCAGGTTATCAACCGTGTCATAGTTGAGCTTGGTGTAGAGCGACTGCGAGCCCGGTGGAGTGTAGGTCTCTGGCCATAACAGCCCCATGCCCTTGATCAGTGCTTCTGTTACAGCATTCTGGCCATGAACAATCAGCGTCCCCGGCTGCTCGCGCTGCGACCAGTTCAGGTAGATGCTCATCATGTCGTTGCCAAAATCAGAGACAGCCTTCTTGCGAGCCTCGGCCAGCATGACCTGATTGCCGAAAGCCTGAGCCATCTGATCATTCGGATCACCGAACAGCTCAGGTGTCAGCTCAAGCTGCCTCTGACTGAAAACCTTCCGGCTGGCGTACTGCCAGAACAGATGCGGAGCGTAGATCGAGACAAACTCAAATGCCTTGGCAATCGTGACTTTGAATCGCGGCTTCGGCAGCTTGCCGTTGAAATACTCCTTGTCGTTCCACATGAAGCCTCTCTGCGACTGATAGAAATCGTTACAGATTTTCGCGACTGAATTGAAACGATGCTTTCCGTTTTCGGCTGCGCGCACCCTCTCCGTCCAGATCTGCACAAGCGGCCCGTAGAATTGACCGACCATCTGTTCCGGAGAGTCGTACATGCTGCTACTTCTTCATGATTCGTTCGGCCCAACAGCCAGCCCGTTGCTTGTGGGCAGCTGTCAGGTCGGGATCGTCTTTGTGCTTCACACCCTGCATAACAGACTGGCCGTCAGGCGCCCAGATGTGAAGAGTCAGGTTGAAACTGTCGTGGTCAAGGATGACCAGTGCCGGCAATGGCTGATTCGACGTCAAGCCCCTCGGCCAGTACGAAACCATGTCGCCGTGAGTCATCACGGGACAGTCGAAGTCTCCACTGTTGGACTTGATCGTTGGCCTTTCGGCCTTCTTCTCTTTGGTTGCCGTTGACATCACGGGGCTCCTATCAAAACTTGGTCAGTTTGTGGCCGCCGTGCCTGTCTCTCCTTGTGTTCCGCTACCAACCGTTGGTAGGCGGCTTGAGCAGGTTCCTGCTCGATATTCTCGTGATGGAGTCGCGGCCGATATGTTGGCCGTCGCGAGATCCAGTATTCCAGGCAGACTCTCATGTCATCGATCTGGTTGTCTGCAGGAATTTCAAGAGCCTCTCCGTCTGGTGACGTCTTGCGAACATTGCTGTTCATCTGCTTCACCAGATTCGGACAAGCTCGGTTAATGATCCGAAGCTGCGGACGTCCACATTCACGACTGCGAAGTGCAGCAATGACCTGCTTCGACCGGCGAGCAAAGTCATCGTCGCCAGCAATGAAAGCGCTGTCTGACTGTCGGCATCGCAATCGCGCGGCTTTGAACGCAGCCCCGTACTGCTCAGCAATTGTGATTGCAAATCCCGGTGGCTTCTGCCTGCCCATCCTGTTGTCGATGATAAACCGCTCGAACTGGAAGTTGCGTTCTGTTTCCATGACCTTCTGAGCCAGCACGTCAGGAAGCGCTCGGCGGATAAAGATCTCTCGGTAACACACGTAGTATGGTTCGCCATGGTCCCACAATGCGGGTGGCGGAATGGCGCCCAGCAAGATGGCCGGCTTCTGCGTACCGGGGTCGAGGATCAATTCGCGAGTCCAGTCAGCTGGTGGTGTCCAGTTGTTGGCTTTCAGGACTTCAGTGACACGATCGTTGACGTTGTCATCGTCATACCAAACTGTGTGGTAGTTCGGGTTGTAGTCCTGATACACGCTGATCAATCGCGTGGATCTCTTTCCGTAGATCCTGATCAAAGCAGCCCGGTCCCCCATCTGCTCCAAAGACTGCTCCTTGGATCTCTGAGGAATGAACGGGTTGTCGAGATAGCTCAGCTCGATCTTGATTGAGAACTGTTCAGAAGGCTTGCGCTGACCGTTTGCGACTTCTTCTTCCTGAGCTTCGCATCGCTCGATGACTTCATTGAACACGTAGCAATCATCACGCGGGATTGTACTCCACATGATTTTGCCTTGATCGTCCGACAGTCGCATTACCCATTCGTTGTACTGCGACTTATCGATGATGTTCTCGTCATTCCAAATCAAGTCGCAGGGGTCGCCCTGCTTGACTTCACCGGAGCTGGCGAAAGCGTAGATCGTGGAGTTGTTCTTGAGCTTGACCTTGCGGAACTCATGCTCTCGCTTCCGTCCCATGGCCCATGTCGGCTCTTCGGTCATCACCGATCGAGGAATCACGGGAGGAGCCCAGCGAGCTTCGTTCTTGCGATCCCAGTCATTCTCAAACATTTCCGGCTGCCATGCTCTCCATGCGCCGGTGGTTTCATCACGGATGATCTTGAAGAGCCCCTTGGAGGCATCCTCTTCCATCAACAATCGATAGATTGTCATCCCGATGTGCTTCAAGTGGTCGCCAACTACCCATGCGTTGATCGTCTGGCCACGTCGCGATGGCGGCCGGCAGTGGATCAGTTCGCCATCCCACGTCTCGATTGGCTCATCGCGAACGTAGGCGGCAAAGTAGACGGCGGCGAGGACTGACTTGCCAGCACGGTTCCCGGCCACGATCAGCGACTCTGATGTCTCATCGAGTGCCATCTTCTTCAGAGCTTCAGCCTGAACAGTCGTCGGACGGAAGAGCTTGAGCCCGTCCATCTCGATCGACTTTAGTGCGGCGGCGGCCTGTAACAGATCTGCTGCAGAGAGAGTCATGCGAGTACCAGCCCCCTCTCATTGGCGGCTGAAACCACTTCCTCAAGGAACGTCGGACAGCGATCAAGGAACGCACGGATCAATTGACCGCGAAGCTGTTCGTCTGTGGCCGCGTGATCAGTGGCGCCTTTGAGCATCATCGCACGGAGATCTTCCGGCGACATGTTGTCATAAGGGTTGCCGGCCTCTGCCAGCTGGCGGTCTGCGATGGCCTGCGCTTCCTGAAGCATCTTCAGGTAGGTGGCAATTAGCTTCCGGTTTTTCGGCAGAGCTTTCGCCAGTTCCGGATCGATGCCTTCCTGCTCGTTCACGGAAGCCGGATCATCCAGCTCCTTGATCATTCGAGCCATGACCTCCTGCGGGGATTCCCCGAGCAGCTCTGTGGCCTTACGAATGCCAGGAACGATCTGGTTCTCGTGCGTCTCGCGGAGTTCCTGCAGATGCTTATCGTACCGACTCAGAAGATGATCTTCCGGAGTAACGACGATCTCTGCAACAGTCATCCGCTTCTTAACGCAAGGGACACAGACGACGCTACGTTCGCCTGTGTCCTCATTGGTTGCAAATGACTCTGGCGATTTCGGAAGTCCGCAATCGACACAAACGATGTCGTCACCGAATGCTTGACTGTTTGGGGTTTCCGAAATCATCGTGAAGCCTTTCTTTGCCGGCCTCACTTACCCCCACGGGTTGCGTTGGCCAGCTTGTCGTCAGAGCGAATCGGCGTTCCACCCTGCTTCGGCAGTTCGCCGTTGTTCCCTGAGCCCTTCATGGCTGAGTCCTTTCGGGAGTTTCTGAATTGACTGAATCCGAGTTGAGCCCTTCAGCTCGCTGAGGTTAGATCCCCTTGCCGAGAAAGACTCGCATTGTCTGACCATCCGTCTTGGAAGAACCGTCTTCCATCGTTCGGCCAGACTTGTTGGCGACAGTTGCCAGCGCGGTTTTCACCTTGCCGCTTCCAGCGCCAACAATGTTTGGACCGGCGACGTTGCCGTTGACCACGACAAGAACCGGACCACCAGTGATCATGATGAAGGAATCGCCAACAGCCAGGTCGGCCGTCAGGAACGGATCAACGATTCCATCAATCTGAGCATCGTCGGCAGCGTCATCGCCGGCATGTGTGCCGTACTGATCGGCCGCGTAAACGATTGCATGACCGGGACTGACAACGGCCGTCGCCTTGACGATCCGACATTCCAGAGGAATGGCAGATCGACTGCGAACCATCTGGCCGTTCACGACTGCAACATCGTGGAGCAAGCCCGGCTCGCCCAGCTTTCGGTCGTTTTCAAGGTCAACGACATTCTTTCGACCGAGGTACTGGTCGAATGCGAGGAGTGTAGACATGTGATTCTCCGAAGTTGCGGTAGGTCAGTTCGTGGTTTGAAAGAAGAAGGAAAAGAGTTGGAACTACTGAGCGATGTAGTGAGCGCGGGTCGCGATCTTGGCCATGAATTTTGGCTGCAATCGCAGGTTCCCAAAAGTGCTGCACCGCATGAGGTACGCCCCATGCTCTGGGCTCCAGTCTGGGCCAAAGACATCGATCATGGGTTCAGGCCCACCAGGGTTCATCACCTGATAGTTGAACATCTCGATATGCTGTGGACAAAGCAGGTAGCCTACATCGGCCGGGCAACCGTAATCGGATTTGAGCCCGACACCGTCGATATACATTGACTGCGGAACCGGATAACCCTGATCACCGCCACCGTATGGCTGGATGATTCGGAATCGCTGAGAGTAGAAGTTCTCAACATCCGGGTACAGGTTTGGAGCGAGCAGCAGGCAGACATCAATGCTGCCAGTGCCGATACCGTTGCGATTGCGAAGCACGTTGACGGCTTCACGGACAACCTTCTCGCAGTTGTCTTCCCATTCGGTTGAGCCCCATGCTGAACTATCCCAGTTCCAAAGAACCGGCGTCATGGCATCGTACTCAGAAGAGCCCATGCCGTATGGCCAGTCATTGGAGATGGCTGCAGACAAGCGATCGGCTGCCGCACGGTCAGCACTCCAAGTGCCGCCGAACTGGCCAAGCTCTGTCGAATGACCACCATAGGAGTCCTTCGCCAAAGTGATCTTGTCACCAGCGACTGGGTCCGTTCCGCCAGCTGTGGCGTTGTTCGGATGCAGGCAGCTTTCCAGCCCCTGATATCCGTCTTGGAAGTTTGCATCGTCCCCGTCGCGATATAGCCATTCGGTTATGCGTTCGACCATCGTCGACCCAAGATGATTCATCTTGAAGTCGTACAGATTGATCAGCTGCGTCTCGCCCTGGTTACGCTTCCATTCGAGTTCTTTGAGCAGGTCAGTGGCCTCATAGCCTCTGACTCCGACCTGCAGCTGTTCGAATGGATCGTGATCTTGGAACGTCTTGTTCGTCGTATTCGCGAACGTCCGAACCTGCGGCTGACGAACGAGGATCTGCCAGATTCTGGCAATGTCACTCGCGTTGTATTCTATAGTACCCCATTGGTTCATCATGCTAAGTAGCATGTGATTCCGCTTGGTCAGATCGGAATAGTGGTGCATGAACAGCGGAGCCGCAGTGCGGATGCTGTTGATGTGAGCTTCCTGTGTGACCGAGAGAAAACTTGGCATCGTACTACTCCGTTAGTGGCGTCAGTTAGACGTACTGTCCGTTCTGCTGTTGAGCGGCGATTAAAGAACTGAGTTTTGGCTTCCCACCCTTGCCGGTTTGCAAGTGAGGAATCCCATTCGGCTGTTGGGCCGGATGTTCGGTTAGCCGGTTGTGCTGCAGTCGAGGCGCTGTTTGCGCGGCCTGCTGCATGAAAGTCTGCGGCTGAGGCGGCACATAGGCCGGCTGTTGATATGGCTGCTGTGCAACGGCGGGTTGCGGTTGCGGAACTGGCTGTTGAGCTGGTGCCATCGGAGGCTGTTGCTGAGTGAGCTGCTGAGGCGTGAAGCCGGCAGCTGTAAGCATCTCGACAGTTCGATCGTGAATCTGAGCTGTGTCCAGAGTCTGGCCCATCTGCTTGGCCATCGCATCGATCTGTTGAGCAAAGGCATTGTACTTTTCTGCGAAAGGAGTGAGCTGAGACTGATCGCCGTTCACAAACAAGTGAGACGAATTCTCCTGAGCCCACTGATCAACTCTCGACTGGCCTTGCTCTTGCTGCGACTGGGCAAGCTGGTTCTGCAGTGCTTCAATCTGCGACTGCATTTCCTTGACTGTGTCGGCCGTCGCAACGCCCAACTGGTCAGCACGCTCTTGGAAGAATCCATCGAAGTCTGTCACCAGCCGGCGAGCGGTTGCCTGGCTGTATGCTTCGAATCGGTTGTACTCATCGGCAAACGACTGCAGGGCCGGATTCTGCGAAGTCCACATTCCGCCTTCACCGCGAACCAGCAGGCCGGCCTGAACCATTCGCTCAGCATCAGCTGAAACTTTGGGAGGCCCGTCATTGGCAGGCATGTGGGAAGTGGCAGGAACTTGCGCGGGAGTCGAAACTTCGATCGGAGGTTTGGCCGGCTGCATTCCGGGAGCTGGCTGAGGATTCGCCTGCTCGTCTCGGATTGCATTCGCTTCGTCGATCTGACGTGCCAAAACATCCAGAGCCTGTTCGTCGGTCATCCCGTCAGGGATCTCGAAGTTCTTGGCCCGAAGCCCTTCAACGATTGGTGAAGAACTTGGTGTAGGAACCGATGGCTGCTGAGGTGAGAAATCAGGAGCCATCGGTGTTGGCGTACCAGCTGGCAAGGCTGGCGGCTGCGGGAGACCCGGTTGCGGCTGAAGCTGCGGCTGTCCCGAGCTGGCAGGAGCTGGGGCAGGTACAGGTGTTACCGGAGCCGAGGCAGGTGGCGTGGTAACAGCAGGTGCCTCCACAAAGTTGTGAAGACTGGGAGCAGCTGGTTGTGCAATTGGGTCAGGCATGGCCACAAAATGTAGTGGTCATGGCCCTCTCCGATAGGCTGGACTTCCGAAGTCTGTGCGCCCCGTGCGATAAACGCGCCTTGTGCAAATCACGCGCAATGTGTAGCTTGTTCGCCAGCAGCGACACAACAGGGGCAGTTATCAGATGCCGGTGACGACGAAAGATTCCGCCGTTAAGCAGCGAATTTCACCGAAAGAGGCAAGGGCCGCGTTCCTCAAGGCTGGCTACGACATCACGGAAAAAACAATCCGTGAGTGGTGCCGAACCAAGGAACTGAAGGGCGCCAGAAAAATGAACGGCCGGTGGTTCATCCCACCCGAATCTGTTCAGCAGATGTGTGAGTGATCAGTCCTGCCGGAACTGTTCGTAGACCAATCCAACGATGGCCATGAGCAGGATCGCACCACCAACACCGCCGATGAAAAGCAGGGCATCTTCAAGCATGAGCTGATATCAGATCTTCGACAAAAGGGATGTGTTTCAGTTCAGCCTTGCACGCGCTGGGAGCCCAGTCGCGAATGTACTCACCGTCGCGGCGAGGCTTTCGATTATTGAACCAGTCGATCAGGCAATCGATCTGCGACTCAGCGTAGTTCCCGCTTCGCTTCAGATGCTTGATGAACGACGTTCGGCTGACTCCTGTTCGCGGAATCATTGGCCGGTGCTGTCGCATTGCCATCCGCTGTTCCATGATATCGCTGGTCTTGTCCCAAGTGTGGCCTTCCTCCCGAATCGATCGGACTTCGCGAGCCTGATCGAGCCACGTCAAGTTGGGATGAACAGACCATTCACCGGACGGAAGAGTGATCGGTGTCAGGTATCGCGGCACTTCACAGACTCGCTCCCACTTACCCCGAAGACTTCGGCTGTTGTCTCGTGCCATCCGAACTTTCCAGCTATTTGTTCGAGACTCCCATTCAGCCATGACGGCCAGAATCTCGACGGCCTGCCGGCCCTGCTCGGTGCGGGTATCAATCCCGCATGTTGTCACGAGATGAATTCCGGAGTCACCCAGAAAACGAATCGTCCGGGACATATCAACGATCGAGCGGAAGACGCGGTCAATGCGCGACACCACAACGGTATCCCCCGGCCGCATGGCCTCGAACAGAGCTTTCCCTTCCGGCCGTTCTGCCCAGGCGGTCTTGAATGCTGAGACTCCATGGTCTTCGAACATTCCGCCGATCTCGATACCGTCTTCTTCATTGATGTGATTCAGGTAGCGACGAACGATGTCGGCCTGAGCGCTGAGTGACTGGCCAGTTGTGGAAACGCGGCAGTATCCGAAGACACGGCCGGGCAGGTCGATCGTCTTGATGTCCTGCCGATACTTCGCGGACAGCTCGGCAATGATGGCATTCTCTGCAGCTGTTGGCTTGCCGATCCTGTTGTTGTTGCGAAGGCTCCCACCTGTCTGCCGCTTGAATGCCAGAGCTTCTCGTGTTCGCTCGCTTTGCAGGTCTGACCGGAACTGGGCAAACGCAGCTGTCATGTGCCCAATCAGTTTGC
>Ga0180432_10011915_pt1 | contig 10191 bp, 12 predicted proteins | sample SS_ome_10_FD_132414 | JGI IMG/M metagenome (GOLD analysis project Ga0180432, IMG submission 132414) | Hypersaline lake sediment archaeal communities from the Salton Sea, California, USA - SS_1_MS_2 metaG | ecosystem: Environmental > Aquatic > Non-marine Saline and Alkaline > Hypersaline >...
GTAGAGACAATACAGTATTTTTTCAGTTGTTCGGGGATGTTTAGGCTCATGTTTCCCCGTGAAGATCATGATCGCAAAGGAGAATATATGCATTACCTATAACCTATGATAAACCATCTAAACATTGATAACAATAGTGTGCCTTGGGCATATAAAAAATAAAATAAGATAATTTTAGAGTAGGATTATCTCTGTCTTAGACTCCAAGCCTCGGTCCACTTAAACTTACGTGGATCACGCTTGAGGTCAATTGCACTCTTCTTGCATTTGTTAGAACAAAACCTGAGAATCCTGCCATCACGGCGGACAAAATTCATTCCCGTACCTGGAGCAATCTCAGTTCCGCAGAAACTACACTTGTGGACATCTGGCATCATGATTCACCTATCGGATCTTCCTCGCCTCACGCTCTGTCTCACGTAGCAGTAGGATATCATCTATCCTAACTGGTCCTTTGACGTTGCGTGTGATAATACGTCCTTTGTCTCTGCCGTCGTCAATCCTGACTCTCACTTGCATAACCTCACCGGTTAACCCGGTTCTACCCAGTATCTGGATGACGGTTGATGGGGTAAGAAGATCAGAGTCTTGACTCATTTTACTTCACTAACTCGTTTACTTTTGAGACTATCTCAGCGATAAGGTTCTCGGCGTCACCGGATTCCTCTATGGCTGCTGCTGCTGAGCCAACGCTGATTCCTAGTGCTTCTCCGATGTTACCTTTTGTTGGAATATATACGAATGATGCCTTCCTCTCCTCACATAGTAGCGGTAGGTGTGCCACGATTTCTGGTGGCTGGACGTCCTCCGCTATGAGTACGAGCTTGGCTTTGCCCCTCTCTATGGATTTGGTGGCTTCATTTGTTCCTTTTCTGATCTTTCCTGTCTCTGTTGCAATCTTCAGTGCTTCTAGAGCCGCTTCAGCAACTTCTTTTGGTACTTCGAACCTTACGTAGAAGGGCTTCGAAGGATCTACATCTCCTGACATTTCATTTCCCTCTGTAAATGGTACATAGCCTTACCATTATGTTCTTTATTAAACGTATCGTTAGTTAACAGAAATGTGTAATTTTAGTTGTGAGCGAAATATGCCACAAAGGGCTTGCTTTGTTCTACGCGGCAGTACCCGAATCGCTCAAACTGGAATATATCATCAGGCTTCATCTCATTGACACTAGCCTCAGCTAACCCTATTGCCTCTGATGCGTCTGGCATGATTACCTTAGCGTCAATGCCTCCCTCAAATGGTAACCAGTTTAGGAATGGTGCTTCCTTGTCTCTGGCGATCTGGTAATCCTCCGAGTGATACATGGCTGTTATCTCATCGCCTATCGTGTTTATCATGATGTTTGCTATACCCATTAGACGGACAAGTTTACTTTCTTCTATTCGATCTAGATCGTTACTTGATAGATACAGGTGAATGACTTCATTTTTTGGCTCTAATACATGAACTCGGTTTCCCCGTTCTGGGTAATCTGGGTGAACAGGTAGTTTCGCTGTTATCGTGTTCTTTACATTGCTTATTGTGATTTTTATTGGATCTTGTACGAAGCTATACCTATTGCTAATGGGCTCAATGATTTGCCTGTTCTCTGATGCAAAGTTATCCCAGCTAATAGATACATTCACAGGTTTGGGACCAACATGTATCATAATGTTCCTAATAGCTTGAGGCCGGATACCCCGCTTACGTAGAGCTCGTAGTGTACCTAGTCTGGGATCATCCCAATCAGAATAGGTTCCATCCTCGATTCCAGCCCTCATCTTTGATTTACTCAGAATACCTGCCTCTAAACCTAGACGCCCTACATTGATTATTTCAGGTATCTGCCATCCAAGATATTTTTGCAGCCATCTTTGACGAGTGGTGTTTACGTCATGCTCTTTTCCACGGATGACATGAGAGACCTCCATCAACGCATCATCAATACCACAGCTAAAGTTGTAGAGAGGCCATACACGATACTTGTTTCCTTTTCTCGGGTGCCATGCCTCGCTGATTCTGAGGGCGGGCCAGTCTCTTACAGCAGGGTTGGGATCTTGTAGGTCTGTTTTGATTCTGACTACAGCTTCTCCCTGCTCATAGGTGCCGTCAAGCATCTTGTTCCAGCGCTCAAGCTGTATCTCTGGGTCGAGTTCTCTGCATGGGCAAGCCAGTTTATTCATGTATAGTTCTCTGAATGCTTCTACTTCGCATGTGCAGACGTAGGCGTTTCCATCTCGGAGTACTTTTTCTGCGTACTTGTAATAGAGTTCAATTCTATCGGATTGGATGTATTTCTCGTCTATCTTGACGCCTAACCACTCAAGGTCTTCTATTATTGCGTCATACATCTCTGGAATAGGTGGTTTGACCTCTGCGCTTGTATCCTCGAATCGTAGGATAAAGTGACCATCATACATCTTGGCGTACTCATCACAAAAGGTAATGGGCTCCGCTGATCCAAGGTGAAGCGCCCCGTCTGGGTTTGGAGCGAACCTTGTCTTGATTATTGGCCAGTCATCGACGTTCTCAAGTGGAGGGAGGGTCTTTGGCTCTTCTTCAACCTTCTTTGTCTCGAATAGTTCTGGATAGTTTTCCTCAACGTATCTTTGCTGCTGTTCTTGTGTCCACGCATTTACAGATTTTACTTCTTTGTTGATGATGGGGATTACTTCCTTTACCCGCTGTTTGAGTTCAGGGTGCTCGGCTAGAATCTTGCCTATTACTGAGCCGGGCTGTGCGGTTCCATCATGCTCTGATGCATTGTAGGCTGCGTATTTACGCGCTGCCTCGATGATTTCCTCGTTTGTCATGGACACGTTTAGTCTCGATGAATAGATAGGGAATAGCTATTATTCCTTTCTCTAATACTCGCGTTGCACAAAATAATTGACTAAGGCGATTAGCTGGGTCTTTGCCTCTGAGTCTTTAACCAAATTCAGACTTTCGAACGCTGTTTCAAGGTATTTCTTGGCTTCCTTTTTCGCATACTCAATAGAACCACCCTCTCTGAGAACATCTACTGCAGCCTCGATCTCCTCGTGAGTAGTTTCCTCACCTTTCATGGCTTCAAGCAGAGTCTTTTTCTGTTTCTCATCAGCGTGTTTCAGGGCGTGAATCATGATGAGGGTCTTCTTTCCTTCCCTGATATCGCTACCAACGGGTTTACCGAGGGTCTTTTCTTCGGCTGTGACGCCTAGAATATCATCGATTATCTGGAAAGTAATACCTGCGTCCCAAGCGAACTTGCCTAATGCATCAATTACTTCTGCCTGGGCTCCTGCAGCTATTGCGCCTACCTCTGCACATGCTTTGAAGAGGGCGCTAGTCTTGCCGCTTATCATAAAGAGATAATCTTCTTCTGATACATCTGTGGCTTTGGGGAAGCTGATGTCCAGTACTTGTCCTTCGCATAGGGTGATTATTGCGTCTGTTAGTTTTTGAAGCGCGTATACGACGTCTTCTGAGGATATGTGAGCGGGAGCGTAATCGAGTACAGATTGATAGACCTTTGCGAATAGCATGTCTCCGGCGAGGACCGCCATGGGTTCACCGTATTTTGTGTGGACTGTGGGGCTTCCTCTTCTTAATGAGTCATGGTCCATTACATCGTCGTGAACAAGAGTGAAGTTATGGAGTATTTCTACTGCTGCTGCGAATGGTATGGCGTCTTTGGGGGTGCCTCCTGCTGCTTCACATGCTTTGATTGTAAGGAAGGGTCTTAGTCTTTTTCCGCCGGCTTCGATGAGGTGTCTGCTTGCCTCGTATATTTGGACTGGTTTCTTGTCTTGTAGTATGTTGGCGATAAATTCGTTTACTGGTGCGGTTGTTTCGAGGAGGTTTTTCTGTATTTGGTGAGCCTCAGACATTTCATGGATACACAAGGCGTATGAAACTTAAATTACTCTATACCCTTTTCGCGTATCCATCAATATCTATGCCTCTGAGACGCAGCCATTCCGCTGTTCGCCCCATAACCAATACATGAACCTTGCTTAGATCATCAATGTTTCTTGCTCCAACTAGGAACATAGCTACCCTGATCTCACGGATTATATCATCAATATACTGGCTCAAAGATTCTTTTCCCTTTACTGCTTTCTCTAGGAAAGGCTTAGCCATACCACCCATATCTGCACCAAGAGCGAGTGATTTCACAACCTCTACGCCAGTTCTGATACCTCCGCTAGCGATTACGTTGAGGTTGGTTTTCTGTGTGGTCTCTATTACGCTGATAGCTGTGGGGATCCCCCAGTTCCAAAGGGCTCCACCGAGATACTCCATGTCTTTCTTGCCAACTTCCTTGGCGATGTGGTATTCTACTGCACTCCATGATGTGCCGCCGACGCCGCTGATCTCAAGCCCTTTTGCTCCTGCTTTTTGCATCTTGGCTGCGTCTTCCCACGCTACTCCTGCCCCGGTTTCTTTCATGATGAGGGGCGTTTCTAGTTTCTTGCTGAGTTTTGTTATTTTCTTGTAGACGCCATGATAGTTTGTGTCTCCATCTACTTGTACTGCCTCTTGTAGTGGGTTCATGTGTAGAGCCAATGCATCAGCCTTGATCATATCAATGCATTTCTTGGCTTCATCAACACCCCAGCCGAGACTGAGCTGTGGACACCCAAGATTTCCCATCACAAACGTGGTGGGAGCCTTTTCTCGAACTATACTGAATGTGGGTACTGTTTCAGGTTGGGCTACCGCGATTCTCTGGCTACCGACGCTGATGCCTATCTGTTTCTCTTCAGCTACCTCAGCGAATACAGCGTTGATCTCTTTAGCTTCGTCTGTTCCACCGGTGATGGCGCTTATTATGAGTGGGGCTGCTAGTTTTTTCCCATAGAATGTGGTTTTGGTTGATACTTCGTTTAGGTCGATCTCGGGTAGTGCTCTGTGTATTAGTCTGATGTCCTCAAAACCTGTAGCTATATCGGTCTCTACTTCTTCTTCAAGGCTTACACGGATATGCCGTAGTTTTCTTTTCTCTATCCCACTCATGGGACTACAATGTGAGAATGGTGCCCATTACTTTTTCCCCTAAGAGAGCCAATTTCACCCGGTTCTCGGCGTTAGCGTTTAGTAAAACCACCTCAGCGCCAGCCTCTACAGCTCCCTCAGCCTCCTTGAGCTTACCAAGCATACCACCAGTAACATCTGTATTAGTAGCGCCTCCAACCTCAGCGGTCATATGGCTAAGCGAGACTCTTTCCATCAGCTTTGCATCTGGGTCTAGTTTAGGATTAGCTGTGTATATTCCGTCAACATCTGAGCCGAAGATGATTCGATCTGCTTCAAGGTCTATCGCTAGTCGGACTATTAATTGGTCTCCTGAGAGAATAGCGAACCCTTGTTCAGTGTCAAGCACGGCGTCACCATACATCACCGGGATAAGTCCAAGCTCTAAACAGCCTTTGATTATGCTAAGATCTAGTTCAACGAGTCTTCTGTCCTTGGTTACCAGCATGGATGAGGCGCTGATACCGAAAGCAGGCACCCCAGCTTCAAGCAAGGTATCGACTATTATCTGGTTGAGACGAGTCATGGATTGATGAGTCTCGCTAAATCCTACAAGCTGATCACTGGTCTTCAATCCATCGGAGATATTGTATTTCTTTGCTACGGGGTGACCAAAACTACCAGCGCCATGAACTATGATTAATGGTTTTTTTGTTGTGGATATTTCCTGTGCGAGGCGTTTGATGTTTTCTGTGTGTGGTAAAAAATACTCGTCTTTGTGGGTGATTACGCTTCCACCGAGTTTAAGAATCTGCATATTCCTCTTCAACCCATTTGCTCTCGACGCCGCGATCAGTCAATGAAACCCTGTAGGATTCACTCTTTCTCCTTCTGATAGCGCGTTCAATATCAGGAATATCAGGCTCTTCAGCCAAAGCGATCATACAGCCTCCGCCACCTGCTCCCGTCAGTTTTGCTCCTAATGCACCGTTATTTCTTGATGTGTGGCAAAGTATCTCTAGCTTCATAGTGGAGACGCCTATAGCTGATAATAGCCCGTGGTTTAGGTTCATCAGGTCTCCGATTCTGTAAATGTCTGCCTTCATTAACGCATCCAAGCCGGAATCAGCGATCATACCCATTGAATCTAGAATCTTGCTCATTTCCTCTGGGTTTCTTTCCTTGAGCGCTGCTACGTTTTCTACCATTTTGCGTGTGGAGCGTTTTTTCTTGCTGTTTCCTATGATGAAGGGAATATCGTGTTCTAGTTTGTGGCGTTTGATGCCGTTTTCCTTGTCATAGCTCATTACTCCTGCGAATGTAGAGACATTGTTATCGACGCCGCTGGGTTTTCCGTGGATGATGGTCTCTCCTTCAAAGGCTAGGTTAGATATTTCCTCCTTTTTCAGATTAGCGTCATATAGTCTTTCCACGGCTGCAACTGTAGCTACACAGATAGCTGCGCTACTGCCGAGACCCACGGCTATGGGTATCATGCTTCGTACCTTAAGATTTGCACCGCCTTCAACTCCAAGGTATTCCATGGTTTTCTTCGTGGCAACGTTTAACGCTGCGAGGTTTCTTCCACGCCATGCTCTTCCCCTTACAGGATAATATGTATCGTCTTCAAAATATCCGCTGAATCCGAGGTTATCGGCGTCTATGAATATCTTCTTGTCGCTGCGTTTCTCGGCATAGACGTTTGCGCGTCTGTCGATGGCGAGAACTACAGCTGGTTTTCCATAGACGACGCTATGTTCTCCAAATAATATCATTTTACCGGGTGCTGAGGCTTCAACGTGCATGTTTCTTAGTTCCTTGTTATCTTGGCTGACGTGTATCCTACTACTGCGCTGTTATCTCCTGTAATATCTCCGCTGGTGTAGTATGAAAGTACCTCTCCTTTGGTGGCTCCGTGGAGCTTGGAGTACACCATGGTAGCGCTTACTGGACCATAACCACAAGTAGTAATATTATGGCGTTTCACGGATTCCTGTAACTGTTTTTCGTCTAATGCCTTGATGGCGTCTATAACATACTTGTCTTTCTTGTTTGAGATTTGTTTTGATTCCTGATGATTCAGGTCAGTTGAGGCTACAACCACTATTTCCTTGTCCTTTGATGCCTCAAAGATTGCTTTCCCGAGTTCAACGCTGATATCAAGGTCTTGGTATCCCATGCAGATAGGTACGAACTTGAACTCTGGGTAGATAAACTGAAGGAAGGGTAACTGCACCTCTATGCTGTGTTCTCTTATGAAAGCTGACTCATCAATTTTCGCGGTTGGAGAATACTCGATGATTTTCTCAGCGACCTCTGAGTCAATTGAGACCTCTCCGAGGGGGGTAGCCCATTTTCCCTCACTCATTACTGAGATAGGGGTACCCCATCCAGTGTGATTTGGACCAATTATGACAACTATCTCTGGGGGCTGTTGCTCACCAAGAGTCAGATAGCTATGGGAGGCTGCTGGTCCAGAGTACATGTAACCCGCGTGGGGGCATACGATGCCTAGAATATCTCGTTCAGACTGATGCTCAGGCAGCCTACCCGGGCCTAGCCTGTGGTTAAAAGAATCAATAATCTGTTTTTTGAGTTTTTCAGGTGAGGCGGCGTAGAAGGCGCCTGCAACTGCTGGTCGCCTGAGGGCCATTTATCTCACCTAAAGGGTTGTCTCGAAGTCCTCTATTGACTTTCCGAAGTCTCCGCTAACGGGGAGTGAGCCTTTCTCTCTGAGGATTTCTCTTGCCAGTAGCCAGAAAACTATTGCTAGGCTTCTTCTTCCCTTATTGTTTACGGGTATGACTAGATCAATATCTTTGAGACTGTTGTCTGTACTGCAGAGTGCGATTACTGGTACGCCTGCTTGACTTGCCTCTTCAACTATTTGTTGATCGGCTAGGCTGTCTGTTACGATGACTGCCTGTGGCTCAAAGAAGTCGCTATATTCTGGGTTTGTGAATGATCCACTTGTGAATCTTCCAGTGTAGGATTTGCATCCCAGTACATCACAGAACTGGTCAACTGGGTTTACGCCGTATCGTTTGCTGCTTGCTACGCATACCTTGTTTGGGTCCATTCTTGATAGGAACTTTGCGACTGTCTTGATTCTCTCATTCATCTGCTCCATATCGAGCACGAAGAGCCCGTCGGGGCGTACCTTGTAGATGAATGGCTCCATGTCTTTTGTCTTGATTCTTGTTCCGATGTGGACGCCTGCGCTTAGTAGGATTTCCTGGGGTAGGAGTAGATTATCGTTTACTTCAACTTCCATTGCATTAGTTTCCTCCTCTGAGATCGGGGACATCTCTGTCTTCGTGGAATTTGAGTACATCGTCTAGTATATCTACGTGTGCTAGAAGCATTCTTCGGCAACAGTACCTTGTGACGCCTAGGTCTTCAAGTACCTCTGATGGTTTCTCGCCGATCTCGACACGTCTATTGAAATCTTCCCACTTGTCACCTATGACTTTTCCACATGAGAAGCACCGAACAGGGACTATCATTTTATTTTTCGCCTTATGTTAATTGCACTTGTAGCATTCGCTACCTGTGCGTTCTACCACCTCAACAATCGATGCTTGAATAAAAATACTTCTGCTAATACACTTTTTTTAACTATTTTACTGCTTCAAGTATCTATTGTATAGGCTTTTATAACGGAACTATAGACGGGATCAGCCCCTATCTTGGTATATGCCTGGTTTACTGCATCAGTTATTGATGATTTTTCTGTGCATAGTGCCTCTAAGAGAGCTATATAGGTTTGATCAGTGTGATCTAAACACACGTTTCCATCCCAGCTTACGTAAGTTGATGCACCTTCTAAGCAGAATGCATTCGCCATATCATTTGTAGTTAGTCCTTTGCAGCCCATCATCAAGATTAGGCTGTTTGTGAAGCTGTCTTTGTTATACTGTTGGATGAGTTCAGGGCTTACCGCGAAGTAATATGCTGAGGTTAGGCTTGGTCTTGCCTTGTGTACTAGGTCAGCTAGTTGCATTAGTGAGTGGGATTCGGTTTGGTATTTTTCTCCTGAGAATATCCATGTTCTGTTGTTTATGCATGTGCTGTGAACTCTGAAGATGTAGATGTCGTGGTCTTTTGGTAGGTTCTTGAGGAGTTTTACTGTGACCTCTTTTCCTGATATGTAGGTTACCTTGTATCCGTTGTCTCTTAGTAGGTTTGTTGATCTTGTTTTGAATCTGGATTCCTCGTTTATTGGGTCGATTATTATGGCTGTTTTCTGGTTCTGGCTGTGGCCTTGGTAAAGTAATAAGGTAGATAGTATTATTGCTGCGATTATCAGTGGTTTTCGGTTCAAATCACTATATTTAGTTGCTCTTATGGTTTCATGCTAGTGTTTCCTGATAATTGGTTGATTGGTGGCAGTTAGATGTCCGCTTTTTTCTTTAGGGTCTTGATGGTTCCTGATACCAGTTTCACATCAATTCGTACAGGTGTATCATTGATCTCAGATATATGGGCTAGGACTGCGCGCATCTCATTTAACCTGTTGTGGTTACACCGAAGTATGAGGTTCTGTTCCTCTGGATAGAACTCGATGAGCCGATAATTCATTTCGGTTGCGCCTTTGACGCCGTACAGGAAATGGATTGTGTGGTTAATCGCCTTGTATACAGAGGATTCTGTATGGTCTGTTTCTGATTCGATGTGTGCCCATATGTAGCGGCGTCTAACTGAGCGTACTGGCATAGAGTATAGAATATGGGGTTAGGTTGAAATATCTAGTGATTTACACGGACTTTAATGCCTGATGCGTCAAGTTTGCTTACTCCAAGTTCCTCACGAACCGTGTTAAGCATCTCTGTGTTAAAGATTGGCCCATCCTTGCAGACTCTGTATGGCCCAATTACGCAGTTGCCGCATAGGCCTACTGCGCATTTAATGTAGCGTTCAAGGCTTGCCTGTATGGGTAACTTGTAGTTCTCTGTCTCATAGAATATCTTCGCCATCATCAACTCGGGTCCACATGTGTAGACCTGGTCGTACTCGTTTTCAGCCATTAGTAAAGCAGCGTAACCAGATGCGTATCCACTGTAACCCATGGAGCCGTCATCAGTCGAGATAACCAGTTTCTCCTTCAATAAATCAACAAGCTCATCCTCAAAGAGCAACTGATCACTGCTTCGTCCACCTAAGATGAAATTAGGTACGATACCTTTCTCGATGAAAGCCTCGACAAGAGGATATAGACTGGCTGCTCCGCTTCCACCGGCGATAATTAA
>Ga0180432_10011916_pt1 | contig 10190 bp, 18 predicted proteins | sample SS_ome_10_FD_132414 | JGI IMG/M metagenome (GOLD analysis project Ga0180432, IMG submission 132414) | Hypersaline lake sediment archaeal communities from the Salton Sea, California, USA - SS_1_MS_2 metaG | ecosystem: Environmental > Aquatic > Non-marine Saline and Alkaline > Hypersaline >...
CATCGAGCACTTACCAGACATCGAAAGAGCAAGCGAACTTTGGCGCGGATGACATCGGAGACGTGTACGACGATCTTAAAGATGAGAGTTTGAAACTCGGCTACAGAACCTGTCGAGCCTACGCTTATGCGACCGGGGCTGAAATAGTGAATTTGAGCGACGGTGGCGTTGCCCGTGTGAAACCCGTTAATAATGTAATAGTGTATCGTTCAAAGCTCCATCAGACCAAGGGGCAAAAAGTGACGTCCGGGGCGGCGAATTGGGTCGCCGAGAAGTGGAACGCGATTTTTTAGGAGAAAAAGATGACTAAGAAAAAAACGAAGAAAAAATCGAAGCAAAAATCGAAAATGCGGGTCGGAGCGACTAAGAACGTCACAGTTCCAGCGCATACCGTCAAAATAAAAAAAATCAGCTCGAAAAAAGTTCGGTTTGTCAAGAGCAAAAAAAAAAGAAAGAAAAAAATAAATAAATAAATCTGAATTTACCGCCAGCCTCACACGTCAAAACTGCAAACGCGGCGCAATGCCGCAAAAACAAAGGGTTAAAAAATGTCAGCATCAGAAACAAATCAAACTGTCAAATTGGATGAGAATATCACTGCGGAAGAGCGAAATCGCAGACTGGAGATACGTATAGAGCGTATGAGGGAGAGAGCGGACACACTGGCGCGTCTTGTCGAGAGTATCGACGCTGCGACAGAGCAACGAATTGCGGAGATACAGCGGGAGGCTGAGCGGGCGATTGCGGCAGCTCAACAGCGCTGCGATGACGGACTGAAAAAAATGCAGGGTGATCGAAAACACACTGATAGGGAGATGACAAACGCTGTAGCCAGAGCAGAGTACGACGGCATGGTCGCGGGGCGAAAATTGGGTTTTGATCACTGCTATGACGTATACATTAATGAGATTCGGGCAGGGGAGCGCGAACTAGAGCGGCGAAAACGTGATCGGCGAAGGCGTTTCGTCGATAAATGTTTAGGGGAAAACGTTCTCGACCTGCCCCTGTGGGCGCGGTCGCAAATCAGGGAGGACTTAGGCGAATCCAATCACGTCCCGGTAACAATCCTGCACAAAAAACGAGGAAAAAAACCTCCGGTGATAGGGAAGCGCGGATATTACACAACCCCATCCGGCAAGACACTCGTTAAATACCCGAGTGCGTACTCCTGGCCGACCGTCTATCATTGTTCCACTAGGAAAATAGTAGTCGGCGAGACGTGGCTCAAGAGAAACGCTCGGAAACTCGCAACAAATTACGCGGCTCGAACAATTAATAGGTAGTGTTTTTTTTCTCTAGCAATAATTTGTGGTCGGTATCCCTATTTCTGGTTTTCCGAATTAAGGTATAGGAAAAACCGATTCTTGTTTTTAGGAAGCTGCGCAAGGTGCTGAATTCACTGACAATTATTTTTAGGTGTTTTTAATTGACCAGTGTTTTTAAAAAGCACAAGATAGTATCAGGTGCTCGTTTGGTCGCGGGTGCTCGCACGAGACGGCGCTCGACATGCGCAACTCCTGGCTCCGGGTGTGGTCCTTGACCCGCCACACTCGGGGCCGAATTTTTTTAATGGGTCACAGGGAGTTTAAGATGTCAGAAAAATACACGTCAATTTTTACCCGAATTGCCCCACTTTTTCGCCGAAAAAAAAACAGTAGAGAACTCACCGGCCACGTGGAAGTTGCCATGCCTATAATTTTGGAGCCGGGGGCGAGGGTTTTTGTTCAGCGAAATGACAAGGCCGAGAATGAGAGTCATCCCAGTCATTTCCTGGTTGTCATTTGTGACAAACCGGGTGTTGCATCGCCGCCCAATGCTCAACCTGGTGAGGCACCTGGAGCCGATACATACTGTGACCCGCCCCCTTTCTAGGCCGTTTTGTGCCCCTAGACCCCGCGCTGAAAGCGCGGAACCGTTTTTTTTTTTTTGGAGGTCACATGGAAAATGGAAAGACTAATTTAATTTTTTGCTCGCTCGCTTGTCCACATCTAAGCGCGAGCCACAATGGCGTGCCATACTGTCAAGGATTGAGGTTGCCACGGCTCCATGAGTTAAACGCACCCGAACTATTTCGAAAATATTTGTTGGTTGGCGCTGCGAGGAATGTGGAGAAACAGTATCGCGATCATTTTGTCGCGACGTGCAAAATAGAGAACATCAATACTGCACTGCACTATTTTTTTCGAGGAACAATGATTTCGCAGGGTTTAGCAATCGCCAGCGATTTTGAAAAAGGGTGGCAGGGATGAGAGACAACGAACGAATTTATTTTGGCGACATGCTGGTAAAATTGGGCGACCTGATATCCTCCGAGTCATTTGACGAATTTGATAAGCACAAATGGCAGGGATACGGGCCGAGTTCAATTTTGTCGCCCATCATGGAGAATTTTTCACGACTCCGCCCAGCGGTTTGCAGCAGCGCTGATAAAAAAGGATTGGTATGAGAGATAGTGATGTGACGGTCGAGTTCATACGACGGATCATCTCTGCGAAGCCCTGAAATTGTTCAGGTTTTAGGATTTACTATATCGCATTTCGGCGATATACGATACAAGGATTTGCTATGAACAGCAGAAAAGTAACTTTGGACATCGGGCATTTTATGAATACATCTGGGCGCCCAAGCAGGTCAGGTCGCTGGTCATGATGGCGATATCGTATTTCGACGACATGTTCTTGAAGCTGAACGCGAGTCTGCACGAGCATTATGACCTGCTGTATCGACAGTATGATCAGCTGAAAAATGACGATTCGATCGATGTCAGAGTAGGTCGTGACTAATTGGCATTGTACCCAAACATTTTGCAAAGCAGATCACAATGGACGGGGTCTATAGCACGTGTGCTGAGATTGATAGCTGGGCACAGTGATGACTCGTTCGCTCGCTCGATGAGAAGAAAAGCTTCGTCAATTCGCAACTGTGGTAGTCACGTCAAGGGGCACGTTTGCGAATGTGGACACCCCATTTCAGACACTGCAAAAATAGTTGGGAGAGATGGCCCTTGCGACACCCGGAGCTGTCCAGTTTGCGCACGTCGCAGAGCGGGGCGACGTGTTGCATGGGCGGAAAAAATACTTGATGAAATAGGCACGGGCGAATACGAAAACCGATGGATGTTCCTAACGCTGACGACAAAATACAACCCAAATGATGAGATGGACCTTACACCGCTGGCACTTCGCCGGCGGGCAAATGGTATTCTGAAATCGTGGCGTGCGATTTGGAAGCTATGCTACAAACACAACAAAAACGCCGGGGCCTGGTCGGCTGTCGAACTTGCTGGGCAGGGTCATGTCCACGGTCACGTTCTGATCTACGGAGATTACAAGCGAAAGGCTGAGATAAAAGCCGCTGGCGAAAGTGGTTGGTCAGGGCTCGGACACATTGACATCCGGGCTATCGATGATTGTGACGAGAAAAAAATCATGAACGGGGTCATCGAGGCCCTTAAATACCAGGTCAAGGGTCCAGGTGCTTCATCTAATGTTGACTGGACATCCAATCAAAAAAAAGAGCTTGTGGTCCATCCAATCCTTGCTGCTCGCTGGGAGGTAGGATGTGCGAATATGAGATTGGGCGACAGATACGGTGTTTTCCGAAAGATTAAAAAACCCCTCCCGCAAGAGGAAATCGAGGAGTCTAGAGTACAGGAAATTTCGAGGTGCAGGTGTCCCGAGTGCAACCGGGAAAACAGAAAATTGGTCGATGTTTGCGAACCGGTCATAGATTGGATTCGCAGGTGCCGACGTAGAAAAGTGAAGCCCTTTGGAAAGGGCTCATAGGAGTTAAAAATGCCCATTGGATTCCGCAGCCATATCGAGGAAATCAAACCAAAGACTGAACCGAAGGCCGAGCCGAAGACCGAGCAGAAGACCGAGCCGAAGACCGAGCCGAAGGCCGAGCCGAAGACCGAGCCGAAGACCGAGCCGAAGACCGAGCCGAAAAAACGTGGGCGACCGGCAAAGCCCAAGGCCGACGAGCAAAAAGACGAGAAAAAAACAGCACATGACGAACCGGTAAAAAAACGGCGGAAAGGCGTGGACAAAATCAAGGAACTTCGACCGGCAATCAAGAGTTATTCTGACGACCTCGCCATTTTAGTAGCTCGCTACAATGAGGAGAACGGCACAAACTATAAGACCGAAGGCGACCCAATCGAAAACGCCGAATCCCCGAAAGTTTTGGCACAACCACAAGTTCCGGCACAGGTCTTGGAGGCGATGCTGACACAGATGTACGGTGGTGTTGGGGCTCTCATGGATGTTGAGACCAGACCACACCCCGTCGCGGTATCTGCCAATGCTCAGGCTATTGCAGAGCTGACAAGGCACATGCCGGAGATGACGCCCGTGGTTGGTGCTACGATAGCCGTTGTGGTCACGTCGATAGCTTGTGTAACACCAATGGTTCAAGAAAAAATTTCGAGCAAAAAAAACATTGCGGACGACAAACCCCTGGAGCCGGGTGGAGACCATGACCAATAGAATTTTTCAGCTTTGGATAGGCGAGCAATCCAGTGGAAAAACCTATCAGCTCAAAAACATTTTGCGCAAGGCGGCAAAAACGAAATCTATAGATTGTGTTTTTGTTTGTGACAGAACACATGAAATGATTGATTTGGGCGACAGTGCAATTATTGTAAAATCCTGTGCTGGATACTTGTCGGCGTCTGTTGATGAAATGCCTAGAATCGTGGTTGCCCAGTGTGGTACGGACCCGGAAGCCTACTCATGGGTTTTTCACGCTGCGGTAAGGCAGGGCAATTGTATGGTTGCGCTGGACGAGGCATATTCGTTCTGCCCTGCTGGGCCTGTTTTTCGGGGAGATGAGACGCTGAGAGACATCATCTACTCGGGGCGACATTTGAAAAATGCGGAAGGGGAGGTGTGCGTTACACATCTTGTTGTTGCCGCGCAGTACCCAATGACCATGAATTTGTCTATGCACCAACAAGCGCCAACGATCATGTGTGGCACCGTATCCGGCAATAACATTCGTCGCTGGATACGAGATACTTTTGGTGATGAGTCGTGGGAAAGGGTTAAGAAGCTCAGAAAGTGGGAATTTACCCCACTCAAGGGGCGAAGGCCCTAGCCCTGCTTTTTGTCTTCCCAAGGTCTTTGGAGCTGCGGTCTGTTTTTGAGCCGCCTTGTCCGTAGCGCAAGGTCCACAAACTTTGCGATTTCCATCCCGAAAAACTTTGAGAGCTTGTGGAGTTCCGTAACTCTCCAATCTATTTCTCCGCTCAAGCGCTGGTAAACCTGGCGCTCTGACATCGATAGATGAGTTGCCATTTCTCGAATTTTTCGATTTTGCCTTTTTGCTTCACCCGAAATGAACAGGTTGAGTGGAGTTCTTGGCACTTCTGAACTGACCACCGAGCAGCCTTCCTTCACCGCTCTATTGAGAGCACCTTTTTTTGTTCTGTAGGCGACGATATCGCCGTTAGAGAGCGTTACATCAAATGTTTCCGTCTCTTCGCAGTAGACGACGTTTTCGGGCAATTTTGATTCGTTCATTTTCAATATCCTTTGTTTGGGTTTTCATGGTTGTAACATGAGTCTCGCGGCATGTCAAAAAAACTCATAGGGCAAAATCTGTCCTGTGCTATGATTTCACTACAACCTTTTTTCAAGGAGAAAAAAAATGATTAAAGCGGTTACAGTTGTCGGCGCCATCGCAGCGGTCGCCAGCTTGACAATTTCCATCGTTGCGCTGGTCAAAAACAGCGGCAATAAAGCGGCATAACCATGGGAAACTTGAGGACCAACTATCATTCTCGCGAGGAACTTTTCTCGGGTGCCATCGCCCCAGATGGCAGACGGAACGAGCTATTCCGCAACGTCTCGTATGCTCGCGGTGATCTTCATGGCTACCTGACCGGGGTACTGGTGAAATACAAGGCGACGTTCGATCCTGGCGTGTCTGAGACTGACATGACACAGGCTCAGGTTTGGAACCTCGTTAAAACGCTGTCGCTTCGGGGTTTAGGGCACGAATGGCTCTCAAACACACCTGCGTCTCTAATCTGCTACATGAATCAGCAGGATGAAACCAACAATGCGTACAAATACGAGGAGTTTCCGATTTCATCGTTTGGTTTCTCAGTCGAGGAGGCGGCACAGGGCGATTTAGAGTTCGCAATCCTGATTCCAATCGCTCCGAAGTTGTTCTCGTCGGGGCTTCGTGGCAAAGGTGCGAAAGATGGCTTGTTCCCGCTGGCGGCGATGGGTGATCGAGGCGAGTTCACGATTAAACTCGGTGGCGAAGACGACATCCCGGATGATTGGGATTTCGACGGCTCACCGACCATTACCGTAGACCTTTTTACTTATTGGACCGAGGACGCGATTATCAGTCAGCCTTGGAGGCTGGATCACCAAGAATCATCCGATTCGGTCGTCCAATTTTCCAGGCGACCGGGAAAGTGTGACCTGCTGACAGTGGGTAATCCCGATGTGGCAGAGGCGTACACAGTGCCCAAGGTTGACATCAAATTGGAAGTTGATGGGCTTACAATTTTTGATGATATGTCGGGCGAGGACATCAATTTCATGCAGTCCATACGTCGTACTGACAACGGAATAACGCATTGGATTCCGCAGCCATATCTTGGAGTCATACTCCCCACTGAATCAGGATCCATGTTTGATTTGCTGTGGGGCACCCTTTTTAAAATCCATGACGCTGATCCGGGTGGCGGCAAAAAATCGGTGTACACAATTCGGAGGTATTTGGACCTGACAGAACAGCAGGTTCGGGACATGGAAAAAGTTCTGAAAATACCCCCTGGCTCAGCAACCGACACCAACGGAACCACCATTTCTGGTAGGCCTGAAAAGGCATATAGACGTGGACAGCCTGAATTGTCAGGTGCGAACAGGCGAGTAGACTAATGAAGTTTTTTGCAGGTCTACTTCTGGGCATCATTATTCCTGTCGGTGCGCTTGTCACATATTATCTTGTTCGCAAGAGCAAGGCCGAGAGTGACGGCTCGCTTGATGGGGATATGCCCTTTATGCCCATGTCACCAGCCGCTATTAGCCCATCAATTGAGGCATCACTTGCGGACCCGACAGGGGACCTAGCCGCGCCCGATATCGTCAGGGAAGAGCCACCGGTGGAAACTTTTGCGGAGGCGGCAACCGGCGAGCAGATTCTGCCCACGAATTCGGGCGAGATACCCACGACCGACGAACCCGTGATTGCTGCACCTGTTTCTCGGATGAAATCTATTTTTGGGTATGATTACGTTCCCTCGTCGGACGTGGATGCTATCGCGCCCAAATACTACAATCTAGAACAACAAGCCGACAATAATTAGCGATGGGCCTTTTTGACCAGTTGTTGGTCGGTAGCCCTCTCCCGGCCTATCACATAGTGATGGACCAGGATCCCGTCACGGTCGCCTTCCAGTGGCATCCAGACCAGTCAATTGACTACGACGAAATTGTGAAGCTATTCAACGCAAACGGTTTTTTCGTGCGGACACCCGCGCCATACCTGCGGCAAACATTGGACGAGAGCACTCGCGTTTTTTGTGTCAAAAAACTGAACGATTATGTGCTCACTGAGATTTACAAGCTGGGGGTTGACAATGGGGTTCAGCTCGGTTCCGTGTATGAAGGCATTGCAGTATCTGATGATTTGTTCTATCCAACTTGGCAAGGTGGTGGTGGTGGCGGCTCGATATGGCCCTTTGTCTTGGGTGGTGCCCTCTTGATAATGCTCACAGGAATAATATTTTTGGCGGTAAAAAAATGAAAAAAGCTTTGCCAGTAATTGCAATAGTAGTTGCCGTAGCCGTTGGAATCGGCGTGTTCTTGTTCGCTCGCAAATCGGCGGCAAAAAAAAGTGATGAAAAATTGCCAGAAGATGAATCCGGGAGCGGTTCGAAAGACTCTTCAGCGAGACTGCCAGCACCGAGTAAGGAGCCAGCTGCGAGACAGCCCAGTGTACCATCACCGGAGGTAGTTGCCGCCCCTGTTTTCAGCCCAAAACCGGGGCAGTCTCCGTCAAACCCGTTACCCGGAGATGAGTTGTACTCTGGTTTTGAGGGCTACTTCCTGGTCGTTAAAAACATGTACCTTTCGCACTATGCCCAACGTTTGGGAATAGGTGGAACGAATTGGAGACAGATAAGGGACCATAAGCAAAATTCATGGCTGAAGGCCTTGGCGAATAGTGCAACACAAAAAATACACGGCTTTAATTTGGTGCCTAGATACACTAAAAACGCGGGTGTAGATTGTGTTGCACCTGGCTACAAAGCAAACATTCTGCCATCGAACACGGGACAGTACCCCGTTGTTTTCTGGAGCAAATAAATGGAAGCTTTTTGTCACACAATAGAGTCTCGAAGAATTGATGTTGGTGCTAGAACTGGCACGATGCGTTTGCAATCGGGATTCTGGCTATTCTCTGTCTTGGGTCCACCTACGGCTGCTTGTTATGCTGTCATCTCCCCAGGAAACGATCAGCCTGTGAGTGAGGAGAACGGCATCATGATAACTTGGGCAGGGGCGACCTGCGAGTACATACCGATGTCGGAAACTACGAAACAGTGGGAATGCGGCGGAGATGCGAAACTCTACGCGCGCCGTGTGAGAATTGTTTCGCCTTTCTGGGACCCAGCACAGGGACGATTGAATCTTTGCGAAGTCCCAACGATAGAGCGATGAAATCTGTATGTGCAGAACACGGGCGGTTGGACGAGAGGATCAGCTCTTTAACTCGCGAAGTAACGTTGTTACGGAAGACTGTATCTAAGTTGGTCATTGCCACCGTGCTTTTGAGTGCGACAGTGGTAGGCGCTCAGTCATTGATAACCCTGGTGGGAATGTAGTTGTGGGGGCGCTTGTAAAAGCGGTTCACACTCCGTGGGCTCTCCCTTGGGACCACAGAAAAATAATTCTGAATTTTGATGGGGTACTGAGAAACTGTGGTGTGAAGAGCGCTGTAGTCCGTCGCCGTATGACGATCAACGCGGTCACTGCAAGCGGGTGGAAACAAAATTGTTTTTGCTACAACGCTTTCGGTGTCCAGTTGGGCGGTTGGCGTGGCGATTACTTTGTCACGAACACTTTCGAGTATGAAGACGGTGTTAAGGTACATATCGAAAAACAGCCCTGGCGCGCGTTCGATAATTTCTTCCATGCTGTTTCTGACTGGCTCTCAAGAATGCAAAACTATGAACGATACGAAGTAGCATGGAAACACATTGCCGATGAATCTGTGACAGATGGCGAGTGGTGGGTGATGATGGGGAAGGGCGGGTACTACACGGCTCCCTTGAATGAAAGCTGGGGTGACTCGCTTGGAAAAAGGATCGAGAAAACTTTGGCCGAGGCAAAGCCGGGCGATTTCGACGAGGGGTTGGCAATAGATGTTGGCAATACGTCAAGCAGTCTTTTGCCGATAGTTGCGATTTCGCTCGGTGTCATCGGTTTAGTGCTGATTTTGGTGGGATATGGGTATTAGTGAATTCATAGATGAGTTTCTGGATAGTATCTTCGAACTCTTTGACGGCGACCAGGTGCCCGACCAGGTGCCCGACCAGGTGCCCGACCAGGTGCCCGACCAAATGCGTGGTGCGCCCGTTTTATCGAGGGAGCCGACAGTTGTCGAGGGGTCGAGGAAGGGTGTTCTTCGAGATGTGCCAGGGCAAGCGACAGTCGAGCTGTCGCTCGCAAAAGTTCGTGGAGGTCTCAAGCTTGCTGGCAAGGAGAAAAAGAGCTTCCCTGACTATGACGGATTCAGGTCGGCACTAAAAAAATATTGGCCGAACAATGATATGGTTAATTTGCTGGACGAAATCAGACATCGCATGAACCGTCTGGCTATCGTGAGCGTGTCGCGTATCCCGGAAAATTTTCAGAGCGACGATGCCGAGAAAATGGCAAGAGCGCTTACCATTTCGTGGACATCAAAAACATACAAGGGACTCGGTTTGCCATGGCCAGACCGAATTATCACGGTGTCGTCGAAGAGCATCAAAAAAAGCGTGATTCCTGCCGGGAAGTACTTGATCATCCCTTGCGGATGGGCGCGAAACGGCTCTGGCCCATCGAGCACTTACCAGACATCGAAAGAGCAAGCGAACTTTGGCGCGGATGACATCGGAGACGTGTACGACGATCTTAAAGATGAGAGTTTGAAACTCGGCTACAGAACCTGTCGAGCCTACG
>Ga0180432_10011917_pt1 | contig 10190 bp, 8 predicted proteins | sample SS_ome_10_FD_132414 | JGI IMG/M metagenome (GOLD analysis project Ga0180432, IMG submission 132414) | Hypersaline lake sediment archaeal communities from the Salton Sea, California, USA - SS_1_MS_2 metaG | ecosystem: Environmental > Aquatic > Non-marine Saline and Alkaline > Hypersaline >...
GAAAAAACAATAGATAGATTGGTATCTGGAGGGCTTGTAATCGCTATTGTATTTATGTCAATCATGGAACTGTTTTTCTTGATCGAGGTAGTTGGAAGGGGCCTTTTTAATTGGTCATCATTAATCGCAGATGAGTACTCGGCTTATTTACTGGTTGGCTTAGGCTTTTTAGGCTTTGCTCATACCTTCAGAGCTGAGGCACATGTTAGGATAACCGTGGTGATTTCGCGATTTTCTCCAAAGGTACAGCTTCTCTTAGACCTCTTTGTTTCCGTTTTATCTATAGTATTGTTTACCTGGCTTGCAGTATTTGCCTGGGGTTTGGCGTCTGATTCATATGCAATGGGTTTACGGTCCCATAGCATAGCACGAACTCCTTTGTTTATTCCTCAGTCAGCAATCTTTATCGGGGCTTGTTTGGTTATCCTCCAGCTTGTCAGCCGCACGGTTAAACAGGGAGGCCTTTTGCTAAGAGCGGCGCAACAGAAAACTAAGAAATAGAGATACTTCATATAAAGACAATAGGGTGTATACATAAATGGATTTATATGTGGCTGTGATCATTGTTTTTGGGCTTTTATTTGTCTTGCTTGCGCTAGGATTATGGATGGGCGCTGCTTTAATGGTGGTTGGTTTCTTGGCGCTTAATGTCTTTTCCCCTCATTCGCCGGGAATGATCATGGCAACAATCACCTGGACTGCCAACAACAGCTATGCACTCACTTGCCTTCCCCTGTTCCTACTGATGGGCGATATTCTTTATCATTCTGCGTTGAGTGAGAATATTTTTGCAGCATCTGCTCCTTGGTTTTCACGCGTGCCAGGAAGATTATTGCATGCCAATATCTTGGCGTGCACTATGTTTGCCGCCATATCAGGTTCCAGTGCAGCCACAACAGCTACCATAGGCAAGATTACACTTCGAGAGTTCAAAAAAAGAAACTATGACAGTTCCCTCAGCATTGGTTCGTTAGCAGGAGCAGGCACTTTAGGACTACTGATACCCCCAAGCATAATCTTGATTGTATATGGCTCTTTAACAGGACAGTCCGTGGGGAGATTGTTCATGGCGGGGATAATTCCGGGTCTTATTGTTGCTATGTTACTGTCTGGCTACATCGCGATCAGGGCCACACTGCGAGCAGAAATAGCACCTACCACCGAACAATACACCTGGAAAGACAGGATATACTCATTGCCTAAGTTGTTACCAGCCTTCAGTATCATTTTCCTTGTGCTAGGGGGTTTATATCTGGGTTGGTTCACACCTACAGAGGCAGCAGCGATCGGTGTGGCTGGAGCTCTTGTTGTGAGCTATGCATCGAGACGCCTTAACTACAAGGTTTTGGTGAATAGTGTAAAGGCGGCCCTCGAAACCACATGCATGATCTTGCTGATTTACACGGGGGCGGCGCTCCTCACCACCGCCGTTGCATATCCAGGAATTCCTGAGAAAATAGCTGAAGGTATTACTGCGTGGGGGCTTTCACGATACGCTGTGCTCATAATATTTGGAGCGTTCTATCTGATGCTGGGCTGTTTGTTTGAGGGTGTATCTATGCTTGTAATGACCTTACCCATAGTTTTTCCGACAATTGTTGGGCTAGGTTTTGACCCTATATGGTTCGGAATATATATAACCATTTTGATTGAAGTGGCACAAATAACCCCACCCGTAGGTATCAATCTCTATGTCATCCAAAACCTAACTGGTAGGGACATAGGAGAAATAATCAAGGCTACTGTTCCGTTCTTCTTCTTATTGCTTGCAGGGGTAACGATAATAACAATTTGGCCTCAATTAGCCTTGTGGCTGCCTCAGATAATGAGAGGACACTAGGGTAAGGTTTTGGCATAGACTCATACAGAAAGGAAATTTCCAATAATGCATTTGACACTAGAGGAACAGAAAATTCTGGGAGGTGAGAAAGGCGCTATGCTTAGAAAGTCTTTGGAATTACTGATCAGCATAGGTGAAGCCTTTGACGCTCCAGAAATGACTACAACGAACAGTGTGCATATTCCATGTGTTGCTATAGGTAACCTCCCTGAAGGTGGTCGAAGATTTATCGATGAAATCATAAATTCAGGGGCTCGCTTTGAAACCTTCACCACAACAAACACAATCGGTACAGACTACGATAGCTGGCAGCAATTAGGCACTCCTGAGGAAGAGGGATCGCGACAAGTGGCAGTGGTAGATGCCTTGTGTGTTCTCGGAGCTATTCCCTGTCTCACCTGTACTCCCCACTTAGTCGGACATGTTCCCAGGTTTGGTGAGCATATAGTCTGGGGCGAAATTAGTGCTGTTGTCTACGCCAATTCAGTATTAGGGGCCAGAACGAATCCTGAGGGCGGACCTTCGGCGTTAGCATCTGCATTGACAGTTAGAACACCACGCTATGGACTGCATCTCCAAGAGAATCGTATTGGGCAGTTTGTTGTGCGGGTCAAGGCAGAATTACGTGAGGCAGTTGAGTATGGAGCGCTGGGTTCTTTCGCTAGCAAAGTACATGAGGAATTAATACCAGTTTTCACCGGTATGCCAAAACGGGCTGAATGGGACGGCTTAAAGATGTTGTCCGGTGGTATTGCCGGTAAGAGTATCGTGCCACTGTTTCATGCTGTAGGGATTACGCCAGAGGCTAGAACGGAGGAACAAGCCCTCGGAGGGCGAAGACCTGTTGATGCTGTGGATTTCGGTGAGAAGGAGCTAGAGGAGACTTTGTGCAGCCTAGATAAGGGAACAAAAAAGGAGGTTTCATGGGTTGCCATAGGTTGCCCTCACTGCTCGATAGCTGAAATCAAAGAGGTTGTAGGGCTGCTGAACGGGAGGAAGGTGCATTCTAACGTGGCACTTTGGGTGTGCACATCCAGAGCCATTAAGACATTAGCAGATCATATGCATCTCACAGAAGCGATTGAGCAGTGTGGCGGTAAAATAGTCTGTGATACTTGCCCGGCTCTGGTTACTCCCAACACGGTTCGAAATTTGCGTTTTCAATCTATAACCACAAATTCTGTGGTTATGACATTCTATGCACCTCACTTCCATGGACTTGAAATGAATGTGGGCCGGCTTAGTCAGTGTATGGATGCTGCCGTCAGCGGAACTTGGAGATGAAAAAAGAATATCCTCCTACGATAAAAACTTGATGTTGATAGATACAAACCATGGTGGCTTTTGTCGAAAACGCTACAGATGGAAAAATTTGACACGTTAGTAACAGATGAAGAAAAAAGGATGGCTTATGGAGAATATGGGCTTGGTATGATGTAAAGGCCAAGGATACTCCTTACAACATACGACGATATTTTTGGTGCGGAGAAGATGGTTAAGGCGAAGCTACCTTGCAGGTTGAAAGACAGTAGATGCAGCTAACTAAAGAAGAAAATGAGATGCTAGAGGGTAAATATGGTTACCCTGTTCAGAAGTCCATGGAGATCCTGGTTGGCTTGGGAGAGTGTTTCGATGCTAAGAGAATGCTTCCTATAACTTCAGCCCATCTTTTGCGTAGTGGTTATAAAGGGTCACTTGTATTCCTGAAGGAGATGGCCGATAAGGGCGGAAAATTCGCCTGCTTTACTGACACCAACCCAATGTGTATAGATCCTCTGTTATGGGAGGAAATGGGTTTCCCTGAAGACTTCGCCCGGGGGCAAATGGAAGTGACTGATGCCCTTATCACACTTGGCGCATTTAATTCCACCAGCTGTAATCCATATTTGATAGGTAACGTTCCTCTTCTAGGCGAACATGTTGCTTGGAGTGATACAACCGTAGAAAGTTTTGCGAATTCCGTACTCGGTGCACGAACTAACAGACTAGGTGGGCCGGCTTCACTGGCTGCTGCACTGGTTGGCAGAGTCCCCGAATACGGCTATCACCTTGACCAGAATCGCTGCGGAGAAATAGAAATAATGGTCACCGCGAAACTGAACGATGCCCATGATTATGGAACATTGGGTTATTTTGCAGGGAGAATAGCAGGGGAAAGGATTCCTGTTTTTACTGGTATACCTGCCAGAGTCTCCCGTAGTGAACTGAAGCAACTGGGGGCGGCAACTGCCCATTCGGGCAGCATTGCTCTTTATCACGTCGTAGGAGTTACTCCAGAAGCGGCAACTAAGGAGGTTGCCTTCAAATCGCAAAAACGGAAGAATTGGCCGAAGTTTGAGTTCAGTGAAAAGGAACTACGGGAAACGGAGGAGCTACTTATCACAGGAAAGTCAAGCGAGATAGACCTTGTGGTTTTTGGGTGTCCTCATTACTCTATAGAGGACTTCCAGAGGATTTGCAGATTAATTTCGGGGAAAAAGTTGAAATCGAAGGTTTGGATTTTGACTTCCCATATAATAAAAACCTATGCCGAACAGACGGGATATGTGGATATCCTCAAGAAAGCCGGATCTAGAGTAATTTGTGACACATGCCCTGCACTTTTTCCCGAGGGATTCCTAAAGAAGCAAGGCTATAGAGTAGCAGCTACAGATTCGGCTAACATGGCCCGACACCTTCCCAATATTCAACAAGTGCCAACATATTACGGCTCTATGGAAAGTTGTATTGAAGCAGCATGTAGCGGGATCTGGAGGTAGGGAATATGGCAGAAATAATCCTTAAAGGGCACAAGGTTGCTAAGGGTAAAGCTCAGGGAGAGGCTCTTGTCTGCCAAGAGCCGATATCTTTTTTTGGGGGAGTAAATTTCAAGACTGGTGTAATTACTTCCAAGGGCCACCAGCTTGAGGGTGTCAGCATTATGGGGAAGATTTTGGTATTTCCCACGGAGAGGGGGTCATCCATGGGAAGTGATGTGCTCTACGAGATGACCCTATTTGAAACAGCGCCCAAAGGTATTATAAATCTTCGCGCTGGGCAAGTTCTTACATTGGGGGCCATTGTTAGTAATATCCCTATGGTGGATAGTTTAGACGCTAATCCTATGGAGATAATAAGTAGTGGAGACCATGTGGAGCTTGATGCTGATCAAGGCATAGTGATCGTCAGGAAAGGCTAGCTGCGAAATCTATCGAACAGATAGGTGATGAGGCAGCTGGAATACTGGGATAGTGAGTAAGATGAACTACCATGCAGTCTTGTTGAGCCGGGGTTTCTGCAAGGCTGCTGCAAACTACAAGCAACTGTCAATCTTAGCATGGACAACGCGATGTCCAGAGAGGAAACCTAGGAGAAGTAAAAGGAGGTGAGAGCAAAGAAAGAAAGGAAGGAAGGAGCTTCAACACTCGTACAAACCTTGATATGAGAGGAGAACAAAGATGAAAAAATATTTGGTGCACACGTGTTATGGTATTGCAACCCTGGTTTTTGTCTCATTTGCGCTAATAGGTTTGACACGAACGCCTGCAAATGCAGAAAAGCCAATAATATGGCGGTTGAACAGTAATTTCGCGCCCACATCATTAAAGGCTGAGGCCTATAGATGGCTGGTTGAATCAGTTGAGAGACGCACTAATGGTCGCCTCATTATCAAACCCTACTTCAGCGCTTCGATCGGTTTTAAAACTGATGCAGGTCTAACAGCCCTTAAAAACGGGCTTATTGAGTTGAATGAAATTGTGGGAGGCACCACAATGGGTTCTGAACCGATTACGTCATTTGGCGGCTTGCCGTTCATGTTTCCGGATATTTATACAGCTGCGTGGTGGCGAGTAAACAAGCTTTGGCCAGCGTATAATAGAGTTCTAGAACAAAAGGGATGGAAATGTAGAGTTGTAGCTGAAGTGCAGGATCCACCTATTATGTTTTTTAGTAAAAAGCCCTTACGGAGCTTTGAAGACTTCCAGGGCGTTAAAGTCAGAACTTGGGGGGGCATTACGATGGATGCGTTGAAAATTATTGGGATGAACCCTTTTTCTATCTCAACCTCTGAGCTGTATTCAGCTTTACAGCGCGGCATGGTGGAAGCCTCGATTACTAGTTACAACAGTGCTACTGAAGCACATTTCTGGGAGGTTTTGGAATATGTCAACAAGACCATTCTGAGCTATCAGCAAAGTTGGTTATATATGAGCACCAATGCTTATGATGCTTTACCCTCGGATATCCAAGAAGAACTTAATCGTTGTCTTGTGGACTTTGAGAACTTGGGATGCCGGAGGCTACTTGTGGATACATATACCTTGGAAAAAATTTTGACGGATCATGGTATGAAAGTCATATACCCAGAACCTGGTATCACAGGAAAGATGGCGAAGATGTGCAAGGAAGCAGGCTTGTACCGCAAATTCGGTGATCAGGCTGGACCGGAAGCGATAGAACTTCTCAAAGAGTTAGACTTATATTAATTTCCTGTTGAACTGTTTCTCATCCCAGAAGGCTCTTACGAATATGAGTCTTGTGGCCATTTCGAGGGCAAAATAGACCGGATGGAAAAGGTAGCTGGGTTAATTTCCAAAGTTTCAGATGCTTTTGCTTATATTGCAGGAGCAGCGACCTTATGCATGCTGGCACTTATTCTTGGGGAGATTTTTTGTAGAACTTTTCTCAATACCTCACTCCTACTTACTGTGGAGATATCAGGTTGGTTGCTAGTATTTATAAGTTTTGTGGGGGCCGGGTGGACGCTTAAGGAAGGTGGCCACGTTCAGGTAAAGATGCTTTCCTCGCATCTGCCTTTGAGGAGACAGCACCTCGTGGAAATTTGTATTGGTGTGGTAGCTCTAGTGTATTTCAGCTGGCTAGCCCTGAGGATTGGGCAGGCGTTCGTGGCTTATTTTCTTACCCGCGAGACCACTAGTACTATTTTTCAAATGCCAGTATGGTGGGCATGGGCTCCAATGTTTATTGGAACAATAGTTTTCGCTTTACAAAGTGCTGGGCTAATAATTCAAAACATTGTCTTACTTGATGGATCGGAAAGTGATGAGCCTGTTGCGACTATGCTAGGAGCCAATCTCTGGCTTTTCCTGCTATTGGGAATGCTTTTGTGTGGATTGCTTGCATTAAGCATTATAGCCCCCCCAGACAGTTGGCAATTAGTTCTTGCCATAATTTTCATCCTCATATTTGCCCTCATAGGAAGCAGTCTATGGATATCGGTCTCATTAATGATAACCGGTACCTTGGCCTTGGTTCTTTTTACATCTGTCCCGGTAGGCAAACTGGTTCCCTTAATTGCTTTCTCAGCCAATGATAGCTTCATATTGGCCTGTTTACCTCTCTTTATTTTCATGGGTGAGATGTTGTATTTCTCTGGAGCCAGCGAACATCTCTATTCGGGGATTTCACTTTTGGCAGAACGAATCCCTGGTGGATTACTCCACTCAAATATATTGGCGTGCACCATGTTCGCTGCTATTAGTGGTTCCAGTCCAGTTACAACGGCTACTATTGGGTCAATAGCCATTCCTGAATTGGAGAAGCGAGGTTATAGTCGAAGAATGGCGTTAGGTTCACTTGCCGGGGCTGGCACGCTGGGACTGCTCATACCTCCAAGCACTGTGCTTATTGTATACGGCGCGATTACTAATCAGTCAATAGGACAGTTATTTATCGGGGGAGTCTTGCCTGGTCTAGTGATCAGTGCTTTATTTTTGCTCTATATCGGAATAGTGTCCCTTCGCGATCCTTCATTGGCGCCTACTATTCGTCGTGAGTATTCATTGAAGGAGATGATGAAAGGGACAGCAAAGGTCTTACCTGTAGTTGGCGTAATGGGTTTAGTGCTAGGGTTAATCTACCTGGGAATAACGACCCCGACTGAAGCGGGAGCCATTGGTGCCCTATGTGCCGTGGTACTGACTGCACTCTATAAAAATCTAAACTGGCACGTTATGAGGCAATCTCTGTTTGCTACTATCAGAACCACCTGTATGATAATGTTCATCTTGACCGGCGCGTTTATCCTTTCAAGTGCTATCGCTTATATTGGTATCCCACAAGCACTAGCTGATAGTATTGCAGCATTGAATGTGTCCAAATGGGTGATATTTGCAATCCTTTGTTTCATATATTTAGGTTTGGGTTCTCTTTTTGAGGGCGCTTCTATGATGGTGCTAACCTTGCCCATTGTTTTCCCGCTCATGCTCAAGTTGGGATTCGATCCTATTTGGTTTGGAATAGTAATCACCATCCTTATTGAGGCGGCACAAATCACTCCTCCGGTTGGTTTTAATCTTTATGTTATTCAGAATATCTCTGGAGAGGCAATCGGAAACATAGTGCGCTACAGTTTTCCATTTTTCTTGATTTTGATTCTTGGTATCCTCATATTAGCACTTTTTCCAGAGATAGCCTTATTTCTTCCAAAGATTATGATTAGAACGGGATAGTAAAATACCTCTTCAGTGCAACCTTTGCACCCAAAAGACTTAAGAAAATGGGAGATTCACAGCCATGAAATTGACGGATGAAGAAAAAAGAATGGGGGAGGGTAACCAAGGAACTGTGGTCATGAAGTTTATGAAGTTACTGATCAGCATAGGTGAAGCCTTTGATGCTCCGAGAATGCTCCCGACCATCAGTGTACATGTTACCTCTGTTTCCCTTGCTACTTTAATGAAAGGAGGCAAGCATATTGTTGAAGAGATCACCGATTCGGGTTCTCGCCTTAAGGCCTTTACTACAATAAATCCCCTGGCAACTGACTTCACTCAATGGGATGAGCTGGGCATCCCCGAAGAGGAGGCTTCGGAGCAATTAAAAATTGAGGATTCCTTACGCGAGATTGGAGCCATTCTTTGTAATACTTGTACTCCTTATCTGGTGGGGCATGTTCCCATGTTTGGTCAGAATATAGCCTGGGGAGAGGCAAGTGCTGTGATCTACGCAAATTCGGTTTTGGGGGCAAGAACTAACCCCGAAGGAGGACCGTCCGGATTAGCATCGGCGTTAACCGGCAGGACACCAGAGTATGGATTGCACCTAGATCTTAATAGATTAGGGGAATTTGTCGTGCGTGTTCAAACGGAACTCAAAGAGCCTACCGAATATGGCGCTCTAGCTTTTTTCACTGGTGCTGCACAAAAAAAACTAATACCGGTGCTAGCGGGTATTCCGGCTATGGCAACTTGCGATGATTTGAAGATGTTTTCTGCGAGTCTCCATGGCCAGAGTTCAGCAAAGATATTCCATGCCATAGGTCTCACGCCTGAGGCAAAAACAGAGGAGCAGGCACTTGGAGGCCGGAAGCCTGTCGATGTTATAAATTTTGGCAACAAAGAGTTAGAGGCAACCTTACAAACTATGACTAGTTACACAAAACAGGATGTGTCCTGGGTTGTGGTTGGTTGCCCTCACTGCTCGATAACCGAAATCAGAGAGGTTGTAAGAGTCCTGAACGGAAGAAAGGTGCATTCTAACGTCGCACTTTGGATATGTACATCTCGACCAGTCAAGACATTAGCAGATCACATGGGGTTTACAGAAGCGATTGAGAAGTGTGGCGGTAGAATAGTCTGCGATACTTGCCCGATTTTGAGCACTAAGAGGACGCTTGAAAATCTAGGTTTTCGATCCATAACCACGAACTCAACCGTGATGGCAGTAACCCTGCCTAGCATCCTTGGCATCAATGCACACTGTGGGCGGCTCTACCAGTGTATAGATGCTGCAGTAAGCGGAATTTGGAGGTGAAAAATGAGTGAAGTTATTCTTAGAGGACACCCCATAATTGGCGGTAACGTCGAGGGGCGTGCGATGGTAAGCAATGAACCAATCTGTTGGCTTTTGAGTGTTGACCTAAATGGCCTAGTGGTCGAAAAAGGGCATTCACTGGAAGGTAAGAACATTGCTGGGACTATCCTGGTTTTTCCCACTGGCAAAGGATCTACTGCAGGTTCATATAAACTCTATGAGATGGGCTTAAGAGGTAGTGCTCCAAAGGCCATTATAAATGTTCAAGCCGATACAGTTACTATATCAGGTGCTGTCTTGGGAAACATCCCTATGATCCACAGACTTGAGCCCGACCCTATTCAAGCCATAAGAGAGGGCGATGAAGTAATAGTTGATGGAGATAAAGGTGTGGTAAGGGTTATACAAAGATAGCTGAAACCCCAATGAAGCTCTATGCAAAAAAGTCACAAGTTTGCTAGGATGCAGCGATTTCATGAAAAACCATACGTAGCCCGTGGGGCTAGGGACTTCATTCTAGAGGAAGGCATGGCAATGACCATAGAAATTCCCTACTACTGGTGGAGGCATTTCAGTGTCAACATGGAAGATACCC
>Ga0180432_10011920_pt1 | contig 10189 bp, 11 predicted proteins | sample SS_ome_10_FD_132414 | JGI IMG/M metagenome (GOLD analysis project Ga0180432, IMG submission 132414) | Hypersaline lake sediment archaeal communities from the Salton Sea, California, USA - SS_1_MS_2 metaG | ecosystem: Environmental > Aquatic > Non-marine Saline and Alkaline > Hypersaline >...
AAGTGCGCATAGACAGGCCGAGCGGAGGAGAGGGAGAGAACTAAACTCGGCCTGAATCAGGATCCGTCCTATAATAATACGAATTGCACGCGCAATGTGTTCTAAGCCGTTTTGAGACCTGTTCTCGGAATAAGCACGTACCAGATGGGCGGCGGCAATCGTTCGAATGTAGAACAAAAGCCCCTGAAGCGCGGTCAAAGATAGAATAATCAAAAGAAACAGGGGCTACGGAAGTGCCGCTCAGTGGCGGCTTCCAAACAATCCCAGTATCGGATAATGTATGTAAGATGGCAAGCAGGCAATTCCTGTAAATCGGCTTCGCCAAAGCTATATTTTGCCTGGCGAAAAGAAGGCTTTTCTGCCGAAAGCCCATGTAGCCAAGATGTGGCGCCTCCGGGAAATACGGGTGATGTTTTCTAACTGGTTGATATATCGTATAATGCTGCATCTTGATTATTATTGAACTTTTACTACTTAAAGGAGAACACGATTGTGGCAACGAATACCGATCAAACGATGCTTCTGAAGATGCCGACGTTTGTGCTGGTCCTGCTCTGTGCTGCTGCCGTATCGCCCGCGCTCAAAGGGGCCGAATCGCCGCCGGCGCCGGGGGCGCTTGAGAAAATCACCTGGGCGATAGGCGCCGAGATTTACAACTTCAAATACGAAGAATCCGTCATGGACGAGGAAGGCGTCTTCTACGGCTTCAACCTTGGTCTAACCTCGCGCCCGTGGGTGACAGATTCGCAGGCTGATTCTTCGCCGGAAGGCGGGCCGATGTTCGGCTTCGAGGGCAGAGTCGCTTTCGGCCAGGTCGATTATGACGGCGCATTGAATGACGGCACGCCGCTTACTATCAACAACATAGACGACTACGTCCTGGAAGCTCGCGGGATAGTCGGCATGGACCAAATCGCCGGTGACGCAATACATAACATCTACGTGGGAATAGGATATCGTTACCTCAACGACGACCTTGCCGCACATCCCGCCGGTTACGAACGAGAGTCGAACTATTTGTATCTGCCGATAGGGTTTCAATTGGGTATTGGTCTTGAAGAGGGCTGGTCCTGGGGGGCCAGGCTCGAGTACGATATCTTCCTCTGGGGCGAACAAAGGAGCTTTCTGAGACAAGCCGATCCGACTCTGCCCAATGTCAAGAATGACCAGGATGAAGGATTTGGTTATCGCGCATCGATCAGAATTCAGCACAAAGGCACCGATGGCATCTTGATTTTTGAGCCGTTTTTCCGCTTCTGGGACATCGAGGATTCGGACGCCAGCGTCGGCTTCTTCGAACCGGCCAACGAAACCGCTGAAATCGGCATCCAGATAATCTGGATGTTCTGAACGCTCATAAGGGTAAATGCATTTTTTTGATTTTTTGCATAATTTTTCCAGTTTCTTACTTGACGTCAGTTGGGGTAAAATGGTATAAATAGACAATTGTAATATAGGTGATATGAGTAATATGTGCTGTTTTTGCCGCTTCTGCGGGGATTGGCCGTGGAAGCTGTGCTATATTGGATACCAATAGCTGTGTATTTAGGTGGGTGATGGATGTAGAGTGAGGTGGGTTTCACGCCGAATTTCCTGCATTCATGACAAGGAAATTTGACTGGGTCTTAAATGAAAGGAGGTGGAAAAGGCCCTCGGTAAATTGTGGAGTGTGCGGGCGGACTGCGTCCAGAGGATCTATGCGCAGGATTCTTTGACGACAAAGCTCTTCACCAGAGCATTTTTGTGTTCACTCGCAAAGGGGAGAAGTCGGCCGTAAGGAGGGCCAAAAGAAAATTCTGTCTGGAACTTAACAAAATATTTGAATTGAACATAAGGAGGAATGTGATGAAAAGAATAGCGTTAGTTGCAGTAATCTGTGCATTTGTAGCGATGCCGGCCAGGGCGGCGATTTTCACTGAGGATTTCGAAGTTGATCTCTCAGCATGGACAGGTGTGGGTGGCGGGGCGCACAACGGCGCGATAGTCGCCGATCCGCTTGATCCGACCAGTGGCAATGATGTGCTGACGTTCACTCAGGCAACCTGGGGTGGAGATATCTTTGGCACGGTGGCAGGTTTCAACCTCACTCCGGGCCAGGAGTACACGGTCTCCTTCAGGTATCTCGGCTACGATCCTCAGGGTGCCGGAAGTCCGGGAGATCTCGGCGGTTATGCCGGACTCGCTGCAGGCTTTCCCGGTAGCCATATTTGGTATTACGGGACCGGGACCGTCAGTGGTGCGGCGGACGTGTTGATAGACGACGGCCAGTGGCGCAAGTACAGTTACTCGTTCACAGCGCCTCTAAGCATCGGCAATCCGGTGCGACTGATGTTCGAGGACTTTGCTCATCCGAGTTATGACACCATCGCAAGCGCACCGGACGTGTACTTCGATGATATCAGCTTCGTGCCCGTGCCCGGAGCCGTTCTGCTCGGTATGCTCGGTTTGAGCGTAGCGGGTGTAAAACTGCGTAAACGTGCATAAAAAAACGCGGTAAAGAGTTTACTATATGAACTTGGAGCCATTTAGAAGGAGGTGCTGGATGAAACAGATAATATTCATTGCAGTTGTGTGTGCGTTGATAGCCGCCCCGGCTATGGCGGATATTGTCGTCTTTGATGACAAGGCAGATTTCCTCAGCGCCACTGGTGCTACCGAGACGGCAAATTTCAATGACCGTGTAGGGGGTACCTATAATGCGACTTATGACCAGTGGTATATGGGCTACAGCTTCACTATAGGAGATATTCAGTTTGATTCGCAGAGCCTGGGATTCTGGATTGGTGATTGGACCACCCATTTGGATGGTGATGAACTGGCGATTAGTGGTAATGAGGACATGGACGTTACTGTCGTCGGCCTCAGCGGTAACGTGCACTCTCTTGGATTTGAGTTTGTAGAACCACAAACCGATCCAATGGTTAACGGCCCTTTTGAAGATTCCACGTTCACAGTAACTCTGCTATCCGGAGCTACGACTGTCGACTCGTTTAGCTTCAACGTCCCTAACGACCAGGCTGCTTTTGTCGGGGTCTGGAGCTCCCCGAGCCAGGGTTTCGATGCCCTGCAGATCCGCGAGACAACCGGCGGCATCGGCAACGAGTTCTTCGGCGACTTCTACATGGGAACCCAACCGGTCCCTGTTCCGGGTGCAGTTCTGCTCGGCATGCTTGGATTGGGTGCAGTAGGCCTCAAGTTACGTAAACATGCATGAAAAAGCCCGCAAAGTGCGGGCTGGAAACGACCTGATGTTCTTTTGATACCAGGTCAAGGAGGTTGGAAAATATGAAGAGAATAATGTCTGTTGCGGTTTTGTGTTTGTTTGTGGCAGTTTCGGCGGTCGAGGCTGATTTTTCCAGTTCAGTGCAACATGCATTGACCGGTCCCGGCACCACACGTGCTCCCTTAGACTACAAGGGGCAGTTAACGAGTTCTCTGGTAATGGGAAATACCGAGGCGAACACGGGCCAGTTGTTTTTCGAGAAGAGCAGTGTCATAACCGGATCCGATTTGAACCTGACACTGGGCGGTTCGGTTCCTGTTGGGACCAGCGTCAACAGTTACATCCTTCACTTCGATCCGATTGGAAGAAGCTCGGTGCCGGTGTGGGAGTTCCACGAGACCATCACATTTGATGAGACAGTCCTTGGAGTCATTTTCGACACGGCGTCGGTTCCCAATCAGTTGGCCGCAAGTGATGGGATTCTTGGTATTGGCGCCGGCTACTACGAGAGCAGCTCGTACCATAGGAAGTTCGAGGACAATCAGGATATATGGATTGACGTGGCGGTCCTGGGCAATTCGGTGACGTTCGATTTGTTCACCAACTCCAGTATGGACGAGGCCAGGATCGTAACCGTTCCGGTTCCCGGTGCTATTTTGCTTGGAATGCTCGGATTGAGTGTAGTGGGTGTGAAATTGCGTAAACATGCATGAAAAAGCCCGCGAAGTGCGGGCCGGAAAAGGACCTGATATTCGTGTGATAGCAGGTCATGGAGGTGAAGAGAAGATGAGAAAGATAATATTTATTGTGGTAGCAGCGCTGGCCCTCACGGCAAACACTGCCGTCGCCGACATGACATACGGCCTGGAATCGCGCGCACCAGGCGGCACGGTGCCCTCGTCGGCCCCAACGTATCTGTATTCCTTCGAGGACAATACCCCTGGGTCCGTTACGAACGTCGGTAGGGTTAGGGTGAACGGCAGCGACGTCGATGCCGATGCACTGGCATGGTCGACGAATTATGGCCTGCTGGCCTTTACCGTCCAGACGGGATCTGCTACAGGCTCGTCCATGCTTGAGATCAATCCGGCCACGGCGGTGGCCACACCCAAGGGCTTCTCCTACTCCGGCCGCGATATTCGCGGGGCTGTCTTCGATGCTGGAGACAACCTCTGGGTGGCGGACGCCGCACAGGACCAGTTGCTGCGAATCAACCCTGTCAACGGCAACACCGAGCAAATCATCGACCTTACGTTGTCTGGCGCGGCGTTCAATCTCTCAACCGCTACGGACATAGCCATAGCGCGCGACGGCACGTTCTTCCTCGTAAGCACGTATGACGTCTATACCGTCGATGTAAGCATAGGGGCGCTGTCCCCGCAGCACCATTTCAGCGGGACTAGCAATGCCCTGGCAGGTATTGCATTTTCCACGGATGGCCCTGATAACGTCCTGTTCGGTTATGAGATCAATTATACCGACGACATTTACCAGTACGACATAAGCAGTGGCTATGCGCGAACGGACTTTGCCTTGAATTTCATCTCGGCTAATGCCGGTCGCGGCGACCTTGCCACGATTACTGTCCCTGTTCCCGGTGCTATCCTGCTGGGCATGATTGGCTTGAGCGTTGTCGGTGTGAAACTGCGTAAACGTGCATGATTGACTCGCACGGGATGTGCGGAAAAGATATTGAAAGGGGATCCGCGGCTCAAGTCGCGGGTCTCATTAATCCTAAAACAAAAGGAGGAGTGGCATGAAGAAGTACCTAATTGTTGTTGCAGCGTTGTGTACGCTTGCGGCTTTGCCTGTATGTGTGAACGCAGATGTGTATTCCGATGATTTTAGCGGCGATCTTACTAACTGGACGGCCGGTCCGTCGCATCTGGATTCCTACGGGATTGTCGGAGATGAATTGTTCATCGATGGTTACGGACACCTGGCCGGGTCCGGAGGCTGGGGCGTGCTCCAGTTCAATCAGGCGTTAGGCTCTCAATTCATCGCTACATGGGACGCTCGAATCACTTACTATGACTACGCCAACTTTGTCTTGTTTGCCGATTCCCCCTGGGGATTTCACAGTTCTCTCGGATATACGGACAACGGTTACGTTTGCTGGCTTGATATCGACGATAGTACAAATCCGCAAATGGACGTGATGATGAGGAAGATCTCTGCCGGTTCCTCGATGGATTTATCCACGCCGCAGCGAGATATCCCGGTAACACCTGATATTCGGAATAACCAGTGGTTTTCTTGGAAGGTAGAGATGAACCAGGGACAGTTGAGCGTATACGTCGATGATACGCTGTATGTTGACACATACGATGCTGAATTTGCCGGCTCTAACTATAAAATTGGCGTCAGTTTTGGCGAAGACAGCCAGGGTTATATCGATAATTTCCAGGTAAACGTAGTGCCAGTTCCCGGCGCTGTTCTGCTTGGTATGATCGGTTTGAGTGTTGTAGGTGTGAAGTTGCGTAAACGTGCATGAAAGAAATTGACTGTCAATCTTTATAAAAATATGAGGAGGTAAGATGATGAAAAACAAGATGTTTGTTTTGGGATTGGTTGTGGCCGTTTGTGCGGCTGTGCAGGCTGATCCTACTTTTTACGTTGCGCCAAATCCGCTTGGCAGTGCGGATCCGACATTAGATGTGGCCTGGCAGACTGCCGTAGGTACCTTTTATGAGCAGGATCTTGAAAGTTATGCAAGTGCAACCGACGTTGATGTTTTCACAATTGGTTCTATCACGATTGATGTCGGCTTAGGTGGTTCCGGAGGTACAGCGCCGACGGCCGAGATTTTCGCCGGTGGTTGGGGCGGAGCGTCGCAGGGATCGGTTGTTGGGACTGTTTACGGCAAGGCTCTTCTGAACCGGGATTCCTCTGGCGTTGCTTATGATGAGATTACTTTCCAGTTCTCCACGCCAGCCGCCGGTGTTGGAGCATGGTTGTATGACAACAACGGAGCATCTGCTGAAAGTTTTGAAATGGTTGTTACAGAAGTCGGAGGTGCTACGTTTACCTCGCCTACGTTGGAATCTGGTAATGGAACCGGCCATCACGTAGAGGGTTGGCTTGGTGCGACATCCACCACTGGTATCGAGAGCGTATCTTACAGGATGCTCGATACCGCAGCAGGCGATCCGGCTTCTGTGTACTTCGAAATGGACCATCTGCAATATAGTCCGGTCCCTGTTCCTGGTGCTATCCTGCTCGGCATGATCGGCTTGAGCTTAGCCGGTGTCAAATTGCGCAAACGTGCGTAGTGGATTCGTTCAAGATTGAAAGGAACGTTATCTGTTTTTAAGGTTTCAAAGAAATATATATTGGAGGAAGGGCAAGATGAGAAAAGTAGCTTTAATAGCAGTATTTTGTGCGTTTGTGGCCGCGCCTGTCTCGGCTGACATGACTTACACTACAGTTGATGGTGTAACCATGGGATTCGGCAATGTCGTTGAAGGTAATAGTTGGTCATTCCAGGTTTTTGCCGGCGGCCCTGTTTGGAATTTGGGTGCGGGAAAGATATCATCCGCAGGTGATGTCTACAAGAGCCCTGCAGCGGCCGATTTCAGCAATGCTGGATGGGGAATTCTTCTTGATCAGCCGACCCTCAGTTCCTGGTCGGGGCCAACCACAAGTAATATAAACTGGCGTATGTATTTCGAGGACGATCTCGATAAGGATGTCGTCATAGATTGGGCACTATTCAATGGTGACACCCTGGTGTGGACCAGCAGGTACACTATAGTAAATGGAGTGTTGGCTTCTGGCGGATACGAGCCAAGATCTCAGTACTGGGTTCCCACGCGTTCAGAGGTCGTCCCTGTTCCCGGCGCTGTTCTGCTTGGGATGATTGGTTTGAGCGTTGTCGGTGTGAAGTTGCGCAAGCGTGCTTAGTAGAGCATTTTGGTTGTATCGGCGGAGTTGAAACCGCCGGTTAAATAAAACTGGCAATTCAATAAAAGGCTGTGCGCTTGGTGCGCGCAGCCTTTTTTCAGTGTATTCATTTAGAAGTCGTACTTCAACTGGACTGCGAATACGTTGTCCTGGCCGCGATCGAACAGGTGCGGGCGAACTAAAGGTCTCGGGTAAATTTTTTGGTTCATCCGGTTAATGCGCAGGTAAGCTGGCGATCCCAACAACCGAGAAAAATCGTTCGGGGCCCCAGATGTCCAAATTACCCCCCTGGCCGCCCTAATTTGGCCATCTGCCCAAACGATTTTTCTCTCGGCCCAGCCCCGGAGCCCCGATCGACGCCAGCGATCCACTCATTATCCGGATGAAGCAATTTTTTCACTTCCCGGGCTCGGCCGTCGTAAAGTCCCGAAACCTTGCCGTACTTTGCCTATTATCCCAGCCAATGAGAGACAAATTCGGCATTCTTTTGGATAGCATAACAGGGTTTACATGGGTTTTTGCCACGAATACCTATACCTGTGGCACAAGTGGGACAAGTTTGCACGAATTAACACAAATATTCAAATTCTCTGTTTTTATTGCAATCAGGTTAGCTATTCCATAATTCGTGGCTCTCCCTTTGTCTATCTTTTCTGTGCTATCGAGGGTTATCAGAAAATTTCTTGAAATTTTTGTTACTTTGTGGTATCATGTGGCCTCATATAAGTGGGAGTTTGTGCGAAAGGTGAATTAGGGATTGTGGTTGCCGGCAGTTACGGCTTTTTGCACGGGGATTGGATTATGGAAAACGCACTCAGCAAATCCGGATTTAGACTCAGCGTTGGTTTCATCGGCCTGGTGGTGCTCTTTGGCGCCGGCAGCTCTTATGCCGTATCGTCCTTCAAGAATACGCCGTTATACAGGCATATTGTCAACCGGCAAAACTCTCAACAGGTAACGCTTTTTGAAAACAAGCCAATTGCTTCGGCCGAGCAGGTGGAAGCCCCGCTCAAATCAAGCTATGCGATAGACGAAGCCGACGAGAAAGACAATCCCGCCGAACCTGCCAGACCCGCGAGAATCCCCCCGGTAATACGCAGGCCGGCCAATTTGATGGATCCGTCGACCTTTACGCCTCAGATGCCGCTTAGTGAAGCTATCGAGATACTGCGAAACTCGACTTTTCCCAGTCTGAATATCTCGGTTCTGTGGAAAGACCTGGAGGAGAACGCCGATATATATCCCGATACGCCGATAGGAGTTGACGGCGTTTCCGGAGTTCCGCTCCGCAGGCATTTGAAATCTCTATTGGACGGAGTCTCCGGAGGGACCCCGGAAAAATTAGGTTACGTTGTTGACGACGGCGTGATTATCGTTGCAACGTTGGATAGCCTGCCTCAGCGAATGGTGACTCGCGTTTACGACGTTACCGACCTGGTCGGTCAGCCTTCTACCGGTTTCCCGCAAATGGGAATGATGGGCATGGGAATGCCCGGTATGGGGATGATGGGTATGGGCATGCCCGGCATGGGCGGCACGATGGGCGGATACGGAATGGGAATGCCCGGCATGGGCGGCACGATGGGCGGATACGGAATGGGAATGCCCGGCATGGGCGGCACGATGGGAGGATATGGAATGGGAATGCCCGGCATGGGCGGGATAATCGGCGGCATGACGCCTGGTTTAAGCAGCGGATACGGATTTCGCAACATGGTCGTGGGATCCGGCGGGAGGTCCGGCACGAGTATGGGCTTTGGCGGCACGCCTTACAGGTAAGAGTTGCGGATATCAGACCTTCAGGCCGGTAAGGTCGATCTCGATCTTTCTGTTCTCTCTGATCAGCTCGTCCCAGGTCAGCAGTTTATTTCTCTTTGCCGCCTCGCGGCCGAGAATGCACGCCAGCGTCGCATTGACGCTGGGCTCGACCGTGGGATTACCATAGGCTCCTTTGACAATGCTTTGATGGAACGTGTCGAGGTTGCGTCTTATGCCGCTGTTGTAGAGGTTCTTTACCTCTCCGCCGCGATAGCCCCCCTTATTGCCGCGGATCATAGTGTTGCCGGCGTAGTTCGTTAGCGTGTGCCCCTCTTGGCCGAATGCCATGCAGGTGCAGTTGAAGCCGTGAGTGTTTCTCAGGTGCTCTCCACGGTGATTTAGGATCAATCCGTTCTCGAATTTATATGTGAGCGAATAGACGTCGGGCGCGTCGCCGTGGGGATTGAGCCTTGCGGTGCGCGAGCAGCCCATCGCGCTGACCGGGCGCGCTGCCGCGATCCAGAGAGCGACGTCGATAGCGTGAATGCCCGCGTTGACCAGCAGCCCGCCGCCGATGGCGATGTCATTGACCCAGATGAGTCGCTGCAGCCGGCTCTCGATATTGTCCGTTAGCGGCGGATCGGGAAAACCGCCGTCGGTATAGAACGAGCTGATCATCGCCAGTTCGCCGATAAGACCTGCGTGCGTGCGTTTGACGGCTTCGATGATGAAGGGATCGGTGCGCGTCTGGAAATCCACTAAAAAGACATGCTTGTTCTTCGAGGCCTTTTTACCGGCCCTGGAGATTGCCATGCACCCGGGTACGTCGCAGGCGACCGGCTTTGCGAGATATACATGATTACCGGCATTGACCGCGGCGGTCACGTGATCGGGAAAACAATACGGCGGTGTCTCGCAGAACACGGCATCGACCCCGGCGGAGATGAGCTTCTGATAGCCATTTAGCCCGGAGAAGCGGCGCGACTCGGAGACTTTGAATTTCTCGCCAATCGACTGGGCGACGTTGGGAAAATAGTCCGCGACAGCGGTAATCTGAAAGCCCTCGTGCTCGCCAAGCATCCGGGCGATCAGGCGGCCGCGACCGCCAAGACCGATGCAGCCGACCTCAACGCGAGAATTGGCGGCCGATCCTCGAATTGCCGAGGGCTTGACAATTGCAAAGCCTGCTGTTGCAGCGGCGGACTTCGCCATGAACCGGCGCCGGCTGAACATCTTCTTCTCTTCCATCTGTCGCGATCCTCCAAAACCGCCGACGAGATTTGTTAATCCATCGGCGCGGGCGGC
>Ga0180432_10011921_pt1 | contig 10187 bp, 5 predicted proteins | sample SS_ome_10_FD_132414 | JGI IMG/M metagenome (GOLD analysis project Ga0180432, IMG submission 132414) | Hypersaline lake sediment archaeal communities from the Salton Sea, California, USA - SS_1_MS_2 metaG | ecosystem: Environmental > Aquatic > Non-marine Saline and Alkaline > Hypersaline >...
CGGCTTCTCCTGCGGGATCGAGTGTTACACCGGTTACATCTACTGCGGCGGCAGCTGCATCGCCTGCAGCGATCCCAACGGAACTGCCAGTTGCTCGGGAAGCCAATGCGTGATCACCTGCGACAGCGACTACCACATGTGTGCGGGCTCCTGCGTCTCCGACGACCACCCCGACCACTGCGGGCCGCTGTGCACCCCCTGTCCCGACACCGACCCCCACGGCGACCCCGCCTGCATCGACGAGCTGTGCAGCATCGCCTGCCACGCCGGCTACGTTTTGTGCGGCGGCGGCTGCATAGTCTGCGACGACCCCCACGGCAGCGGATCCTGCGGCGCCGGCGACCAGTGCGTGATCACCTGCGACTGGAACTACCACATGTGCTCCGACCTGTGCGTCTCAGACTACGACACCGCCAACTGCGGCAGCTCCTGCACCCCCTGCCCCGCCGATCCCCACGGAACCGAGACCTGCGACGGCTTCTCCTGCGGGATCACCTGCGACTTCGGCTACCACCTGTGCGACGGCGCCTGCTCGTTGTGCCCCGGCACCGACGGGGTGGAATCATACGGCTGCAGCGGCGGCGCCTGCATCATCACCGAGTGCCAGGTGGGCTGGTACCCCTGCGGGGAGGTTTGCTGCCAGTGGATCGTAGAGACGGTCGATCCCGCCCGAAGCTCCCAACCTTCGATCGCCGTCGACTCCAGCGGCGTTCCCCACATGAGCTATTACAAAAACACCACCGAAGTCTGGTACGCCACCTGGTCGGGCGGATCCTGGCTGCTGGAGCAGGTCGACTCGGTTGGTCTGGGCGCCGCCTCGGGCCTGACCACCTCCATCGCCCTGGACTCCGGCGACGTCCCCCACATCGCCTACAAGGACGCCAACAACTACGTGCGCTACGCTGTTCGCGGCGTCAACGGCTGGGCAACCGACCAGGTCTTCTCCTCCGGCAAGAACATCGATATCACCGACCGGGCCATCGCCGTCGACTCCGCCGACGATCCCCGCATCGCCATCCGGCTGCGCTACGACGGCTCGAGCACCTACGAGGCCGACATCGTCCAGCTCGACTGGGACACCGACCACTGGAACGCCAGCTACGTCTACTCCACCATGGACAACCGCTACTCCCCGCCTACCCTGGTGATCGACTCCAATGACGACTCCCACCTGGCCTGGATCGAGTTCTGGAACGACCACCTGATGCACTCCTACCAGACCGACGGCGTCTGGAGCACCGACCAGCTTACCAACGAGGCCGCCGGCGTCGGCCAGCGCTCCTTCATCGACGTCGACTCCTCGGACAACGTGCTGATCGGCTTCGAGAAGTTCTGGGACCTGCACACCCTGGCCTCCAACCTGACCGGCTCCTGGGCCTACAACACCATCCACACCGAGCTGCGCTATAACGGCGGCCTGGCCATCGATTCCATGGATCTGCCCCACCTTCTCTACACCGACACCGGCGACTTCCTGGTCTACGCCCGGCTGGCCAACAGCGGCTGGGAGTACTTCTCCATCATCGGCTTCGCCACCGCCAACATGTCCTTCGCCCTGCACACCGACGACGAGCCCCACATCGTCCTGGCCGGCAGCGACGGAATCCGCTATATACACAGGTAGCCACAAGGAGGCACTCGAAATGAAAGCCCTGCTTGCGACCACCCTGCTGTTGATTTCCGCTGCGGGCTGCGGCGAGGGACAGAATGCTTTGGACAGCATGATGCAGAACCGCTGCGTGCACAACAAGCTCAACCTCCCGCGCACCATCCAGGACGGCCAGGAGTGCTCCAGCTTCTCCTACACCGAATGCGGCGGCGATCCCACCCCGCTGGCCTCCGAGTGCATCAACTACTGCGCCTTCGATGTCTGCCAGCCGGGCCCCTGCGCGGCCGACTCGGACTGCACCAGGTGGCTGGGCGACGGGTACGAGTGCAAGAACTACGTCGTCTCCAATGAGGACTACGGCATGTGGTGCGGCGAGTCCCCCTGACCCGCTTACAGGCTTCCCCTCATAAACAAGAAGACCTGCCGGCCGAGCAGATCCCCGCCGACTTCGGTCCCGTCGGGACGGCGAATGGCCATGCTGTCGCGGAAGCCGACGCTGAGCAGGTTGTACACGCGGACGCCCGCCTCCGCCCAGCCGGAACCCAGCTTCCACCGCCAGGAGGCAAAAGCGCTGGCCAGCAGCAACGGCGGGCTGTCGATGTCGATGTTGTCGTCGAAGAGGCCGCCATTCTCGGCGCGCGTGGTGAGAAAGCCGGTGCGGCCGTGTAACGACGCCCCCAGGCGCAGGCCGCTCTCGGCCAGATAGTGAAACCACAGGTTGAACAGGTGGGCCGGCTCCCAGGGTATCCGGTCCCCCGCTCGGGATTCCTCGGGCTCGGATGCAGCCGACCCGGGATCGGAGATGTACCAGCTGTACCGGAAGGTGTAATTGAGGTGCAGGCGTAACGCCCGGGTGATCTGAAAAGTGCCCGCCAGCGAGCCCCCCAGCGTATCCACTTCCCTTCCGGTGTTGTCGAAGAAAAATTCGCTGTTGGCCAGGTCGGGCACGCCGAACTGATCGGTGACCATGTTGTCCAGCATGGTGATGGTGTCTCGGTAGCGGTTGTAGAAAGCGGTCGCCTCGACAAACAAACGCTTCTCGAAAAACCTTCCCCGGTATCCCGCTTCGACAACTGTGATGCTCTCGTTCTCCACTTTCTCGTTCCCGATGTTCTCTAGGAAGAAGTTTTCCAGCTCCTCGAACCCCTGCTGGGGCCGGAAGCCTTTTATATGAATGTGTGTGTTGAAGAAGGAAGGCTTGCGGAAGGCCCGGGCGGCGGCCGCACGCAAGTATTGCTGCTCGGCGAACCGCCACACCGCTGCCAGGCGGGGGCTCACGGTGAAGGGAGTTATACTGTTGTAGTCCAGGCGGATCCCGCCGGTGAGCACCAGCTCATCGAACAGCCGCTGCTCGTCCTGAAGAAACACCCCCACGCGGTGCTGATGGATCACCTCCGGTTCGTTGGCGTCCGAAATGGACGTTATCCAGCGGTAGTTGCCTCCGGCGATCAGCAGGTTGCCCTCGAAGAAAGACCAGTCGGTCTGCACCTCGGCGTCCACCGCCGTGCTATACATGCTCATTAGAGCAGGCGGCTCGCCGAGCTTGATTTCACCGAAGTCTAGCGGGATGTCCCAGATCAGCTCGGCGTTCATGAAGTTCACACCCAGATGGGTCTTGAGGTTCTCCCGGTGGTGACGCAGCAGCAGGTGAGCCAGCATTCCGTCGTGCAGGAAGGCCGGGGCGAAGGAGGTGTACAGCGCCCCATTGGCCTTGCTGACCCCGGCGTCGAGTGTCGAGGTGGACGATCCGGTCTGGTAGTCGAGCAGCAGCCGGAACCGGCCGATCTCCCGCTCGCGCAGGTCGCGGGTGTGGAAATGCCCGCCGGTGTCGGCGCCCGCCGAGACTATCGCCCGCAACTCGCCGAACTTGCGTCCCAACCTCAGATTGGTGCTGATGCGATCGTGCTCGCCGGAGCCCACGAACACCTCGGCGGTGCCGTCGGTGTCCTGGCGGGTGGTGATCGAGACCACCAGCGAGTGGGCGTTGGCACCGTAAAGGGCCGAGCCCGGCCCGCGGATCACCTCGATGCGCTCGATCTCGTCCAGGTGCACCGGCAACGCCATCCAGTAGACCACCCCGAAGATCTCGTCGTTGATCTCCCGCCCGTCCACCAGCACCAGCGCCTTGTCGCACAATGCATCGGTCAGCGCCCGCGCCCCCACCGAGACGTACATCCCCCGCAGCCACTCGACGTCCACCTCGGGAACCTGGCGCAGCAGGCAGAAGACGTCGGTGCAGGCGGTGTTCTCGATCTGCTCGCGGTCGATCACCGAGATGGCCGAGGGCGACTCGGCGATGTCCTGCTCGTGCTTGGCAGCGGTGTAGACGTTGACCTCCAGCAACTCCTCGAGATCCAGCTCGGCGAAGTCTTCGATCTCTTCGCCGGCCGCCGGGGACACTAGCAGCAGCCAGAACAACAACAAGAGTTTGCATGAAGCCCACATCAAACCGATCCTAGATAGCCCCCCGGAGAAACACAAAAATCATCCGGCCTATCAGCTCGCCGCCGATCTCCTTTCCATCCACACGCGTGACCGCCGAGTTGTCCCGGAATCCGTCATTGAGGGCGTTGTACACCCGAACCCCCGCCTCAATACGGCTGCCTCCCCAAACCACTTGCCAGGACACAAAACCGCTCATGAGACATATTGCCTTTCTGGGAATAGACACCATTTCATCGAACAGGCCGCCATGCTCCTGCCGGGGGAAATCGGCGGCCGACCGGGCGTGCAGGGACATTCCCACCCGCAGGCCCCGTTCGAAAAGGTAATGAAACCAGAAATTGAACAGATGGGCCGCCTCCCAGGAAACTCTGTCCCCCTTTCTCTGGCCCAGTCCTTCAATGGCTCCCCCCGGAGGATCGGAAATGTACCAGCTGCGCCGGATGGTGTAGTTGGCGTTCAGGCGCAGCGCCCGGGTGGCCTGGTAGTTTAGCGAAACCGATCCTCCCAGACTATCCACCTCGCGACCAGTGTTCTCGAAGCGGAAAATACTGTCGGCCAGGTTCGGCAGGCCGAACTCGTCTTTGGCCATTTCGATGAATATGGAAATTGTGTTGCGATAACGGTTGTAGAAAGCCGCCGCCTCGACACTGAGGTGCTTGTCGAGGAAGTATCCCCGGTAACCGGCCTCCACGGTGGTAATGCTTTCGTTTTTGAGACTTTCGTTGCCGATGCTCTGCCGGAAGAACTCTCCGAGGGTTTTGAATCCGGGCTCCCCGATGAATCCGGTCATGTGCATGGAAGTGTTGAAGAACGACGGCTTGCGGAACGCCTGCCCGGCGGCCAGTCGCAGGTACTGACCTTCCCCGGCTCGCCAGACCAGCGCCAACCGGGGACTGAAAGTATACGGAGTGATGCTGTTGTAGTCGAAGCGCACACCCAGCGTGAGCACCAGATCTTCCCGCAGGCGCTGCTCATCATGAATGAACAACCCCACCCTGTGCTGGTGCACTGCATCCGGATCGTTGTCCTCGGAAAGAAAGGCGATCCAGCGGTAGTTGCATCCGGTGATCAACAGGTTGTTCTCGAAGGGAATCCAGGTGAACTGGAAGTACGCATCCAGGCTGGACATGAGCCCCGAGATTTTTTCCGGGGGTTCGCCCAATTTCACGTCACCATAATAGATGGGAATGTCCCAGACGGTGTCCACATCAATGAAGTTGTAAGAAAGTTGGGCCCGGATGGCTTCGGTCCGGTGACCCAGCAGCATGTGCCCCATGAACACGTTTTTCACCCAGACCGGAGCCAATGCGCTGTACAACCCCCCTTCAGGCTTGATCAACCCGGCCAGCAGCGTGGAGGTGGAGGATTCTCCCCGATGCTCGACATGCAGGCGGAGCCGCCCCAGCTCGCGCTCCCGGTAGTCCCGGATGCGCCAGTGCCCGCCGGTTTCGGCGCCGCCCGACAGGACCAGGCGGAATTTCCCCAGCTGGTGACCCACCCGCAGGTGGATGCTGGAGCGGTCGTGTTCCCCGCCGCCTAGAAACATCTCGGCGGTATGGTTCTCGAGACTGCGGGTGGTTATGGACACAACCAGCGAGTGGGCGTTGGCCCCGTACAGGGCCGACCCGGGTCCGCGGATGACCTCGATGCGTTCGACCTCATCCAGGTGGACCGGCAGCGATTGCCAATACACGATCCCCATGACCTCGTCGTTGATCTCCAGGCCGTCCACCAGGACCAGGGCCTTGTCCCCCAGTGCGTCGCTCAGCGCCCGGGCCCCCACCGCGGCATACAGCGGCCGTACATACATTATGTCCACCTCGGGAAGCTGGCGCAGCAGGCAGATCACGTCGGTGCAGTGGGTGTTCTCGATCTGGTCGCGGGTGATCACCGAGATGGCCGACGGCGACTCGGCGATGTCCTGCTCGTGCTTGGCGGCGGTGTAGACATTGATGTTCAAGAGCTCTTCCAGATCCAGCTCGGCGAAGTCGTCGATCTCGCCGCCGGCGGAAGCGACCGCCACCAGTACAGCCAGAATGAAACTAATCGCGGGTAGACGCATTATTCAGTGTGAAATTTTTCACGTAGGTGCTGGAAAGTCAAGGAGTTATATGCTATCGATTGGGGTAGAGGCGAGCGGTGTTCATACCCATCGGCGACACTCCCAATCCGCGCAACTACATCCCCTGGGTCAACTACGCCCTGATCGGGCTGAACGTGGCCATCTACCTGGTCATCGCGCTGCCCATGTCCATGCGGGCGGTGGATCCCTCCGATCCCAACCTGCACGAGTACATCCGGCTGATCGCCCCGGACCTGCCCGCCTGGGTCTCGCTCTACGACGTGCTGCATGAAATCAAGGCATATGATCTGTTCACCTTCGTCCACGGCTACAAGCCCGGGGCTCCGGAGATCACCGACCTGTTCTTCTGCATGTTCCTCCACGGGGGGTTCTTGCACCTTTTGGGCAACATGCTCTTTTTGTGGATCTTCGGCGACAACGTCGAGCACCGCCTGGGTCGCGTCGGGTACCTGCTCACCTACCTGGCCACCGGGGTGGCGGCCACCCTGGCTTTTTCGCTGTTCGCCGGCGACTCGATGACCCCGCTGGTGGGGGCCTCGGGGGCCATTTCCGGAGTCTTGGGGCTGTATTTCTGGCTGTTTGGGCGCAACCGGGTGAAGGTGTTCATATTCTTGTTCCCCTTCTTCATGAACGTGATCCTGCTGCCGGCGCGCTGGGTGCTGGGTTTCTATGTGATCATCGACAACCTGCTGCCCTTTCTCGTGGGGGCCCAGAGCGGCGTGGCCTACGGCGCGCACCTGGGCGGGTTTTTGGCCGGGCTGGTGGTGGCCCTGGCCTGCCAGGGGCTGGGCTGGCGCTGGCCCTGGAAGGAACGGCCCCAGCGCTTCGACCGCAAGGACCTGGCCGGTTCGCACCTGGCCATGGGGATGATGCTGCTGAATCAGGGCCAGACCACCCAGGCCTACCAGCACCTGATCACGGTATTCGAGCACGACCCCTCCGACGAGGTCGCCGCCCGGGCCCGGTCGGCCCTGGCCCGAATAGACGTCTACCGGCGAAAGAGGTAGACCGGGGAGGCAAATTGAGGTAACTTGCCCGCGACGGCAACACGACAAGGAGAGCCCTTCATGGGTAAAGGCGACAAGCGGACCAAGCGTGGGAAGATCTACAGGAAATCGTACGGCAAGACCCGCCTGCGGAAGAAAAAGAAGCTGAAGAAAAAGTCAAAATCGGACTGAACTTCTTTGTAGCCGCCGAGGATCTGCACCACCTCGGAGGTGACCATCGCCGAGAGCGTACTTTCGGGCACCCGGAGCCCCTTGTACGTTATTCTTTAATACACTTCCTTTTTTTGATCATTTGTGTTAGAAATTCCTTCGAGTTTCAAACCCTTCTGGAGGTATAGATGAAATCCCTGCGTTTTGTTCTGCTGCTATTGGCCGCCTTGATGCTAACCCTGTCGCTTTCCGCCTGCGGCGACGACAAGCCCGGCGATTCCGACGGCGACGGCGTCAACAACAAGGACGACAACTGCGTGGACGTGCCCAACGAAGACCAGGCCAACGCCGACTCGGACGACTTCGGCGACGCTTGCGACAACTGCCCGAATACAGCCAACGACGACCAGGCCAACAGCGACGCCGACTCGGTAGGCGACGCCTGCGACAACTGCCCCAACACCGACAACGCCAACCAAGCCAACTCGGACGGCGACTCTTTTGGCGACGCCTGCGACAACTGTCCCAACGACGACAACCCCGACCAGGCCGACCTGGACTCGGACGGCGAGGGCGACGCCTGCGACCCGGACATCGACGGCGACGGGATACCCCAGGGCACCGGCGGCAACCCCTGCCAGGGCGGCGAGACCGCCGACTGCGACGACAACTGCCCCACCGACCCCAACGCCGACCAGGCCGACGAGGACTTCGACGGGGTGGGCGACGTCTGCGACGACGTGAACGACCCCGACGCCGACGGCGACGGGGTTCCCAACGAAACCGACAACTGCATCAACACCCCCAACCCCGACCAGGCCGACGCCGATTCTGACGGCCACGGCGACGCCTGTGACAACTGCGTGGACCTGCCCAACCCCGACCAGGCCAACTCGGACACCGACGAGTTCGGCGACGCCTGCGACAACTGCCCGGACAATCCCAATCCCAGCCAGGCCGACGCCGACTCCGACGGGTTGGGCAACGCCTGCGACAACTGCCCGGACAAGCCCAACCCCGACCAGACCGATACTGACGGCGACGGCGAGGGCGACGCCTGCGAACCCGACCTGGACGACGACAACGACACCATCCCCAACCACGAGGACAACTGCCCCCAGACCCCCAACCCGGACCAGGCCGACGCCGACTCCGACGGGGTCGGGGACGTCTGCGACAACTGCCCCGGCGTCGCCAACGCCGACCAGACCGACACCGACGGCGACGGCCAGGGCGACGCCTGCGAGGTGGTCCTGACCCTCAACGATTTCTTCCCCTCGGCCGGCTACCGGGGCACGGACGTGGAATTCACTCTCACCGGCGTGGGCATCGAGGCGGACGTGGCGCTGGTCTTCACCAACAGCGACGACTCCGGCATTACCTTCACTCCCACCAGCCTCGACGTCACCGTGGACAACACCGTCAAGGGCATCATCCCCACCGATCTCACCCGGCCCCTGGGCCTCTACCACGTGACCGCCACCAACCAGAGCACCGGCGCGACCGACACCCTGGAGAACGCCTTCCAAGTCTCCCCCAACCCGCCGCCGACGGTCACCGACGTGGTCCCCCCATTCGCCTTCAACGGCGATCCCCAGGACGGCCGGCTCTCCGACCGCTCGATCACCATCCAGGGCACCAACTTCCTCTCCACCCCCGGCGTGCGCTGGCAGTTCATCCAGGATCCCTCCCAGATCTTCGAGGCCCGCACGGTGTCGTTTACCGACTCCACCCAGCTGACCGCCATCGTCCCCAGCGAATCGGCCAAGATGCCCCCGGGCGACTACAAGGTCCAGGTGATCAACCCGGACCTGCAGGGCGCCGAGTGGCAAACCTTCGAGATCGTGGCCACACCGCCGCCCAAGATCACCTCCATCGATCCCATCCGCGCGGCGGGCAACGACTTCAGCTCCGGGACTATCCCGCTCACCGTCACCGGCGAGAACTTCGTCCCCGACCCGGACGGCAGCGTGATCTACCTGGTGGGGCCGGCGGGCGACATCCCGCTGAACACCGCGGCCAACAGCGAAACCGAGCTGGTGGGCGTTCCCGGAGCCGCGGCGGTCAACAACGGCGCCTACCCGGTCAAGGTGGTCAACCCCGACGGCCAGTGGGACGTCTACTACCTGTTCTCGCTGACCTCCAGCGCCGAGGGCAAGCTGGAGGACAACTGGGCCTCGCACCCCGAGTCGGCCCTGAACACCGGGCGCTGGCGCCACGGGGCCACCTGGGGCTTCGACGTCTTCAAGAACGGCTACATCTACGTGGCCGGCGGCTCCGACCAGTCCGGCCTGGCGCTCGACTCGGTGGAGTACGCCGGGGTGAGCCTCTTCGGCGTTCCCGGCGTGTGGAACATAGCAAAGCAGTTCGATCCCAACACCGGCACCCACGTGCCCAATGTGCTCAACTTTGCCCGCACCGGGGTGGCGGTGGCCCACGTGGGTCCCTACATCTACGCGGTGGGCGGCAGCGCCGACGGCCTAATCGCCCAGACCACCACCGAGATGGCCAAGATTTTGAGCATGGCCGAGATCCCCTATTTGAACCGGCATCCCAAGGCCGACCCGGCCGGCAGCCTGCCGCTGGGCTCCTGGTACTACAAGGTCTCGGCGGTGATGCCCGACGGCGAGAGCCTGGCCTCCCACGAGGCCATCGCCCGCGACGCGGAAGGGGCCATCACCATCCGCTGGGCCAAGGTGGACGGCGCCACCAGCTACAACATCTACCGCTCGGTGTCCTCCGACGGCCGCTCTCAGGAAGAGCGCCTGCTGTTCGTGGGCGCGATGGGCCCCGAGTTCACCGACGACGGCGTGGGCGCGCTGGCTCCGGCCCCGGGCAACCTGCGCGGAACCGGAACCGACGGCGGAACGCTGTCGGAAGGCGCCTGGACCTA
>Ga0180432_10011922_pt1 | contig 10186 bp, 12 predicted proteins | sample SS_ome_10_FD_132414 | JGI IMG/M metagenome (GOLD analysis project Ga0180432, IMG submission 132414) | Hypersaline lake sediment archaeal communities from the Salton Sea, California, USA - SS_1_MS_2 metaG | ecosystem: Environmental > Aquatic > Non-marine Saline and Alkaline > Hypersaline >...
CAGCGCTATTATGGCCATCCTTGCCCAGATGCCGTGGTGCACCTGCTTGAAGTAGAGGGCGCCCGGGTGGCTGTCCACCTCCGGGGAGATCTCGTTGACCCTGGGCAGCGGGTGCATGAGCACCATGCCCTTCTTGGCCTTGGCCATCATCTTGTTGTCGATGACGTAGGCGTCGGCGAACTTCTTGTACTCGGCCTCGCTGGGGAACCGCTCCTTCTGGATGCGGGTCGCGTAGAGCACGTCCAGATCGCCGATGGCCTTGGTGAGGTCCTCCGTCACCTCATACTCCACCTTGCCTTCGGTGTCTTTGATGACGTCGTCGCGCATGGCCAGCTTCTTGGGGCTGATGAGCCTGAGCTTGACGTCGTAGTTGCTGAGCCCTATCATGAGGCTGTGGACGGTGCGGCCGTAGAGCAGGTCGCCGCAGAGCCCGACGGTGAGCCCGTCGATGGTGCCCTTGGCGTGTTTTATGCAGTGCATGTCCAGCACGGCCTGGGTCGGGTGCTCCCATGGGCCCGACCCTCCGTTGAGGATGGGGATGCCGGCGACGGCGGCGGCCTCCCTGCTGCTCCACTCGTCGGGGTGCCTCATGGCGATGACATCCACGTAGTTCTCCACAGTCCTGATGGTGTCCTCCATGGTCTCGCCCTTCTTGACGCTGCTGACGCCGGGGTCGGCGAACCCCGTGACTGCGCCGCCGAGCCTGTGCATGGCTGACTCGAAGCTGAGCCTGGTTCTGGTGCTGGGCTCGAAGAAGAGGGCGCCCATTATCTTTCCCTTGGCCATGTCCGTGCCCTCTGTCTCCAGGGGCATCATCTCGTCCGTGACGCCCAGGATGAAGTCGATCTCGTCGCGGCCGTAGTCCCTCATGGATACGAAGCTCTTGCCTTTGAATCTTGACGCGTTTACCATATCTCAACCAGTAATGCTGAGTACCTGTTTATCTTATAACGGTAACGAGTTCAACGCGGTGGACCCGCCGAAGATGGATCCCCGGTATATAATCATAAAATACGAGGCACCCGACCAAAAACCCTGGGGCGGACGGTTTGGCCGTGGAGAAGATACCCGACCTAGACAGCTGGAGTAAGATCGGCGAGATGACGTCCAGCCTCGGCACCGTCTACGACCTGTACGAGAGCCCCGACCAGCGGAAGGTGGCCCAGGTGGACAAGAACCTGGTAATTTACCTCATCATGGAGGACGGCAAGCTCTCATACATGAACCCCCGCACAATAGACGCCCTCCAGAGGATGAAGGAGATAGAGGAGTTCCTCAGGGAGAAGGTCAAGCGCCCCGAGCTCTAGGCCCCGGGATACAACCTCATGCGTTTCAGCAGCTCTACCAGCGTGGGGGTCAGTTGGTACCCGGTGAACTCCCCGGGCGTAACCCACACCGCGTCCAGGGCGTCGTCCATGGCCCTCATCTCTCCGCCCAGCGGCCTCGCGAGGAAGTCTATTATTATGAAGTGGTACCTAACGTCGCCGTCGGGGTCCCGGACTATCTTGTCCACCACGTCGATCCTGCCCAGCATCTCGACGGTGAGCCCCGTCTCTTCCAGCGCCTCCCGGGCGGCTGCCTCCTCAGCCCTCTCTCCCACCTCTATGAGGCCCCCGGGGATGGACCACAGGCCGGCGTCCGGCTCGGCCGCCCTCTTGACGAGCAGGTAACGCCCATCCTCCTCGATGAGGACACCCACCCCTACGATGGGCCTACCCGGGTACAGCCTTCGGGACATGCCAACGTCTCATGATCTACCCGATCGGGATATATGTTAGTCGTCCAACGGCGTCGCCCCGCTTCCCGCCATCTCCATGCGTATGAAGCGGCTCATGGGGGTGCTGAGGCTGGACGCGGGGTAAAGCTCGGGCAGCACCTTGACCCATATGGGGAACCTGCACTTGAGGGCGGTGCCCTTAACGATGGCCTCCCCAGGGGGCAGGTCGCCTATGAGCTCCGAGAACTGGCTCCCCAGGATCTCGGCTATCCTGGCCTTGTCCACGTCCTCGAGGCCGTGGCATATGACGTTGTTGGCGCACTGGGTGACCACGGTCTTCTCCACGGTGCTCAACCTCTGGGTGACTATCCACAGCCCGACGCCGTTGCGGCCGCCGTTGGTGGCTATCTCCTTGACTACGCCTAGGAGCTTGCCCCTGCTGTCCTTCTCCCCTATCTCGAAGACACCCCGCTGGGGAGCGTAGTACATGGCCTCCTCGAGCACCACGATGCACCCGAACCCCCTGTTCTCCAAGGCTTCCCCGAATATCCTCCTGAGGACCTGGGCGACCACCAGGTGCTTCTGGCTCCACGTGTCCCTGCCCTGGCTGAGATCCATGAGCACGACGTGGCGGTCCTTCAGGAGGTCTACGGGGTCCAGGGGCTCCATGTCGCCGTCGGGTATGAGCTTGCTGCCCATGACGGCGTTCATCACCTGCTGCCTGTAGCTCTCGAACTCGTCTTCCTTCTTGTTGAAGCCCAGCTTGTCCGGCTTCACCCAGCCCACGGCCTGCCTGAGGCTGACCTTGGTGACGGGCGCCGCCTGCGCGTAGAGAATCTTCAACGCGTGCACCAGAATCTTGGCGTTCCACCACGTTTTCTGCCACCCGAACTCGCCGATGTAATCCTCCCAAGGCACGTCGCCGGGCTGGAAGAACCTGCTCCACGGCACCTTGAGCACTCTGTCGGCCCCCAGATGCTCGGAGAGGCTGCTGTACTCGCCGTCCTTGTCCACTATGAAGAAGCGGACGGGGGGCTCCGCCGACGCCGCCCTCGCCACCATTGACACCGCAGTGGTGGTCTTACCCGTGCCCACGGCACCGCAGATGAGGCAGCTCTGCCGTATGAGGCTGTAGAGTCCCAGCTCCACGTCGAGGTCCGTGCTGGGATCCGACCCCAGGAGGAGCTTCCAATCGCCGTTGGGCTTCGTGAACTGCGCCACCACCTCCCTCTCGGCGACGTACACAGGCGTGTTGGGGGGCAGGGGGTACCTGAGGGGCCTCAGGCTGCCGCCGTCGTCCATCCATCCCCACTGGTACGCCTGGGCGTGGAGGGTACTGTCCTCAAAGTCCGTCACGACGCGGCCGTCCCTCAGCAGCGCCTCCTCGTACTCCCTTACCCGTTTGTGGGGGTAGACCCGGGTGACCTGGTAGACCACGGGGCACCCGTTCTTGGGGTGCTCTATGTAAACCAAGTCGCCCTTGGCCAGCTCGTAGCCGCGGAGCAGGAGTATGGTTATCTCGGTGATGCCGTACTCGCCTGTGGGGCTGTAGGTGTGGCCGACCCTCAGGCTCCCATCCATTCTCCCTCACCCCAGTACGGTGCCAGCTGCCTGACCTCCCCCACCTCCCTCCCCACCCGGGTCACGATCTCGCTGTAGACGTCGCTGATGAACCGCCGGGTCACCTTGACGCCCTCGTCGGCCTTCACTATGGCGAGGGGGACGCCGTTGAACAGGCTCGTCGAGTAACAGTAGTCGGCCACGTCGTCGATCTCGCTGAGGCAGTAGGCGGGGAGGTCTATGCGGATGGGCGGTATGCTCCACTCCCCCGTGAGACGGGCGTAGAACGAGTATATGGGCTCCTCAACCGCGTCCATGAACCCCGAGCCCCCGGACGCCAATCTCATCGCGGTCCGGGGCGAGAATATGTCAGTCCTCTGGCCCGGCTCGAGGGCGTGGAGCATGAGGAAGCTGTCGGATAGATCGGTCTCGTCCTGGAGCCCGAGGCAGTGTATCATGTACCGCGCACTGGGGCGCTTCACCACGCCCGCGGCGACGATCCCCCGCCGCCTACACATCCCCAGCAGGCCCTTCATCGCCTCGACAAGCCTCCGCCTATCCTCCTCCCGGCCCGCCATGCCCCACATGTTGCTGAAGGCTAGGGGCCCGTCGATGAGCAGCAGCTCGGGGCCATCGTGCTCCTCCAGGTACCTGGTGGCCGTCTCGTACAGCTTGGCCTCGCGGCGCAGGTTCACCGTGGAGGGGAACCTATCCCGGGAATGCCTGTACGGCTGGGAGAGGGACTCGGGCTCCAGGAAGAACCTGACGCCGTCGTGGAGCGAGTAGGCCATGGCCCCTATGACCGCGTACCGTCTGGACGCCAGGGGTATTATCTGGCTCCCCGCGTCCACGCCCGTCACCCTCCTGTACGCCTCCCTCTTCCTTAGCGTATAGAAAGTGTTCTCGGCGCGTATCCTGGCCGCCAGCTCCCTGACATGGGGGCCCTCCTCCAGCACGTCGCCGGTTATCTCGGTGAGGAGAAGGTTCCTCAGGGAGAGGCTGAGGTTCGTAGGCGCCCGCGTCTCCACGGCGGCTTCTAGCTGGCTTTTCTCCTTGTACGCGAGCACCTTCAACACACGTTCCTTGAAAACAGTCTGCATACAACACTTTTTTTCTTCGATATATTAAGCTTGTGATCGCTTTGTGCGTAATTTCCGATAAACGGCCTTTCATATATAAAGGGAGAAATTTATTCGCTCGGGTATCGATGAAAATAAATGCATATCCGGCCACACCCCAAAAGTAAAGTTAATAAGAACACTGAAACAAACATGTCAACCAGTAAAATGTCTTCGAATCAAACCCTGAAAGACACGATTTTCAAGGAATTCCTTAAGAACCCGGCCCTCGGGCCCAGCGAGATGGCCGAAAAGCTGGACGCCAACTACAACTCGGTCAAGGCTGCTTTCGCCAAGCTAGCCGAGGACGGATTCCTCGATCGCCCGAGCCGCGGAACCTACGAGCCCAGCATACCCGGTATCATCCTAGATCTCATCGAGAGGGTGGAGGCGCTGGAGGAGGCTGTCAACAGGTGAGTGAGTTGCTGGAGGAGGTACTGAAGGACGTCTCCCCCACGACGGTGCAGTTCAAGGTCCTCACATACCTGGCGTTCAGGGGGCCATCGAACCCGGTGGACATCTCGGAGGAGACCCAGATAGCGCCGGGGAGCGTGAGGCCCGCCCTGAGGACTCTCCTGGATAAGGGGTACATAGATCAGCTTGACGACGGGAGCTACAGGTCCCTCGTCCCCTTCACAGACATAGTTTCACATTTATACTCATTCACTGAGTAGAGTCCGAGGAGGGCCGGGAGTGGGTTCCGAGGAGCTTGAGGGGCTGAGGAGGGCGGACAGCCAGAGGGAGGTCTTTCTCTGCCTCGTCGAGCACGACGAACCCATGACCTCGCAGGATATAGCTGGGAAGCTGGGGCTCACCGTTAACGCCGTGAACATAGCGTTGTTCAACCTCAACAACAAGGAGCTCGTGGAGAGGGTGAGCCGCGGGGTCTACAGGTACAAGATGGGCCCCATACTCAAGGAGCTCCTAGTGAGGTACTTCGAGGAGTAGACATGGAGAAGGCGCTTAAGGAGCTAGACCCCGAGACTCTGGCCTTCAAGGTCCTCGTCTACCTCACCTTCAAGGACCGCCCCATGAAGCCCATAGATATATCGAGGGCGCTGGGGGAGAACAGCAGCAGCGTCAGGGCCCGACTCGCGGAGCTCAAGCAGACGGGGCTCGTGGAGAACACGAGCGAGGGCTACGTCGCCTCCACCACGTCCTACGACGTGCTCATGAAGCTGTTCAGGGGGTAACGGCCTTACGCCCACTTTCGCCCGTCTCTCCGGTCTTTTCGTGTGGTGAAGACATAAAAAGTGGTTAACCAGAGTTTAAGCATACTCCCTTTAAGTGCGGCTAAGGAAAAATGATGTGAGAGACATGTCTGAGGAACGGATGGGGCAGCTGAAGGAGATTACCGATAACCTGTTGAGCCTGCATAGGGCTCCGAGCCAGTCTACTGTGTTCTACTATCTTCTGGAGACGGGTAAGACGGTGACCGTTAAGGAGCTCGCCGGTGAGCTGGACCTCACGCACAAGGCCACGGAGAGGGCGGTTGCCAAGCTTCTGGACAAGGGGCTGATACAGCGCAACATGTTCAGGGAAGGCACCTACGTGTGCGACAGCAGGAAGATACTGCTATCCCTCCTCACGGTGACCACCGAACTATACCAAGACTACGAGGAGAGAACAAATTAGCTAATCCGTGTCGCGGAGCCGCCGCAGCACCTCTTCCTCGATCCACTTCACGCCGGTGGCTGTGAGCTTGTGGAGGCTTTCCTTGCTGTCCGGCTTGAAGACTTGGCCGCGTTTCCTCATCTCGTGGAGCCTCGCCGCGAGTGTCACCTTCTTGCCGCTGGACGCCAACCGTTCCCTGAGTTTTTTACTTGTGGCTTCATGGCCCTCTATCGCGTAGAGGATGAGCCCTATGTCCTCATAGTGGGAAAGGTCTTCACGGGAGACTATGGTCGGGCCTTCGTCGTCGATCCTTACTATTCCTCTCAGGCTATCCAATACATCGGCGGTGGCCTCCCTGGCTATCTCGTTTATCCGTGAGACGAGTTCAGGGGTCAGCCAGCCGAGGCCCTCCAGCACCTCCTCCGGGGACCCGCCGCTCACCACTAGGTTCCCGTAGCCTGTCTCGATGGTGACCCTGAGCCGGGGCGTCACTCTCCCTCCTGCCTGTTGAGTACGTACTGGTAGTAGCCTCGTTTGTCCTTCCACCTACGGAGGGTCCCCTTCTTCACCATCCACACAAGGACGCCGCTGAGGGTGGTCTTGGGGAAGAATACGGCGTTGGCCTCCATCGCCTCCCTGAGCTCCCCTATGGCCCTCGGCGTCTTGCCCCAATCCGTCGCCAGCAGGCTCTCCACGGCCTCGCTGCACTGGCTCGTCCGCTCTATGGTGGGGAACTTTTCCTGGCTCTCCCTATCATCCTTCCTCTGGCCCCGTTTCCCTGCTGTCAGTTCGGCGTTGAAGGCCGTGGATACCTTGTCCACTATGAAGTCCAAGTCCTCCAAGGTCTCCAGGACGTCTCCCCTATCTCCGCCTAGCTCCACCTCCATGTCGCCGATGCGTACCTTTAGGTGGAAGGTGGGCTCAGGCATAAAACCACGTCTACTCTGACGCGTAATAATCTCTAAGACCGAATATAATACTTATTGGGGGGTATCAGCCCTGTTTGGTTTTGAGGGCTGACTGTAGTAGCCTCTGGACGTCCTGGGGTTTGGCTCTCCCGCGCACTTGGCCCATGACGACGCCCATCAACGGGCCCATGGCCCTCATGCCGCGCTCGGCCACCAGGTCGGCCTTCTCCTCTACGATGGCGTTGACCAGCTCGGCTAGCTCATCGGCGGCCAGCATGCCGAGGCCCAGCCCGGAGAGGGCCTCCGCCGCGCTGCTTCCGGGGTGCTCGGCTAGCCACGTCAGCACCTCGGGCAGGGACTCCTTGGTGGCTTCCCCCGATTTGATGAGGGTGAACGCGTCCCGGAGGGCCTCGTCTGTGAGCCCCTCGATGGGCACCCCGTCCCGCCTCAGCCGGGTGAGGTCCTCCGTCAGGGTCACCGCCAGCAGGGTCGTCGAGTGTCCCTCGCGGGCGAGCGCCTCGAAGAGCCCGGTGTAGTCGGAGTCCACCACCTGGGTGGCCAGCTTCTCGTTGAGAGAATAGTCCGTCATGAACCGCTTGAGCTTGGCCTCGGGCATCTCGGGGAGCGCGGCCCTCAGCTTCTCCAGCTTCTCTGGGGTGACCCTCACGGGCTTGATGTCCGTCTCGGGGTACATGCGGGCGGCGCCGGGCCTCGGCCGGGTGTACCGGGTCGTCCCGTCGGGGTTCGCTGACCGCGTCTCCTCTGGGACGCCGCGGATGGCCTGCTCGGCGCGGTCCAACACGGCTTCCAGGGCGGCGACGCATCTGGTCCCCTCGTCGGCGACTATGACCACGGCGTCGGCTTCCCCGGCGCCCATCCTCTCCCGGAGTGTCTGCACCTCCTCCTCCGTTATGCTGTAGCCGGGCAGCTCGTCCGTATGGAAGATGCCCTTGACGCCGCCGCCGAACCTGGCGTGGTCGCTCAGCTCGGTGCCCAGCCTCCTGTCGGGGCAGAGCTCCCGGCCGGTGAGGCCGCCGAACCCGGGGAGCCTGACGGCCATCACCCTGCCGCCTCTCCTCAGGGCGGAGCCGAGTATCCTAGAGCCGGTGTCCTTGAAGATTTCGGAGACGTCCACCGTCTCCTGTCTGAGGGACTCCGGCGTGACGCCTCTGCGCTTCAGCTCCCCGGCTACCTCGATGAGGGCGGCCTGGCGCCGCGCCTCGTACTCGACTATGGTGGGCATCAGGTTCAGGTCCTGGACCCCCTTGATCTCTATAATGGCGCCGCCGCTTATGCTCACGTTGACGTCCTGCCTGATAGTGCCCAGCCCCCTGCGCACCATACCGGTGGCCCTGAGGATCGACCCTATCCGGGCGGCCACCCTGTAAGCCTCCTCCGGGGTATGCATCTCGGGGGCCGTCGTTATCTCTATGAGGGGTATGCCCAGCCTGTCCAGGCGGTAGGTTATGGTGTCCCCCTCCTCGGATATCTTCCTGGCGGCGTCCTCCTCCACCGCCACCTGCTCCAGGCGGTACCGTTTGCCCTCGACCTCTATGGCTCCCCCGAGGCTGACGACGCTGGTTCTCTGGAACCCGCCGGTGTTGCTGCCGTCGACGACGGTCTTCCTCATCACCTGGACCTCGTCCACGGGCGCGCCGCCGGTCATGAGGGCGAAGGTGAGGGAGACATCCAGGGCCTCCCCGTCGAGGGGGCCCGGAGGCTCCTCGTCCATCTCCACGAGGCAGTTGGTCTCGTGGCTCCCCTGGTATACTATGGTCTTGCCCTTGAGGAACTCGAAAAGCGCCGCGGGGTCCACCTCGCCCAGCTCGCTCTGGCTGGGCCTGAGCCTACGCGTGAAAGTGTAGTCGGGGTCCCCGTCGCTGAGCCGAGGCGGGCAAGCGCAGAAAAGCTTGTGCCGGGTGGCCAGCTCCTGGTGGATCTCGATACCCACGGTGAGTCCCAGCCTAGAGTAGTCCATCAGCGGTCCCCCTCCAGGTAGGGCGTCCGGGGGTTGAACTCCCCCCCGAGGTCTGTGAGGAGCAGTCGCCGCGCCTCCGCGGCGTCGTCGGTCTGGCCGAGGCACCACTTGAGCTTCACGTACGCCGTCTCGGGGTGCATGTCCTCTAGGGGCACGGCGCCCCTGTCCACCAGCTCGCGGCCGTGGCTGTAGACGTTGAGGTTGACCCGCCCCCAGATGCACTGGCTCGTTACCCCCACGATGACGCCCTCCCTCCGTGCCCTGTCTATGGCGGGCCACAGGTCCTTGCAGACCTGGCCGAGACCCGTCGCCTCGATGACTATGCCCCGGGCCCCGGTGTCTATGAGCCAGTCGAGGAGCGTGGGGTCGAAGTCGGGGTGAAACTTGACGAGGCTCACCTTGTCGCTGAACCTGTTGAGCAGCCTGGGCTCGCATGACTGCCGGGGCCTGTGCCTGTCGTTGATCATCTCCAGCATGCCGTCGACGTAGCGGGCGATGGGCCAGTCGTTCACGGGCTTGAACGCGTACCTGGCGCTGGTGTGGCACTTCCTGACCTTTGTGCCCCTGATGTAGACGATGCTGTCGTCCGAGGTGGTCTCGTGGAGCCCCACCGCTACCTCGGCGAAGGGGGCGTACGCCGCCGTGTAGACGCCGGCTATGAGGTTGGTGGCGTTGTCGCTGCTGGGCCTGTCGCTGCTGCGCTGGCTGCCCACGAAGATGACGGGCACCGGGAGGTCCTGGAGCGCGAAGCTGAGGGCCGCGGCGCTGTAGCCCATGGTGTCGGTGCCGTGGGTGATTATGACGCCGTCGGCGCCATCCATGATCTTCTGGTAGACGCGCTCGGCCATGCCCCCCCACTCCATGCTGGTGAGGTCCTCGCTGAACACGCTGTAGAGGATGTCCGCGTCCACGTCGGCCACCTCCACCAGCTCGGGCACTATACCCAGCAGATCGCGGCTGGTCATCGCCGAGACCACGCCGCCGGTGACGTAGTCCACCCTGCTGGCGATGGTGCCGCCGGTGCTGACGATGCTCACCCGGGGCAGACCCGGCTCAGCCTCGGGGAGGGGCGGGGGCCTGAACTCGGGCTTCTCCGCCACGCCCACCTTCCTTATCTCCATGTCCTCGCCGTGGGCGAGGCCGATATTGTATCCGGACCGGAGCTTGATGATGAGGTGCCAGTCGTCGTAGCTCTCGACGCGAGGCATCAGGCTCCCCGTGTACCGCTGGTTCTTCACGGCTACCTCCAGCCTGTCCCCTATCTCGGCGTCCACCCGCTCGAGGGCTGAAC
>Ga0180432_10011925_pt1 | contig 10185 bp, 7 predicted proteins | sample SS_ome_10_FD_132414 | JGI IMG/M metagenome (GOLD analysis project Ga0180432, IMG submission 132414) | Hypersaline lake sediment archaeal communities from the Salton Sea, California, USA - SS_1_MS_2 metaG | ecosystem: Environmental > Aquatic > Non-marine Saline and Alkaline > Hypersaline >...
ACCTTCGGGGGGAGTGTGTCCCGATTCTTACTGGCGCCCTCGCGTGCGTTGAAGACACGCATCATGCCGAGGCTCCGCTCCCCGACCTTCATCAGCTCCCAGAGGCTGACCCGCCAGCCGGTGACAGCCCGGACCATGTCCACCAACTGGCTCGGTCCGTAGAGCTGCCAGGCTGCTCCCCACACGAACTGGCAGACGCCAATGGTGTTCAGCAAGCAGTAGTACCGCTGCGTATACATAGCGTAGCGCACCTTCTCAGCATTGAGCACGTCGACCGGCTGCGGATCGAGCAGATCGAACTGGGCCACCCGGTCAGGAAAGGCCAGGTAAGCCGGGTCGTGCTCGCTCGACATGTGGTCGGCACCGTACGGGTTGACGGCGTAGATGAGCGCCAGCGAGCGCTTCACCTGAGGCATGTGCGCCGGCATCGGGTTTCCCTTGACCGCCGTCACCAGCTCCTCGGCCTCCGGCCCCAGTTCGGCCGCCGCTCGCGCCATGCCCTCGGCCAGCAGGTCGCCGAACCCCTCGCGGTTGCCAATCATCTCGGTCATTCGGACGACTGCGTCTCCGTCGCCATAGTTGAGGGCCACACCGCCAGTATCATCCATGGTGATGATCCCGTGCTCAAAGCAGTCCATAGCCCACGCGATGACGGCACCCGTGGTGATGGTGTCCAGGCCGTACATGTTGCAGAGTTCGTTGGCCTTGGACACGGCAGCGAGGTCAAAGACACCACAGTACGTCCCAAGGGTGCCCAGGGTCTCGTATTCGGGCCCTCCGTAGAGCGGGTCGACATCGTAGGGACCCTCCTGAATCTCCACGACCCGCTTGCAGCGCACCACGCAGCCAAAGCACGTGTCCCGTTCCTTAAGGATGGTGTCGGACATGGTGCGGCCGTCGAGCCGTTCTGGATTCCCAAAGACGCCGCTGTCCCAGTTGTAGCTCGGCAGGCCTCCCACCTCGTTCTGGGCCAAGACCGACCCGGCCGTCCCGTGGATGCTGAGGTTGGCGATGCTACTCTCGGGCAGCTTCTTCGCGCCCCACCGAGCGATAGACGAGAGAGCCTTGCGATCTGCAATCTCTGGCCTCATGTTTCCGCGAACGGCAACAGCCTTGAGATTCTTGGAGCCCATGACAGCTCCCATGCCAGTCCGCCCGTTGGCGCGATTGGCCATGTTGATCAGGCAGGCGTAGGGAACGAGTTTCTCGCCAGCAGGTCCTATCTGCAGCACCTCGATCTTGGGATCGCCCAGTTCCTCACGGATAGCCGCCTCTGCCTCACCCGTCACCTTCCCCCAAAGATGAGCGGCATCGCGCAACTCGGCCTCCCCATCGCACACCCAGAGATAGACCGGAGTCTCAGCCCTCCCCTTGATGATGAAAGCGTCGAAGCCAGCGAACTTGGCCTGAGCGGGCCAGAAGCCTCCGGCCTGCGCATCGCCGATGCCGCCTGTCAGCGGCGACTTCGCGTTGGCCATCACGCGACTCTGCCCGGACACCGGAGCCCCGGTCACGACGCTCAGGGTCAGGGCCAGAACGTTCTCGGGACCCAGTGGATCCACGCCAGCAGAGGTACCCTTGAGGACGTAGTACATCCCAAGTCCCTGTCCACCCATATACTTCCGATAGAAGGACTCGGGCGGCTCCTCGACCGTCAGTGCGCCGCTGCTCAGATCTACGTGCAGAATCTTCCCCCGATATCCGTAGGGCATGTCTTCTTACCTCCAGTCTATGGTTAGGCTGTCAGGCTAGCTTCGCCACGATCTGGCGAATTCTATCCTTGCCGTCGGGCGCGAGCGTCGCCGGCCGTGAGCAGAGATCCCCACTCGAAATCCCGAGGCACGAGACAGCGAACTTCAAGCATTCAAGCCAGTAACCTTGGCGATAGATCTCGCACAGCGAGTCGATGCTCGCCTGCAGGGCCTCCGCCGCCTCCACATCCTCCGCCTGCGCACGATCCACAAGGCGGGCGAAGAGCTCCGGGCTCAAGTTGGTGAGACCGCTCAAGACCCCATCCGCCCCGGCCTTGATCGAACGGAGTGCCAGCGCGTCGATGCCCTGTAGGATGCGGACATCGGGCCTATCTTCGCGCGCGTGCAGCACGTGCTGGAACCGGTCCCAGTTCCCTGTGCTGTCTTTGATCAGCATGAGCGAGTCGATCGCCAGAAGCTGGCGTATGGTATCCAGAGCGAAGGGATTGTGTGTCGTGGACGGGATATCATAGAGCATCAGGGGCAGCGAGGTGGCAGCTGCAATGACGTGGAAATGATGCACCTGCAACACACCGTCAGCGTTGAAGTAGTATGGTGACGCCAACGCCAGGGCGTCGGCGCCAGCCGACTCAATCATCTTGACGGCCTCGACACAGCGAGCAGCGCTAGGTTCGAGACAGCCAGCGATCACAGGCACGCGTCCTGCGACGGCACGCACTGCGTGCTCAATCGTCGCGCTCTGCTGGGATGGCGTCAGCCAAGGTCCTTCGCCAGCGCCCCCGAGCACGAACAGACCGCTGACCCCGCCATCCAGCAAATGCTCCACGAGCTGGGCCATGGCCCCTGCATCTACGCCTCCTTCGTCGTCCAGCGGCGTGATCATCGGCACGCAGACTCCCGAAGGCGGAAATCCAATCACTTGAGACATGCTGTTGTCAGACCTCCTCTGGCCTGTGATGGTCCTGCTCGTCGTCCGGACCTAGCTTCAGCACGACGTGCGGTCGAGCCGGTCGCCGGCAGCTAGTCAGACTTGGTAGTACGTGCCCCGGATGCAGGTGATGCCCTCACTGTCTTGAGCATAGTAGGTCGTGAAAACCCGCCCGTCCTCCAAGAGGACTGATGTCGGATAGCCCAGGTCGTCATTGCGCAAGTTGTCGCGGATCACCAGGATGTTGTCCACGTCCCATGTCCGCCCTCCATCCTCGCTGAGGATGGCACGAATGCTGAACGGTTCGCGACGGTGACCGTAGACGCAGAGAACGCGACCATCAGGCAGCAACATCAGGTTCGGCGGGTATCCCCACACCGGCAGCCGGCTCAGGCCGTCCCAACTGTAGCCGAGGTCATCGGAGAAGCACTGGTACAGATGTCGATCCGGGCCGCTGCGCATCAACATAAGCAGTCGGCCAGAGGGTAACAGGAGCACGGAGGACTCGTTGAGCGCTTGCCCCGGCAGGCTGGCGGCCTCGAAGGGCTCGCTCCACGTTCTGCCGCCGTCTTTGGAACGCACGACGTAGATCACGTTCCAGCCCGGTATCACGGTCAGTGGCAGAAGCATCTCCCCGCTTGGCAACTCAATGCCGCCGTTCTTGCTGTACCCGCCAGGATAGGGACTGGTATCGATATGGACGGTCTCCGGCCATGTCCGTCCGTCGTTCCGGGAAATATGGACGTAGGCCCCTCCGTTCGCGCGAGCCCAGGGGTACAGGTCGGCGGCCTTCCGGGCGAACTCAGCTCTCTCGCCCTCCAGCCTCTCGGACGACGGATCGGGACTCAAACCCCAGGGCGGAAACCAGATCGTCTCTTCCTCCGCCAGCTTCTCGGCGGTTTCGAGAGGGAACCAACGAAACTGCCACTGGTTCAGCACCAGATCCCCCGAGCTGAGATCGGTCAGAGCAGAACACTCCACACCGTGCCAGTCGTAGCCGGGAACGACTCGGGGGGTCTCCCAGTTCTGGCCCTCGTCCTCCGATCGCGTCATCAGGTTGTAGAAGCGAGGGTCGTTGGGAGGGTGCAGCATGTGCTCCCGCCGGAGCGATCGGTTGAAGATGATGAGCCAGTCACCGGTAGATGTCTTGGTTATAGCCGGATGGGCACAGTAGGTGTGCTGGTCCCGAAAGACGATGATATGCTCAGGATTACGGACGGTTTGCACAGTGATGCCCCTTTTCGAGAAGCCCTCGGGCTCGTCGCCTCGGGCCGACGTCGCACCTCACCCCGGACGGGCTACACAATCGGCCGGGCGGTCGTGCAGCAGCAGCAACATGGGAATGGCCACCGCCAGAATGAAGATGCTGGCGATTCGGAAGAGAGCACGAGGCCCGATGGAATCATACAGCAAGCCCGCCGTGGCGCTGCCCACAACGGACCCCGCGCTGAAATAGGCAGCCCAGAAGAGGGTCTGACCGGTTGAGCGCCATCTCTGCGGCACGATTCCGTTGACGTGATTGACGGAGGCAACGATGAACAGGGAAAAGCCCGCCTGCATCACCTGGAGGAGCACGCCGATGTTGGGCCGCGAGAAGAGCGAGTACAGGAAGGCGCGGGCCGACAACAACAAGAGAGTCAGAATCAAGGTTCGCTTCGTGCCGATCCGCGAAATGAAAGCGGCGCTGACCAAGAACATGGGCACCTCGACGATCGAATTGACCGCTGACGCCAGCCCCAACTGCTGGTCTGAAGCACCCAGGTCATCCATGTAGAGAGGGAAGAACACATAGATCGCGGAGTTACCCACACGTAAGAGGAACACAAGCAAGAGGAAGGCCACCAGTTCGTGATTCGCCAGAAGGTCTTGGACGCCGTCCCATCCTCCCCCAAGGTTGCCAGGTTGCTTTGTGCCCGGGTTCGATCGCCACGTGAGAAACCAACCCACAAACACAATCAGCGCGCCAAACCCAAACATGAGCCGCATATCGCGCCCTTCGATCAGGAAGCCCGTAAGCAGGGACGTCACCGCCCAACCGATAGAGCCCCAGAGCCGGAGGCCGCCGAAGGAGTTGTCTCCATCCCCGTCCAGAACGTCGAGACAGATGCTGTCCGTGAGAGCCCCCAGCGGCCCGAAGGCTACCGCGTACAGGACGCTCCACCCAAGGAGGAACCAGAACGACTGGCCCAAGAGGATAGCTATCACTAGAAGCCCGGTCATGGACAGCAGCCACAGCATGGTACGCCGGCGGCCCCAGTTGTCAGCAAGCATTCCCCAGACAGGCTGGGTGAGGATAATCATCGCCGGACGTACGCTCAGTAGCGTGCCGATCTCCGCGCTCGATAGCCCAATCCTGGCCAGGTAGACAGTCAGAAAGGGCATCCACGCCCCTACGGAGCCGTACAAGACGAAGTAGAGGAGCTTCATCGATGTCCCCGCCCCGACGAGTAACCCCACCTGCTCATCGTCCGATGGCTTCGACGCTTCCGATCTCAGTCCGTCTTGGCTACACAAACGATCATCATCTCCTCCGCCTGCGTGCTCCGGGAGATCCGTCCTCTCGCGATCCAAGCCGGGGGGCGGACACGCGCACACACGTCCTCAGCCCGCCCCCCCGGTTGTCTCTTCAAGGAGTCTGCCAACCTCGTCCGCCGAGAACTCGCGGTGAAAGACTAGCTGTCGGGCAGTGATCTCGAACCCCTTTCTCCCGTACAGAGCCGCCGCCTTCCCCTCGCTCTCCAAGTCCACGCCGAGCAGCACACGGGACGCTCCGGCTGCCCGGACGGCTCGCAGACCGATCTGCAACAGAGCGCCACCGAGACCCCGTCGCTGCCAGGCGGAGCGGACACCGAGCCAACGAATCGAACCAACATCGTCACGCATTTTGCAGTAGCAGAAACCCACCACCTGGTCGGCGTCCCAAGCGACCGCGTGCCGTGACGGATCTCGATTCCCGTGTCGCACAGCGTGCTGCCACTGGTCGAACGTCATGACCATCTGCCCCCAGTGATCGGCAAAGGCGTCCTGGAACGCATCGTGCCACGCCCTGTCGTCAACACCAAGCCGGTACGGGCGGATGGAGATACCCTCGGGCATCGAGGGGGGAAGGATGTGTCGCAGATCTCGGCGTTCCATCTCGGCCAGGTGGCGGTCGACGGCAAAGCCCAGACGTTTGAGCGTTTCCCTCACGTCCGTCTGGTCCTCGGTGCAGCGCATCTGGAAGATGAAACGTTCCCGGCCAGCTGCGTCGACGTGCACAGCACAACGACGCCATACGCGACGCATCAACCGCTCCAGCAGCCCATGGCTCAGGTAGTCGGGCCGGACCACGGCCTTCCCCTGCAGGATCTGCACCGGATCGTCTCGCATCCAGCGCGGGAAGAAGTCGTGAACCCCCACGACCTGCTCCCGGCCACCGTTACGAGCCACGGCCACGAAGGTGTCCTCCGTCGGATCGCAGCACGGTCGAGACAGTCGTTGCTCGAGGTCAGACCGGATCACGGCTGGCGACCAGTCCGCATCGCTCGTCGCCCGTACCAGATAAACCAGCTGGTCCAGGTCCTCCGATCGGTAGTTGCGAATCTTGATGTCCACGCTCAGACTTTCTCCTCCAGCCGTCCAAGCCCAAGACCTGGGTCCGCCCGGCACTGGTCTGCGACCGGCGAGGCTCTCCAAGCCCGCCGACACCGCAGTTGCTCATCCCCGACTCTCTGCCTCCCTAGCCACGACGCAGATCCGGCTTGGACTCGTCGTGTCCGCGCGAACTGCCGGGCCGCGCTTGACCAGTTCAAGGACTACAGCTCCAAGTCGCTCTGATCCTCACCGCCCCTGCTTGGCCAGCGAGCACGCGTCGTCTTCAGCAGCTCCTCCAGCCCGTCCGGATGGAACTCTTCGGACTGGCAATAGGCGAAGATCTCGCGTTCCAGAGCCTCGATCGTCTCGGCGACATCAATCAGCTCGGCCAAGGGAATATCAGGGGGGATAATCACGACTCCGTGCAGATCCGCATGGATCAGGTCACCGGGATGCACGGTGATACCCCCTGCCCGGACGGGCCCACCGTAGTCGAGGTAGTGGATGTGAGCGTGAGATACCAACACGGCCGTGGAGAACGTATGGAAACCCAGCTTCTCCATGTCGGGGAGATCTCGTGCCCCTCCCTGCGTGACGGTCCCAACGCATCCCAGGGCCTGGTGGATGTTGGTGTTGACCTCCCCCCAGAGGGAGCCCACAGGCCAAGGATCCATGTCCTGCACGACAGCGACCTTGGGACCCGGCTGCGCATCAACGTAGTGCCAATACTCGAGCCCCTTCACCGGGGGGCGCGCCTCGCTCGGGCGCTGATCCGCAGCGACCCGAACCGTAGTGGCGTAACCCACCATAGCGCCCAGGGCCTGGAACCGACTCTTCATCGAGGGGTTCATGAAGCCCTCGTTACTGGGACGCACCCCGAACGGTTCGATGGCGTTGGAAATAGTCGGGGTACTGAAATCGCGCAGTGCTGCCAGCTCTTCTACTTTGTGCGGAGCCTGACTCATCGTATTAATCGCCTCCATAGGTGATAGTTGCCGCTCTGCCGACCGTCGGCCACATCATACGCGGGCTACTGGCCCGGATACTCCTGCAGGCTGATCACGTCCACTGTCGTGCCCATCACGATTCGCGCCGACATGATCAGGTCATCGATCGGCACAAACTCGTTCGGCGAATGGCAGTTGCATGCCACGAAGCTGCCAGCTCCGTAGTTCACTGCTGGGATGCCTTCATCATAGACAAAGTTGCGCATGTCGGTTCCAGCAGCGGAGCCAATGAGCGCCGGGTCTACGCCGCGGATCTCTCGCGAATTCTGGCGGATCAGTTCGATGATCGTAGAGTCCTCAGCCGTGATCACCGGCTCGTTGCCTCGATCATAGGCCACCTCCCAGCTCAGATTCAGGGCGTCCGCCTCGAGCTCACGGAGCATTCCCTCGAGCTCACCTTTGACCTGGTCGAAAGTCTCGCCTGGAATCATCCTCCGGTCGACGGTGAAGTCGCATTCCTCGACGAGATGGTTGTGCCGCTCCCCGGCCCGGACCTTGGTGATGCGGGCTGCGGGGCTCGGGACCAAGGGATGCTCCTTCTCTGCGATTTCGGCGTGGTAGTCAGCCAAGGCAGTGCCGAAGCGGGAGAATTGGGTCATCACGTCCACTGTCTCGTGGTCCGCCATACCGCAGTGGATCGAATCGCCCGCCAGCTTCAGTTTGTGCCAAACAACCCCCCGGGTGGCACGACAGATGTTCAGGTCCGTCGACTCGAGAACCATGGCGTAGTCGCCGGTATAGCCCATCTTGAGCAGGGTTCTGGTTCCATCCTCAGCCAGTTCTTCGCCCATCACAGCCTGAAACATGACGGTGCCAGGGAAGGCTTCGCCACTCTCGTGGACGGCCTTGAGGACCGCCATGCCCACGGCCAAGGAGCTCTTCATGTCGCACGCCCCCAGCCCGTAGAGACGATTCCCCTCTATGGCCGGCTCAAACGGAGAATGGTCCCACGCGTCCAGGTCGCCCTCCCGCACCGTGTCGATGTGACCATTCAGAATCAATGTCGGGCCAGCGCCGATACCTCGGACCCACGCAACGACCTGAGGCCGCTCCGGGTCGGGCTCGGTGATCAGTTCCGTCTCGAGACCCCAAGCGTTCAGCGTCTCATAGATGAACTCGGCAGCGGCCTTCTCCTCGCCTGGAGGATTCCGAGTCGGTATCGCGACCAGCTGCTTCGTCAGCTCAAGAATGAGCTCTTCGTCTAGCCGTTCAATCAGTTCATCTTTCATGACCTTGTCCTTGTACTATCGCCCGCCACTGAGACGGTTCCCCCACGCAGACACGTGCTGAGGCGAGACCTCGAAGGGGGATGCATTGCATGCATCATCAGGATGCCACCATTGACGTCAAGTGTGGCCCCGGTGACGTAAGAGGACGCCTCTGAGCATAGGAATAAGATGGCGCCAGCCATCTCCTCGGCGGATCCCAGGCGTCCCATAGGAATCCGCCTGCAAATGGCCTCGCGTCCTTCGGACGGAACCAGCTCCCGCACCAAGTCGGTATTCGTAGGGCCGGAGGTGAGCGCGTCTGCATTGATGTTCGCCGCGGCAGCCTCCCCGGCCGTGTGTCGCGTTAGCCCAGGCACGCCGGCTTCTTGATGAGGTGTATTGGGCGCCTCCGAAAACACTGGAGCTCCGCCCAGCAGGAGAGGAGACGTTCACGATTCTACCGCTCCCTCTTTCCTTCATGATAGGGAGCACGGCCTTGGTGCAGAGGGAGACACCGGTCAAGTTGACGTCCAACACGGCCTGCCACTTCTCGAGGGAGATGGACTCAAGCCCATCCGACTTGCGCAGGATACCAGCGTTGTTGACGAGCATATCGACAGCGCCGAAATGGTCGACGGCAGCCGAGACCATGGCACGCACCTTGTCTTGGACAGACACGTCGGCCACACACCTCATCGCCGACCCACCAGCGTCCTCGATATCTTCGACGACCGAGTCCACTAAGCCGGCGCGGACATCGTTGATCACAACCGACGCGCCCTCACTAGCCAGGATATTGGCCACGGCCCTGTCATTGCCGCTGCTGGTACACTTGACGATGGCCGTCCTGTTGTCAAAGCGACCTTTCGGCATAAGCCATCCTCCAGCCCTACTGCTCTGTGTCGTTGGGCCGAAGCGAGACATGGCTTGGCCCGTTCACGGAAGTACCGCAGGAGAAGCCTGGCACTGAGAACGCAGGAAGGCAGCTTGTCTTCGCCAAGGGATCTCTCAACGGCCTCAGTGATTGCCCAAGAGCTGATGCCTGCGAGAGCGGCAGCTCTGGTTGCCCCCTGTGTGCCTTCTAACCGTTGGCCCGGCTCCTCTATCGTCGAGGAAGCTGACTCCAACGGCATCACGCTTCTGACTCCACGTACACCTCCCGCACAGCGCAGGCCGCGAGATCCGGCTACCCTTTGAGGCCGGTGGTTGTGATGCCCTGCATGAAATAGCGCTGCAGGAACAAGAACACGAGCAGTGTAGGGATGCCCAGAATGGTCATCGCCGCCATGGCCGGGGCGAAGCTTTCAATCTGCGTCCTCCCCAATGCTGCCGGGGCGAAAGTGGCCATGCCCACCGGCAGCGTCTTCATTTTCTCGTCAAAGGTGATCAGCAAGGGCCAGACGAACATATTCCAGTTACCCGTGAAGTTAAGCACTGAGGTAGCGACGATTGCCTCGCGAGCGAGAGGAAGCCCCACCCTCCAGAAGATCTGCAGTCGATTGGCTCCATCCACTAAGGCTGCATCTTCCAGGTCCCTTGGCAACTCCAGGAAGAACTGTCGAAAGATGTAGACGGCGAAGACGCTGGCCACCGAAGGCAGAATGAGCCCTGGATAGGTGTCGGTCATTCCCAGTGAGAGCAGGGCCACAAAGCGCGGAATCATGATCATCTCCGCGGGAATCATCAAGGATCCCAAGATAATGAACCAAACCACGTCTCTGCCGGGGAAGTGCAGACGCGCAAGCGCGTAGCCCGCC
>Ga0180432_10011926_pt1 | contig 10185 bp, 7 predicted proteins | sample SS_ome_10_FD_132414 | JGI IMG/M metagenome (GOLD analysis project Ga0180432, IMG submission 132414) | Hypersaline lake sediment archaeal communities from the Salton Sea, California, USA - SS_1_MS_2 metaG | ecosystem: Environmental > Aquatic > Non-marine Saline and Alkaline > Hypersaline >...
AAGCAGTGGCACATCTGACGTTGTAAGTTGATCAGGGAGTATTCGCGGGTGTAGGTCTAAGGTGAAGTACCCCCGAGGTGAACTCGGGGGCTTCTTTGCTTGCTAATTCCCCGGCGCCGCGTCCTCTTCGGCTTTGTCGGCTTTGGCTTTGCCGAAGATCAGCAGGAAACGGTCTTTGGCCGGGCGGGGGCTTTCTCGCAATAGGGCGAAACCGGCGGCGGCCATCTCCTCGCGGACCGTCTCCGGTGCGATCATTCGCCGGTGGCTGGCTTCGCGATGGGGGATCGGCTTGGGCGATTGGCGGTCCATGATGTAGACGACTCCCGAGGGGCCGAGACGCTCGTGCAACTTGGCCAAAAGCGTCGGACCGTGGAACAACAGATGATACGTGTCGAGAAAGTAAACCGCGTCGAGCGGTTCGGGGCCCAATTTGGGGTCGCCTTTCTCGGTCAACACCGACGGCATTTCGATACCCTCGGGCAGCGGCGGTCGCTCGTCTTTTTGGGTTGCCCATTCTTCAAGCACGATGTCCACCGCTTCGCACGGCGTGGCGTTGAGCAGCGGCCCGACCAACTTGCGACCTTCGCCCAAAGCCACCAGCGCCACGCGTTTGTGGGCTTTGTCCTTGGGCGGCGTCAACAGCTTGGCCGTCTCGGCGTCGAGAGCGGAAGCCACATCCGGATCGCCGCCGGGAGCGTCTGCGTCGGTCGGACGGCGAAAGACCAGCACGAACGGGTCTTTCGAATACCAATCCTCGTCGGCGTATTGCACGAACTCATAGCCGTTTTCACGCGCGTCGCGGACGACGGTCGTCTCGGCGATCCAGAAGTGTTTCTTCTCGCGGTCGGCCCGCGGTCCCCAATCGGTCAGCGTGCCGCGGCGTTGATCGACGATGACCAAATATCCGCCCGGCTTGAGCGACTTCCATATTGCCTGGAGCATCTCCTTCGGCTTGGCCACGTGATGGTAGACGCGGTGCATGAAGGCCATGTCGACCAAGTCGTCGGGCAGGGCGGGGCTGGTCGAGTTGCCCAATACGACATGCACTTGCGGCAACTTGCGTTTCTCCAGTTCCTCCTCAATGGCTTTGGTGTTCTTCTCGGTAATTTCCTCGGCGAAGACCTTTCCCCGCTCTCCAACGATATCGGCGAAGACCCACGTGTCTCGTCCCTTGCCGGCTCCGATGTCGGCAATCGTGGCACCCGGCCCGACGTTCAATTGCTTGGCCAGCGCCCGCAAGGAGTTCTCCCGCTGCCGGGCCTTTTCCTCGGCGGTCGGTTTCTTCTCTTCGGTTGGCTTCTTCTCGGCGGCCTTATCGGTCTGCTGGGCAAACGCCAGGGAGTTCGTGATTGTCGCGATCACGATACAAAGCAGGAAGAGGCGGCGGAGTTCGCGAATCATCATTTGATGGACCTTTCGTTTGGTGGGCGGGGCCGAGCGGAGCGGAGCGTTGCGTGACGCCCGGCGGCTGAACCTCGGGGAGGGAATCATAAACGTATATCTTCGTCTATTGCGGCGCGATAAGCAACTGCCCCAGGGCGACGCATGACCGGCTCGCAGCCCGTGAGCCTGAAATGCCACCTCCCGGGTGACGGGATAGTTTCGGATTAACAGCCGGCGGGCGACTTTCCCGCTCGCCCAGTTTCGTTTTTGTTCTATAATGGCGGCAATCGATGGCGATTACTCTCATCCACCCAAAACGCTTTCCACAAGTGCATGGAGAGATCAACCATGAAACGCACGGCGTCGATCTTCTGCTTCTCGGCGGTTTCCCTCATCGCTCTACTTTCCTTCGCGGCTGCGAAGGGCAAAGATAATCCCGAGAAGCGAAGAAGCCCACGTAAGACAAAGATCACTGTCGCGGAAATCCACCAAGCCGAAGTCATCGGCCGTTTGGGCGTTCCGCTGGGCCAGGTCGTCACAATCGAAGGCATCGTCGCCGACGAAGACTACATACGCACAAAAGCCAACAGCGGCCACCGACTGCTGCGTGTATTGAAGCTCGACGGAAGGCGGCTGAAAGAAGAAGTCGTCTTTCGGTTCCCTAAACTTAGCCCGCTGGATGAAGAACGTGTCAAGGAACCCAAGGTCGGTGCACGGTTTGCCTACATATGCTACGAAAATGGCGGCTTCAGCGGCATACCGGGCGCGGCCTTCAAGCATATAGGGACGGTCCAAACTGCCCCATATGGCTTCTCCACATGGTTGGAAATTCTGAAAGACAACGGGGTTGCCACGAAGTTATTGTCGACTGGGCCCATGCTTGCGTTCGAGTCCCAGCCCCATCATACTCATGATCCGTGAAGAAACACTCTTCCTCGTTTAACTCGAAGCCGAAGGCGCAGGCCGTTTTGGTTATACCACCATGCTAGCAAACAGCCGTCGCCTACGGCTTAGGGTTAAACGATTTGATACACGCGAAGAAGGCAAGCCATGAGTCAATCCGACAAACCGATTGCGACGAACATCGACCGGCGTGGTTTCCTAAAGACGGGCATGGCCGCGGCCATCGGCAGCGCCGCCGTGGGTTCCGCCGCTATTGCCGACGACGCATCGAGCAATACGCCACAAATCCCCTCGCGAACGTTCGGCAAGACCGGTGTCAAGCTGCCGATTCTGGGCTTCGGCGGCGCGGCTCTCCCAAAACATTGGGGCAATCCGCTGTCGACTGAAGATCGCGTCAAACTGGTGCGCTACGCCGTCGACCAAGGCGTGCGATACTTCGACACGGCCGGAAACTACATGGAAAGCGAGACCATTCTCGGCGAAGGGCTACAGGGAATACGGGACAAGGTCTTCCTGGTCACCAAGGTGGAAACGACCGACCCGGCCAAGGTGCGAGGGGCCGTCGAGAGTTCGCTTAAGAAACTGCGCACCGATCGCCTCGACGCGGTGCTGATCCACGGCACGCCGGGCCTGGAACAAATGAACCACCAGCAGGCGATGAAGATTCACGCCGAACTGGCCAAGCTTCGCGACCAGGGCGTCACCCGTTTCATCGGATTCTCGGCCCATTCGTATTTCGACAAGGCGTTGGCCCTGATCAACACCGGCGGGTTCGACCTCTGCATGCTTTCGCACGGGTTCTTCCTCCGAGGGTACAATCAGGTATTCTCCAACAGAATGCTCAAGCTTCGCGAGGCGTGTATCGCGGCGGCCCACCAACGCGGCATGGGCATCGTGGCCATGAAGGTCGTCGGCGCGGGCGTGCTGGGCGCCTGGTCGAAATACATCGTGCCGGGATTCGACGGGAAGCGGCTTCAGCGGCTGCCCGCGGCGGCTATCCGTTTCGCGCTGGGTGACGAACGAGTTCACATGCTGAACGTCGGAATGCGGCTGAGGCGGGACATCGACGCCAACATCGAGACCCTCTCGGGCAACGTGAAATGCACGCCCGACGACCGGGCCCTGCTGGCCGAGTACATGGCCAAAGCCCGCCAGAGCGACGCGATTAAGAAAATGAAGGTAGACTAGTGAGGGCTCGAAACGACCCTAGGCCAACGGCCGGGATCGAGCCCGACACCGATTAGAAACAATCGAACACCTTGCCGCCCCCGGCTCTCCGCCCGTCGGCGATGGCAATCAGAGTAAACAGCGGGCGGGCTACAGTAAGGGAGATTCCGCATGACAGGTTCGGATAAATCACAACGAACGAACTCGCGATGGCTGAAGATATCCGTGCTGCTGTGCGCGGCAATGGTCCTGCCGTTGGGCATCGCCAATGCACAAGACTACGAGGCTGTCGAGCGGCGCTTGGGCGAAGCCGTGGCCGAGGGCGAGTTATCACTCAAACAGGCCGCCGCGATGATGGACACGCTCAAGAAAGTGAGCCACGAGAAGTTCCAACCGAACGACGAAGAAATCGCCGAAGACATCGGCCATTGGCTCAAAAGCGTCGGCGATGAAATCAAACAGGCCGCCAAGCAGGGCAAGATCACCGAAGAACAAGCCTGGGAGAAATGGCACTACGTCAAGGAAAAGCAACTCGCCCCGAAACTGAAGGGCCTCGTCAAGACTGGAAAGATTTCCGAACAAACGGCCTGGGCCATCTGGAAAGGCGTTGAGAAAGCCGAGGCCGGTGAAAAGCTCAAAGCGGCCGTCGCCAAAGGTGAAATGACCGAGGAAGAAGCGTGGGAAAAGTGGAGAGAGATCAATCGCGAAGAGGAGGAATGCGACGAGGAAGAAGACGAAGAGGAAGATAAAGACGACGACGGCGACGATGAGGACGACGAGGAACTTGAAGAACGACGCGAAGCCAAGTTCCACGCCATCAAGGGACACTTCAACCGTCTTGGCATCGACGAACGCACCTTTGATCACGTTCTTAAACGCCTCGATGAAAAAGGAATCGACGACGACCAGATGACCGATGTTCTCGGCGGAATGCTTCGAGTCATCCACGGCATGAAGGCCCAGGGCGAAGACTTCGAACTCGACCGGCGACTGAAACACTACTTCAAGAACGCGATCGAGCTATCCGACGAGCAATTGGAGACCGTCTTGCGTCTTTCCCGCCGCATCAGCCATAACCTGAGAAGGAACGAGCAAGGCGAGCGAGAAGAGGACTAACGCGTCTTGAGGAAACGAGAAGTGGGTGCCGTGCCCACGCAACGCGTGGGCATCGCCAAATCAGGGAGAAAACTGTTCTACATTCCCCCGCAAGAAAGAGCGCCGACGAGAAATCACCCCGTCGTCGCCAAGCCTACAGCAACTGCAACTCACTCGGATTGGACAACTGTATGCGAAGGCGGCGGATTTCCTGCTCGTATTCCAACCGCTCGACGCTCCAGGCGTGGGATTGCTCTTGGAGTTCGGCTTGACGCTTGAGAAGTTGCTCCTCGCGGGCGACCAGTCGTCGGGCTTGTTGCGAGACTTCTTCCTTCGAGGCGGTCGACCACTTTTCGAGCTGCCGCTTTTTCGCTCCGAGTTTCTCGTGCTGCGCGGCCAGTTCGCTTTTGATGCTTTCCAATTCGGCCCTCTGCCGAGCCGCTTCCTCGCCGCGAAGGCGATACCGATCGGCCAGTCGGCTGCGAATTGAGCCCAACGAACGAACCAAGGCGGCCGGCGGCGCCGCGCCGGACAGTTGTGCCCAAAGTTCCTCGGTTGCCAGCCGCACTTCCAGCGTCTCGCGGTGCATGTTTCCCAACTCGCCGCGAAGTTTCTCCAACGCCGCGTGGCACTGGTCGACATGCTCGCCGCGGCGCTGGACCGCTTCGCGCTGCCGCTGCAGCTCATCTTCCGCCTGCCGCTTCTCGATTGCGATTCGCTCGCGCTGCCGATGAGTGTCTTCGAGAAATTCACGGCGTTGCGCGAGTAACTCTTGGCGTGCGTCCTCGGTCCTTTTTCGGGCTTGGGCCAATTGCGCCTCGGCACCGTGAAGGTGTTCCTTCTTTTCCCGCAAAGACTCAGTCGCGCGGCGCAGGGCCTCTTCGCGAGAAGGCAAGTCGGACTCGGCCTTGGCCGGCTTGCGACGGCCCCTCGAATCCTCCTCGGCGGCCCGGCGGTGGCGCTGCACTCCCGCCATCAACTGGCGAATCAGTTGCAGCGAGGCCTCGCGTCGGGTATCGATTTGCTGTCGCTGTCGGCGCAATGACTGCTCGCTGCTTCGACGGTGCGTTTCAAGCCGCTGCTCGGCTTCGGCTCGGGCCTTCTCCCAGGCGACGAGTTTCTCCTCCAATTCCTCGGCGGCCAGATTCTTGCGGCTTTCGAGTTCCTCTTCCTTTTCCAACAACCGCTGTTGGCCGGCGGCGATTTCTTCCATCTTCCGCTCGAGCAGCTTTTCCCGGCGGGAAAGCTCCTCGCCCTCGCCGGAGAGTTTCTTGCGCCGCGTGGCGTCGGTGCTCGCCAGATGTTCAAGGCTCTTTTGCAGTCTGGCTTCACGTTCGGCCAATTCCACCTCGGCCGCTTGCAGTTCGGCCTCACGTTCGCCGGCCCACAGTCGGGCGGCGGCGGCGTCGCGTTCAAATTGGGCGACTCTAGCGTTAAGATGGGCTTCGCGATGGTCGATCTGCTTCTGCCTGGCCCGCAGATGCTCGGCCAGTTGTTCGGCCTGTTTCTGCATTTGCAGACTGGTCTGGTACTCGGTCGGCGTCTCGCCAGCGTTCGACGCGTTCTGGACGGCCTCGCCCTGCTCGGCCGCCGGCGTTGCGGCAGGAGGCGACTCTTCCGCGTCCGGTCCGGCTGGTTCGACCGGTTCTACCTTGCCAACCGCGTGCGGGGCGTCAATTCTCATCTTCTTCGCGGATGATGCCTTCGGGTCGGGAGAAGCAATCCGCCGTCGACGGCGTTTGGTTGTTATTTTGGCCATGGCAGCTAACCCATTAACAGAGGAGGGGCCCCGTGCGACACGGGCCGCACAATCGACAGACTTTACCTAATCTACTTAATCGGCACGCCAGGTTCACGAGTCCAGTCGAATCACTCAGGTCGAGTTCGGACAAGCAGAGAAGTAGATGAATGCCCCGAGGAAGGGGGCAGTATCAGCGTACGTCGCGGACGAGTCGCCACTTCCCGACTGACCGTACAGCGGGAAGTCTATCTTCTTTCCATCCGTCTCATCCCCGGGCACGCTCAGCGAAAGCTCAAATCGCCCGTCGCCGTCTGTTTCGACCGGCTGAAAACAAAGTTTCGCATAACTGTACCGCCGCAGTTGAGCGAGATCGATACGTCCGTCGCGTAAGGCAACTTTCGTCCCGTCCTCGGCAACCGCCGAAAGGGCCCAATCCAAGCGATCGACGCAACGGCCCTTTCTCCACTTTGACAGTTTGACGTCTATCCGGCTGAACTTTGCCTTGCCGGGAACTTGAAACTCCTGCACGAACGTCTCGCCAGCGGTCAATTCCACAATCCTCTCCAGTTTGGCGGAAGACGTGTCGCAGCGCAACATTCCGATGCGGCAAAACTCCGCCCGTCCGTCGGGCGACCGGTCATCGAACGGCGCCAATCGGGCTTTCTCAAGGGCCGCGAAGCACTCGGCGAATTTCTCCTCGCTTCTACCGAAGCCGAGAACCTCTCGGTAGCGGATCGACAACGATCCGGGTGGAACACCGGCCGCCGCGTCGGCCGCCAGGGAACGCATCGGCAGCACGATCTCCTCCGCGTATCGGATACCCTTTCGGGCGTTAAGCAGCATCAAAACGCACATCGCCGCGAACATCACATGTTGCAACCGCCGGGACGTTAGCGCGGGGAAATACGCGACGCTCATCAAAAATAAGCAGCACGCGAAAGTCATGGCCAACGACATGTATCGCGGCATGAAACCAGCCATGGGGCCCTCGTAAGCGCGGCCGAAACCGATCGCCGCCGCAAGACAACCAATGGCCGCTAAGAAGAAAAGCATCCCGAGCACTCGAACTCGCTCCTTCGGACGTTCGCGCATCGTTCGCCAGCTGTGCCAGGCGGCGAGCAGGCACGCGCCCACTACCAGAACACCGGAAACGGGCCACGTTTCCTTTCCCATCGGGCCAATGCAACCGCTCAGAAACTGCAAGGCCGTACGGATCGATTCATACAGCCCGGGCCACGGTGCCACCGCGGGCGCCTTCTTGAACCCCACGAAATACAGAGCCACGAAAGCCACGGGCAAGGCGGCCCAAATCATCACGAATACGCAACGACCAACGGCCCCAGGCTCACCTCGTCGACATCCAAGCAGAGCCGAAACCGCCATCCAAGCGGCGATTGCCGGAATATACGCCAACCCAAAACCGCCGCACAATCCCTGCCCGATCAAACAAAGGCTTATCACCGCCGCGGGTCGCCACGAAAGTCTTTCGCCACACCGGGCAATCATCGCCAGTATGATACAAGCGATGAATACGCTCGTGATGAAGTTCAGTTGAAATCCCCAACCAATGTTTATGTATTGCCCCCAATGCAACAGCAGCAGAGGAAAGAAAGCGTCGCATAGCCTGCTCGACCCGCGAACGGCTCGCGCCGCGAGCATCAGGATCGAAGAGGCCGCGCTTAGCAGAAACACGCTATAGAAGGAGCCGGCTTGGAAGTTGAATCCGGATAGTTTACCCAAGCCCACGTAGATCAATCGCGGCAAGACCATGCGATGATCCACGTGCTGGGCCCACAGCCACTGCCAGGAGACGGCGCGCTGTCCCGTAATCCACGGCAACCAGGACCATTCGTCGCCGTATGGAAACGTCATACCGTAGTTGACAACGAACCACAGGGTCGCCAGCGACATCAAAGCCCATATCGCCCACGCGAGGCGTGCCTGCGCTGAGCCTGCAGCTCCCGCCGCGAGAACACCGATAAAACGCCCCCGCTCGGTTCTTTCAGGCACGTTCGTCTCCTTGTCGATATTGCATCACAATACAAACAATGAGTGCCATGCCCACGAAAACCGCGGACATGGCACGCGCATGACTGGTCAAATCGGTCGATAAAGCCAACCGATTCAGTGTGTTACTCTTGGGCCGCCGTTGCGTATTTCTCGGGGGCCTCCTGGAACTTCAGGAGGGAATCCCCGTTGGAGAACATATACAGCCGGCCGGCATAGGTGACGCAATAGTCGATCTTACCCGACACTCGCTGGCCCGACTCCTTGGCCTGCACGACGTCCTTTCCGGAAAACGCCGGGGCATATAGGCTCGGGTTGGCCAGGAAAGCGTCCATCTGCTTCTCGCCGCCGAGCAGATAGACCTTGCCTTCGTGAACTACCTTGAAATCTTCCTTGCCCGCGGCCCAACTTTCGCTTTTGATCAGCGTAACGGGGCAATAGCCGTCGAGCTCCGTCGGCATCGACCGCGCGAACCGCTCCAGACGATCGGCCAAGCGAGCCGCCCCTCCCAGTTCGTTGGCCGTCTGCTCGGCGGCTACCTCTTTCTGCTGAACACTCGCTTCGGTTGGTTGAACATCCTCTTCCGCCAATTCCTCGAATCCGGCCACTGTTTGCACCGCTTCGTTCTCGGCTTGCACGACTTCCTGCTCGGAGATTATTATCGCCATGTCTATCGAGGCGGCCGACGGCAGCATGGCCGGCCCGCCACGACGAACCGAAGACGCCGGGCCCAAGGCCGAATCCCAGTTAGCCCTAATTACAAAAGTATCATCGGCGGGTGATTCCGCTTCGAAGATCTCCTCTTCGGTGACCTCCGAGCCGGCAACCTGCAAGTCGTCGCCGAACTCCAGATCGGCCGCTTGCTCGGAGAGAACTTCGGTTTTCGCGTCGGCCGCTTCGCTGGAGATGGTTTCCATTTCAATATCGGGTGAAGTGATATCCGCGGCGGGTTCCTCGGCGGTCACCTCTCGCACGTCTAAATCCGCTTCCGTGACAATCGGTTGCTCAATGACCGGCTTGATCACTTCCTCGGTCTGGAAGTTTGCCGGCGGAAGCAGTTCGGCTTCGGAGCTACTCCCGAAAGGCGGCTCGTCGGGCGTTTCCAGCAGAGGGTCCTCGGCCGGTTTTTCCTCGGCTGGCTCTACCTGGGCTGGTGGCACCGCCGACGGAGGATCAAACCCGGGAGGCTCCTCAATCACACCCTTTTCCGGCGGCAAGAGCGGCTCGGTGCCGGGAGGAAGCCCCAGTATACCCGTGTCATCCTGCTGAGTGGGCAATGACGGAATCTGGCCCGTTCCAAAGTCCGGAAGCACGCCGGTTCCAAAACCGGTTTCCGGCGGCAGTATCCCGCCACCTGGAAATTCACCAGGGGTGGTCTTCGGGACCCGCACCCTCGGCAACGGCTCTTGCTTCTGGCCTTCCGGAGTAGGAACTTCCTCGCGGCCGATAGCGCGCGGGAACGTTCTATCCAGCGACGGCGTTCCCGGCCACGGTCTCCAAATCTTTTGGAAATGGCCATGCTGGCCGGTATTCGGTATGCACGCCTGTCCCTGGCAAGGACACTGCTCGCAAGGTGCCGTCCACGTCGCCTCCGCCACCGACGGCAACAGCAACGCCGCCGCGGCAACCAGAAACAGCCCTATAGTCCATGTCTTCCCGGTCATGTTCTTATACCTCGTACAGTTTATTGGCCTGTATCCAGGCTCGTTCGTAGCTGCAAATCGCAACCAATATGCCGCTGTTTTCATAAAATGCCTCGTTGGCCGCTCCTCAAACCCTTACCGTCGATTCTTGTTGTAATTTCGGCCGGTGGTTTGGCCGGCGCGGATCGTCGAGAAGCTTAGCGAGGCTATGCCCATGATGCGCTCGAAGGGGGCCGTCAGTTGGGC
>Ga0180432_10011927_pt1 | contig 10185 bp, 8 predicted proteins | sample SS_ome_10_FD_132414 | JGI IMG/M metagenome (GOLD analysis project Ga0180432, IMG submission 132414) | Hypersaline lake sediment archaeal communities from the Salton Sea, California, USA - SS_1_MS_2 metaG | ecosystem: Environmental > Aquatic > Non-marine Saline and Alkaline > Hypersaline >...
CTTCTCTTGCCTTTGCCTGCAAGGCTGCTTTCATTTCCGTCCTTGTGCGCTTCATCTCCTGCCTCCTCGTTTGGGGTTGCCCCTATTATCTCACATTTCGCCCCAAAACTGAAGCACACCCCTCTGTCGCCAGACGATATACCTCTCGGGACCGCCAGCCGGATGCTCTGGCCACCTGTTGCGCAGCTGCCTTGCGGCCCAACCCCTCGGCCAGCAAACGAGCCAATTCGGACCGCACTCGATCCTCCGGCCAGCGTCCTGCTTCTTCCGTCGCTCCGCCGATGACCAATGCCCACTCACCAGGGGACAGATCCACCTCAAAATGGACCGCCGCCTCGCTCACTGTGCCACGCCATATGCCTTCATCAGGCGCGACGCCCAGAGGCAACGAGGCCAGCGGACGGTCGCCCAGCATCTCTGCTACGTCGCGCAGCGTGGCCAACAAGCAATCGGCCGTTTGAAAGGCCACCAGCGTTCGTCGCTCCGCTGCCAGACACGCCAAAAGTTGTCGACGCTCAACAGCACGCCGGGGCAGAAAACCGAGGGACATGTAAGCGTCCGCTGGCAAACCAGAGATCACCAGTGCCATCACCGCAGCCGACGGGCCCGGCACTGCTGAGACAACAAAACCCCTCTCCAGAGCAGCGCACACCAGCCTGCCAAGTCCCCCACTGGCCGCTCTCCCCTCCTCACACAACAAAGCGACATCACCGCAAGTCAATGCCTCCAGGACCGGTTCGTCCTCCACTGTCCCTTTGTATGGGGCATAATGGGCCAACGGCGTCTCTATCTCATGAAAAGCCAGACACTCTTGAGCGCGGTCGACATTTTGGGCAACAACAAGGTCCACCACGCGTAACACCCGTAGCGCACGCAGCGTCACATCCGCCAGGCTGACCGCCGGCATGCCGACGACATACAAAGTGCCCATCAGCACCTCCCTTCCCCCTCAGTATACTCTCGTAGCAAAGAAAATGTCAAACCTGTGACCTGTGTCATAGCCAGCCCGGTCAAAATGAGATACACTAGTATCAGAATCGCCCGACCACCCAATCGACACAACTCATCTCATTAATTTTGAATCATTGCCACTCATGTCAAATCTGGGGGCTCGAAAAGTGACGGGTAGCAAAATATGAGAACTTGAGGAGGACGGCACTATGGTAAAGGCAATGCTTTTGGCCCATCTTTTGGGAGATTATGTTCTGCAAACCGACAATCTGGCCCGTTGGAAGAGCCGCAGCGTATGGGGTGTACTCGCTCATGGCGCAGTGGTCACGTTTAGTCTGTGGATCTGCTCTTTGCCCTTTGCGACAGGCTGGTGGCCCTATGCGCTAGGCATCGGCGTCCTCCATACACTGATCGACATCGTCCGCACGAAAATCGGTTCGAAGGAACCAACCACTTACCTGCTGTTGTTTCTGGCAGACCAGGCAGCACACGCCCTCACTATTGCAGCCGGTTTAGCCTGGTCCGGCTGGCTGCAACCACGTCCTGCCGAGACCTCACTTGGTACGTGGCTGCAGAACAGCTCCTGGCTGAGTTTTATCATCGGCTACGTGTTGCTGACCATGCCAGCCTGGGTGTCCGTGCATTTCCTGGTGCGCGGCATGGGCGCCGACAGCACCAGCCTGCCGGGACGCTCTGGTGAGAAATATCTGGGTATGATCGAGCGGGGTCTCATCGCTACCTTTGTCCTGTTAGGACAGTTCATTCTTATCCCACTGGTCGTCGCGCCCCGCGTGACACTGGATGGACGAAACGGTCGCGTAGAAATGGAACAAATTGGTTATATCTGCGAACTGCTCATCAGCGTCAGCCTGGCCATAGTCGTAGGTTTGTACCTGAAAAGACTGGTTTAATAAGCCAAGACCTCATGGTCGCAAAAGAGATCAAATAGAAAGGAATCGGGGGATGGTACCTGCAAGCGAAGGGGCAATCCATCTTGTCGAAATAGGGGGACTGGTGTACAATAATGCTCAAGGCCGCAAGCACTCCCGCGCCAGAACTACCAGAGGAGAGCGGGCTATGCCCACAAATGATCGCTGGAAATTTTTGCGAAACGTTCCTCTATTCGCCGAGATGGACAACGACGAATTCGAAAGACTGGCGGGCGACCTGAAGCGACGATTTTTTTTCGCCGGTCAGACCATCTTTTATCAAGGCGACCCCGGCCATGCCGTTTATATCATTGAATCAGGCCAGGTTCGCATCTATGTCCACGGCGAGGAAGGGCAAGAAGTCTCGGTGGTCATCTATGGGCCGGGCGACCTTTTTGGCGAGATGTCGCTTTTAGATCAGAAACCCCGCTCGGCCACGGCCACGGTCATGGAAGATTCGGTTCTTTTGGCCATGAGTGCAGACGATTTTTACCGTAACCTGCGACAAAGCCACCAACTGGCCCTCAATCTGATGCTGGCGCTCAGCACTCGCCTGCGCCAGACTAACGAAGCTGTGGAATCTCTGGCCACGCTGGACGTAAACCGACGGTTGATCAAAAAGCTGCTCCAACTGGCAGAGCGACAGGGAACGCCTACAGAGCAAGGCATTCGCCTCCGAGGACGTCTGACCCAAGAAGGACTGGCCAGCTTTATCAGCACCAGTCGCGAGAGCGTCAACCGCGCCCTGCGCGCCCTGGCGCGCAAGGGACTCATTGACATGCGACACGGCCGCATTGTCCTTCTCAAGCCTCACGAACTCGAACGTCTGATCGCCAGCGAAAATTAACAAATTTTGAGGGAATAATGTGAGAGAACAAGTGGACCTGCTAATCCATAGCGCGTCGCAACTGCTGACTCTGGCCTCCCCTGGCGGTCCCCAACGGGGGACCAGACTGGGCGACCTGGGCCCGATAGAGCACGGCGCCGTTGCTGTGCGCGACGGTCAGGTGACAATGACCGGACCGACGGCCAGCATTCGTGACCAGGTAGCAGCAACACAAGAGATCGATGCCAGCGGCCAGTTGGTGATGCCGGGCTTTGTCGACCCCCACACGCACGTCGTCTTTGCCGGTCAACGAGCCAATGAGTTTGAGCAGCGCATCGCTGGAGCCACCTACATGGAAATCATGGCGGTCGGCGGAGGCATTATGAGTACCGTCCGGGCCACCCGCCGTGCGACGGCCGACGACCTGGTAGCCCAGACTCTCCCCCGGTTGGACGCCATGCTGGCCCACGGCACGACCACTGCCGAAGCCAAAACGGGCTACGGCCTCAACGTGGATGACGAACTCAAGATGCTGGAGGCGATCCGCCGTCTGAACACGGCCCACCCTATAGACCTGGTGTCCACCTTTCTGGGCGCCCATGCCATCCCGGCTGAATACCAAGGTCATGCCCAAGTCTTTACCGACTTGGTGATGGAAGAGATGTTGCCCGCCTTTGCTCCTTACGTGGAAGGGACACCGCCTCTCTTTTGCGACGTATTTTGCGAGGACGGAGCGTTTTCACTGGCCCAATCGCGCCGCATTCTAGAGAGAGCCCAAGAACTCGGCTTTGGCCTCAAAATCCACGCCGACGAGTTCAAACCACTGGGAGGCACGGCGTTGGCCGTCGAATTGGGCGCCATCTCGGCCGATCACCTGGTTTGCACACCGCCGCAAGAGATCGAGGCATTGGGTCGCTCCCCAACCATCGCTGTGGCACTGCCGGGCACACCTTTTGGATTGGGTCACCAAACCTACACACCAGCGAGGGCCATCATCAAAGCAGGTGGCAGCCTGGCCCTTGCCACGGACATCAACCCTGGCACGTGCTACTGCGAATCCATGCAGTTTATCATCGCGCTGGCCTGCCGCTACATGCGCCTTACACCGGCCGAAGCCATCGCCGCCGCCACGATCAACAGCGCCCATGCCGTGGGTCTGGGAGAGGTCGTGGGCAGCCTGGAGCCGGGCAAACAGGCCGACATTCTGATCTTGGATGTACCCGACTACCAACACCTGGGCTATCGCTTTGGCAGCAACCTGGTGAGAAAGGTCGTCAAGCGAGGCCGAGTCGTTGGTCAGGACTGATTTATCCAGGCTCCACCCGATCGTCATCACAAACCGCCCCTCGCCAACAGAGATGATCTGACAAACGCGTGCCGCATCCCATTAGCCACCACTGCTGGTAGCGCGCGGGGTAGGCGTCCGTGTCCGGGTAGGCGTTGGGGTCCGCGTGAGCGTGGTGGTAGGCGTCGATGTGGGGGTAAAAGTCGGCGTCGCGGTAAAAGTTGGCATCGGCGTGAATGTAGACGTGGAAGTTGGCGTAGGAAGATCAAAGACCCCGACCTCGACAACGCTGGGCAGGATGCTCTCGACGGTAATCTCGTCGAGAGGTAGCACCACCGGCGCAAGGCTATAAGTCCCCACTCCCAATTCAGTCAAATCCAACACTACGTGAAGGTCCTGGATCCGCCGGCGTACGGTTTCCAGGCGCGGCAAGGGCCCACAGAGAATCACATCCACGAACTCGGGGTCAGCCGTCCGGCCAAATCCTTCCCCCAGCCCCTGAAACTCGACCCGTTGCTGTAGCGTAAGGCAACTCTGAGTCGGATCGATGTTAACTGTGACCTCGACAAATGCCTCGCGCCCGATGACAGACACACCCTCTGGCAAGTCAAGTGCCACATTTTTCACCACATCGTCAGTGACCCCACTAATGTCAACAGAGGCCGTTACAAGGTTAGGAATATTTTCGATGACAGAAGGAGCGCCGAAAATCAACACCGTCGTCGGCTCAATAGCAAAGCCCCGCACGTGATAGCCCGTGGCCGGTCGCCCCAACAAATCTCCCAGAATGACGACAACTTCCTTGTATCCCCTCTTTTGCGAGATAGGCACACGAACAGTGACCTGGGGCGGTGTGAAATCCACAAACCCCACCAACTCGCCAGCCTCATTCCTGAGCAAGACCGGGCGACTTTGTTCCACGTCCTCTTTGTTGTTCCTCAAAAAGACATCCACTTCGGCGCGGCTAACCTGGGAGACCCAACTCTCAGCGCCGCTCACGCTCACCGAAGGAGGCATGACAACCGTTTTGCCTTCCTCAAAGCCCTCCCCCACGTCCCCCAGGAGATTGACCTGTACCTCAAATTCACGGGTGACGTGCGCTTCCAGCTTTACAGCCAGGCTCTTGGGTTTCCACTCGATGATCTCTACATCGTCGTCAATACACTCCACATTGATGGGCACGTTGTGCGTGCCGGTGGACAACTCCTGCAGGTCGAGTACCACCTGGAACTTGTCACGGGTCAGGCTTTCCCAGGTTGAGAGAGGGGCCCGGATGACCACTTTTACTCGCTCAGTGATGTCGTTCACTATTTCAATGTTCTCTGGCATGTTGACAACCTGTACACCCAGAGATTCGGAATACGTATCGACCCGAATGGGATCTTCTTCGTTAACAGCGACGATCCAAACAATTAGTGCCAAAATGAAGGCAAGTAACAGGGCACTCCCTTCAGCTAACAGTTTTCGCAAGCCAACACTCCCGCCTACCAGATGATATGCCAGCCACTTTATGGTAAAAGACCGGCCACCTGACCGGGCAACCGTACGCCAGTCGTCGGATCTTGGAATGAGCAGACTCTAACGGATGCCAATTCCAGATCCTTCTTTATGTTCTTCGCAACCGGATGTACAATTTGTTCAAGCCCAGCTTTCGGCCAGCCAAGACCAGCCAACGAGGCCAGTTCGACCGCAGGGATGGTTCATAGAATGCACTTAGAATCTTTTGCAGACGCTTGAGGTCCAGACGGCGAATCATGCGCCCGTTGTGCGCGATAGAGATGATGCCTGTCTCCTCAGAAACGACGACAGACACCGCATCAGTGCCTACAGTAACACCCAACGCCGCCCGGTGGCGCGTGCCCAGATTCCGCTCGCCAGACAGGTTCTCTATCAAGGGCAACACACAAGCTGCGGCCACGATCCGGTCGCCACGAATGATGACCGCCCCATCGTGCAGGGCTGTGTTTGGAAAGAAAATTGTTTCCAGCAACGCAGGAGTGACAGCCGCATCCATGCCTACGCCCGTATCGATGTACTCTCTCAAGCCTGTTTCCCGTTCCAGCACGATGAGCGCCCCGTGCCGGCGCTCGGAAAGCACCTGACAGGCCGCAGCAATGCCCTCGATGACCTGGCCCATCTTTTGTTCACGACCTGGCGTCGTCAGCAAGCTGCCGGTACGCCCCAATCTCTCCAACGCCCGTCGAAGCTCCGGCTGAAAGATAACCGGGATAGACACCAAAAGAGCAGGAACAGCACTCCGCACCAACCACCCAAAGGCTCGCAGCTCACGGATGGTGCTCAACAAACCGATCAGCAGCACCAGGATGATAATGCCGCGCAACAATTGCACAGCCTGCGTCCCACGCAGCAGGAATAAAAGCCAGTAGAAAACCAACGTCACCAGCAAAACGTCCAGCAACGCCACTCTATCAAATCGACCAAGAACCCATAAAATGTCGGGCAATTGCTCCTCCCAGGGAATATAATCCGAACTCCAAACGTGGCAACCCTCCCATCTTTGTCACCCTGGTTGCCAACACAAAATCGCACAAGGTTTAAAAGCTTCCCTTCCCTCTACCCAGAACTCGTGAGGGACAACAACCGCTTGACCAAGTTCCTGCGACGCCGGGCGACTATAATCTTTGACCACCAATCTGAGACAAGAGTTGGCGATAAGAGTCTACGTTGGGTGGATTGATTTTAATAATTGAGCGAATAGTCTCGATAGCCCGGTCCGTGTGCCCTGCCTTTAACTGCAAATCCCCCAGGGCATCCAATTCGGCCACAGCTTGTTCTTTGTTACCCCGGGATAGATAGGCCTGGGCCAGGCGAAAGCGCACGGCCTCTTCTTCTGGCCACATTTGGACGGCATTTTGCAGGATGGCTATTGCCTTTTCAAACTTTTGGTTCTTGTAAAAATGCCCCACCAACGCATCAAGTTCTGCCAACCCTTTCCGCGAATGCCCCATTTTGTAATACAAGTCAACCATGTTCAGGCAGGCGCGCTCGTCGTAGGGCAAAATTTTCTTGATGCGCTGATAGATCTCAAAAGCCCGACGCCAATCTACGCGCTGCAAATAGATGTCACCCATGCAGTGCAGAAACCTGGTCGTCCAGACTGATTCGTCCGAACCCCGGCGCGACAGACGGATCGCCTCGTTATACTTTTCCAGCGCCTTGTTGACCTGTGCCAACTGAAAATACGCCTCACCCAAGGCCAGGTACTCGTTCAAAGCATCGTCTATGTCACCTCGACTAACGAGCAAGTCGACGAGACTGGTTCGCACCGTCACATCCATGGGAGAAGCCCGCAACAGACGATGGTAAACATCGATAGCCGCCCGCGCGTCGCCACGCACCTGGTACAAGTGCGCCACCATCAAGAACTTGTCTGTCGCTTCGCTGAAACGCCCCCGCCCCAAAAAGATATCACCTAACTGAAGGTGCAACGGCAGGTAAAAGGGCGAAACTCGAATAGCGCCGTAGGCCTCTTCGAGGGCCGTCGTAACCTTGTTTTTCCGGGCCAATTCCTGGATGTGAACCATAGACTTTAAAATAGCTTCGGAACCGGGCACGCCGATGATATCGGCCAGGGTCATCAGTTCACCCTCACCCGCGATGCTGTTCAGGCATTCACGGGTCTTTTTGACTTTTTTCTCCCAGTCCTTGCTGCCCAAAAATTGGACGAGCGCATTGGTAAACCTGCGAGCTCGTTCTGAACTGCCTTCCTTGGCATAGCCATCGGTCAGACCCTTGTAAAGCCGATTCAAATCATCCGCTTGATCGGGACGCACCGTCGTCAAGTCTACCAGCTTGAGCACCTCCAAAAAGTGGGTCAATGCCTGAGCCACGTTGCCCTGGGCACGATAGCACTCCCCCACCGCAAAGAGTGCCCCAAGCTTATACTCTTGATGCGTCTGAGCCATCGAGAGATGATGGACAGCCTCATCCCAGCGTCGTTTCTCCTGATAGAGCAAACCCAAGTTGAAATGCACTTCTGGCCGATCCATGCCAGCTTTCAAAAGCTGTTCGTAAACCGCCACCCCCTCGTTTACCAGGCCCTGGCGTTCAAAGTCCAGTGCCTGTCCGATAAGCGTGTCTATCTGATGCTTGGTAAGCGCCGGCGAGGAAGAAGGCCGGGAGGCAATCACTTTAACTAAATTCTCCTCAAAAACCGCTTCGGCCAGGGCGCCAAACGCCCGCTGCTGGGCCATGTCCACCGGACTGCCTTCCTCCCGCCGGGACGAAGGCGAGGGCTCGTCCTCAAAAGAGAGAGCCTCCAGGTCTGCCTTGGAAAGTGGCTTCAAGTCAGTCTCTGGCTTCACAGCCGGCTCTAAGAGGTCTCTCAGGGTGCCCATCAGGCTCAGCACCTGGGTGTTGCGTGGATCCAGCATGAGAGCTTGTTGGCAAATATTCATGGCCTGATCCAATCGCCCCTCTCGCTGAAAGGCTCTGGCCAGAGCGAGGTACTCTTTGATAGCTCGCTTGGCACGGCCTTGAGAGACGTAGGCTTTGGCCAGGTTCAGCCGGGCGATGGGATGACCAGAGGCTAACTGAGTGGCCCGCTTCCAAAAGTGAATAGCCCGATCGATCTCTCTCTCTTGCAAGGCATGATCAGCCAGGGTCACATAGGTATCGGCGGCCTCTTCCAGACGCCCGAGCCGTTCTTGCGTATCGGCCATGCGCTCCAACATGGGGGGGGCATCCGCTCCTCCCTGCCGGGCCTGCTGATAGATGGCCAATGCTTTTTCCAACTGCTGGGTGTTAAGATAAACCTGGGCCAAGCCGCTGAGAGCCGAAAGGTCATCGGAAAACTCGGCCAACGCCTGTTCATACTGGGCGACAGCCTTGCTCCATTCATGTCTTTCGACATGGTCCTTGGCTCGTTTCATGGCCCGTTCAAAATGTCTCCGGTTTCCGGCCACCTCTTACCTCCTCATCGCCTACTTGACTAAAAGCCTACCCATTCTTGACTCTCTGCTCTCACCCTTTGCCCTCCAGACACAGTGCCAGGATCACCTTTTGGCCATGTAGCCGGTTTTCCGCCTGGGGAAAGAGAAAGGAATGAGGACCATCCGCCACCGCGTCGGTGATCTCTTCACCCCGGTGAGCCGGCAGGCAGTGCATGACCATGACATCAGATCCCGCTCGTGCCACCAATTCCTCGTTAACCTGAAAACCGGCAAAACGCCCTTTGCGTTCCTGCGCCTCGGCTTCCTGTCCCATACTGGCCCACACATCGGTATAGATCACATCTGCTTCCCGCACCGCTTCAGCGGGATCGTTGCTGATGGCGATCTGGCTGCCGTGGGCCGCGGCAAACTCGTGGGCCAGCCGCACCACGCCCGGATGCGGCTCATAACCTCGCGGCGAGACCACCGTCACATCCATGCCCACCCGGCCGCCCGCCAACAGCAACGAGTTGGCTACATTGTTGCCGTCGCCCACAAAGACCAGCTTTAGCCCCTTGAGCGATCCTCGCTGCTCATAGATGGTCAGCAGGTCACCCATAGCCTGGCAAGGGTGACTATAGTCCGACAGGCCGTTGATGACCGGCACGCTCGAACAAGTAGCCAGTTCCTCAACATCCTTGTGGGCAAAGACGCGGGCCATGATGCCATCCACATAGCCGGACAGCACACGGGCTGCATCGGCCACGCTCTCCCGCTTGCCCAACTGGATCTCGTTGGGCGAGAGGTAAAGGGCGTGCCCACCCAGGTGGATCATGGCCGTCTCAAAGGAAACACGAGTACGCAGACTGGGCTTCTGAAAAATCATAGCCAGTACTTTACCCTTGAGTATCGGCTTATTGCCTCCCTGCTGCCGCTCTTTTTTCAAATCGCAGGCCAGGTGCAACACTTGCCACAGTTCTTCAGTGGTCAGATCAGCAACACTTAGAAATTGCTTCATGACACAGTCCTCCTCGACAGTTCTCAAATTTTTGGCCCTCTTTCAAGTATACCACAAGAACGGCCAGAAAAAAAGTTCTGCCTGTATGGACAAGTAGCACACTCTGTGCTAGAATAAGACGATGCGCGCCATCGCCACGCCCCACTCAATGCGCAGTATGCGATCCGTAACGTGCATTCCCCACAACAGGATAACAAGATGTTTAAATGCCCCAACAAACTCTGTCTATTCTTTCTGCTGGCCATTCTCCTGGCCGGCTGCCAGGGACTCTTTGGCCGCATCGA
>Ga0180432_10011928_pt1 | contig 10185 bp, 9 predicted proteins | sample SS_ome_10_FD_132414 | JGI IMG/M metagenome (GOLD analysis project Ga0180432, IMG submission 132414) | Hypersaline lake sediment archaeal communities from the Salton Sea, California, USA - SS_1_MS_2 metaG | ecosystem: Environmental > Aquatic > Non-marine Saline and Alkaline > Hypersaline >...
GTGAACAGCACGTGTGCGCTGGCCAGGGTGGCGTGGCCGCAGAGATCGACTTCCGCCACTGGCGTGAACCACCGAAGCCCGTAGCCATCCTCCTGTTCGAGCAGGAAGGCGGTCTCACTGTGCTTCATCTCCTCTGCCAGGCTCTGCATCCAGTCGTCATCGCGCTCCCCGGGCAGCAGGCACACCGCCGCCGGGTTGCCCGCGAAAGGCTTGTCCGTGAAAGCGTCTACTACGTAGATGGGCATTTCCATGCGTGATCCTCCCCCGCTTGGTTGCCACTGCGCTCAGACCATCCGTCGCGTTGATTGTAGCACGAAGGGAACCGCGGCGCCAAACGGGTCGGTGTGCGGCACTCACAGCGATCGAACAGCCCCCGAGACGGGCGCCGACCTGTCCCAGCAGGCTGCCGTCGGAGAACGTCGCTACACGTTCTGTTCGTGCGCCAGCCCACAGCAGGCAGCCGTGGCGCTTCTGGAGGTCGCACCCCTCTCGAGACCACGATAGACGATCGACTCACTCGTGGGTTGCATCCGTTGGCAGGCATACCGCACTGATGCTATAATCCTAGCGGGCGCTACTCTCGTCGCAGGCGCTACTTGTTCGCCGGGAAGCCGAAATGCGATTCTACGTCACGTCTCTGGGATGCAAACTCAATCAGAGTGAAATGGAGACCCTCGCTCGCCGGTTGGCGGCGGAGGGACATACCATCGTGCACGAGCCTCGCCTGGCCGACTGGTGCGTGGTCAACACCTGCACGGTGACACACATCGCGGCGCGCAAGTCCCGCCAGTTGATCCGTCGCCTGCATCGGGAGAGCCCGAAGGCCCGCATCGCCGTGACCGGCTGCTACGCCGAGACGGCACCGGAGGAGATCGAGGCTCTGGGCAGCATCGACCTGATCGCGTCGAACCAGGAGAAGGACCGGCTGGCGACACTCTTGGTCCAGTCACCCCTGAGCGGAATCTGCCAGGAGGCCCCTTCGTCAGCCGGCCTCAGTGCCCAGGCAGTCGCTGCGGCGAAGCGCACTCGCGCCTTCGTGAAGATTCAGGACGGCTGCGACAACCGCTGCACGTACTGCATCACTACCATCGCGAGGGGGCCCCAACGTAGCCGGCCGTACGGCGACATCCTGGCCGAGATCTCCGCGCGGGTCCGTGAGGGCTACAACGAAGTCGTCCTGACAGGCGTGCACATCGGATCCTACGGCAGGGATCGAGACGGAACAGCCTCACAACATGGGGCAAAGTGCCTGCGAGAACTGGTGGCGGCGATCCTGGAAGGCACCGAGATACCGCGCCTGCGCCTATCCTCCATCGAACCGTGGGACTTCGATCCGATCATGCTTTCCCTGTGGGAAGATCCTCGTCTCTGTCGCCACCTGCACCTGCCTCTGCAGAGCGGCTGCGACGCCACCCTGCATCGCATGGGACGGCGCTACACGGCGAGGGAGTACGCCTCATCGGTGGCCCTGGCCAGGAAGGCGATCCCCGACCTCGCGCTGACCACGGACTTGATCGTGGGGTTCCCCGGGGAGACCGAAGACGAATTCTCTCGAAGCCTGAACTTCGTCAAGCGAATGAACTTCGCCCGGCTTCACGTTTTCAAGTACTCTCCGCGTCCGGGCACCGAGGCAGCCGGCTTCGCCAACCAGATACACCCTGACGTCAAGCGAGCGCGCAGCCGGATTCTGATCGACGAAGGACGACAGGCTCAGAAGACCTTCGCTGCCGCATTCACGGGTCGAATCTGTCAGGTGCTATGCGAGAACTCCCAGGAGACGCCCGAAGGCAGCTTGTGGAGCGGGCTCACAGACAACTACATCCGCGTCTACGTCGAGGAGAAGCGAGACCTGCACAACTCGATTCTGTCTGTGCAGCTCCTGGGGCCCCTCCGGGATGGCTTGGTGGGTCGCCTAATCGTTTGACATGCCCTTTCCTTATGCTATAATCCCGCTATGCAGGTGACTGGCGAGACCCGTGCGCCGAGGCATCGTCAAAGGGTCTATCGCCGGAGAAGGAAGCTCGGAATGGGCATGAAGGATAAGCTGGCACAGGACCTGAAACGGGCGCTGCGCGCAGGGGACACGCAACGGAAATCGGTGATCCGTATGCTGCTGGCGGCCATCACCAACGAGGAGAAGGCCGGCAAGAGCGAGCGCGAGCTGACAGAAGAGGAGATACTGGGAATCGTCTCCCGCCAGGTTAAGCAGCGCAAAGAATCCATTGAAGCATACGAGAAGGGCGGCCGTCAGGATCTCGTCGAAGAGGAGACGGCTCAGCTCTCTATCCTGCTGGAGTATCTTCCCGAACAGATGTCCAGGGGCGAGATCGTCGCCGCTGCCTCGCAGGCCATCTCCGAAGTCTCGGCTACCGGCCCGAAAGACATGGGACAGGTGATGCGCTGCCTCATGCCCCGCCTGAAGGGCCGTGCCGACGGCCGCACGGTCAACCAGGTCGTGCGAGAGCTGCTCGCCGGTGGCTCGTAGGGGTAGTATGGTTCAGCATCCCTCCACAGAGCCCCAGGAATCCGTGTAGGACATCACTAAGATGGCGAAGAACGCACCGAGCAGTGCAGAGGACTCGGGCTTGCTCGTCCAGCCCGCAGAACCGCAACCCGCCGCTGAGCAGGGTGGCGCGCAGCGCAGACCTTCCCTCCCGTGGAAGCATCGGCTGATGCTTGTGGCTATGCTCCTTGTGGTCGTTGTGGCTTGGAGCGCGCTACTGGTGACCGATGCCGGCCCCAATCGGATCCACGTAGTAGAGGGAGAGGCATCACCCCGAGTGATCCTGGCCCCCCACAAGGTCACGTACTTGAGCAACACGCTCACGGCGCGCGAGCGCCAGCAGAGAGCTGACGAGGTCGAGAAGGTCTACACCTCGGCAGACGCGGAGATCTCCCGCCGGCAGCTCTCACGAGCGGAGGAGGTGCTGGCCTACATCGAGGCCATCCGCAACGACTCCTACGCATCACAGCCCGAGCGCATCGAGGCGATTCAGGCGATTCCCAATCTGCTGCTTGCCACTGGAGCGACCGACACGGCCTTGTCGCTGGACGATGAGGCTTGGGGAAGCGTTAGTGCCGAGACGCTGCGCGTGTTGGGCGTTGTGATGCAGGACGATATCCGGGAAGAGGACATCATCGAGACTCGGCGGCAAATCCCCCGGTTGATCGACCCGGCCCATACGGCTGCCGAGCAGGAACTCATACTGGCCCTGGTGCGGAGTTTCGTCGCGGCGAACAGTTTCGTCGACCCCCAGCTCACAGCAGAGCGCCGGCGAGAAGTGCGCGAGCAGGTCGACCCCATTCAGCGGACCATCGAGGACGGCGAAGCTATCTTGCGCGAGGGGGAGATCGTTACCGCGCTGGACATTGAGGAATTGGAAGCTCTCGGTCTCCTCCGGCAGCAAGTCCAGTGGCTGGATATCGTGGGAGCCATCGCCCTGGTCGCCGTCATCGTCGTTACTCTGGCGGTGTACATATACCATTTCCATCCAGATTGCTGGGTGCGCCCTCGGAGGGCGCTGCTCCTGACCCTGGGGCTGATTTCGAGCGCGGGCCTCGCGATGGCTATGGTCCCGGGTCACACCCTTCTGCCATACCTCTTCCCGTTGACCGTCCAATCAATGCTCGTCTCCCTGCTTCTCGACACCGACCTGGCCATTGTGACCACGGCCGCCCTCAGTATCATCATCGGGCACATGGCGGGCGGCAGCCTTGAACTCACGGCCTACACGTTTCTCGGCGGCACAGTCGCGGCGCTGAGTGTGCATCGCATGGAGCAGCTCTCGGCATTCGTGCGAGCGGGCTTCTATACCGCGGTGGCCAATCTCACGACGGTGATCGCCTTCCGCTTGCTCCAGCACGACTACAACGCCGTCGCACTCATGCAACTGACCGGGATGAGTCTCGCCAATGGAGCGCTAGCCGCCAGCCTCACGTTCGCCGCGTTCTCGCTCCTGGGCAGGGTATTTGGGATAACCACCACCCTGCAGCTTCTGGAACTGGCCCGACCCACCCATCCGCTCCTGCGCCAACTGGTGCTCGACGCACCGGGTACGTATCACCACACTCTGCTCGTGAGCAACATGGCGGAGCGTGCCGCGGCCAGCATCGGAGCCGACTCGTTGCTGGCCCGGGTTGGCAGCTACTACCATGACATTGGGAAGATCCTCCGCCCCTACTTCTTCTCGGAGAACCAGGCCGATGGGGAGAACGTGCACGAGAAACTCGACCCCGTAACCAGTGCTCAGATCATCATCAGCCACGTGACGGACGGACTGGTCCTCGCCAAGCGCTACGGGCTACCCGACAAGATACGGGCCTTCATTCCCGAACACCACGGGACGATGCTGGTGTCGTACTTCTACCGAATGGCGGTCCAGAACAATGGAGGTCCTGATGGCGTCGACGAAGCCGACTTCCGCTATCCCGGCCCGAGACCATCATCCAAGGAATCGGCCATCGTGATGCTGGCGGATTCGTGCGAAGCACGCATCCGTGCCGATAGACCTTCTTCTCCTGAGGTAATGGACCGGCTGATCCGACAGACCATCAGCGAGCGCCTGTCCGACGGCCAGTTGGACCAGTGCGATCTCACTCTCCGTGATCTGGACGTCATCCGAGGCGCGTTCCTGGCAGTGCTGCAAGGCGTGTTCCACCCCAGAATCCAGTACCCGGAAATGCCGGGGCAGGACCGGAAGAGAGGTCAGCGGAGATGAGTGGGCGGCCCGTTAGAAGCAGCTCCCTTCTGAGCAGTTTCCGCTATGCCTTCGAAGGGTTCCGGCACGTTCTTCGGACCCAGCGCAACCCTCGCATCCACCTCGTCGTCTCTACCGTGGTAGCGGCGGCTGGGCTGGTCTTGCACCTGTCTCCGATCGAGTGGGCCGTGATCACTCTGACCATAGGCTTCGTTATCGTCACCGAGACGGTGAACACCGTCGTGGAAGTGGCGGTTGACCTAGTCGTGGACGAGTATCATGTACTGGCCAAGCTGGCCAAGGACATCGCAGCCGCCGCCGTTCTCATCGCCGCTCTGACGTCGGTGATGGTCGGCATGCTGGTCTTCATTCCGCATCTAGTGAGTCTGTGGAAGTAAACTCGCCGGGGGGTCAATGTGGAGTTGAGACACTACGCCCACATCATTAAGCAGCGCGCCTGGATCTCGGTTGTCCTGCTGCTGTGCGTGGCAGCCATCAGCCTGCACCAAGGACCCTCCGCCCCCTCGTTCAGCGCCTCGATGCGTTTCGTGGTCGGCCTGCGCCCGGAGCCCCGTAGCGGTGACTACTACGCCTACGACCGCTACTACACCTGGCTCACCGCAGAGTACCTGATCGACGACCTGTCAGAGGTCGTCAAGAGCAGTGCCTTTGCCCAGACAGTCAGGGAAAACCTGATCACGGCTGAGACATGGGACTCTGCCTCTGCGCCCATTCCCGCGGGAGCTATCCAAGGAGCAACCACCGGGGGCAAGCTACACCGCATCCTCACCGTGAGCATCACGTGGCCTGACGCGGGGCAATTGACCGCCATCGCCGACGCGACCGCCAAGACCCTGCAAGAGGACGCAGGCTCTTTCTTCGCCCTATCGGGCAGTGATCGCATAGAGCTTCAGCTCATCGATCCTCCAGCAGTCGGCCCAGTCAGTCCTGGACTGACCCAACGTCTGCAAGTCCCGATACGTCTCTTCCTCGCTCTGGTAGCCGGACTGGGTCTCGCGTTTCTGCTCGACTATCTGGACGAGAGTGTGCGCGGCAAGCAAGAAGTCGAGTCCTTGGGCATTCCGGTACTGGGCGAGATTCCGGCTCCGCACACCCGCCTCCGGCTCTCTCAGCGTCGCCGCATCCCCTGAGCCTGCTCCAGAGAGCCCATTCCTTTGCTGAAACCGTCAAGCTATGGTACAATAGCCTCGCTTTGACATTGCCGCGGGAGGGAAACGTGCCGCTTAGAGACTACTTGGCCGTGCTACGCAAGAGGGGCTGGATCATAGTCCTCGTCGCGATCATCACTGCTGCCGGAGCCTTCGCGTTCAGCCAGGTCCAGACTCCTGTATACAGATCCAGCATCAAGATCAACGTGATGCCCGCCCGTCTCGACTGGGGCCTGCAGCAGGTCATCAAGGCCATGATGCGTAACTACGCCGGTCAGATACGGTCTCGGACCAACCTTCTGAAAGTGATCCAGTTGACCCAACTGGATGTCACTCCGGAGCAATTGGCCCAGAACCTGCGGGTCAGTCCCATAGAATCGGATCTGCTCATGCAGATCGACGCCGATGACTACGATCCGGTCCTGGCAGCCCAGATCGCGCAGACGGCCGCAGAGGTCTTCGTCGAGGACACCAGGGTATACATGGACCAGCAAGACAAGGCGGAGCGCGTCGAGGTATCAATACGCGATGATGCTCAGGTGGGCGTGCTGCACCATCCCAAATGGAAGATCAACACCGCGGCCGGTGTCGCGTTTGGCGCAGTTATCGGAGCGATGGTTGTCTTCGTCCTCGAGTGGCTCGAGTCGGACACCATTCACACCGCAGAAGATATCGAGCGCCACCTGGGAGTTGCCGTGATGGGCATCATCCCGACGCGTCACGCGGGACGAGGCTCCCGTCGGGCCCGCCACACGCCACCGCCGCAGAGCCTGCCGTGACTCACCAACGAGTTCAGGAGAAGTCCACATGACCGGCAGCAGATTACCCGCCGACCTGTCCGATGCTTTGATAACAGTGTCATCTCCGCGCTCACCCGTCAGTGAAGCTTACCGAACGCTGCGTACCAACCTGCAATTCGCCAGCCTGGACACGGCAATCCGAACCTTGGTGGTCACTTCGCCGGGGCCGGACGAGGGCAAATCCACCACGCTGGCCAACCTCGCCGTGACCATGGCGCAGTCAGAGAAGCGCGTGGTGCTCATAGATTGTGATCTCCGGCGTCCTTGCCTGCACAGGTTCTTCGGAGTCGCCAACGATACCGGCCTGACGACTCTGATTGTCGACGAGAAGGCGTTGAACGATCCCCCACTACGTGAGACTGGCATCGATGGCCTCCTTTTGCTGCCTAGCGGACCGTTGCCCCCTCGTCCACCAGACTTGCTGGGATCACGTCGCATGGAGACGGTGATCTCCTCGGTACGCGACCGCTGTGACATAGTGCTCTTCGATACCCCTCCCGTGATAGCGGTGACCGATGCTGCCGTGTTGGCCACCAAGGTGGATGGCGTGCTGCTGGTGGTGAGCGCAGGCAACACCGGCCGAGAGCAAGCCCACCAGGCAATAGAGACGCTGCAGAAGGTTAACGCCAGGATCATCGGCGCAGTGGTTAACAACGTGGACCTGGACACCAGCATGAACCGCTATTACTCGGCGGACGATGACGCCTGAGAGGCCGTGTCGCACCCACGCCACGGGCCGTCACGACGACGGGCTGCCTGCACTAGGATCCAGATGAGCGCTCCCGAGGCTTGGCCGCCAGCAATGATAGACCTGCACAGTCACATCCTGCCTGGGGTCGACGACGGTGCTCAGAGCCTCGACGAAGCTGTGACCATGGCTCGGATGGCTGCAGCAGATGGCATCGAGCAGATCGTGTCGACTCCGCACGACGTAGGCTGGAATCTGGCCTGGCAGCATCCCTCAGTGGGGATACAGGCACTCCAAGAGGAACTTGATCGCCGGGCGATCAAGCTCCGCGTTCTTCCTGGACTGGAGGTCCGGATAGACTTGGATACGCCGGCCCGGGCTAGAGAAGGGCAAGTCTTGACTCTGAACCGCTCGCGCTACTTGCTGGTGGAGCTTCCCTTCAGTCACTATCCTCCCTACGTAGAGCAGATTCTGTTCGAGCTGCAGGTGTCCGGCTTCGTGCCGGTACTGGCCCACCCGGAGCGGCACTCAACCGTGATGCGCGATCCTTCCTTGCTGTTCCATCTGGTACAGCGCGGGATTCTGGTCCAGGTCACAGCCGCCAGCATAGTAGGCCAGTTCGGCTCGGACATACGAGACTTCACCAGGCTGCTACTCCGGCGTCGCCTGGCCCATATCATCGCCTCGGATGCCCACTCTGCGCGACTTCGCCCCCCCACGCTGTCGGCTGCTGTTCGAGTCGCTGCCAGGTGGATAGGGGTCGAAGAGGCCACCGCCATGGCGACGACGGTACCATTGGCCATCGTTGACGATCGGTCCTGGCAACCGGACCCGCCCGCTGAACCACAGAGCAGGCACCACTGGTTTCGAAGGAGACTCTAGTCTCGTCAACGGCGCCCAGAGTGATCTGCTCGCACATGATAGGGAGCAGGTACTCCGCAGGCTAGGAACCTGACAGGCCTCGACCCTGCAGACGGATCGATCTGCAGGTTTGGCGAGCGCAGACGATCAACAAGTAGCTCCAAAATCGCGTTTGGGAGAAGACTACACTATGAAAGCCCTCATACTGAGCGGGGGGAAGGGTACTCGCCTTCGCCCGCTGACCTACACCTGCGCCAAGCAGTTGGTCCCGGTGGCCAACAAGCCCGTCCTCTTCCGGGTCATCGAGGCCATCGTGGAATGCGGCATCAGGGAGATCGGGATAGTCGTAGGCGATACCGCGCCTGAGATAGAACTCGCCGTTGGCAACGGAGAGCGCTGGGGCGCCGAGATCACCTACATCCACCAGGAAGCCCCGTTGGGCCTGGCCCATGCGGTCAAGATCTCGGAGGATTTCCTCACCAATGATCGCTTCGTGATGTTCCTCGGCGACAACGTCATCGAAGGAGGCATCACCCCTCTGGTAGAGCAGTTCGCAGCCTCCGACTGGAATGCCCAGATCGTGTTGAAGAGCGTGCCGGATCCGCGGCATTTCGGCGTGGCCGAGCTGGACGATGGCCGAATCGTCGGCCTGGCCGAGAAGCCAAAGGAGCCTAAGAGCGATCTGGCACTGGTGGGCATCTACATGTTCGATCGGACCATCTTCGAGGCGGTCAACAGCATCGAGCCATCCTGGCGAGGAGAGCTGGAGATCACTGATGCCATCCAGTACTTGGTCGACAAGGGCCGGAAGGTCTACCCCTACGTCCACCAGGGCTGGTGGATCGACACGGGGAAGATGGAGGACATGCTGGCCGCCAACCGCCTGATACTCGAGGACCTAACTACTCGCATCGACGGCCAGGTGGACTGTGGCTCGCGCATCGTCGGGCGGGTGGTTATTGAGCAGGGCGCGGAGGTCGTCAACAGCGTTGTTCGTGGGCCGGCCATCATAGGCCAGGCGAGCCGAATCATCGACTCCTACATCGGTCCCTTCACATCCATATACCACGACTGCCTCATTGAGAAGAGTGAGATCGAGTACAGCATCATCTTGGAGAACAGCCAAGTCGTCGACATCGCGCAGCGGATCGAAGCCAGCCTGATCGGACGCAACGTGGAGATCAGCAGGTCTCCCCTGAAACCCAAGGCCTACAGGCTTGTCTTGGGGGACCACAGCCGCGTGGGCATGCTATAACTCCCTGGGTATGCGGCGAACCGGCTATTTGACCCTATCTCACGAGAGCAGCATCGAGAGTGAGGAGCTCGTCTCGCTTGCAGCATACCCCTCCGCCCGAGCTGCGCAGCTCGGGCGGCCCCTTGGCGCGAGGCCGTTTGTCTGCCCAATTGTGGATAACTCTCTGTTTCCTGTGGATAACACGCCCCACTTGGGGATAAGTCCACCCTCACCTCGCTTTCCATAAGCCCCTTTCACCCGTCGTCCCGGGTCCCTTTCGCCGATCAGTTGAGTCGTTGGTGTGTCTTCTTGCCCAGGCTTAGTGTACCGCGGCGCAAGCCCTGCCACACCTTGTCATACCCATGGGGGGTACATCGGCAATAGCTTCAACGGGCACCTTCCAGGAAGCTTCCCATTGCATCCCAGGATCTCCACAGTCCTCTCCACCGTAGTACACTCTGCCTCGATCACCCGGTTCCTAGATGTGGCTCCCACTCAGGCTTTCCGCCACTGTATATGGTAGCCACTCGCCGTCTCGGACAGCCCCTCTGCTCTTATCAACTTGTCCGCGCGACTACTACTGCTACTACTTTCTATTATACTCTTATAGAGTTGTTTCTTTCTACTACTTAGGAGTCATCGGAGGAAGCACTGGGGGAATCTTACATTACCACCACTCAGTGGTCACATTGCTGTCGGTGTCCAGTGATAATGTCACCCTAACTGGCAGATGAGA
>Ga0180432_10011929_pt1 | contig 10185 bp, 7 predicted proteins | sample SS_ome_10_FD_132414 | JGI IMG/M metagenome (GOLD analysis project Ga0180432, IMG submission 132414) | Hypersaline lake sediment archaeal communities from the Salton Sea, California, USA - SS_1_MS_2 metaG | ecosystem: Environmental > Aquatic > Non-marine Saline and Alkaline > Hypersaline >...
TCCCGGAGTTGATCAACTCCGGGAGGGGGCGCCCTGCTCGAGCTTCGGGGCGGCCCGGTCGGTGGGGCATTGACGCTGGCACGAGCAGGGTGTGGTCGCGTGCCGGGGTGTTGTTCGTGTACGCGGCAGTCGGTGGACTCCTGGATGGGTCGACGCGTGGTCGCAGGTGGCGGGGGCTGGAGCGGGCCGCGGGACGTGTCGCGCGGACCGCGCGTATCCAGTCGCGAGGTCCCGTCGTCAGCGCTGTCACGTCAGCTCCCCAGCCGCTTGCGTGCGTATTCGATGGCGAAACGGGCGCCGTCGTAGCCGGGGTCGTCGAGGGACAGGTCGGTGAGGAAGACTTCGGCTCCGCCTCGCAGCCAGCTCTGGCGCGCGGCGAGGGCGGTGAGCTCGGGCTCGATGAGGTCGTCCATGGGCAACGGCGGCTCGTCGGTGTCGCCGGCGAGGTAGGGGAGGACGGCTTCGATCAGTGCGCGGTAGATGCCGCCGGTGGCGACGGTGATCTGGCGGACAGCTTTCTCGCTGACGGCGGTGGCGTAGAAGGGCAGCCAGCCGCCCTGGCGGCCCGGGGTGCCGATGCACAGGAAGCCGACGCGGCCGTCCTCCCAGGTGACTCGCACGTGCTTCTGCGTGGAGGCGCCGAGGTAGCGGACGGAGCGGATGCCGGGGCCCATGAGGCCGGAGAGGGTGGCGTAGGCGTGGATGCCGTAGTTGAACTCGTCGACGCCGCAGCCGACGAAGGTGGTGTGGACGGTGCCACGCTCTTCGACGGGCTCGGCGAGGAACTCGCGGACCTCGTCGGCGAAACGCAGCGACGAGCCGCCGGTGAGGCGCTTGCCGAGCTTCGCCCAGTCCATGATCTGTCCGGCGTCGCGGAGGCAGCCGACCATGGGCTTGTCGATGAGGACGGCGACGCCGGCCTCGACGAAGGGGCGTGCGAGCTCGACGTGCTTGTCCCAGTTCGCCGAGTGGATGATGGCGACGTCGATCTTGCCGAGCATGTCGCTCGGCTCGGCGGCGGCGTGGGGGATCTCCTTGTCCTTGGCGAACTCGGCGGCGAAGCCCTCGGGGCGGGTGTCGCCGCTGTCCCAGCACGAGGCGATCTCGCAGCCGAGCTCCCTGAGGATGGGCACCCAGCTCCCCGGGTGCGAGGTGCACAGGTCGACCAGGCCAATCCGTGCGTTCACGACGGGCTCCTTGAAGAGGGCAGAATGGAGAGGCATGCCCAGTCGGTCGGCATGATAGTGGGGATCGTGGCTTGAGTCAAAGGGGGAAGCGGCGGTCTCGGCGTCGGCTGCTCAGTCGAGGAATGGGGTCCACATTCGCAGGTCGATGGTCCGCCGCTGGGGCCCGTCGCGGACGCTGAAGGCCGCGTTCTGGATGTGGGGGTCGCCCTTCCGGAACACGAGACGGTTGGTCCCGTCGTCGCGGTCGACCTGCTCCCAGCCAGCGGCGAGCATGCGGAGCTCGATCCCGTCGAGCAGTGCATGCACCGATCCGCGGGGGGCGTCGGAGACGAAGCGGGCGGACTCGAGCGGGGGCTGCTGCTGGAACACCCCTGCCGACTCTGGCGCGTTGGCCCGCGCCGATACGCGAAACCCTGGCGGCGGGCCGACACCTTCGGGGAAGCCCCTGTGGCGTTCGAGGATCGACAGCGTCCCGAAGGGCAGCCAGACCAGGGCGACGAGGGCCAGCGCAATGCGACGGCGCCGACTCGCGCGTGTGCAGACGCAAACGGCGAGCACCGTGAGCCAGCCCCAGCGCACAAGCTTGGCGAGCACGACACCCACCGCCCTTGCGGCCACCTCGGCCAGCAGCACCGCCAGGGCTGCGACGCCCCTGGGCCCGAACAGAAGGGCGAGCAGCGCGACCGCGACCATGCCGGCGAGTACAAGCCTCAGGGCCAGCCACTCGACGCATGCGAGCCATGGGGGTCGCCCGGGGTGCCCCGTCCGACAGGCAGACCGGACGCCGGCGGCCGCCATGGCTTCGGTGAGAGCTACCAGGCCGAACAGCGCCACCAGGATGCCAGCCAGCCGGCACGGGACGGCCGCCACCAGAGCGCCGGCGACCACCAGAGCGCCCGCGACCACTGGGCCGCCGACCCCAGCCACCGCGACGTAATCCCACCATCTCATGCCGGCGGCCCACAGCGCGACCGTGAGGCTCGCGCCGAGGGCGAGCAGGAGCGCCAGCGTGTCGGCCATCTGGGCGAGGTGTGCCATCGCTTGCTCTGCTGCGCGGTGGCCGGCGGCCCGGCTGCTGGGGCGCGCCCCGCTCCTGGCGCGGGGCAATGGAGATTCCTCGGCTCCGCTCGGGACGACACCTTGTTGGTCGGCCTATGTGGGAGCGTTGCTGCGTGCCGCGCTCGGCGGTGCCGCGCATGCCTTGCCGCGATGGCCTCGCCAAGGCGGCTATTCGCCTTCGTAGGGGCCTTCTTCGGGGGGTGCGACGACTCGGAGTCGGCGGATCTTGCGCTCGGTGGCGTCGAGGACGGTGAACTCGACGTGGTGCCAGGTGCAGGTCTCGCCCTTGGCGGGGATGCGGCCGAGCTGTGCGGAGACGAATCCGCTGACGGTGTCGTAGCTCTCGTCCTCGGGGAGCTGGATGTCGAGTGCGTCGTTGAGGTCGTCGATGGGGAGTCGGCCTGTGCACTCGATGGTGTGGGGGTCGATGGTGCGGAGGGGCTCGGCGGCCTCTTCGTCGTACTCGTCCTCGATCTCGCCGACGATCTCCTCGACGATGTCCTCGATGGTGACGATGCCTGCGGTGCCGCCGTATTCGTCGAGGACGATGGCCATGTGGGTTTTCTGGTCGCGGAGCTCCTGGAGGAGCTCGTGGACCTTCTTGGTCTCGGGCACGAAGTAGGGCTTTTGTGCGACTTCGCGTGCCTTGAGGCCTGGCTTGTCGGTGGAGAGTAGGTCCTTGACGTGCACGATGCCGAGGATGTTGTCGCGGGTGTTGTGGAAGACGGGGATGCGTGAGTAGCCGCACTTGACGGCGAGGGTGCGGAGCTCTTCGACGCTGGCGTCGGCCTCGATGCATACCATGTCGGTGCGTGGGGTCATGATCTCGGCGACGTCGTCGTCCTGGAGCTCGAAGATGGAGGCGATCATCTCGCGTTCTTCTTGCTCGATGGCTCCGTTGGTTTCGCCCTTGGAGACGACGCTTCGGATTTCGTCGCTGAGCTCGACGTTCTCGGGGCTCTCCATGGGGACGCCTGCGAGGCGCCCGATGAGGGTGTTGACGAGGTCGAGGAGCGCGGTGAGGGGGCGGACGGCGAGCTCGGTGTACTGGACGGCGGGGAAGACGAGGGCGAGCCATCGGTCGGCGTTGCCCTGGCCCCAGGCCCTGGGGATGGCTTCGCCGAGGACGAGGACGAACAGCAGGGAGTAGCCGAGGGCGGCGAGGGTTTGTGCCACGGTGTGCTGGGGCTTGAGGAGCGCCTGGGTGAGGAGGATGACGAAGAGGACGTTGGCCAGGGAGTTGAGGGCGAAGCAGGCGAGCTGGTAGCGGTGTCGTCGCTCGACGTGGCGGCGGATGCGCTCGCGGTGGGCGTCGTCGCGGGCGAGGTCGTCGAGGCCCCAACGGGAGAAGTGGGCCAGGGCGCTGTCGGTGATGGAGAAGATGATCGAGGCCAGCAGGCACACGCCCAGGCCAGCCAGTGTCGCCGGGTCCAACGGGTAGCCTCCACTAGGGGTTCGGGGCGCGCTCGGGGCGGCGCCCGGCGTGAGCGGGGCACGCGCGGAGTGGCGGGTGCCGGGGCGCGGGTGGCGCGGGATTGGGTGTGTGGTGCGTCACGTGAGTCCTGCGGCCTCGAGGGCCTGTTGTTCGGCCTGTCGCATGCGGGCGGTGTCGTGGGGGGTTTGGTCGTCGTAGCCGAGGAGGTGGAGCAGGCCGTGGATGGTGTAGAGGGCGAGCTCGGCGTGGGGCGGGAGGCCGCGTGCGGCGGCCTCGCGTGCGGCGGTTTCGGCGGAGACGACGATCTCGCCGAGCATGCGGGTGGCGTCGGGCGCGGGTGGGGGGTCGTCGTCGTCGTCGAGGGGGAATGCGAGGACGTCGGTGGTGTCGTCGCGGCCGAGGTAGCGTGTGTTGAGCTGGCGGATGGCGCGGTCGTCGACGTAGCACAGGCTGAGGTCGGCGTCGCAGTGGTGCTGGCGGAGCATGGCGGTGCAGATGGCGCGGAGTGCCTTGCGGTCGATGGGCAGGAGCTTCTGTTGGTTGGCGATCTGGATGGTCATATCGAGGGCGGCTGGCCGCGCGGGCCGCGTGTGGCGGCTCACTTGGGGAGCTTGCGGAGCGCCTCCTTGGCCTTGTCGACGTGGCTCTTGATGCCGAAGTTGTCGGCGATCTTCTTGTAGATCTCGCGGGCGCGTGCGTAGTCCTTTTTCTCGTTGGCCAGGTAGTTGGCGTGGTTGAGCAGTTGCGCGCACTGGATGCGGGCGTCGCGCTTGATCATGTCGGTTTTGGTCTCGTAGTTGCTGAGAGCCTGCTTGCGCAGGTGGTCGAGCTTGTCGTACTTCTGGCGGTAGCGTTCCCAGGCCGCGAGGGCTTTGCCGTATTGGTACTTGGGTCGGTGCTTCTCGCGGAAGTCGTTGGTGAGCTGGTTGGTCTCGATTTTCATCTCGGCGCGCTGGATCTCGGCCTTGAGGTTGCGCAGGATGCGGGTGACCTGTTGTTCGATGTAGGGGGAGTTGGGGTATTGGTTGGCCAGGGCGCCGTATCGTTTGGCCCAGGCCTTTGCGTCGAGGGTGCCGCCGGTCTGGAGCTTGCGGGCGACCTCGGTCTCGAAGGCTTTGCGGACGGCCATCAGGGCGTTCCGCTCGGCGACGTGGCGGATGCGTTCGGCGGCTCTGGTCTGTAGCTCGTCGATGGCCTTCTCGACGGCGCTGGCGTGGTAGCTGGCTTCCTGGGCCTCGGCGGTGTTGGGGAAGCGGGCCTGGAAGTCCTGGTATGGCTTGAGGGCATTCTGGTACTGGGCGACGGTGGCGTTGGCCAGGTCGCGGCTCGGGGCGTTCCAGAACTGTGCCCACAGCTTTTTGCCCTGTGTGATGCTTGCGGTGGCCTGGGTCTTGGCCTGGTTGAGGCCCCGGATGCGCGCGTCCCTGCGTCCCTTGCGTCCGAGCAGGAGGGTTGCGATGAGTGCGACGAGCGCGAGGCCGACGGCGATGGCGGCCGCGATGCCGACGATGCCGCGGCGCTTGCGCTCGCGGGCGCGTTCGGTGGCGGAGCGGGTGCGGGTTTCGGCCTGCTCGTGCATTTCGAGCACGGTGCGCAGGTCGGCCAGTGCGGCGTCGAGGTTGGGGTAGGGCTCGGCGCCTGCGGCTCCCACGAGGCGGTCGACGATGGCCGCGATGTCCTGGCGGGTGCCCATGGCCACTTTTTTGATGGGCTGGAGCTGGGCGGGTGCGTCGGAGCCGGGTGCGAGCGCGGCCTCGAGGTCGGCCACGCGGCCGCCGCTGAGCATGGCGTAGAGCAGGGTGCCGATGGCGGGGAGCACGTAGGAGTCGTCGAGCACGGGGGAGTCGGGGGGGGTGAGGGTGGGGGGGATGATCTTCACTTCGCCGCGGCTGGAGAGCACGACGTGGTCGGCCGAGAGGCGGAAGCCTGGCATGCCCTTGGCGTTGGCGAAGCGGAGGCCCTCGGCCGCGTCGATGGCCACGCGTATGGCGTCGTCGGAGGCGATCTTCTGGCGTGCCTTGAGCAGCTCGCCGACGGAGCGGCCCTCGACGTACTCCATGGTGCAGAAGTGCAGGTTCTGCGCGGAGCTGACGTCGTAGATGCTGGCGATGTTGGGGTGGTGGACCTGTGCGGCGGCCTTGGCGGTGTCGTAGAAGCCGGCGACGACGGCATCGTCGGCGTCGGGCTTGAGGGTCTTGAAGGCCACGTCGCGCGCCATGGCGGCGTGGTGGGCCTTGTAGGTCTTGCACACGTCGCCCGTGCCGGCGGATTGCAGGATCTTGTGGCCGGCGATGGTGTGACCGAGCAGTGGGTCGAGGGGCTTGGGGGCGCGCGGTGGGCCTGGGGGGTCGGGTCGCGCCGATGGTCGGGCGGATCGGCGCGTCCGCCGGTCGGGGCGGCCGGGGCGGCGTGACGAGCTGGGCGGCATGGGGCGGACGGCCCTCCTGGGGCGCGGGGCTCAGCGCGTGGGGACGGTGGGTTCCTTGTACGAGTGGAGGCCGTGGACCGTGCCCTCCGCCTGGGCGGAGACGGAGCGGGGCTCGAAGCGCACCTCGCCGTTGGCCAGGGCCGCCTGGAGCTCGGGGATGCTGCGGCAGCCGAGCTTCTGTAGCGAGTCGCGCACGCCTTGCATGAGGTAGGGGATGAAGGTGTTGAGTGGGCCGCGGTCCACCACGGTGCCGCTCACGCCGTGGGCGACGGGGATGCGGGTCTGTTCGGAGAAATAGCGCTTTTCGCCTCCCTCGAGCTGGGCTTCGAGCGAGCCCATGCCCCGGTAGCGCTTGACGCGCACGTTGCCCTCGTAGAAGTAGTCGCCGGGGGCCTCGGTGGTGCCTGCGAGCAGGTAGCCGAGCATGCAGGAGTCGGCTCCGAGCGCCAGCGCCTTGCAGATGTGGCCGCTGGAGCTGAGGCCGCCGTCGGCGATGACGGCCACCCCGCGCTCGTGGGCGTAGCGTGCGCAGTAGTAGACGGCGGAGGCCTGCGCGCGGCCCACGGCCGTGGTCACCTGGGTGATGCAGATGGCGCCCGGCCCCATCCCGATCCGCAGCGCGTCGGCGCCCGCTGCCAGCAGCGACTCGCATTGGGTGCGCGTGACCACGTTGCCCGCGATCACCTCCAGGCCGGGGTGCGTGGCCTTGATGTGCTCGATCATCTTGATCTGGTAGACCGAGTCGCCCTGCGAGGAGTCGATGACCACCACGTCGAGGCCGTTGCGCACCAGCTCGGCCAGCCGCTCCTTGTCGGTCTCGCGGGTCGAGATGGCCGCGCCGACCAGCAACTGCTTGTCGGCGCTCTTCGAGGCCAGCGGGAACTCCTCGTTGGTCAGCAGATCGTTGCGGGCCACCAGCGACACGAGCCGGCCCTGCTTGTCGACGATGGGCAGCTTGCCCTTCTTGCTCTCGCGGAGGATGCGGTTGGCCTCGGCCAGGGTCACGCCCTGCGGGCCGGTCACCACGTCGGTCGTCATCACGTCGCGCAGCGGCTTCGAGTGGTCGGCCTCGAAGTCGATGTCGCGATTGGTCACGATGCCGACCAGGCGGGAGCCGAGGGTGCCGTCCTCGGTGATCGGGATGCCCGAGAAGCCCAGCTCGCGCTTGATCCGGTCCACGTCGGCGATGCGGTGCTCGGGCGACAGCGTCACCGGCTCGGTGATGAAGCCGTTCTCGAAGCGCTTCACCCGCCACACGTGGCGGGCCTGCTCCTCGACGGTGTTGTTGTAGTGGATGATGCCCAGCCCGCCGAGCAGCGCGATGCCGATGGCCATCTCGCCCTCGGTCACCGTGTCCATCGGCGAGGAGATGATCGGCAGGTTGAGCCGGATGCGTGGGGTGAGCTGGGTGCTCAGGTCCACGTCGCCGAGGCCGAACGTGATGTGGCCGGGGAGCAGGTTGAAGTCGTCGTACGTCAGGCCGCCATACTTGCCGAACAGGCTTTCCGCGTCGGAGCCGTCGAGCCTCATTCCGCTCCATCCCGCCGCCCGTATGGCGGCACCAAAGACCCCTGTCCATGCTGCACTGCCAGTATGGTACCCCAAGCGACACCGCGAGTCAAACCGATTCGGGCCCGGCCCCTGGTCGGGCCCGCGCCGGTCGGTGGCCGGGCGGGGGGGGGCGGCGGCTACTTGCCGATGCAGAATTCGGCGAACACGAGGTCGAGCAGGTCGTCGGCGGCCACGTGTCCCGTGATGGCGGCGAGGGCGTTGTGCGCGTGGCGGAGATCGGCGGCGACGAACTCGGCGCCCAGGCGGTCGGCGGCCGCGGCTCGCCCTCGCTCCAGGGCCTGGCGGGCCTGGCGGAGCGCCTGGCGGTGGCGCGCGTTCCACACCAGGTCCGACGGCGGGGCGTCGACCTGTCCCGCGCGCACGCAGTCGACGAGCGCGGCGGCGAGGTCGGCCACGCCCTGGCCGCCGGTGGCCGAGGTACGCACCACGGTGGCGCCCTGGGCGAGGCGGGCGGCCTCGGCGTCGGGCACGGCGCTCGGGAGGTCGGCCTTGGCGAGCACGAGGAGCTTGTGCGGCGCGTCGATCTCGGCCCACAGCTCGCGCGCGGCCGCGGCGAGCGGCTGCGAGCCGTCGACCACCACCAGCGCGATGTGGGTGCCGCCGATGAGCCCGCGGGCGCGGGCCGCGGCCTCGGCGTCCACGGGGTCGGCCATCGGGCCGAAGCCGGGGATGGCCACGGGCTCGCGCTCGTGGCCGGGCGGGGGCTCGGCCACGAGGCCCGCCGTGTCGTAGAGCCGGAAACGGAGGCCCTCGAGGCACAGCGGCTCGGCCACGGCGTCGCGCGTGGTGCCTGGCAGGGGGGCCACCAGCGCGCGGTCCCGCGCGAGCAGGGTGTTGAACAGGCTCGACTTCCCTGCGTTGGGCAGGCCGCACAGAGCCACGCGCACGCCCTCGGGCGGCAGGCTGCCTGCGTCGGCGTGGGCCAGCTCGTGGCAGAGGGCGGCGATGGCCTCGTCGAGCGCGGCGAGCAGGTCGGGCTGGGTCACGAGCTCGATGTCGTGTTCGGCGAAGTCGATGGACGCCTCGACCTGCGCGCGCAGGCCCCTCAGGGTGTCGTGCAGGTGGTGGATGTGGCGGCAGTGGCGGCCCGCGAGCGCGCGGCTGGCGGCACGCAGCTCGGCGGCGGTGCGGGCCTGGATCACGCGGAGCACGGCCTCGGCCTGCGCCAGGTCGAGGCGCCCGTTGACGAAGGCCCTGCGGGTGAACTCGCCTGGCTCCGCCAGCCTGGCCCCCCGCTCGACCGCGGCCTCGAGCACCTGCCGCACCAGGGGCGGCGAGCCGATGGTGTGCACCTCGGCCACGTGCTGCCGTGTGTAGGACCAGGGGGCGCGCATCAGGTAGAGGGTGGCGGGCACCCGCGGGCCGTCGGCTCGCAGGCGCAGGGGGGCCTCGCACGCGGTGTAGGGCGGCAGGGCGGCCAGCTCGGCCATCGGCTCGGCCAGCAGCTCGCCCACGATGGCGAGGGCCTCGGGCCCGCTCAGCCGCACGATCGCCGATGGCGAGCGGCCCGCCGGGGTGGACACGGCGACGATCGTGTCGTCCGCAAGCATCTTGCGATCCCCGACGGCTGGCCGGCGGCTCCCGGTGTGTGCGCGGCGGTGGCTGCCCGACGGCCTGGGCTCGCGGTCAGAATGCCTTGCGCTTGCGCGAGGCGTTGGCGGGGTGCTTCTTCGGGGGCTTGGCGGGCTTGCGGGCCACGGGCTTCAGGTCGCCCATCTTGTCCATGTGGCGCTTGATGAGCTTCTGCTCGAGGATGCCGATGCCCATGCTGGCGATGAAGTAGAGCGCGAGGCCCGAGGGGAAGCCGTAGAAGATGTAGCCGATGAAGGCGGGCATCATGTAGCCCATGATCTTCTGGGTCTGCTGCTGCTGCGGGTCGGCCGACTTGGGCATCATGCGCTGCTGGATGAACATGATGGCCGTGCTGATGAGCGGGAGGATGTTCACCACGCCCATGAAGTTGTCGGGCTGGGAGAGGTCGCGGACGAACAGGAATGCCTCGTGTCGCAGCTCGATGCTCTCGCGGAGGGCGCGGAACAGGCCGATGAAGATGGGGAGCTGGAGGATCATGGGCAGGCAGCCGCCGAGGGGGTTCACCCCGTAGTCGCGGTGGAGCTTCATCAGCTCCTCCTGCTGGCGGCGCTTGTCGCTCTTGTACTTCTCGCGGATCTCCTGCATCTGGGGCTGGAGCTTCTGCATCTTCTGCATCGACGTCTGGCTTTTCTTGGACAGTGGGTGGAGGCCGGCGCGGACGATGAGGGTGAGGATGAGGATGGCGATGCCGTAGTTGGGGATCACGGCGTGGGCGCCGCGCAGGATGAGCGCCATGACGGTCACGAGCGGGTCGAGCCAGCCGCGCTTGCGCAGCCGGTCGTAGCCGTAGGCGGCGAGCAGGGGCTTGGCCTTCGGGCCTGCGAAGAAGCGGTAGCGGTGCACCACGGTCTGGCCTGGCTCGAGGGTGGTGCTCGCGGTCTGGATGTTGGCCGTGAGGTTGGCCTCGCCGA
>Ga0180432_10011930_pt1 | contig 10184 bp, 5 predicted proteins | sample SS_ome_10_FD_132414 | JGI IMG/M metagenome (GOLD analysis project Ga0180432, IMG submission 132414) | Hypersaline lake sediment archaeal communities from the Salton Sea, California, USA - SS_1_MS_2 metaG | ecosystem: Environmental > Aquatic > Non-marine Saline and Alkaline > Hypersaline >...
ACGTTTCCGGGGGCGATTCCCAAACCATGGTCTCCTTCTCGATTCGCTGGTCTTTGTACAAACGGGTCGTTTCCCCTTTACGGAGCCCGTACGTGTTGAACTGGGCCGCGCACTTGGTTCCGTGGATGTAGGTGGCGAATTCGCGGTGGCAGTGTCCGCCCAGCCAGCGCACGACGTCGTAGGCCTTGGTTCCGTCGGCGAAGGTCCATTCGATGGAGAAGGAGTCGAGGCCCTGGCCGTGATCGGTGTTGTTTGCGGCCCGGCCGCCGATGCCGTGCGCCGTAATCGGGCAGGCGTCCTTGATCCAGCAGATTTCGTCGACCTGGTGGCAATCCATCTCGGCCCACAGGCCGCCCGAAACCCAGAAGAAACGAACGAAGTTGCGGATTTGCCAAAGCAATTCGTCGTAATCGGCCGGCTTTTTGCCCATGACCCCCACAGGGTGAACGCGATAAGCCCGGATGAGCTGGATATCACCCAGCGCCCCGTCGCGGATTCGCTTGATCAGCTCCTGGCGGTTTGCGCTGTGGCGCCATTGCAGGCCGGCGGCAATTTTGAGGTTCTTTTTCTGAGCCTCTTCTCCGGCCCTGATGAGTCGCCGCAAGGCCGGCACGTCGGGCCCGAACGATTTCTCCATGAAGACGTTCACGCCCTTCTTCACGGCGTATTCCAGTTGCAAGGCGCGAAAGGCCGCGAAGTTGGTCAACATTGCGACGTCGCCCGGTCCCAGGCAATCGATGGCCTTCTTGTATGCGTCGAACCCGATGAACTGCCGTTCTTTGGGGACGTCGATCCGATCGCCGAACCTTTTGCTGAGGTTTTTGTGGGCCGCGGTCAGTCGGCGCTCGACGACGTCGGCCATGGCGACCAGTTTGACCGGCCCGTTGGCCGAGTTCATGGCGTTGCCGACGGCCCCGCTACCCCGCCCGCCACAGCCGATCAGTGCCAGCCGGATGGTGTTGTTTTCCGCGGCGTGCACCCGCGGGATTACCGCCCCGGCCAGCGCGGAAACCGCGGCCATCTTCCCACCCCGCGCCAGGAATTCCCGACGCGAGGACCGTCGAGAATCCACATTTGTCGACTGGAATTCTTTCTTCATGACGGCACCTTCCCCTTGTTGGTGTTTTGGAATTCGAAACGCCGTTCGTCGATTCCGTCGCTAACAACACCGTCGGGCCCGTAGAGAGTTGGCCCGTGGCCGGGAAATTCGTTTCGGATCCTGCGGAAGGCTCCAACTCGCCCGGCTTTCCAGGCATTGCAATCCTGAAGCTACGCAGGCAAACCGGCCCTGTCAAGTCCGGCAGGCAGGACACCAGCGGGAACTGCAAATGACGCAACCCGGCCAGCGGGCAAGCGAGACCGTTTGCACCGTCAGGCAGCTGGGTGGCACTGCTGCCTCGCCCAGCCGTGTTCCGTCAAGCTGAAGAGGAGGGTTAGGTAGGGCACGGATACGGGCCAACGACCGGTTTATTGGGTTGACGCAGAACAGAACCGACACGCGCACTGCTGGACAAGCGAGCAGTGACATCCAACCCGTCAATTAGGGTTTCACGGAGCACTGCCACCAAACGGACATCAATTGCAGCAATGGGGTGATACAGGTGATTGACGCCGTGCTGCTGCCGCAGTAGATTTTAGGCTTCACACTTGGGGCCCCTTTTTCTTGCGCGAACCGCGGGGCGGAGCACGGCGCAGTGCCTCTTACCATGCTACAGAGGGTGGCCAACTCGGATCCGGCCGCGGTGGATGAGTGCCTGGGCAAGTATGGCGGGCTGGTATGGTCGCTGGCCCGAAGATTATGCCCAAGACACGAGGACGCGGAAGACGCCGTGCAAGATATCTTCGTCGAGATATGGCGCAAAGCCGACAAGTTTGACCCCCAGATTGCTTCCGAAGCAACTTACATCACGATGATTGCCCGAAGGCGACTCATCGACCGATACCGCCGTCGCCGCCGAGATCTCGACACGGCCTCCCTGAACGAGCAGGTGGTTGCCTCCGAAGCCGAGCACGAACGGCAGACGGAAGTCAGCGACGAGGCGGCACTCGCCCGGCAGCATATGCAGCAGCTCCGTCCGGAGGAACGGCGGGTTCTCGAGCTGTCCATCAATCAGGGGTTGAGTCAAAGGCAGATTGCTGAAACGACCAGACTGCCGTTGGGCACCGTGAAAACGCACGCCAGGCGGGGGCTGATCAGACTTCGGGAGTTGTTGGGAGTGGAATCGGTCGGGCAAGTCAAGGGAGCGGACCGGTGAGCAATCAGTGGCAAAACCGTGAGTGCCGGTTGATGGAGCTGCTGGCCGATCGCGCGGTGTTTGGGTTGGAATGTGGAGAGGAAAAACAACTGCGACGGTTGCTTCAGACAATACCGGGTTTCGATACCGAGTGCATGGAGCGGGCAGCCGCGACGGTGCTGCTTGCGTTTGCATCCGTGGAGCCGCTGCCCGCGGACGTTCGCGCAAGGATTCGAGCTACCGGAATGCGACACCTTCGCGGGCCGTCGCAGGGGGGACAACTCGGGGCCGGCCCGAGTTGAACGTTTCTCAAACCTGTCACGCGAGCCTGGCTCGTACGACCCGACCAGCAAATCTGATCTGATCATGAGTGAGACTAGTGAGTTCTTGGCCCGCCTCCTGAAAAGGGGCGCAAAGGCATATGCCGCTTACGCGTCCAATGAGCTTTGGCAAGACTGGCTGGCGGAGCGAATCCAAGAGCTGGCCGCGGCGGTGGCGGCAGAGAAACCGCGGCTGTTCACCTCCCAAGTACACTGGGCCAAGGCGGTGCTGGCCGCACGTGGTGTCTCTGCGGAGCACTTCAGGGCAGTTCTGAAAGCTCTCAGAAACGTTCTGGCGACGGAAATTCCCGAAAAGGTGCAACCGCTGGCTGCCCGGTATCTCGACGAAGCCCTGGACGCGTTCGATGAGCAACCGGTTGATGTCCGGGCGCGATTGCTTCCCGACACTCCGCATGGCCGCCTGGCCTCGACCTACCTTTTGGCACTGCTCGAGGGCGATCGGCGACAGGCCAGCCGCGTCGTCCTCGACGCGATCGACCAGCCCGAAAGCGTGCGGGACTTATACCTCCACGTCCTCTTGCCTGCACAGGAGGAACTTGGGCGAATGTGGCTTGCCGGTGAGATCAACGTGGCCGAGGAGCATTTTGCCTCCCATACGACCAAGACGGTGATTGCCCAGCTTCTGACCCACGCGAAGTTCCAGCCACCAAACGGCAGAACCGTGCTGGCGGCAGCCGTGGCCGGCAACCGGCACGACATCGGATTGCACGCCGTGGCCGACTTTTTTGAGATGGCCGGTTGGCGCGCGATCCAGCTCGGAGCCGACGTCCCGGCCGGCGACCTGATCCAGGCTTTGGAGTGCTTTGATGTGGATCTCCTCGCACTATCCGTTTCCTTGAATGTTCAGCTCGAAACCGTCAAGTCCACAATAAGAACCGCTCGGACCAACCCGCGCGGCAACAAAGTCAAGATTCTCGTCGGTGGACTCGCGTTTGCTGATTCGGGCGACCTGCCCGCAGAAATGGGAGCGGATGCTTACGCCGAAAACCCGGAAGAGGCCGTTCGCTTGGGCGAACAGCTCGTCGGGCTGGTGCCCAACAATGGTGGCGAGCAGGGCCGATAGAGTTGGGCCAACTATTGAGCGGGCGAGATGGCCACTGATGATATCCGAAGGCACTATTTCTGGGCCATCCCGCCCAACTCGTCCAAACTTGACGCACCTCTGGTCCGACAGAAGTGCTCGGAGTGCCTCGTCACATATATATACGTTTGATCGGGTCAACTGGTTTCCGCGGCGACGAAATGCGCCCGGTGACACTCGTCGTACTTCGCGGCCAGAACAAAATCACTCTCCGTAAGCCCGTCGACTTTGTGAGTGTAGATTGACACACGCACCGCACCCCAGGAGAGCAGTATGTCGGGATGGTGCCCCTCGCTTTCTGCGATCTCTCCCAGTTGGTTGACGAAATCGAGTGCCTCTCGGAAGTCACGGAACCGGTACTGTTTTGCCAGGTGGTGTTCGTCTATAACCCTCCAACCTCCACCAAGCCGTTCCGCAAGGCGTCGCAATGCGACACCTCTCAACGGTGGAATTCCGCCCTTACAGGGCACACAACTCTTGTTTGCCAATTCACACTCCATAACATCACCTTCTCATCTCCCCAGAACAACGCTCTCGGTGGTATGTCAGCCCCATTCTCTTTGATCCTTACCTTTATCTTCGCTGAAACAGTCCGCGTGGATTCAGGCGAAACCGCTTTCCCGTTTTGAGCGGCTCGCCGGGTAACCTGCGGGACGGCCCGCGCAGCCGGGCAATCGCCTTGACAGCCAGCAAGGCAAGACGCCGAACAAGGTATGGCGCCGTACGGGTCTGGCCGGGCTGAAAAAAACTGGTCGGCGGAGACGGCGATTGCGTCCTGCCGAACCGGCGTCCCCGTTTGGACTACTGAGTTTTGTTTCCCGCCCTGTTGTGATAAACTTACCGGCTCCCGCTGCGTCGGGTAACCAACTCTTTGTGCACGACTATGCGGGCAACCTTTGGTGTTTTGTCCCGTCCACCCGTAGAAAAGGAAAATCTTCCGGAAAACGGACTGGTATTGCCGGTTGTCTCAAAACGTCGAGGACAAATCATGCTAAGAACTTGTCAGCTTACGTCGAAGTTGCTCACCCCCTTGATGTTGTCGTTCGTGTTGGCTGGTGGCTTGCGCGCTGCCGAAACGCCCGACCAGGGGGCCGAGGATAAACTGGCCGAATGCATCCTGGAAGCCACCGGGGTACGCGGCGGATTGATCGTGCATATTGGCGGCGCCGGCGAGCTCACAGCCGCCCTGCATGCGGGCGACGGCTACCTGGTGCACGCACTCGACGCCGATGCGGACAACGTCGCCAAGGCCCGGGAGCAGATCCGATCCCTGGGCCTGTGCGGCGAGGTCTCCGTGGAGCAGTGGACCGGCAATTCACTGCCCTACGTCGACAACCTGGTGAACCTGCTGGTGGCCGAAGACCCGGGCCGCGTGTCCATCGATGAAGTGGTGCGGGTGCTGGCGCCCCGCGGCGTGGCGTTGATCGCCGAGGCCGGGCAGCCCGGGCCCGGAGCCAGGCCCGATACCGTCCGGATCGGTGGGCACACCTGGCGGAAGATTGTCAAGCCGTGGCCGGAGGAGATCGACGAGTGGACGCATTATCTGCACGGGCCCGACAACAACGCGGTCGCCCAGGACACGGCCGTCGGTCCGCCAAAACACTTCCAGTGGATCGGCCACCCGCGCTGGCTCCGCCACCACGACCACCTGTCGGGTCTAAGCGCGATGGTTTCAACCGGAGGGCGGATATTCTACATCATCGACCTGGGTCCCCGCTGGTCGGTCCAGATGCCGCCCAAGTGGACGCTCGTTGCGCGCGACGCCTTCAACGGCGTTATTCTCTGGCGACGTCCGATTCCAACGTGGCACCCGCACCTTTGGCCGCTCAAGCGAGGCCCGGCACAACTGATGCGTCGCCTGGTCGCCGAGGGCGAGACGGTGTACGTCACGCTCGGTGCGGACGCCCCCGTTACGGCGCTCGACGCGGCCACGGGAAACACAATCCGCACGTACGCGGATACCGAGGGGGCCGAGGAGATGATCCTCGCCGGCGGCGTCTTGTATGTGCTTGTGAATCCCCGGCGCGATGCCTACAAGGACATTCCGCGCGATTCGGTCGAGGCCGTCCGCCGCGCCGGGCGCACCTGGAACTGGGACGAACAGCCGCGACGGATCGCCGCCTTCGACGCCGGCACGGGCAAGATGCTCTGGAACAAGGAGTCGCGCGTGGCGCCGAACACGTTGGCGTCGGCCGGGTCGCGTCTATACTTCCACGACGGCGACAAGATCCTCTGCCTCGACGTGAAAACCGGGCGGCAGGTCTGGGCATCAAAGCCGATCCCCAGGTGGAAACCCATGCACGTCCTCTTCGGCCCGACGTTGGTCGTCTACCGGGACGTCGTCTTGTTCGCCGGCGGCGAGAACCTCGACCCGCAACGCGGCGGCGAAGATACCATGACCTGCGTTTCGGCCGAGACCGGAGAGACCCTCTGGACCGCGCCGCACCCGCCGTCGGGATATGCGTCGGCCGAGGATTTGTTCGTCATCGACAACCTGGTCTGGTGCGGTGTGACGTCGTTGCCCCGGCATTCGGGCGTGTTCACCGGCCGTGACGTGCACACCGGCGAGGTCCGCCGGGAATTCCCGCCCGACGACTGGCCCCACATGCCGCATCACCGATGCCACCGGGCCAAGGCGACGAGCAAGTACATCCTCACTTCCCGGACGGGGATCGAGTTCGTGGACCTGCAATCCGAGCACTGGACCGCCCATCACTGGGCTCGCGGTTCGTGCAATTACGGCATCATGGCCTGCAACGGGCTGGTGTACGCACCGCCGCACTCCTGCGCGTGCTATCTGCTGGCCAAGTTGAACGCGTTCAACGCGCTGGCACCGGCGAGAAAGGAAGATGGCAAGAAGCATAAACCGGCGGAACGACCGCGCCTGGAGCGTGGGCCCGCCTATGACGAACTCTCTTCGAGGCTTCCCGCTTCCCCGGCTCCGTTTTCGGACGATTGGCCGACGTTCCGGCACGACGTCGCACGCAGCGGCACTACAAAGACGTCCGTTCCCGCGGAGCTGAAGCAACTTTGGCAGGCCGACATCGGCGGAGAACTCAGTGCGGTTGTGGTGGCCGACAACCGGGCCTTTGTCGCCGCGGTCGACCGGCACACCGTGCACGCGGTGGACGCCGCCTCCGGCAAAGAACTCTGGCGGTTTGCCGCCGGCGGCCGCGTCGATTCGCCACCGACGTTCTGGCGCGGACGTGTCCTGTTCGGCTCGGCCGACGGATACGTCTACTGCCTACGCGCCGCCGACGGTGCCCTGGCCTGGCGATTCCGAGCCGCCCCGGCGGACCGGCGACTGACGGCGTACGAACAGGTGGAGTCAGTCTGGCCCGTGCATGGCAGCGTGCTGGTGCTCGACTCCGGCCAGGCGGCCGGGCCGGCCGGCAAGCGCGGGCTCGACGGCATCGTCTATTGCGTTGCCGGGCGTACCATGTGGCTCGACGGAGGGCTCCGCCTGCTGCGCCTGGATGCCCGAACCGGAAAAAAGCTCTCCGAAACCGTGCTGGACGACAAGTATCCCGGCACCGACGATAACCTCCAGAAAGACATCGAGTGGCCGAACCTGCCCGTGGCACTGCCCGACGTGCTGTCGTCGGACGGCCGATACGTTTACATGCGATCGCAGCCGTTCGGCCTTGACGGCAAACGCCCCGAGGTCATCACGCCGCGAAACTACGACCAGCAGCGGGGCGCGACGACGCACCTTTTCTCACCCACAGGCTTTCTCGACGACGCCTGGTGGCACCGGTCCTACTGGATGCTCGGGCGGTCTTACATCAGCGCTGCCGGCGGCTGGTATTTGGCCACGTACCAGGCCCCGGCCGGTCGGATTCTGGCCGTCGATGAAAACACGGTGTACGGCTTCGGGCGGGTGCCGTTGCGATTTGTGGGCACACCCAACCTGTACCACCTGTTTGCCTGCGGCAAGGAACCGAAGCTCATCAATCCGAACCCGAAACGCCCGCCGCGCAAGCGGGGTGCTCGTGTCTACGGCCCGGTCATCCGGACCCGACTGGATTACCAGTGGTCGGAATCGCTGCCGCTATTGGTGAGGTCGATGGTGGTGGCGGGCGAGAGACTTTTCGTGGCGGGGCCCCCCGCCGTGGCCGACGAATGGGACGTCTACCTCCGCTACGGCGATGCCGACGTCCAGGCCAAGATGGCCGACCATGCGGCCGCGTTCGAGGGCCGGAAGGGTGCCTTCGTGATGGCGGTTTCCAAAACCGACGGCAAGAAACTGGGCGCTTATCACCTTGACTCGCCCCCGGTATTCGACGGTATGGCTGCGGCCGGCCGCAGGATGTTTCTCGCCACCACCGACGGCAAGCTGCTGTGCCTGGGTGCGGGCGACGGCAAGCCGCTGAAGGCCGCACCCAAGGTGCAACCCGGCCCCGTGCCCACGGCAAGGCCCGGAATTGTCGAAACCAAGTCGCATCCCGACTTCGACCACCTGAAGACGATCAGCATTACGTCCTCCGACATCGGCTATCGCATGCGGACCGCTCCCCGGGAGGTCGGCATGGCGTTGAAGAAGCTTCCGGCTCCGCTGACGAAGCGGGCCACCCTGCGTGTGAAGGTGCGGCCCACGCCCGGAGCAGCCTCGCCGGACAAACCGGGAAACGGGTTTTTGGTCTTCGGCGACGCACCCGATGATGCCCGGCTCGTGAAGTGCGGATTCCGCATCGCCGGCAAGAGCCTCCACGTCGTTGAAGGGCCCCTGTTGAAAGGTCGGGCGAAGGGCAAGCGCTTGGACGTCAAGGCCGACGAGGTGGCCGAGCTACTCGTCACGGTCGACCTCGGAAGCCAGAAGGTCTCAGTGACCATGCACGGTGAAACGGTCGAGGCCCCGTTGGCGCGCCGGCTCGACGGGCTCACGTGGTTCGGGTGTTGCCTGACCAGCGTCACCACCGACTTCAGCCCCATCGAAATCACCGGCCAGTAGCAGAGGGAACATCACTCATTTTTTGGCCGACTGGCCGGGGCCGCCCAACGTTGAGACACACTTGCCATGCATCCCGGGGATTACGGATAAGTTCCGTGGTGACTCGAGTCGCAGCCTGGCGGCCGTCCGCCGCCCTCTCAATATCGGTGTCTTTATTGGTAACCGTTCACGGGTCGCAAGAGTCGCCTTTCGCTCCGCGAAAGCAGCGCTACTTTCGCGAGGCGAAAGGCGACATTGTGCGAGAAATGTCGGGTATTCCGCTGGCAGCCCGTGAACGGTTACCTTTATTCTTTGATCGCACCCAGGATTGCGTCGGCGATGGCCTGCATTCCCTTGTCGCCCGGATGGGCAGCAACCCCGCCGTGTGCAAACTTGCGTTCCGACCGGGCGTAGTTGGATTCATCCTTGCTGAGTTCGCTGATATCGACGAAGATCCCACCCACTGCCCGACAGGACTGCTTGAGAATCTCGTCCTTGGCACGGTTCGGCCAGAAGCAACTGCGTACGACGATGGCGGGACGGTTGTCGGCCGTCAGCCTCCCCAGTAGTTTTCTCAGGCTGCCCGCAAACCGGGTTTTGGCCTCTTCGGAATCCAGGTTCGGCACGTTTTCCCCAATGGCCACGATGACCAGATCGGCACCGAACTCAAAGGCGTCTTTCAGATTCCCTTCCACATCATAAGAGGCGTACTGCCTCTCAAATGTGGCAATGTTTTTGATCATGACCTGGGGCGTGGTTCCCGTGGCTTTGGCAAGTGAGCTCACGACGACGTGGACGAAATCCTTTTCCTTTGCGCTTGCCGCCATTCCCCAGTTGCCCGACCAGCCGATGGCCTGCGCCGGCCCGTGCCGCGTGATGCTGTTGCCCAGAAACAGGATCTTGCGGCAGGCCGGGCGGGGGCGATATTCGGCCGGAAAGTCGGCCGTAAGGCCGATGTTCGCGTAGTCCATCCGGTCTTCGCGGAAATCGGGCTTCCAGCTCACATTCTCGGTTCGGGCCGATGCCCCGTTATCCGGCCCATGGCTGCGCAAGGGCGCGCCCTGCGAACGCATGATCTGCACGTTGCGAAACACCTGGTCCATCGACATCTTGGGCCAGTCGAGAAAAACGCCGTTCGGCGGAGTGTCCTTTACCGAGGGGATTGCGCGGGTGTCGGTCACGGTGACTTGCTCGAACGTGTTCACGCAGCCGCCGCCCGGATTATTGAGGTTTGCCGCGTGCAGGGCGCCCATGTCGCCCCCATCCTGCCCGCAGCGCTCGACGCGAATGTGATGAAAACGGTTTCCCTTGGTGGGCGGGTGGTTTGTCGATACCGGGGGGCCGTATTGCGGACCCGTGTTGCCGCGAAGAGTGATTGCGTAGCGCACGGAATTGTCGAGCTTGCAGTGGTCCACCTCGTTGTTGCTGACATTGAACACCGTCACGCACTCGGCGTAGGTGTGGAGCTCGCCAACATGACTGATGTGGGTGTTGTGAACCCTGTTGTTTTGGCAGCGGTCTTCGGTGGGGTCTTTGCCGTTGGGAGCCAGGAAGCGATTGCAGAAGCTGACACCGTTGAGGCCCATGTGCTCGATCCG
>Ga0180432_10011931_pt1 | contig 10183 bp, 6 predicted proteins | sample SS_ome_10_FD_132414 | JGI IMG/M metagenome (GOLD analysis project Ga0180432, IMG submission 132414) | Hypersaline lake sediment archaeal communities from the Salton Sea, California, USA - SS_1_MS_2 metaG | ecosystem: Environmental > Aquatic > Non-marine Saline and Alkaline > Hypersaline >...
CATCGGCATGAAGTGGAGCTTTTCGGTGCCCACTCCGTGCTCGCCCGATATCGTCCCTCCGGCTTCGATGCAAGCTTGCATTATCTCGGCGGATGCTCGCCTGACCCTCTCGGCCTCTCCTTCATCGCGGCTGTCCAGATTGATATTGGGATGCAAGTTCCCGTCGCCCGCGTGGAAGACATTGCAGATCGACAGGGAGTACTTATCGGCTATTCGGTCAACGTGTTCGAGGATGTCGGGCAGAGCAGATCTGGGGACAACTGCGTCCTGGACCATGAGGTCGGGGCTGATTCTACCCATGGCGCCGAAGGCCTTCTTTCTTCCCTGCCATAGCCTCGTGCGGTGCGCTGGATCGGTGCCGGATTGTACATCGGTTGCACCCGAATCCCTCAGGATCTGCTCGACCCTGCGACAGTCGTCGTCGACCGGATCCTCATTGTGACCGTCAATCTCCACTATGAGAACAGCTGCCGCCTCCTTCGGATAACCTGCACCGTAAGAGGAAGCCTCGACTGCTGCGATGCAGTTCTTGTCCATCATTTCTAGTGCCGACGGCACGACCCCGGATGCAATCACATCCGTAACGGCTTGACCGGCCACCCGCATCGACGGAAAGACAGCCAAAATAGTCCTCACGAATGATGAACTTGGCGTAAGCCGCACCGTAATGCGGCTCGCGATTCCAAAAGCGCCTTCGCTTCCGACGAACAACCCCACCAGATCGGGGCCCCAAGGTTCGCCACTCTTCGTCCCGAGGGTTACCACCTCTCCGCTGGGGAGTACAACCTCGAGCGCAAGTACATGATCTACGGTGACTCCGTACTTCAGACAGTGAGGGCCACCGGCATTCTCGGCAACGTTGCCGCCGATCGTGCAGACGGCTTGGCTGGCAGGATCGGGAGCGTAGTGCAGCCCATGCTTTTCCGCCTCGTCCGAAAGCTGAACGTTAACGACTCCCGGTTCGACGACGGCAATGCGGTTCACGGGATCGATTTCGAGGACACGGTTGAGACGAGTCAGCACCAAAAGCACGGAATGATCGCCCGCCAATGCGCCCCCTGACAGCCCAGTACCTGCTCCTCTGGCGACAACGGGGATGCCGAAACGCGCCAGTACTCTCACCACTTGTACTAGTTCGTCGCGGGTACCTGGCAAGACGACAGCGCCGGGATTCGAGTGATGTGTGGAGAGTCCGTCGCTGGCGTATGTCTCGAGATCGACCCGGCCCGAAAGCACCCATTTCTCACCAACTGTGTCCTGCAGCGCCTCGAGTGCAGCAGTGGGGATGGTCATGGGGGAAAGATGAGCCGTCGGGTGGTGAGGCGGTAGGGCGGGCGGTGCAGAGGACTATGATTGGAGATCGCAGATCGAGACGATTTTTGATTTGAGATTGCCGACTGCCAGGGCCCGTCGATGCGCCGTACGCCTCGAATAACTGCCAATCTGCATTCTGCAATCACTAATCCAAAATCTGCAATCGCAGCGCGCCCTCTAGGCTGCCCTCCAGAATCCTTGGAGCACCTCTCCCTCTGGGCTCTGACGAAGCTTTTCGAATGCTCTTTCGCGTATTTGCCTGATACGCTCTCTGGTGACACCCATCATTGAACCGATACGCTCCAGCGTCATGCTCTCAGAGCCTTCCTCGAGACCATAGTAGAGGCGGAGGATTTTGCTCTCTCGGGTGGTGAGGTATTTGTCGAATACCCGGTCGATGAACTCGCGCATCAGACCGAAATCAGTCTTGTCTTCGATTTCCGATCCTTCTTGGCCGGCGAATCTCTCGCCCAGTGTCGCGGCATCCTTGTCCGTACGATCCATCGGTGCGTCCAACGAGACTTCAGTCGCGGTCATCCGTCGAGCCTTCCTCACGTTCGTGACCGATTCATCAAGCGCCGATGCAATTTCCTTGTCCGTTGGTTCTCGGCCCAGTTCCTGGGAGAGATAGGTCTCTGTTCGAGAGAGCCGGATCAAGTGACTGTTCTGGTTCAGTGGGATCCGCACGCTTCGCGTCTGCTCCGCCAACGCCTTGAGAACGGCCTGGCGGACCCACCATACCGCGTACGATATGAACTTTACGCCCTGGTCTGGGTCGAACTTGCGCACAGCCTTCAACAAACCCTCGTTGCCGATGGCGACCAATTCCGAAAGGTCGAGACCGTGACCCTGGTACTTCTTCACGTAGGAGATCACAAACCGCAAATTTGCAGTTACGAGCTGTTCTGCGGCTCTCTTGTCTCCAGCTCGGGCCAAAACAGCGAGTCTGCACTCCTCCACCCGGTCTTTGATGAGCGGAAGCTTCTGAATGTCTTTCAGGTACTGGTCGAATGCAGAAGAGGAAGGAGTGCGAAAGAATGCTTCTGACTTGCTCGTACAGAGCTGGCTCATGCACGCTCCCACTTTGAGGTTCGGCCATTCGGACGATGCGAGCAGAAAGAGGGCACCCGACGAAATGACCGCTCAATAGAGGTGCGAATATAGGAAGTGCCAAGATGCGAGTCAAGCAAAATCATTTTTTCCACATCACAAAACATTGTGTTTCTTGGAGTTCGGCTTTTTGTCCACCATCACGTTCTTAATGTGGAAACGTCATTTCGTGGAAAAATTACTTAAGCTGTTGTTTTATAATGGTTTACGTCATTAGTGTGATGAGGGTAATACTGGCAACCTGTTGATATATATGCGGTTAGGAAATGTGGGAAAGTATCTCGAAAATTGCATTCCTCGGCGCGCGGTGGGTGCATTGGCTGACCGCAGCATAATCGACCCGGCCCAGGCCCTCGAGGAGCGTGAGGCCGACATCACCGAGACGGCTTTTCTTGTCACTCTGCATCGCGTCGACCAGAGATTCGACAATCATCCATTCTGGTATTTGTATGCAAGCGCGTATTGCTCCAGGATCTGCTTCAGGTCCTGAAACAAATATTCGCGAACGACGATCTCTTATGGAATGGTTTCGGTGCCTATGGGAGCGTCGTCGTAGCTATAAGGTGGCCTCACCCTTGATGAGGGTGATCGCCCTTCCGCCGACCTTGACCTCAGTTATCGCGTCGGCGTCATCGGTGGTGATTTCGACATCGATGCGGCTCGGTCTGTCAATCTCCAGGCCCTGTTCGACGGTAACCCGAGCGACACCATTCTCCGACTTTACGATGCCGTTTCGCACGAGATATGCCCCCAGTGCTCCGGCCGCACTGCCGGTGGCTGGGTCTTCGGGGACACCGATTCCCGGAGCGAACATTCGACAATGCACCGTCGAGTCCGATTGCGCAGTCTCCACGGAATAGCACATTGCGCAATCCGATCCGACCTCTCGCAGCAGCTGCGATAGTCCAGCGCCAGATCCGCCACTCGGCAGTGCCGCCAGGTCGGTCAGAGATCGAAACGGCACCATTAGCTGCGGCAGAGCAGTGTCCACTACCTGTGCTGCCGGCTCGGACAGCACCGCGCCTGAAGAAGCACCGAGTGCGGAGCACAGACGTGATACATCGCTGATGCTCCTACCATACTGCGGGAGCATCTGTATCATCACGACGCGTTCGGGAGCACCATTCTTGGTGTGGATGTAGACCGGTAGGATCCCGGCGCCGACTTCCTGAGTGACCCGGGTGACACCATCATCCGGTAGATCGAGGTAACCGAACTCTGCCAGCAACCACCAGGTGCCGATGGTCGGATGCCCTGCGAGCGGTACCTCAGCGGCAGGCGTGAATATCCTAACCTTGCGAGTTGCCTCATTTGACGGGAACACGAACGTTGACTCGGACAGGTTTTTCTCTCGCGCCAGGGCCTGCATCGTCTTGGTGTCGAGTCCGGTACCGTCTGGAAACACAGCCAAGGGGTTTCCGCCCAATGGAACGTCCGTGAATACATCGAGTTGATAGAACTGATACGTCGGCATCTTACCACTCTCGATCTGGAATGCCTGCTGCGTAGTTGGCGAGTCGAGCAAGCGTAAACAAAAGGTCGGACAGACGATTCAGATAGGGTAGCACAGTCGGTGGGATCTTGTCGATACTAGAGAGTGTAACGACGCTCCTTTCGGCTCTCCTGCACACCGTCCTCGCGAGGTGGAGCATGGCTGCCTTTTCGGAACCTCCGGGGAGCACGAACTTCTCGAGCGGGAGCATGCGTTCGGTGGCGGCATCGATCGCGCCTTCCAGTGCAAGGATATGGTCCTTTCCGAAAACCAACTTGTTGTCGTCCGACGCAATGGTATCGCAGTCAGCAGTTGCGAGCATGGCACCAATCGCGAAAAGGTCTCGCTGGATCGTTTCGAGGAGTTGATGCTCAAATGCCGGTGGGTCTACCGAGGCAGCCACTCCTATCGTCGCACATAATTCGTCCACATCGCCGTAGGCGGCGACGCGAATATCATCCTTTTTTACGCGCCCGCCGCGGAGCAGCGATGTCGTACCACTATCGCCCTTTTTGGTGTATATCCTCATATCGAAGTCCAAGGTATGGCGTTGGGCGAACGTCCGGTAGGGTGACGGACGGAAATGGAGAGTTTACCGTGTGGCGCTGGATCCACTATCATGTGTGGTCTCCTAAGGAGCCGGGTTCAAGAAAATGAGTCGTGCGTGGGCATCATTGGGTCGATTACTGAACGTCACTGTGCTGGTTGTAGCTGCATCGGCGCAGCCATGTGACGTGTTCGCGCAGGACGAGTACCTGCGGGGCCCGGTTGTTCGCAGCCTCTCGTTTTCTGGTAATCATGCGATAGACGATCTGACACTGAGGATTTCAATCGGGACCTCCCAGTCATCCACTTTTGCTCGATGGGGTGTCTTCAGATGGTTGGGGATGGGCGAGAAGCGCTATTTCGACGAGACGGAATTCCGGCGTGACAGCGCGCGCATCGTGCTCCTCTACAAGCGTAGCGGATACCGGGATGTCGAAGTCGATATGGATGCCAGGTATTCGGGCGACGATGTACACCTGCAATTTTTCATAGATGAAGGCGAACCCATTCGCCTCGACACGCTCGAGGTATTCGGGCTCGACGATATCGCTGAAGAGTCGGACGTTCTCAACAGACTTCCACTGCGGGAAGGAGACCCGTTCAACCTCCTGTTGGTGCAAGCTTCACAAGACAGTATCGGGACTTTCCTCAAGAACCGAGGCTATCCGTTCGCCGAAATCTATCCGAACTATCGCACCAACCTACGTGACTACTCCGCGACTTTGAGATTCACCGCAGATCCGGGTCCGCGGGCAAGAGTAGCGTCAATCGACGTACGCGGTGCTCAACAAGTAGACGAAAACGTAATCCGTCGAGCCATGTCGGTTAGAGAAGGAGACTGGTACAATGAACACGATCTCTACAGGAGTCAGATAGACCTGTACAGAATGAACCTGTTCAACCTGGTAGATGTGGGGATCGCCGACACAACCGACATGACCTCGCCCGATACGGTTGTGGCGATACAAGTGAACGTGGCCGAAGCCGCGCTCCATCAAATCAGATTAGGGCCGGGTTATGGTACGATCGACTGTTTTAGGGCTCTCGGAGCATGGACGGCATACGACTTTCTCGGTGGCGGCAGGACCTTTGACGTCTCAGCGCGGCTATCGAAAATTGGCGCGTCCGCCGGATTGCAGAACAATGTGTGTCGTGCACTGCAAAACGAGCCCAACGAACGTAGAGACCTCAACTACAGCGTAACGGCGAGTCTCACGGAACCCTTCATATTCTCACGTAATTTTAGCGCCGCACTATCATTCACCGCCGAACGCTATACTGAGGTACAGGCCTTCTTGAGGCGTTCTATAGGTGGTGAGCTGTCGTTGACCTGGCGTACCCCGATCGATGTACCACTGACTGTGTCGTACGGGCTGTCTCGCGCCAAAACGAATGCTGACGACGCAATCTTTTGCTTTTTCTTGAACGTCTGTCGACCCGAAGACACACAGGTATACAAGGATTGGCTACTTCGCTCCGAAGTTGGTTTCAGTTTTGCCTACGATCGGTCCGATTCACCGCTCGATCCAACTCGCGGATTCAGGTTGACCGGTGACGTTCAACACGCATCGAACCTGCTGGGGTCAGATTCGCTCGTGCAGTTCACCAGAGGAGATGTGGAGTTCACGTCGTATCATCGAGTAGCTCGACGCAGCGTCCTCTCCTGGAGGCTGAGCGTTGCGGCCGTCACCTCGCATGTTCCGCGCCTCGCAGACCAGCATGACGATTCGCGAAGGTTTTTGACGCCGGATGATCGGCTCTACGGAGGCGGACCAAACAGCGTGCGGGGGTACAGCCACAACGAACTGGGGCCCATCGTTCGAGTGATCGACACGGTGTTTGCGGTTGCGGACTCCATGATAGTTGACTCGTTGTCGTTGAGTGAAGTCTCCGGCCTTCCCGTTCGGCGCTCCGCTACGGGCGGTGATCGGCTTTTCTTTGCCAATGTCGAGTACCGTTTTCCGTTGCCGGTTTTTTCGGGCCGCGTGTTTGGTGCGATGTTCATTGATGTGGGGATGGTGTATCAGAGCGCGACGAGCGGTAGGGCGATCTTCGATATTGTCGACGAGCACTTCAGGGTGACCCCGGGGTTTGGATTCCGTGTTGCCTCACCGCTTGGGCCAATGAGGCTTGACGTCGGCTACAATCCTTACCCACCTCAGGCCAGTCCCAGATGGTACGGTGAGACGTTGGAGGAGACACCCACTGCCGATCTGTACACGCTTCGGGAACTCAGCAAACTCAGAGACACGGCGCCGGACCAAGGATTCTTCGACCACTTCAGAATCCACTTCTCGGTTGGGCAGGCATTCTGATGCGCCCACGACTGGTTAGCGGCCTCGCGTTGGCGGGATCTTGGCTTCTCGGAGTTGCAGCGGGGATTCCAGCCGCGGGGCTCCAGACAGAGAGCGGCCGTGCGGTAGTATCTAAGACGATCTTGGATGCCGCCAACGACGCCATCAACGGATCAGTGACCGTTGATGGCATAGACGGCTCCTTTTTAGCCGGTCTTCAGATGTTGAACGTTCAGATTCGAGGCCTGGACGGCGTACCCTTTGCCGAGATACCTGAACTCCAAGTGGGCTATGGACTGCGCGACTTACTTGGAGGGCGCGTGGTGATGGGAAGGTTGACGCTGACATCACCGCGCATCGATCTGATACAGCCACGCGGTAGGTCCATGAACGTGCAGGAGATATTTGGGTCAGGCGCGGCGGAGGGTGAACAGCCTGATGGTGCAGAGGCGCCGTCTGAAGGTGGTCGGTTGATCGCATTCAGGGATGTGGAGATCAGCGATGCTGAAGTCACGATCAAAACTCCGCTGGATTCGAATCGCGCTGCCGGGCGTGAGTCGGAGGACGGAGTCGGCGGACTCATGTGGATCCGTCGCTTCTCCAACTTCAGCGCGTCGCTGCCGTATGTGAGGATCACATCACCCGATCCCGAGGAGAAGGGAGTTCGGTTCGAGGTGGCCTCCATCAACGTGCTGATATCACATCCCGAACTCGAACTCACCGGTGCGCGGGGTGCCGTCGAGGTTCGCAATGACTCGGTGCTCCTGGATCTCGCAGAAGTGAGTCTCCCGACTTCAGAAGCGGAAGTCTATGGTGTAATCGACCTTCACGGTGAGGGCGAGCAGTACGACCTGGACATACGCGCTCACGGTGTTGTCACGGACAGGATACGGAGCCTCGTGGACGAGTTACCGGCTGGGATGATGGGCAGCGGGAGATTCCTCGTTCGGTCACTGCCAAGTGCAGTCGAGTTCGCCGGCACCGATGTGACCTTCGAAGGTTTGGGAGGTGGTGGTAGCGCGTCCGGGAGCCTGTCGATGTTGGTCGGACCAGGGCCGCAGTGGGCATTTCGTAACAGCGGTTTGGACCTCAACAACCTCGATCTGGAGTATGTGCGTGCCTTCTTCGATACACTACCTGTCGCAGGGAGAGTGACGGGTAGGTTCGAGGCTGACGGTCCGAGAGAAGAACTGAACCTTGGTTTGGATATCGTCTTGCGCGATTCCCTGCTACCCGACTGGCCGATCTCGGTGATAGACTCGCGCGGTATTGTTTCGTTGGGTGTACCCGGTGACCTGGTCTTTCGTGACTATGCAATCTCGCACGCAGATTTCGACCTCTCCACTGTCCAGCTCATCCTGAGAAACATAGATCTCCAAGGCCGGTTGAGTGGTTCAGGCGTCATAAACGGGCCATGGTTGGAGTTGGAGTACGAAGGCGACCTCACCCACTACGACAATCCGGCTCACGTGACCGAGGCTAGCGGCGTAGTCCGGATCGACGCCCTAGGAGACACGCTGGGTGTGTGGTCTGATCTGATGTTTGATTCGCTTGCATTGGACGGAATCCGGCCGAGCTATCCCAGCGTCCGTATTCGAGGCACCTTCCAGGGACGCGTAGTCACTTCCGGATATCTGGACTCTCTCTTCGTAGACGCTGATTTGGCGGGCCCAGCGGGCGCCATCTTCCTAGACGGACACGTATCCCCCCTTTCCATCCGTCGGGCGGCATACGGCATGGATGTCCGGGTCTCGCGGCTGAACCTGGAAGGACTGCACCCGAGGCTGCCGGAGACGATGCTGTTCGGACGTGGCCAAGGAACCTGGGTGGACGACAGCCTCTTTGGTGAAGCTGCCGAAATGAGCGCTGAACTCCGTGCATCGTCAGTCGAAGGTGTTTCGCTCGACAGCATTTCCTGGGAGCTCGCCATTCAGGACAGCATGCTCCATTTCGCATACCTGCAAGCATCGGGTCGGGGAGTTGAGGCTTTCGCTCAAGGGGCACTGGGCTTGGGTGGTGGTCGAGACAGCACTATCGCCGGTTCATTTTCCACGGATTCTCTAGGTGTGCTCGAGCCGTTTCTAGCCACCCTTTTCGGCGCATTACCAAATGAACGCGTCGTCGGCGCGCAACGACCTTCTGGTTCTGTTGATGCCTATCTGGAAGTGCAAGGATAGAGTGAAAACTTCCGAGCAACGGTAGAGTACGAAGGAGAACGGCTCAAACGCGGGACGGTATTCATTGACAGCGTGCGTGGTAGAGCCAGCTGGGCCAGCCCGACACGGGAGGCACGGCTCGAGACTACAGCTGATTCGCTCGAACTGGGACGCTGGAAGTTTGGCGATATCGAAGTCGCTTTTGCGGGACCCACCGACTCGCTCGAGTGGAGTGCACGTTCCCGGTTTGGTGCGGATGGTTGGGGAGCCGCAATTGCACAGGGCAGCGTGATTGCAGAATCGGGCAAGAAACGCGTTCCGATCGACTTGATGGCGTTTCAATTGGAGAGTGGACAGTGGTTCGTCGACACGCCTGCAGTGCTGGAGCTTTCTGACAGCGGCATCGATTTCGTTGACAATTCGATTACGCGGCGCGGTGGCGCCGGCCGCATTACGCTGGATGGCCGGGTCCCATTCGACGGTCCTGGTTCTTTTGCGGCGTCAATAGATGGGCTCCCGGCTGAAGACCTATGGATGCTGCTTCAACGAGGGTACCGGGATGTGAGTGGAGAGGTCAGCGGGAATTTCACCCTTTACGGCACAGCTCGATCTCCTGAGATGACTTTGTTTGCCGGGTTACGTCAGGGCGTATTCGGTGACTTCCAGGCACCGCACATGTTGGGTGAGTTCCGATACGAAAGCCGCCGAGTGGATGGGGACGTGCGTCTCTTGCGCACGGGTGAGGAGATCCTCGCCGTCGACATCGGGCTGCCGATCGATCTAGCTCTTGTCGACGTTGGGACACGGCGCCTGCCCGGTGCGATCTCGATACGTGCGGCTGCGGAAGGAGTCGATTTATCGTTCATGGACGCGGTGAATCCCCTTGTGCGGGAAACCAGTGGTACACTCTTCGCCGATGTTGGAATAACCGGAACCTGGGAGAGTCCCGAACTCACTGGATCGCTGTCGATTCAGGACGGGACCGTTCTGTATCCGGCATTGGGCGTCCGTCACGAGAACTTGAACGGCTCGTTCCTGATGACGGGCGACACAGTTCACATTGAGAACCTGACGGTCGCAAGTGGAGACGGCACCGCCGACGTTTCAGGATTCATGCGGCTGGAAGAACTCACGAAACCGGTTCTGAGCGTTCAACTCAATGCTGAAGACTTCCACGGAGTGAGCGTCCGCGACTTCATATCCGTCACGGCTTCCGGAACGGCGGAGCTGAACGGCCCCTTTTTCGGGGCGACACTGACTGGTGAGGGAAC
>Ga0180432_10011933_pt1 | contig 10183 bp, 7 predicted proteins | sample SS_ome_10_FD_132414 | JGI IMG/M metagenome (GOLD analysis project Ga0180432, IMG submission 132414) | Hypersaline lake sediment archaeal communities from the Salton Sea, California, USA - SS_1_MS_2 metaG | ecosystem: Environmental > Aquatic > Non-marine Saline and Alkaline > Hypersaline >...
CCTCCCGCAACTCGAGGGGGTCGAGGGAGACGTCGTTGCCGTCTTCCTGAAGAAGGGGGAGCTTCGCATCCTCTCCGATCGGGCGCTGCTGAACGCGTTCGAAGTCGTCGCTGGCGGAACGCGCCTCGAGGGGGCGACCCTCGAGATCGAGTCGATCCCGACGTCGATCGTCTGCCGGAGCTGTGCCTACGAGGGGCCGGCGGAGACGTTCAGCGACGAGGCCTTCCACTTCGCGGTGCCGATCCTGTCCTGCCCCAAGTGCGGGTCGGATGTGGAGGTCCGATCCGGCCGCGAACTCTGCGTCGACCGGATCTCCATGAGGACGACCGCGGACGAGCCGAGCTGATCGAATGGCGCGAACGTGCCGGAGGCTCCGCGTTCGTGGCGTCGTCCAAGGCGTTGGGTTTCGTCCCTTCGTCTATCGCGCGGCGGTCGCCCGAGACCTGGCGGGCTCGGTCCAGAACCTCGGGGACGCGGGAGTCGAGATCCTGGTCGAGGGGGAAGCGAGTGCGATTGAATCCTTCGTGACAGCCCTCCGCGAGCAGGCGCCGCCGCTCGCGCGGATCTCGACGATCGACGTCGAGACGTGCGATCCAATGGGCCGGTCGACGTTCGCGATCGCTCCCTCCAGAGACGGAGGGGCAGGGCGCGGGTCAATCCCGCCGGACACGGCGATCTGCCCGGCATGCATCGCAGACATACTCGGCGATTCCCGGTATCGCGGTTACTGGGCGACAAGTTGCACCGACTGCGGACCGCGGTTCACGGTCATCGAAGGGCTCCCGTACGATCGTCCACGTACGTCGATGCGCGACTTCCCGATGTGCGCGGATTGCGAGTCGGAGTACACGGAGCCGCACGATCGGCGATACCACGCGGAGACGATCGCGTGTGCGGCGTGCGGGCCTAGATTGACCTTCGACGGCGCGGCCGACGAGCCGATTGATCGGGCGGCCGCTGCACTTCTCTCGAGCGAGATCGTGGCGATCAAGGGGATCGGCGGGACGCACATCGCCTGTGACGCAACGGACGCGGGCGTGGTTTCGTCTCTTCGAGAGCGCCTTGGGCGTCCCGGCCAGCCGTTCGCGCTCATGGCGACCGAATCGGTGCTCCCGCGCTTCGCTGCCGTGGATGAGGAAGAGCTCGAACTCCTTCGCGGGGCGCAGCGGCCGATCGTCGTCGTCCGACAGAGACCGGGCGCGCTGCCGGCCGAAGTCGCGCCGGGCCTCGACACGATCGGCGTCATGCTTCCCTACACGGGACTGCAGATCCTCTTGCTCGATCGGGTCGAGCGGCCGCTCGTCATGACGAGCGGCAACCTTCCGGGGCGGCCAATGCTGATCGAGAGCGAAGAGATCCTGGAGCGGCTCGCGGGCGTCGTTGATCATTTCCTCCTCCACGATCGGCGGATCGTCGCCCGTTGCGACGATTCGGTCCGCAGAAGAGCGGGCGGGAAGTCGGTCTTTCTCCGGCGGTCGCGCGGCTACGTCCCCGAGCCGATCGCGATCGACCTCGGGGAAGAGAGGATCCTCGCTCTCGGCCCCGAGACGGGCCTGACGTTCGCGTTGTACGCGAAGGGCTCGCTCACCATGTCGCAGCACGTGGGATCGGTCGACGACCTGGAGACCTACGAGTTCCTCAGGACGGCGATCGACCACCTCGAGCGCTTGACCGGGTTCCGGCGGCCGGACGTCGTCGCTTGCGACTTCCATCCGCAGTTCATGACGACGCGTCTCGCCGAGGAGATTGGGCGAGAGACCGGCGCCCGCGTCGTCGGGGTACAGCATCACGCCGCGCACCTGGCCTCGATCGCGGCCGAGGGAGCGCTCGACGCGGTCGTCGGGATCATCTTCGACGGATACGGCTACGGGTTCGATGGGACGGCGTGGGGGGGCGAGATGCTCGTTGCGATCGACGGCGCGGTCGAGCGGGTCGGGTCGCTCTCGCCCGTCCGGCTCCCCGGGGGTGACGTCGCCGCGCGCGAGCCGCTCCGGATCGCGGCCGCGTTCCTGCACGAGGCAGGTTGGTCGAATGGGCGAATCGCGGACGCCCTGGAAGGGAGGGGCCTGTCACCCGAAACGATCGAGACACTCCTCAAGCAGATCGACGGCGGCCTCAACGCTCCGTGGACGACGAGTGCCGGACGATTCCTGGACGGCGTCTCGGCCTGGCTCGGCGTCTGCGCGTCGCGGACGTACGAGGGGGAACCGGCGATGCGCCTCGAGGCGGCGGCGAGCGGCGGCGAACCTGTCTCACTCAACGTTCGTATCGAGAAGCGAGCCGCGCTTCGTCGGATCGACACGGTCGGCCTGTTCGAGGCTCTCGTCGAACTCGCCGAATCCCGTGCGACGCGGGACGTCGCCGCGACGGCTCAGGCGGCGTTGGCGGACGGGGCGGCCCGCATCGCGATCGAGGTCGCACGGGAGCGTGGCATTCCGGCCGTCGGCCTCTCCGGGGGCGTGGGGTACAACGACGCGATCGCCTGGCGCATCCGCCGGTCCCTCGAAGATGCGGGTCTGCAATACCTCACGAACGAGCGCGTTCCCTGCGGAGATGGGGGCGTCTCATTCGGACAAGCGGTCTACGCGGGCCTCGGGTGGAGCGCGTCAGAAGCAGACCGGCCCGATGCAGCACCCGGACAGGAGCAAGACGACCAAGACTAGAACGAAGGCAAGTGCGATCCAGCGGTTCACGTTCCTCCCTCTCCTTTCCATCCAGTGTCTTCTTCGTGTTCGGTCGGCTTCCCGCGTCGGTCAGGGAGCGAGCAACGGGTTGGCGAGCCACGCGTCGATCTTCTGTTCCCACGAGAGTTGCGCCGCGGCGTTGTTCCCGTGGTCGGTCTCGGTCTCATACGTGTCCTGAACGGACTTGGCCCGGAAGAGCCAGGTGTCCGCGACCTGGTGAACCTGCTGGTCGAGGAGGCTCTTGATCTCCTCGACCGTCTTGCCGCAAACACGCACGGCGAGAAGGGCCGCTTCGAGTCTCCGTCGGTAGACCTCGTTCAGATGGAAGTGGTACGTCTCGTGGCGGAGGGCCGCGGCGGTGCGTGAGCCGGGTCGCGCCCAGGAGAGCTGCGGGTTCATCACATTCGAGACGATGACTTCCATCGGGTACCCGACCCAGCCGCTTCCGTCGCGTTTCCCGTCATGGCGGGTGTGCCACTTGAGCTCCATGTAGATGGCGGCGGCGTCGTTCGGCGTTGCGGTCGAGGGCACCGTTCCGAGGAACTGGTTCCACGTCAGCTGCACGTTCTCGCTCCAACTGACCAGTTGCGTGGTCTCGCCGAGGGCCGCGGAAGATGCGGCGGCCATCGCGACGAGGAACAGGACGATGCGGGCTCGATCGATCATCCCTCACCTTTCTCCGGCAGGCTCAGAGAGGATACCCCAGACCGCCGCGATCGTTTCCTCGCGGCCTTGTGGAGAGTGGGGAAAGGCTCGTTCGGTACGCCAGGATGCCGAGTTCGGGATGAATGTCTGCGCGTTGCGAGGTGCGAGTGTCGAGACCGCCTGCGACGGCACCTGTGTGATCTCGGCGGGAGGCAGTCGCCTTCACTGTCCCGGCTTCGGTCGGTCCGCGTGCGGAACCTACCAGCCGCCGCCCCCCCCTCCGCCGAAGCCGCCGCCCGAGAAGCCGCCGCCGAAGCCTCCTCCGCCGCTCCACGCCGACCGGCCGCTCGAGGCGGTCCGCGGCGCGGAGGCGAGAGTCCGGTTCATCCCAGAGGAGAGGTGGAGCATCGAGAGGGCGAACAGGTGGCCGCGGAAGACGGGGGACGCGCCGCGGTACCAGTCGGGCGGCTCGCGGAGAAGGCCCTCGAACTGAGCGGTCCAGACGCGCGAGAGATTGAGCGCGATCGCGTAGGGCAGGAAGCGCTCGAACACCTCGGGCGACTTCTCGGGGGCGTTGTGAAATTCGATCCGGTCGACCTCGGCGAGGCGGATGTATCGAGCGAGTCCGAGGATCTCCTCGAGGGCTCGGACGCCCTTCCGCGTCTTCCGCGGCATGAACCGGGAGAACGCGAGGACGACGAGCCCGCTCGCCGCGACCGCGGCGCCAAGATAGAGGGACCCGTAGCTGATGCCGAGCGCGAGCCCACCGACGATGCCAATCGTGCCGAGATTCCGGTAGAAGCTGCGCGTCCGTTCCGGATTGCTCGGGTAGTAGCCCTTCTCGATCAGCTCGGCGTACAGCTTCGATCGGATCGCAGGGAGGTGCCGGTAGAAGTCGGTCTCGAGCGACGAGAGGGTTCGCGCGGTTCGCTCCCCCTCGAAAATCCCGTCGAGGATTGTCCGCTCGACTGCGGAGAGCCCGTCCGGCGGACGGTCGACGCGGACGAACCGGTAGTCGAGCGGCGTCGATCGGGCGAGGCGCCTCTTCGCCTCGTCGGGCGCATCGGAGCCTTCGTCGCCGACCTCCTCGATCCGGAGGTGCCCCGTGACGGCGAGGCCGACGATCATCGCCGAGACGTCGCGGACGTCGATCCGATCGTCGATGAGGACGCCGACGTCTCCCGGCCCCATCCCGGAAGGCGGGGCGAACGTCGGGGCGATCACCCGCTTGCGCGGGTCCCGACCGACCTTCAACCAGAGCAAGAACATCCCGATCAGGACGGCGATCGGCAGGGCGGCTGCCTTGTTCGCGGCGAGGAACCAGAGGAGCCGCTTCGCGGCCGCCGGCGGCTCGATCGGGAGCACGCCGCGCGGGATCGTGAGGTCGATTGTCAGCCCTTCCCCGGGACTGAACGGACCGCCTTCAAACACGAGCGCGCCCGACGGACTGATCGTCGCTGGGCCTTCCCGCGTTGTGTTTCCCACGTAGCCCACGTACGAGGTTGAGGAGACGTGAGCAGGATCGACCGACGACGGAAGGTGGACCGACGCCGTCGCGCGATCGATCGGAACCGACCACTCATTCCCGGTGACGTTCAGATAGAGCCGGAGGTAGTCATCGAGGAAGAGGAGGACGCGATCGAGCGAGTAGCCGATCGCATACGTGTGGTTCCCGACGATCGTTCGGTCGGGGTCCCCGATTCGTAGGTACTCGTTTCGGCCGCTCCGTTTCGCCGTGAACGGGACGGGTCCGCCGTCGAGCGAGACGCCCGCGAGGTCGAAGTCGATCGTCAACGAGGCGCCGGTCGAAGGGACGCGGTACGAGACGGGGACGAAGCGCTCGATCCCGTGATGCGGCGTGGCAAAGGTGACCGTGATCCGCTCCTCGACGAGGACGGTCCCGTCGTCGCGCAGCTCGATCGACGCGTCGAAGTGATTGATCCGGAGGCTGGCGAAGGCCGCCGCGCTCGCGAGAAGGACGATGAGCGATGCGATCAGGGCGCGGCGCATCATCTGCCGACTCCGAGGGCCTCTCGCATCTCGTCCTCGGGGAGCGCGTAGTAGCGACGCGGCGAGAATCGGAACAGCCCGGCGACGAGGCTTCGCGGGAAACGGAGGACCGCGGCGTTCAGCTCGCGGACGGTCGCGTTGTAGGTCCGCCGTGATCGCTCGATCGCGTCCCCCGCCTCCTCGAGGACGCGCTGCATCGCGAGGAAACGTTCGCTTTCCGCCAGATTCGGGCACCCCTCGGCGAGGGCGAACACGGGGAAGAGCGCGTCCTTCAAGCCTTGCTCGGCCTCCGCCTTCGCGGGAGGAGTCGTCGCGTCGAGGGCGAGGGCGAGGGCGGCGGCGGCGCGCTCGAAGATCGTCCGCTCGTGCGGCACGCAGCCGCGAACCGCGTCGACGAGGTCCGGGACGAGATCCCAACGGCGCCGAAGCTGCGCGTCGATGTCGCTCCAGGACGCCTCAGCCTTGGCGCGAAGGCGGACGAGCCGGATGCGGGTGTACAGCCCCCAGAGCAGGATCACGACGACAGCGAGGCCGAGGAGTGTCGCACTTCCAGCGGGTCCCATGGCTCCTCCTTGTTTCGCTCGATTCTAGCCGTTCGGGGGAAAGGCTCCAACCGGCCGGATCACGCGTGGCACGGCCGCGCGGTGCCGGATCGAGGCGGGTGAATCCCCGTTGCGAACAGTGATTCGCGTGTGTATCCTTCCGCCGAATCGAACACCCTTGGAGGGATCATGTACAAGCGCTTGCTGACCCCGGGGCCGACGCAGGTTCGCCCGGAGATTCTGAAGGAATTGGCGACGCCGCAGATCCATCACCGATCGCCGGAGTTCTCCGAGCTGTACGCGAGGATTCAGCCGAAGCTTCAGCGGGTCCTGTACACGGAGAACCCGGTCCTCTTGTTCACGTCGTCGTCGACGGGGGCGATGGAGGCGGCGGTGACGAATCTCGTCGCGAAGCGATGCTTGAACCTCGTGAACGGGGCGTTCTCCGGACGTTGGCACGAGATCACCGTCGGGAACGGCGTGCCGTGCGACGCTCTCGAGGTCCCTTGGGACGTCGCAATCAAACCGGAGATGGTCGACGAGCGTCTGGCGACGGGGGCGTACGACGCGGTGACCCTCGTGCTCAACGAGACCTCGACCGGACTGATGAACCCGCTCCGAGAGATTGCCGAGGTCGTCGCCAGGCATCCGGACGTCTTCCTCCTCGTCGATGCGGTCAGCGGGATGGCAGGGGTCAAGATCGAGACCGACGCGTGGAAGATCGATTTCGTCCTCGCCGGCGTGCAGAAGGCGTTTGCCCTTCCCGCCGGGCTCGCCGTCGCGGCGGTGAGCGAGCGGGCGCTGGCGCGATCGCGTGAGGTCCCTCCGCGGAGCTACTACTTCAACCTGCCGCTGATGCACAAGTACCACCAGAAGAACCAGACGCCGTCGACTCCGGCGATCCCGCACATGTACGCGCTCGACGCGCAGCTCGACGACATTCTCGCCGAGGGGTTGGACGGGCGGTTCGCGCGACACGCGAAGATGGCCGAGATCGTGCAGGCGTGGGCGAAGGAGCACTTCGACGTCTACCCGGAGGAGGGCTACTGGTCGAAGACGCTGACTTGCGTCAAGAACACCCGCGAGATCGATGTCGCTTCGCTGATCAAGACCCTCGCTGCCGAATACAACGTGCGCATCTCGAACGGCTACGGCGAGATCAAGGGGAAGACGTTCCGAATCGCACACATGGGCGACACGCAGGCGGACGAGATCGAGGGCCTGCTGAAGGTCATCGAGACGATTCTCAAGCTGTAAGGGAGGAAGCACATGGCGTTCAGAGTGCTCGCCTCGGACCCGCTCGATCCGGCGGCGGTCGCCGCGATGCGGGCGGCCGGGCTGGAGGTTGACGAGAAGACCGATCTCACGCCGGAGGGACTCGCGAACGTGATCGGGGAGTACGACGCGATCGTCGTCCGGAGTGCGACCAAGGTGCGGACTCCGATCCTCGACGCCGGGAGCCGGCTGAAGCTGGTCGTTCGCGCCGGTGTCGGGCTCGACAATGTGGACGTCGAGTACGCGGAGAAGAAGGGGATCGCCGTTCGAAACACCCCCGCGGCGAGTTCGAATTCGGTCGCCGAGCTTGCGCTCGGTCACGTCCTCTCGCTCGCGCGCCACATCGGGCGCGGAACGGCGTCGGTGAAGAACGGGAGGTGGGAGAAGAAGGCGCTCAAGGGGATCGAGATCGACGGGAAGACCCTCGGGATCGTCGGGATCGGCCGGATCGGCCGCGCTCTCGCGGGAAAGGCCGCCGCGCTCGGGATGCGCGTGATCGCGTTCGACGCGTACGTCGAGACCTCCCCCGAGCCGGAGTTGGTCGAGATGGTCCCGATGGATCGGCTTCTCGTCGAGAGCGACTTCATCTCGCTTCACGTGCCGTTCGATCCGAAGGTCGGGCCGGTCCTCGGCGCGGCCGAACTCGGGAAGGCGAAGGACGGCGTGAGGATCGTCAACTGCGCTCGCGGCGGGGTCGTCGACGAGGAGGCTCTCGTCGAGGCGATGGAGAGCGGGAAGGTCGCCGGAGCGGCGCTCGACGTCTTCTCGACGGAGCCGCCGACGACGAGGAGCGAGGCGATTCTCGGCATGGAGAACGTTTCGTTCACGCCGCACGTCGGTGCGTCGACCGTCGAGGCGCAGGCGCGGGTCGGTGCCGAGGCGGCGCAGATCGTGATCGACTTCGCGCGGTCGAACGCCTAGGGGGGAGGACTCGTGGCCGAGATTCTGCCGTTCCGCGGATACCGCTACGACGGGCGGATCGTCGGGGAGATCACGGACGTGGTCGCTCCGCCGTACGACCGGATCGGCCCAGACATGCAGCAGGCGTGCTACGCCCGGGACCCGCACAACATCGTGCGGATCACCAAAGGGATCGCGGAGGCGGGTGACGACGCGTCGAGGAACGTGTACACGCGAGCCGCGGAGTTCCTCCGGACGTGGATCGCCGACGGCGTGCTCGTTCGGGACGCGGCACCTGCGCTCTACGCCTATCACCAGACCTACACGTTCGGCGGGGAGACCCTGACCCGGAAGGGCGTGATCGCGCTCGGCCGCCTCGAGCCGGAGCGGGTGCACGCGCACGAGCGGACGCTGAAAGGTCCGAAGGAGGACCGGCTGAAGCTGATCCGGGCGACGGAGGCGAACTTCGGCCACATCTTCATGCTCTACTCGGACCCGGCGCGGACGGCCGACGCGGCGGTCGCGGAGGCGATCGAAGGGCGAGAGCCGGAGATCGTTGCGGAGGATGCCGATCGGAACCTGCATCGTGTCTGGGCGATCGCCGAGCCTTCGGCGATCGCGGCGGTGCAGCGGGCCCTCGCCGACAAGGACCTCTACATCGCCGACGGGCATCACCGCTACGAGACGGCCGTCACGTACATGAGGGAGTGCGAGGCGAACGGCTGGCGCCCCGCGGCGCCAGAGTCGTTCGACGTCCGGATGATGACGCTGTTCAATGCCGACGAGCCGGGGATGTCGATTCGTCCGATCCATCGGCTCGTTCACGGGATCCAAGACTTCGACGCGGAGCGTTTCCTCGCTCTGGCGGGGACGCAGTTCGACGTCGCGCGGCAGTCGAGCTTCGATGCGATGTGCGAGGCGACCGCGGCCGGGGCGCAGCGACACACGTTCGGCGTCGCGACGGCGGACGGGTTCGCGTCCCTCTCTCTTCGCGCCGACGTGAACCCGGCCGATCTGGTCGGCGGTGACGTCTCGGACGATTTCAAGCGGCTCGACGTCTCGATCCTGCACGCCGGCATCTTCGAGCGTCTGCTCGGAATCGACGCGGCCGCGCTCGAGGAACAGCGGAACGTCACCTACACGGTCGACGCGCGAACGGGCGTCGAGGCGGTCGCGTCGGGCGAGGAGCAGGTTCTCTTCTACCTCAACCCGACCTCGGCCGAAGAGGTGATTCGGGTGGCGGATCACGGCGAGAAGATGCCACAGAAGTCGACCGACTTCTATCCGAAACTCCTCACGGGTCTCGTGCTGACGCGGATGGAGATCGAGAAGGCCGCGTAGACGAGGCGCGTCGCGATGCCGTGAGAGCCGGCCGAATCTGACGCGACTCGGGTTCGGTTGGCGCGTCGCCGAAGCGCGACCGTTCGACGGCGCGAACTGGTGGGTACAACTGTCCCGGCCGGCGGTGACGAACCCACAGGGGGATCCGGCCTCTTTTCCCGCCCGCCCTCCGCGGCGATCCCTACTCTCGTGGCGAGATCTTGGAGGAGGTCATCATGCCACGCACGTGCGCACGCTGGATGGCGTTCGTCCTCCTCGTTTCACTCCTCGGGGGCGGAACGGCGATGGCGAGCGAACTTGGCTTCTCGGGAGGGGTTGGGCTCGCAGTTTCCTACACCCCGATCCCGCCGGCGTCGTTCAACATCGGGGCGGACTTGAGCCTCGTCTTCGACATCGACGGGTTCTCGTTCGCGTCCGAGACCGGGTTCGACCTGTTCGGCTTTCAGTCGGAGGCGGTCACCCTCTCGGTCGACCTTGGAGCGGTCCAGATTGCCGAGGAGATCCGGTTCGAGCCGACGTTCAGCTGGAACGAGCTCTCCGTCGACCTGGGGATTGTGGGCGTGGAGTTCGGGGTGGACTGGATTCTCGCCAACATCGGGAGCGTGCAGACGCCGGACTACTCGATGGGAGCAATCGTCGAGATCTCGAGCGGCATCGTCTGCGGATTCTCGATCTCGACGCTGACCGGATTCGGCGCCGTCGATCTCGTGAATCTCCTCGGCGGTATTGAGGCACCGTTCTCGTACGAACTGCTCAGCCTCTTCCACTACCTCGACACGCTCTGCG
>Ga0180432_10011934_pt1 | contig 10183 bp, 12 predicted proteins | sample SS_ome_10_FD_132414 | JGI IMG/M metagenome (GOLD analysis project Ga0180432, IMG submission 132414) | Hypersaline lake sediment archaeal communities from the Salton Sea, California, USA - SS_1_MS_2 metaG | ecosystem: Environmental > Aquatic > Non-marine Saline and Alkaline > Hypersaline >...
TTACACAAGACACAGCGGACCTTGGTATTTTCTAATTTTTCGTATAAATAGGCCTCTTTCATCCCTATGAACTCCTTTGATATGGTTTATGTCTTCAAAGGTTCTTGCTCCAATGAAAGACTGGCTTGCCTTTTTTAGTCTTATTTTCAAAGGCAGGTTGTCTGTCTTAATGCGGTATTTCATCGAGATCGACAAGCCCAAGAAAAACCCAAAAGGGGAATGTTTCCAGGTCAACAAGTCTTTTGGGAAGGGATTTATTTCTTTAATAAAGGAAGGCTGCATTTTAATGCAGCCCCAGGAAATCGGCACATGGCCGTAAGCCATATACAAAATGGATTTTAGCTGCCAGAGATTATATAATTTAGCTCTACCAAAAAGAGGGTTGCCAAAAAAACCCTGAACCCGTTTTACAAGACCATTCCATGAGAGGCTGTTCAAAACACCAACAAAAACTTTCCTATTGGCCACTCTACCTGCTTCCCTGAGTGCTATAAGGGGGTCATCTAAGAATTCGAGTGTATTAATAAGGAGAGCCAAATCAAATTCGTTATCATCAAAGGGCAGGTCTTCTGCCATTCCTGTCTTAAGGGTGCACCGGTGCCCAAGACGGTCTTTCGCTTTGTGAATCATGTGGGGCGATGCATCGATGCCACTTATGTTGAGACCTAATTTGTTGAAAAAAATGAGGTGGTTTCCGGTTCCACAGCCGATATCCAGTATTCGTTGTCCTGGCTCGGGGTCAAGCAAGGCGAAAAGGAGCTGCTCCATGGACCGATCAATGGTTCGACCCTGGGGCGAATGGTACCAGGATTCGTAGAGCCTGGCCATATTTCTGTCGAAAATGATTCCCATTTGAGGAAGAACTTTCAAAGTCTTGGGATCAGGTTTTAGCCATGAGTCTTTTATGCTGTCTCAGCAGATTGAGCAGTTATATTACCGATGATTCAAAGTGGCCAAGTAGAAGTCCGTCACCTATTTATTATTTTGAAATAAGTCATTATCTCTGCTAACTATAAACTACGCAAATGAACCTCCGGATGCAAGCAGAAAGTAGAGACGGTTATGGATAAAATGAGCACTGACGTTACAGATCATAGTTTAATCACCGCTTTTAAGGCGGGAGATATTGAAGCGATTGATAAAATTGTAGAACGATATGAAAACCCTATATTCATTTTTGGACTGAAGATGTGCGGTCATCTTCAGGATGCTGAAGATATTGTTCAAGAAACTTTTTTAAGCGCCTTCAGATATCTGGACAGTTTCCGTGAGGAGACGAAATTGAGAAATTGGCTTTTCAAGATAGCGGCCAGGGCATGTATGCGGAAACGGCGGAAGAAGAAATGTGAGCCGGAAAGGAAAATATCCCTCGAATCTCTGATCTACAAAGATGGCTCTAATGGTAAATACGAGATTCCGGATTGGTCTGATGACCCCTCCGATGCCTTTCTGCGGGCAGAACTGAAGGAAGTGATTGACGATGCCATTCTATCTCTCCCTCCCAAATACCGGCTGGCTTTCACGCTCAGGGATATTGAGGGGTTTAACACGGAAGAGACGGCTGAACTTCTTGAAATATCAAAACAATCAGTGAAGACAAGATTGCACAGGGCACGCCTGTTTCTGAGGGAAAAGATCGTAACTCATTACAGGGAAGGGGAAATCCAATGAGGCGTGATTGTTTGAAGTGTTTTAAAAAAATATCTGAATACCTTGATGGCGAATTGGAAGATAAGATCTGCCACAAAATTGATGCGCATCTCCGCCAGTGCCCCGAATGCAGGGAATATGTTGATTCACTCCGAAAGACCATCCGGCTATGCAAAGGAACGGCCATGGAGGAAATGCCAACAGATATCCACGATCGCATAAGATCAAGAATTCGAGAATTGCTGCGGATGTAACCTTTTACTATTGTCTGTATCTTAATACAAAAAAACCCGTCCTTAACTGAGAAAAGAGGCTATAACATAATGGCGTACGAAATTTCACGAAGGTCTTTTATTAAAGGGGGTCTGGCGGCCATAGGAGCCGTTGGTGCGTCGTCAATTCCCGTTCCGGCGGTAGTCAAGGGTGCATCCCAGGAGGAGCTGGCGACACTTATTGATATCAGAAAGTGCATCGGGTGTGAGGCCTGTGTCGAGGCCTGCCAGGAAGTCAATGAGCCCAAATTTCCTGAACCGAAAAAACCGTTTCCAAAGATGGTTCCGAGTCGGGTTAAGGTATCTGATTGGTCTGATCAGCGCGATGTTATGGATCGCTTGACCCCGTATAATTGGCTTTTTATTCAGGAAGCCACGGTGACTGTGAATGGTGAGGAACAGACCTTTACCTTTCCTCGTCGTTGCATGCACTGCCAGAATCCCCCATGTGCTGACCTTTGCCCCTGGGGCGCCGCACGCAAACTGAAGAACGGAATCACCCGGATTGACGCTGATATTTGTCTCGGCGGATCGAAATGTAAGGTGGTTTGCCCCTGGCATATTCCTCAGAGACAGACCGGGGTAGGGTTGTATTTGGATATACTGCCAGCCTTAGCAGGAAATGGCGTGATGTACAAGTGTGACCGCTGTTACAACCGGATTGAACAAGGAAAACTACCTGCCTGTATTGAGGTGTGTCCGGAAAATGTGCAAAAGATAGGTCCAAGGGATGAGATAATCAAAGAAGCCCATTCAATTGCCAAGGAAATAAGCGGCCACATCTACGGTGAGAAGGAAAATGGGGGCACGAATACCATCTACGTCTCTCCTGTCCCTTTTGAGGAATTGAATAAGGCCATGGAAAAAGGACCTGGAAGACCCCATATGAAGCCCGTGGAAGATTCCATGGCCCATGCCGACAATTTGGCAAAGGCCATGGTCATTGCTCCCCTGGCGGGGGCTGCGGCAGCAGTGGGTAAGTTCTATAAATTCACAAAAACTGACAACGAATCAGAGGGGTCGGGGAAATGAAATCCCTTAAAAGATACGAATTGTCCGGGAGCCAGAGAATCCTGCGCTGGTTATATGTATCGCTGCTGATCGTTATGGGTTTCACGGGGTTTGGCCAGATGCCCATATTTAAACGCTATTACATCGCAGATATCCCAGGGATGGCATGGGCTGGTAAATTTTATTTGACTCACTATATTCATTATCTTGGGGCTATTTTTCTACTTGCCCTTATTGCCTACGCCATAATTGATTACATCCTTTCAGGGAGAAGGAATTTAAGACTGACGGCATCTGCCTATTTGAGGATCGCCTTTTTGGGAGGTATTGTCGTCACAGGGATTTTCAGGGTTTTTAAAAATCTCCCCGATGTTGTATTTTCACCTGGTTTTACTTTATTCATCGATATTTCACATCTGGGCTTTATGATGGCATATCTTTTCTCGGCGGTTTTTTTCCTGATCATAAAGTCAGGGTGGATTGTTAGAAAATCCTATTGAGGTCCCCATATGCAGTGCAAATATCATCCGGATCGCGAAGCCTACATCAAATGCCAGAAAATGGAGATTGGGTATTGTCAGGAATGCTTAGATAACTGTGAGGCATGCACCGACCCTTGCACCTATTGCAAGTTTCGATCCCAGTGCATTATATGGGAGATGTGTCGAAAAAGTGAAAAAAGATACCGTCTTGAAAAAGCGGCAAAAGGTGTTTGATTAATGGGTCATAACCACTTTCTCGGGTACAGTACCATCATAAGGGTTTGCCCATTTCATAAGAACTTGGCCATGGGGCGTTTTTATTAAAAGCCGCAAAAAAAATTATTCCTCTGCTCGACCAACATCTCCCGAATATAAAATTATTTCTTTTTACCAGTTCTGCTTGAAGGAACACTTATAGGCGTTCCCTCATAAGGGGTTCTTCTGGTATTTCTATGGGCCTGAACTTCCCGCAACGTTTTCAGGACATCAATGCTGCTTTTTAATCCTTTAGAATACCTGGCCATATTTATGGCCATTCCGGCTATTTGAGCCAGAGCATGGACAAAATTCACATCTTCCAGCGTGAATTCCCAGGGATCAGACGTATAGACACGCATAGCACCGATTAAATTACCACCCACCACGATTGGCACCGATAGGAGGGAAGCAATTCCTTCTTTCTGGGCTTCATCCGGGTATTGAATTCTCGGGTCATCCATAACATCATAGATCGCGACAGGTCCCTCGTCCAGTGACTGAGCAATGGAGCGCATGGCACTCACAGGGCCTTTATTTATATACTCATCACTCAATCCGAATGAAGCGGCCAACTCCAGTTCGTTGGTCTTACGATTGATCAGAAACAAAGAACATCCCTTGGTATCCAAAGCTGTTTTGATGCTTTCTACTGTGATCAGAGCAACCTCTTCCGGGTCCTTAGAGTGAGAGATTGCTTTCGTAACCTTAAGCATTGTTTCATAATTGATGAGTTGTTTTTTCATGATTTTCTCCTTTCTGAAAGGTTTCACTCATAAAGGTCCTTAATTACCATCACTGAAAGTTAACACATGTCACCTTCCTCGAGAGGACATGTTAACTCTTCCAGGAGGCCTGCCGCAGATTACCGGAGACCCTCCATAACCTCTCTCTACCTCGGTTATATTCCCGTTGTCGTAAGTGCCTTCTGAACTTTCTTCTGCTTCTATTATTCTTTGAAATTGTTGGAACTGAATGCCGTTTTTACCCTTTGTTTTAATTCTGGGTAAATCGAAATCCGAAAAAAATAGGTAAAAGCAACAAAACAAGGTAATAAGGGGCAGTTGATATGATCGTTGATATTAATAAGAAACAGGGACTCTGTGTACCTGGACTCCCAACAGGACGATACAGCCCTATCGGGAGTAAAATTGGGGCATTTTAAGATCTTTTTCCATGGTGGACCTCCTGGTTGGAGGTTAAGGAATGAAACGCTTTAACCATATTAAACGTCTCAAATGGAGAAAAGTCAATACAAATCGATTTCCATTGGGCTTTTTAAGACAACAGTCATACCCTTTCGAGCAGACAGATCTCATTCCTCTATGATGATGGCCTCTCCCGCGCATTCGGCAGCGGCTTGCTTTACCACATCTTCAAGATGAGTTGGGACTTCATCAACGAGTACGTGTGAAACCAGTTTTTCTTCGTCGTACTGAAAGACTTCCGGGCACAGATCGTTGCAATTCCTGTCTCCCATACATGATTCATAGTCGATCTTAACTTTCATGCTTATCTCCTTAATGTGGTGTGATTCGTTAACATGGGACTGTCAGTTTGACCTTTAGCTTATTTTGTAAAGGATTTGAGATTAAAATTCAAATCCTTTTATGCCCTTGGTCTCTTTTATTCCATAATGACTGTGTCACATGTCTGAGGATGGGTGAATCCGTATTGGTTACTGACATATTGAAGAGAATAGGGTATGATCTTTGGGAAGGAAGCATTTGGGACATACCCTACTGACCTGAATAACGATTAAGACATGAATGTCATTTTTTTTATTATTGTTCTCATCGCATTTATCTCAGCTGGATGGCACCAGGTCAACTGGATGCCGGGGGACGGGGACCTATCCCCAATGGAAAGTCTGTCCAGAAGTATGGTGGAATCTGCGTCAGGGTCCGTTGAATTGGCGTTGGGGCTTGTGGGAGTGATGACGCTCTTTTTAGGGCTGATGAAAGTGGCTGAGGCCGGCGGAATGCTCACTGTCCTGGCGCGCCTGATACGCCCTTTGATGGTCCGGCTCTTCCCCAACGTGCCACCCGAGCATCCGGCCATGGGGGGCATGATACTAAATATGTCGGCCAACGCCCTGGGGCTGGGCAATGCAGCCACTCCCTTCGGTATCCGGGCAATGCAGGAGTTGGACAAGCTCAATTCCAAACACGGAACCGCTACCGATTCAATGGTACTTTTCCTTGCAATCAACACATCAAATGTGACTATCTTGCCGACAGGGGTTATCGCGCTTAGGGCAGCGGCAGGATCGGTTGATCCGGCTGGAGTACTCCCGACAACATTATTTGCAACCATGTTTTCTACCCTTGTTGCTATACTGGCGGCCAAGATGTACGGCAGGCTGTTTATGATAAAGAGATCTCGTCCTGATGATATAGAGGGTGAGCGGGAGCGTTCTACCCCATCGGGGAAGGACACCTCTGCTGATGAATCCCCAGCCGGTTATCCCGTGTGGGTGAGCTGGATTGCCGTTTGCGGTCTCATGTCCATAATACCCGTGACTGTTTTTTTCGGAAAAGCGATCTCTCCCTGGATTATTCCGGGTCTCATGCTTGGGTTTCTCGCTTTTGGTGTTGTCAGACGGGTGCGTGTCTATGAAATATTTGTGGAAGGGGCTAAAGAAGGCTTTCAGGTGGCCATCAGGATTATTCCCTACCTGGTGGCCATTTTGGTGGCCGTTGGCATGTTTCGTGCCAGTGGTGCTATGGAGACAATGGTCCGTATACTTTCAGACTGGACGGTTAAGGTGGGATTGCCTGCCGAAGCGCTGCCCATGGCAATACTCCGACCTCTGTCGGGCTCCGGAGCGTATGGAATCATGGCCTCTATCATTAATGATCCCGTTATTGGCCCGGATAGTTATACCGGCTATCTGGTCTCAACACTCCAGGGGTCCACGGAAACCACGTTTTATGTGCTGGCGGTATATTTCGGGGCAGTTCAAGTGCGGCGAATACGACATGCCTTGGCAGCGGCATTGACCGCTGATTTGGCCGGGATCTTTGCTGCGGTGGTGATCTGCTCGTATCTTTACGGGTAAGGGGTATTAAGAGGGAGCAGTTTAGCTGTTTTAAAATTATTTAATAAGGGCTGCGGGGGTCTCTTTTCAAAAGCCGCATATGCTTACCGTATTTTATGGAACGGCAGTGTGACCTTGAAATTCATCCCGGGACAGCCCCACAAGAGCCTCTTCATCGTGACGGTAGCCGTTCCTGCCTGTGCGGTGTTCTTATATTTGCGGGAATGGGGGCGTTCGACACTCTCAGCAGAATTTGTGATGCGACTTTTGAAAAGAGACCCCCACAGCCCTGTCATTTGCTGATGGTTCTTTTAAAGCGCTAAACTGTTACCCTAGGAGAGATTTTTATGGCGGAAGGACTAAGGCGATGAAAGATAAAGCAAAAGCGATGGTTATGGCATCTTTTGTAGCAGACTCTCTGGCGCTTGGGGTTCACTGGGTTTATAATAGCCACGTGATTGATCGGAAATTCGGACGGGTGGAGCATCTGGAAAAACCACTCGGTAAAGCATATCACGGGACAAAAGATGCCGGTGATTTTACCCATTACGGTGATCAGACCGTTGTCCTTCTGGAATCCGTGGCAGATGGCTCAGGTTTTGAACTCAGCCGCTTTTCCCAGAAATGGAGGAGCTTTTTTGAAGGCTACACCGGATACTTTGATAATGCTACAAAAGAAACCCTTGGAAACTTTGCTGCAGGCAGCAGACCCGAAGCCTCCGGTTCCGGTTCAACCGATCTTGCCGGCGCGTCCCGGATCGCCCCAATTGTGTATATGTACCGTGAAGACCGGGAAACCATGATCGCCGCATCCAGAACCCAAACGGCCATGAGTCACAATAATCCGCTGGTTGTTGAAAGTGCGGAATTTTTTGCAAGGGTCCTCTGGCATGTACTGAGAGGAAGTGCGCCCACGGCAGCAATGGAACATGTGTGCGGGAAAGAATTGAACGAAGATACTGTTGGTGAATGGGTGGGTGCGGGGATAAAGAGTACGGGCGTTGATACCCGATCTGCCATTGCCGGTTTTGGTCAGGCATGTGAAATCGAAATGGCACTTCCTTCAACAGTTCATTTGATTGCCAAATATGAAAACGACCTAAAGGCCTCTCTGGTGGAAAATGTTATGGCCGGTGGGGACTCCGCATCAAGAGGGATGCTGGCAGGTATGGTCCTCGGCGCCCACTTGGGGTATGGCGCCATTCCGGAAATATGGCTTAGGGAATTAAATAAAGCCAGGAGAATCGCTGAGCTCCTTAACCGAATAGATGATCGTTGTTAGAGACGTCCTTAGGGAGGATCCCGGGCCGGTGCGGTCAGGGGATGCGGGATCTGGTAATTATATCATAAAGTGATCTTTGAAAGGATCCATTATGAATGAAGACAAGATTATTTGCTCAGAATGTGGTCAGAGCGTCTTTAAGAGCAAGGTATGTATAATTGACGATGAAGCCGTTTGTTATAGGTGTATGTACGGGGAGATAACACCGTTTGATCTTTATCCCATTGGCAGGGTGAGAACAAAACTTGACGTCAACGAGACCGGTCATCTTTCTGCCGACGCCAATGGGATATCCTGTATTGATCTTCTTCCTTCTCAAAGGCGGTTCTTGTATAAGCTGGAAGAGGAAACCGAGTTGCTTATTGTTTATTATCTTCATAAAGTGAAATCAGTGATGACAGTGTTTAATAGACGGTTGGACGGCAAGAAAGTTGGGGTCTTTGCCTCGCGTACCCCAAACCGACTGTCAAAAATTGCTGTTCAAGATGTAAGGCTCCTGAAGGTCGACGGGAATAAACTTTATGTGGAGGGGCTCGATGCGATGGATGAAAGCCCGGTCTTGGACATCAAATTAGGCTTGGGTCGTCGTAGGACGTCTGGACCGTGAGAGACGCTCTTCTTTTTTCAAGACCAGGGCGGCCCATGATTCAAGCGTAAACTGCTGAAAGATGATCAACCCCATTTTTATAAAGAGTTGTTTCATCTCGTTCAGCTGGTTTTCTCCAAATCCTGAGACAACAGCCAGACCCTGATTCTTCAGATGAACGGGAAGATATTTCCCCGATCGTATATGTACGGATGCTACCAGATTGGCCATAATCAGATCATATTTTTCCTGGACTTTATCCCAGGAGCCCTTTTTGATTGCTATTGCATGGGAGAGGTGATTCAATTTCACATTTACGTTTGCCGCCTCTGCAGAGGGGCCGTCAATTTCAACACCGACCGCGGTTTTTGCGCCCATCTTAATGGCCGCAATGGCAAGAAGACCCGTCCCGCAACCAAAATCAAGAACTTTCCCGCCCCGCAACTTCTGTTTTTTGGATGTATCTTTGGCCATTCGATCCATGATTTTCAGACATAGCCGGGTCGAGGGATGCTTACCCGAGCCAAAGGCATTGTGTAGGTCAAGTATAATCGTCCGGTCATCTTCTGTCTGCGGTGCGGAGGTACCCCCTGGGAGAACAGTAATGGAGGGTATAGGGTTGAAGGATTCTGAGTATTGACGACTGCCGGAGGAGGGCTCTGAATAGGCAAGGTTACGAACTCTAATATCGAGTTTTGTTCTTAAAGAAAGTGCTTTTTCCACGCTTGTAATGGTTCTATAGAGGCCTTTGAGTGTATCGTCAAGTAGACCATGGTCCGTCTCTACAAAGGAAAGCTTTCCCCATTTCTCTTTATTTTTGCTCGATTGAGGCGCTTTTTTAATTCTTGGTAATGAGGACCTCAATTCGTGCTGGAGTCTTTGCAGAGCAAAAACCGGCCCTTCTATTGTAATTCCATACTGCATGGGCTAATTCCGCCTAAAAAGGTTTCATTATCATGGGCTTAACGGCCTCAACCATAACTGGTTTTTTCAAAAAAGGCAAAATTTGGCGAACATTTGGTTGCACTAAAGATGGAATATTTGAAAAGAGATCCCCACAGCCTTGTCATTTACTGATGGTTCTTTCAAAGCACTAAACGGTTCCGAAAATGAGCGACTCTGGAGTGCTGGTTCGGGAGGGTTTGGGTTGACAAAATACGTTTTTTAAACTATACTAAATTGTTTATGAATAAGCGAAAATTAGTTTAGGATGATAGCATTTTTAGGTCTTTCATCCGGGTTTAAGTAAAAGATGATAGGTGACGATAATATACAGAATAAGAAAAATCATTCAGGTGAATCATCTAAACCTGAGGAGCAGTCCACACGCCGTGAGCTTAAGGCTTATTTGGTAAGAAGACATGGAAAGGACCGTAGAAGTGGGCATGATAGACGGAGAGGGAAAGATAGACGGACGGGTAAGGGCATTTTCACAAAAAAGGAAAAAAGAGCCGGGAAAGAACGAAGAAGTGGTCAGGACCGTAGAAGCGGTCAGGAGCGAAGGAGTCCAAAAAAACTAAGAATCCCCATTTTCATTAAGCTTGCCAGTTTATCTACTATGCTGATCCTGGTGGTTATTTCTATCATTAGTTTTACAATATTAAA